>SESD01000465.1_pt1 | contig 25062 bp, 24 predicted proteins | sample 3171411 | NCBI WGS metagenome assembly SESD01 (sample SAMN06051880, study PRJNA518727) | freshwater metagenome | biome: subpolar coniferous forest; feature: holomictic lake; material: water; isolation source: holomictic Lake 442, 16.5 m depth | place: Canada: near Kenora, Ontario | collected...
GTTTGAAAATGAAAAAGTCATTATTAGTATTAGCCGTAGTTGCTGCTTTTGCCCCAGTGTTAGCCCAAGCTGAAGCGGGTGATATCGTTGTGCGCTTGCGCGCGACCCATGTTTCACCTGATGTAAGTAGTAAGTTAGGTTCACAAACAGATGCGTCTTATGGTGGTGTACCTTTTTCTGCCGCTGCTCTTTATGGCAGTTCAAGTGCTCAATTGCAAGTTGATAGCAATACGATTCCAGAAATAGACTTTTCTTACTATTTTACAAAAAACATAGCTGCAGAATTGATACTAGCTGTTGGTACGCGTCATGATGTTAATGTCTCTGGCAGTACTGGTGCGGTTACTAAAGCTTTGGGCAGTGTAAACTTATTGCCACCAACCTTAACTGCGCAATGGCACTTTATGCCAGACCAAACTTTTGATCCTTATGTCGGTGCTGGTCTAGCTTATGTGCGTGCAATGGATAATGGCTTGACTGCGAATGCTCCTGGAACTGGTGTATTTCCAATCCGCATTGACAGAAATAACTTTGGTGGTGTTTTGCAAGCTGGGTTTGATGTGAATCTACAAGACAAATGGTTAATTAACTTTGATGTAAAAAAAGTTTTTGTTAGCACAGATGTTGAGCTAAATCTTGGTACTGGCTTCAAGAAGATTGATAGTCTTGATATCGATCCATGGGTTGTATCAGTTGGCTTCGGTAAAAAGTTCTAATCTAGTCTGAGTTAAAGAAAATCTCTGGTTCCACCTTAGCCCTTACCTTAATGGTAGGGGCTTTTTTTATGCGTCTTAAGGATGTGCTTTATTTTGGTAGGTGAGATCTTTTAGTGCGAACGAAATGCAGTTAAATCATGTGACTTGCACGCTATCTAATTGTAATCAATATGGATTTTTATAAAAATTCGGAGCCCATGGCCCCGAATGATTTAGATGATTTTTGAGAACCTTGCGCGATTGCGGTCGGTTTGTAGGTAACGGTCAAACAGCATGGCTACCGCGCGAACGAAGAACCAGCCCATCTCTGTAACCTGTAGGCCGCTTTCTTCAAGGACCACCATACCATTTTCTTGTAGCGCCTGCAGTGCTATCAGTTCAGAGGCAAAGTAGCTTTTAAAATCTATCATATAGGCGAGTTCGATTGATTCGTATTGCAACTGACCTTGGCACATGATGGCCATAATGACTGCACGGCGCACCAAGTCATCGCGGGACAATGCTAAACCACGCACTACTGGGAAGCGACCACGATCAATATAGTCGTAATATTCTTCTAATGTTTTTGCATTTTGGCTATAAGTTGCACCAACACGGCCAATGGCTGAGACGCCTAAGCTAATTAAATCGCAATCTGGTTGGGTGCTATAACCTTGAAAGTTGCGATGCAATCTACCTTGACGTTTGGCGACCGCCAGTGCGTCATCTGGCAAGGCGAAGTGATCCATACCCACGTAAACATAACCTGCACCTATAAGGGCTGCCAGTGCATCAGATAGCATGGCAATCTTGGCAGATGCAGCAGGTAATTCATATTCACTAATACGGCGCTGCGGTTTAAAGCGTTCAGGCAAATGTGCGTAGGCATAAAGCGCAATCCGATCCGGACGTAGGTCAACTATCTGTGCCAGCGTGCGCGCGAAAGACTCTGGGGTTTGCTTAGGAAGGCCGTAGATTAAATCGACATTGACTGATTCAAACTGTAAGCGGCGCGCAGTCTCAACCAATGAAAATACTTGTTCTGCAGGTTGGATACGATGCACTGCTTTTTGCACTTCTTCATCAAAATCTTGGACGCCAAAGCTTAAGCGATTAAAGCCTAAGGCTCTAAGATGGGCGAGACGCTCATCATTCACAGTACGTGGATCAACCTCAATTGAATACTCACCACCTTCGGCTAATACAAAGTTGCGGCGGATCATGGACATCAGTTCAGATAATTCTGCATCACTAAAAAAGGTGGGTGAACCACCACCTAAATGCAACTGAGAGATTGTTTGTCCAGCACCTAGATGTTGAATATGCATATCAATTTCACGACTCAGGTAGCGCAAGTATTCAACGCTACGTTCATGATGTTTGGTGACAATTTTATTGCAGGCGCAAAAGAAACATAGCGACTCGCAAAATGGAATGTGCACATAAATAGAGAGTGGTAACGCTAAGCCGCCAACACGGCGATTTTCTAAGGCGACTTTATACGCACCTTCGGTAAATGCTTCTACAAACCTGTCGGCTGTTGGGTAGGAGGTATAACGCGGTCCTGAAACATCATATTTCTGTAACATCTCTGCGCTGACGCCAGGCATGATAAAATTTTGGCTTGCTAAAGGTGTTGGTGAAGAGTTGTTTGCGTTCATAATGTTACCCCTAATCTAGGTTATGACTTTGCCATGATTTGAATCATCAAGCTTTGATTCAAATCAACATAAGTGAGAGTTAGACCTATGGATATAAAAATGGACGTCATAACAAAAACTAAAAGTGTCATCTGTTTAGGCTAGCTACTATCGCCTTAAAGCTGTATGCTTTAGTCTTAATAAACTCATAGCTCACCATGAATCAACCTACCATTCAAGAAGCGATTAAAGTTGCTTGCTCAAGCTGCAACTTACGCGAATTATGCATGCCAGTTGGCTTTGATAGCGAAGATATGCAGAAGCTAGATGAGGTTGTCGCAACCCGTCGTCGGGTGAAGCAAGGTGATCTTTTATTTGCCAATGGCGAGGAATTTACCTCTTTATTCGCAATTCGCACAGGCTTTTTTAAAACCTGTATTTCTAGCGCAGATGGCCGCGAACAAGTCACGGGATTTCAGATGGCCGGTGAAATTATTGGGCTAGACGGTATTGTAAGTGACTTCCATAGTTGCAATGCGATTGCACTTGAAGATGCAGAAGTATGCGTGATGCCGTTTGCCAATATTGAAGACCTGTCACGCGAGTTTCCATTGCTACAGCGTCATATGCATAAGGTGATGAGCCGTGAAATTGTGCGTGAGAATGGCGTGATGATGCTATTAGGTAATATGCGCGCTGAAGAGCGCTTAGCGGCTTTTCTTTTAAACCTAGTACAACGCCTTCACGCACGGGGTCTGTCACAAACAGAAATTGTGCTGAGAATGACGCGCGAGGAAATTGGTAGCTATCTGGGTCTCAAGCTTGAAACGGTGAGTCGTGCTTTTTCAAAATTCAGCGAAGAGGGTATTATCGAAGTGAAGCAGCGTTACGTCCGTATTATTGACCCTGAAGCCCTGAAGAAAATCTTTAATCCACAAACTTACTGTTAAACCAATTCCAATGCTGAGAGGTCTCAGTGTTAACGCCATTTAAACTTCTAGTATGACTAAACCAATTTTTCTCAATGAGGCGGATCATAATCGTGATGTTAGCGGTTTGCGCTACATTTACCCTGTGGTATCACGCCGAGCTGAGGGCGTATCCTTAGGCATTAACCTGAATGTTAATAATGCCTGCAATTGGCGTTGTGTTTATTGTCAGGTGCCGAACCTGACGCGCGGAACGCCTCCCCCGATTGACCTTAATCTATTAGAACAAGAGCTACGCATGTTTTTAGGCGAAGTGTTGCATGGTGATTTTATGCAGCGCTTCGTAGCAGAGGGTGATCGTCACCTTCAAGACATTGCCTTTTCAGGCAATGGTGAACCTACTAGTGCTAAAGAATTTCCGCAGGTGCTTCAGATTGTAGAAAAAGTATTGCGTGAATTTGGACTGCTGGATGTGGGGCGTGATAAGCCCATTAAAGTGCGTCTAATCAGCAATGGCAGTTTGTTAGATAAGCCAGCAGTCATTGAGAGCATCCGTCATTTAGCAACGTGCAATGGTGAAGTTTGGTTTAAGTTGGATGCGGGTACGAAATCAGGAATAGCGCGCATTAATGATGTGAATCTAAATCCAGAGACGCATATAGCGCGTCTAAGAATGTGTGCGCAGGCATGCCCTACATTTATACAAACATGCATGTTTGCCATGGATGATCTACCACCAACCGAAGCTGATATTTCAGCCTATTTAGCACTGGTTGAACAAGTGAAAGACGTGGTGCAAGGTGTGCATCTTTATGGACTAGCGCGTCCTTCTTACCAAGCAGAAGCCCCTAGACTCAGTCGCTTAGCGCCAGAGTGGCTGGAAGCTGTGGCCCAGCGTCTACGTCAACGTGGCTTTATTGTGCATGTGAGTCCTTAGTTCACTCAGTTCCCACTTAGGCAGAAGTTAGTCTTCTATTCTAAAGCCGACCTTAATGGTCACTTGATAGTGTTGTATCTGGCCATTGACGATGTGACCTCGGCTTTCTATTACTTCATACCAGTCCATGTGTTTTACAGTTTGTGCCGCTTTAGCAATAGCATTACGAATCGCTTCGTCTGTGCCATTGGGTGATGATCCAACCAGTTCAATGATTTTGTAAGTATGGGCAGTCATGGTTCGCTCCTATCAAAGTGTGTTTCAATCATACGCTTTTTCTAGCGAACACTAAATGCCTAGTCTGCAGTTAAGTACGCTCTGCTTTTAAGCCAAGAATCCAGCAACAGCTCGCTTAAATGGCGCTATTCTTCTGCCTAAGCGCAAAGTGTTTGCACGTAAAAATCGTGCTGGCAGACTGTCATTTGCATAAAATTTGGCGATTGCATGCGTCGCTAAAAATAATGGCCGCGTATGGCGTCTATGCGTTTGCTCATATGCGAGTAGTAATTTGCTTGAACCTATGTCTGAACCTGAAGCTAGTGCAGTTTTGATAGCCTCGGATAAGGTGGCAATACTTTTTAAGCCAAAATTAAAGCCGTGTGCAGTGACTGGATGCATGCCTACAGCGGCATCACCGATCAAGGCAAACCTAGGACCAACCAAGCGTTTGGCGTAGACCGTTACTAATGGGTAAGCGTGGCGCGTGGAGACTAAATGCATGTTGCCGAGACGGTGCTTAAAGCGTGAGGAAACTTCACGGTTAAAGTCTTCTTCAGGCATCGTCATTAAGTGATTCATTTCATCAGGTGGCAGTGTGATGACCACCGATGACTGCATGCCATTCATCGGTAATAGCGCTAAGGTTTGGCCGTAATCAAACCATTCCCATGCGGCTTGTTGGTGCGAAATAGGATGCTCCATAACGCATACCATCATGCTTTTGCCAAAGTCATGCAGGTCGGCCGCGATGCCGACAGCGCGACGTGTTTCTGAGTAACGACTATCCGCACCAACCAATAATCTGGTGGTGAGCACATTGCCATCAGCTAGGGTAAGTTGTACGCAATCTGGCATCGTTTTAATACCGGATACCTGCGTTTCTGTCATCAGGCTAACGGTAGAAGATGATTTTACCGCCTCGTAAGCAGCTTTACGAATCAAATGATTAGGCACTAGATGACCCAGTTCACTTTGCTTAGCATCGCTGTGGGTGATATTTAAAGAGAGTAGGGAGCTGCCATTAAAGATACGTGCATCCATTAAAGGTGAAATATCTGATGGGTCTATACGCTCCCACAGACCCAGTGTACGCATTAATTTTTCTGATGCATGCGTTAACGCGATTTCTCGACCATCAAAAGCAGGATCTGATAAGGAGAGTTCATTTTGGCGTTCTAACAACGTAATACGTAGGCCAGTATCAGCCAGAGCCTTTGCCAAACAAAGCCCAGCAGGGCCAGCACCAATAATTGCAATATCGACGTTTGTTGTCATGGTTTAATTGAAACTTAATGTTGTGCGGGTTTAATTCCGGTGGCGGCTTGGTTTCGACCTTGTATCGCTGGAGCCAAGCTATCGCGTTGTTCATCGAGTGTTTTGTTAATCTCTATGCCATGACGATAATAATCATCATCGGTGACTGGATCTGGACGACTAATGGCTATATACAGCGTAATAAATGAGGCAATAACGACTAGAAGTGGTCCGGCAATGATTAGCCATACATAGCCAAAACTCCACCAGGGTTTATTGTCTTTTGTTTCCATTGCGTGCTCCAATATGCTTGTTGGGCGCTATTTACTAACGCTTAATCCCTTGGGACTAAAAATACAGATTTTTCTTCGACTTTCTCTCCGCTTTCAAGATCTGTAATCTCAAACTCAATTTTATGCGAACCGTGTTCCACTATACCCTCTGGTATTTTTAGATCAACAATCACTGAGCGAGATTCTGTAGAGTTTACTAACAGGCTTCTGTTATGCAATGAATGCTCCGCTTTCTCATCTTGGTTAATGTCTTCTGATTCTATTTCCAGATCTTTAATACCGCTCACATGTAGCGAGTAGTGCTGTGCATTTTCCGTTCCGTTCATGATTTGCAGGCGATAAACATTTTCTATTTTTCCATCATCTGTAAAGCGCGCCATCACACCGCGGTCACGCATGATGTTGACTCGGAATGGTGTTCTAAACCATAAACTTGCGGCTAACGCGCTCACAAGTAAAGTGATTACAGCGGCGTAAATCAACACACGCGGACGAAGTACATGTTGCAGAATTTGTTGACGCGTCCAATTTTTGGTAATTGCATTTTGAGTCGAGAATTTAATCAAACCTCGCTCATAACCCATCTTGTCCATTACATTATCGCAAACATCGGCACAAGCGCCGCAGTTGATACATTCATACTGTAAGCCATCACGGATATCAATACCTGTTGGACAAACTTGTACGCACAGGCTGCAATCTATGCATGAACCAAGCGCTAAGCTTTTGCTGTCAACCTTACTTGATCTGCCGCCACGAGGTTCTCCGCGAGCTTCGTTATAGGTGACCATGAGTGTGTCATCATCAAACATGGCACTTTGAAAGCGTGCATACGGGCACATGTATTTACATACTTGCTCACGAAGAAAGCCCGCATTGCCATATGTGGCGAATCCGTAAAAGCCGACCCAGAATATTTCCCATGGGCTTACATCAAGATGAACAAACTCGCTGAACAGTTCGCGAATTGGAGTGAAATAACCGACAAAGGTAAAGCCAGTCCACAAGGCAAAGGTTAGCCATAGGAAGTGTTTAGTCGATTTTTTAAATAGCTTTTTGGAAGAAAATCCGGCATCGTCTAGTCGCATGCGAGTTGCACGGTCGCCTTCAATTTTGGATTCTATCCATAGAAATATTTCGGTGTAAACGGTTTGCGGGCAAGTGAAGCCACACCATAAACGTCCTGCAATCGCTGTAAAAAGAAATAGCGATAGGGCGGAGATGATGAGTATTGCGGTGAGGTATATTAAGTCTTGCGGGTATAAGACTAATTTAAAAATATAGAATCGTTTGGCGTTAAGATCAAACAAGAGGGCTTGGCGGTGACCCCATTCAAGCCACGGCACGCCGTAGAAAAATATCTGTGTAATCCAAACCATGACCCAGCGCCATTTGGTGAAGTAACCAAATATGCTACGTGGGTAAACTTTTTGCTGGGCTTCGTATAGCGACGCTACAACAGTATCTAAGGGAATCTTCGTGACAGATACTTTTTTTGTTGCTGGCTTATCGCTCATTAACTAACCTTCAATAATTGACTACTAACTATTTAGACTGAAACTTTTGCATTTGACCTTTAAAAGAAAAGTCCCGTCATTTTCACTTTCGTGGAGATGACGGGTGAATTTACTTTTCGAGATACATTCCTATTGGATAGTAGGAACTACTAAATCTATTTATTAGACATGCCCCACACATACGCTGCTACTACATGTATTTGTGCTGGTGTTAAGCGGGCTGCTTGCGCTGGCATTTGATTGATTTTACCTTCATTGATACGCTTGATAATGTTAGCTTCACCAGCGCCATGTAACCAAATATTATCAGTCAAGTTAGGGGCACCAATGGTTTGGTTACCCTTGCCGTCTGGACCATGGCAAGCCGCACAGGCTACAAACTTCTCTTTGCCTAGCCCAGCACGACCTGAGTCATACATGCTGCCAGAAAGGCTCAGCACGTAGTTGGCTACGTTCTTAACATCTTCAGCATTACCTACTGCAGCTGCCATAGGTGGCATCATGCCAATTCGACCACCAGTAATGGTTTCTTGAATTTTTTCAGGGCTACCGCCATGAATCCAATCATTATCTGTTAGGTTAGGAAAGCCACGACTACCTTTTGCATCTGAACCATGACATTGTGAACAGTTGTTCATAAACAGGCGTTCACCAATGGCACGAGCCTCAGTGTTTAACGCTAGCTCTTCAATAGGCATCGCCTCAAATTTTGAATAGAGTGGGTCTAACGCTTTGTTAGCTGCAGCGACTTCTTTTTCATATTGGTTGACTTCAGTCCAACCTAACTTACCAGCATAAGTACCTAAACCTGGATAGGCTACTAAGTAAAACAAGGCGAAGATGATGGTAAGAATAAACATCCATACCCACCAGCGTGGAAGGGGGTTGTTCATTTCACGCAAGTCCTCATCCCAAACATGACCACTTGTGTTGTCATCATTGGCGCTGACTATTTTAATTTTACTGGTCAGCCACAACAGTAAGGCACAACCGAAAATGCCAAGCAGAGAGATGGTCGTGATGAAAATCGGCCAAAAATTATTTGTAAAGTCACTCATTTTATTTTTCCTTTGGTTTTCTTAACTCTAGTCGTTCAGTGAACGCTAGAAGTTTTAACTTTGATCGTCTTCAAAGGGCAGGTTAGCTGCCTCCTTGAAGTCAGATGTGTTTCGATTGCGCCAAACCCATACCAAGATGCCAATAAAAACGATAAAACTAACAACGGTAGTCAAGATCCGGAGTGTATTGATATCCATTTTATATGTTCCTATTAGTTAATGAATTTACTTGAGGTTGGTACCTAAAATTTGTAGGTATGCAATCACAGCATCCATCTCAGTTTTACCTTTTACGGCTTCGCTAGCGCCGGCAATATCAGCATCTGTATAAGGCACGCCCACTGTACGCAGTCCGCGCATATGAGCTGGCATAACCTCAGCGTCCACAAGTGTTTTTTCTAACCATGGGTAAGCTGGCATAATTGATTCAGGCACTAAATCACGTGGGTTGCTTAAGTGGATACGTTGCCATTCATCGCTGTACTTGCCACCAACACGATGTAAGTCAGGGCCGATACGTTTACTTCCCCACAGAAATGGATGGTCGTAAACAAATTCACCCGCAACAGAGTAATGACCGTAACGCAAAGTTTCTGCACGGAATGGACGAATCATTTGTGAGTGGCAGTTAAAACATCCTTCACGTTGATAGATGTCGCGTCCAGCTAACTGCAATGAAGTGTAAGGCATTAAGCCTTTGATTGGCTCAGTCGTTGATTTTTGAAAGAATAGTGGCACAATTTCCACTAATCCACCAAAGGCCACCACAAATAAAATCAGCACGATCATGAGAAAGTTACTGGTCTCAATTTTTTCGTGGCTGAAGCCAGTTTTTTTATCATCATTTGACATAATGGTTTTCCTTAAGCGTGAGCTGCAACGGGTGGAATAGAAGCGATAGCAGGTTTACCACTAGTAGCTGTTTTAATTACATTCCACAACATGATAACCATACCGCTTAGGTAAAGCAGACCACCAAGCAGACGAATGATGTAGTAGGGATGTTTAGCTTTTACGCTTTCTACAAAGGTGTAAGTGAGTGTGCCGTCAGTATTGATAGCGCGCCACATTAAGCCTTCCATCACACCAGAAATCCAAAGTGAGGCGATGTAAAGCACGATACCTACAGTAGCTAACCAGAAGTGCAATTCAATAGCCTTCATGCTATGCATTTGTTTTTGACCAAACAAGCGAGGCACCATGTAATACAGGGCACCCATAGACACCAACCCTACCCAACCTAGAGCGCCAGAGTGCACGTGACCTACAGTCCAGTCGGTGTAATGAGAAAGTGAGTTAACAGTTTTGATTGCCATCATCGGGCCTTCAAAGGTACTCATACCATAGAAAGACAATGAAACAATCATAAAGCGAAGAATAGGGTCAGAGCGTAATTTGTGCCATGCGCCTGACATAGTCATCATGCCGTTAATCATGCCGCCCCAACTTGGAGCCAATAGAATCAACGAGAAAGCCATGCCTAGAGATTGAGTCCAGTCAGGTAGGGCAGTGTAATGCAGGTGATGCGGACCTGCCCACATGTAAGTAAAAATCAATGCCCAAAAATGGACAATTGATAAACTATAAGAGTAAACCGGACGATTGGCTTGCTTAGGTACGAAGTAATACATGATGCCAAGGAAGCCAGCAGTTAAGAAAAATCCTACCGCATTATGACCATACCACCACTGAACCATAGCATCTTGGACACCAGCATAGGCTGAATAAGACTTCATATAACCGACTGGGATTGCAGCACTATTTACAATGTGCAGTAAGGCTACAGTCAGGATAAAAGCACCAAAGAACCAGTTGGCAACATAGATGTGCTTCACTTTACGTTTCGCTATAGTACCGAAGAAGACTACAGCATAAGATACCCAAACGACTGCAATTAAGATATCAATTGGCCACTCTAGTTCTGCATACTCTTTGCTTTGTGAAAACCCTAGTGGCAAAGAAATTGCAGCCGCTAAAATGACAGCTTGCCAACCCCAGAATGTAAATGAGGCCAACTTACCGCAAAACAGGCTCGTTTGGCAGGTCCGTTGCACTACATAATAAGATGTAGCAAACAATGTACATCCGCCAAAGGCAAAAATGACCGCATTGGTATGAAGTGGACGTAAACGACCAAAACTTGTCCAAGGTAAACCTAGGTTAAGTTCAGGCCAAACAAGTTGGGCGGCAATAACGCAGCCTACCAACATACCAACCACTCCCCAAACCACCGCCATAATAGAAAACTGCCGTATCACACCATCGTTATACGTGGCCGATTGTGTATTTGTTAATTGCATTTCGTTACCCCATTTTTATTGTGAGTTTCACACGTGACATTTTGACGCAGCAAAACTTAATACTGTTTGATCCAGATCAATAGTCAAGCAAAAAGGGTTTGCTTTTAACTACCATCCCTAAGCTCTACAAGTCATTGACTTCCAGAAAGTCCGCTTAAATTTAACGCCTAAAATATTGGGTGCTTAAAGTGAGAGACTAAAAGAAATTATCTTGCTGTGTCATTGACCAAACGCTGAACCAATTAGTTTTGCATTTTGCAGATTATAAATACAAAATGTTAATAGATTGTTAAAAAAACAATGGGAGCCATTTTTTTAGCTTTGCAGCTAGTTGATTTACATCAATTTAACATCAGTAGTCACGAGTATTCTTAAATTTAAGGAAATGTTAAGGAGTATTAGTGATGAAAAGGACTGAAGGAAAAGCACAGGCAGGTGGAAGTAAGCTAAATCAAGTAAAGGCAAAAGTGCCGATTGCTTATGAGGTTGAACTTCACAGATTAGTGGAACAGCAGGCTTATTTTCGAGCTGAGTGTGATGGGTTTAGGCTACCCCCTGAAGAATACTGGTATGCGGCCGAGAAGGATGTGCATAAATACTTTTAATGCATGGTAAGCATTAACCGTGCAATGGTTTTACTTGCTTGGGTGTTGGCCGATGAGCTTGCGTAAACCTTCCACGTCTAGAATGCGTATATTTTTTTGATGTACGCTGAGTAGTTTTTGGTCTTGGAATTTTGTAAATATTCGACTTACGGTTTCAACTTTCATTCCTAGATAACTACCAATTTCTTCACGTTTCATACGAAGAACGATGTTGAAAGGGGAGTATCCGCGCGCATAAAATCTTTGTGACAAATTAAGCATAAAGGCTGCTATACGCTCTTCACCCTGCATGCTTCCTAAAAGCATCATAATCGTGTGGTCGCGCACAATTTCGCGGCTCATTAGTTTGAAAAAATGATTTTGAACTTGGCTAAATTCACGACTGAAATTTTTGACTCTGTCTAGTGGAATGATGCAAATTTCCGAGTCTTCAAGTGCAACAGAGGTGCTCATGTGCTCCTCAGTTGCAATACCATCAAAACCAAAAATCTCGCCCGCCATATAAAAGCCTGTAATCTGAACTCTACCATCATCATGCAAGCTTTCAGTCTTAATAAATCCAGTTTTAACGGCATATAATGCTTGAAAGCGATCGCCGCTATGATACAGACTGTTACCAGCTTTTAACCGCCTTCTTACATAGACCAATTCATCTAATTTCTTGATGAACTCAGATGCAGCTTCTGCCGGCATACATAATGCATGCACATTACAGTTAGAGCAGGCGATTTTAGTTTCATGTATTTCAACCTCGCTTTTGAATACATTGATTTTATTAATTTTAATCTCCTTAATCGCTTACTCAACTCTCTACTCCACTTTACGAGAGGAGTCGGTTGCATGCAATTACTTATATTGGGAGGTTAAATGGTTAGTAAATGGCTAGTTAAATTAGCCATAGCGATTGAAGTTTTTTTCAAATCAGATCATTAAAATTCAGTGGATTGGGTAATTTTGACTTAATTTGATACAGGTCAAAAATTAATTTCTCTCAGAGTAAATGATATTCATAATCTTTATCAACCATTAATTTTCCGAGTAGTTTGCTTAAAAATCCTGAGTTTATCTAACGCTTAACTCACCTAAGTTGTTAATGAATTGGTTACCCTTAAAATGCTAAATTTTTCTGTACTTGTGTTTAATGCAGGCAGTTCGTCATTAAAGTTCGCGCTTTATGAGACGAAGGTTGCAGGGGATATGCGCTTGGTTATCAGGGGTGTGGTAAGTCATATTGGTGTCATGGCCTCTTTGTATTGGAACGATGGTACTACTGGCGCGCATATTATTGTTGAAGCTAAAAATCATCAACAAGCGGCTGAGTGGGTACTAGATTGGTTGCAACATTTATGGCCTTTCGGTTCCTTGCTTGAACGTCTTGTATTGGTGGCGCACCGTGTTGTTCATGGAGGTACGTTTTTTTATAACCCTGTTGTCATTACAGAGCAAGTGATGGCGAAATTAGACAGTCTTACGCCCCTAGCGCCTTTACATAATCCGCAGGCAATTTCTGTGATTCGGGCAACTCAGGAAAAGTTGCATGAAAAATTATTGATGTTAGCCGTTTTTGATACGGCATTTTTTCAAGATTTACCCCAACATTCCGGTTATGCTTTACCTGAAAGTTTTAGCCACGCGCATGGTATTAAACGTTTCGGTTTTCATGGATTGGCGCATCAATTTATGATGCAACGTTTCCATCAACTTCACCCACGCCAGCATAGTCATCATGGCATTATTTCTTTTCAGCTCGGTCATGGCTGCTCAGTGACTGCAATTAGCGATGGTAAGCCTCTTGATACTAGTATGGGATTTACGCCACTAGAAGGTTTGGTGATGGCAACTCGCGCAGGCGATATCGATCCTGGGATACTGATCTATCTTTTGAAAAACGGACATCAGTTAGATGAGCTAGAACAAAAACTTAATCATCATTCTGGTTTACTTGGCTTGTCAAAATCTAGTGACGACATGCGAGAGTTACTAGCGCGAGAAGTTTACGATGTTGATGCAAAGCTAGCTGTCGACATGTTTTGTTATCGAGCGCGCAAGTACTTAGGCGCCTACATGGCTGTTTTAGGGGGTGCTGATGCTGTTTTGTTTGGCGGAGGCATCGGAGAAAACTCACCAGAAATACGAAAGCGCATCTGTGCTGATATGCATTGGTGCGGCCTACAACTAGATGATGCGCGTAATCAACAGGCCACTTCTGTTACAAATGCAACGTTAATCTCGTCTGACTCATCAAGTATCAGCGTTTATGTCATTGCAGTGAGTGAAGAGGCAGTCATTGCGGAGGAGGCAAGGGCCGTCTTGATGAGTTACCCAGAAAATTTAATATAAAAGTTATATTTGCAATCAATCTGTTACTCGGTTAACGCGTATAAGCTTCGATTAAATAACGCCGCATCATGCGATGGCTGTTGAAATAAGATGCATTTTTGCTAATAGCGCTTTTCATTAACTTAATCCAGCCACTTTTGTCCTCTTGGTAATATAGAGGCAGCACCACTTGTTCAAACTTATCGTAGAGAGCAATCGAAGTGCCGCCATTCTGGGTATCCTTATCTCCAATGGCCCAGCCCGTTACCCCTTCAATACATCCTTCTATCCACCAACCATCTAGTACCGATAGACTAGGCACGCCATTAAGAGCAGCTTTCATCCCACTGGTACCAGAAGCTTCATAAGGACGTAATGGCGTGTTGAGCCAAATATCGCTACCTGAAATTAAGTCCAATGCAATAGTGAGGTCGTAATTGGCGAGGTAGGCGCTTGGAATTATGCCGACTAAGCTTTGTAGATGCTGATGCAACTCACCAATAAGTGCTTTACCTTCCTTATCGCTTGGGTGGGCCTTGCCTGCCATCACGATTTGAAAAGGCTGATGGTTTGCTATGTTTTTTAATCGCTCTATATCAGCAAATAATATATCAGGGCGTTTATAGGCTGTCATCCGCCGTGCAAAGCCGATAATTGGAATGTTTGGATTGAGACTAACACCAGTTAAGGCGAATACTCTTTCTATTAGCCGCATTTTGGCCTGTTGATGTGCATTCCAAATGTCTTCGTCTGAGACACAACATTCCGCGCGAGTTAGAAGCTCAGGCTCATGACACCAACCAGGAATATGTGTGTCATAAAGCGTGCTGAAACTCTGTGCAGCCCAAGTATAGGGATGCACCCCGTTGGTAATGGCATGCATTTTGTAACCAGGGAACATTTTACTTGAGACGTCTGCATGGCTTTTAGCTACGCCATTAATATACTCACTTAGATTTAAGGCCAAGCGTGTCATATTGAGCCCATCTTCGCCGGCAAACTGTTTAATTAAAACTAAATCTATGGTGCCGTCCAAAATGGCAGTGACTAAGGTGTAATCAAAACTATCATGTCCGGCATAGACTGGTGTATGCGTAGTAAAACTACACATCTTTCTAACTCTTGGAATGTCGTAATGCGAGTCACCCTCTCGAATATTTTCGGCAGGGTAAGTGTATCTCCGTAAAAGTTCGACGCCTAAAAGTGCTGAGTGTCCTTCATTCATATGGTAGTGAAATATATCAAAGCCTAATGCCTGCAATAAACGGACACCACCGATGCCAAGAACGATTTCCTGCTTGAGTCTATAGGCTGGGTCCCCGCCATACAGGCAGTTGGTCAGTTCGCGGTCTTTAGGCTCATTTTCATTCAGATCCGTATCTAGCAACAAGACTGGTTGCCTGCCACCACTGTGACCCTCAACCACATACAGCCATGCGCTTACCCAAACCGGCTTACCTTCAATGGTGACTGCCACCTTAGCATCAAGGGCTTGCGCCCATAGTTCGGGTTCCCAAGATTCGGCAAGTTCAACTTGCAGTCCTTGAGTATCAATTTCCTGACGAAAATATCCCGATCGACTCACTAAGCTAACCGCCACCATGGGTAACATCAAATCTGCTGCTGAACGCACCATATCGCCAGCCAATACACCAAGACCCCCTGCATAGGTAGGAATTTCATTGCGAAGTGCAACTTCCATTGAGAAGTAAGCGACGCGTGGAACATGGATAAATTCCTCAAGCATATTGATCCTAAAATATTAACTTAACAACGGATTGCTGTTCGCAAGTGAACGAAACATATAAAAAAGAGTGTAGTGAACGCAGATCTAAAATTTTTGATGTATATCAAAATTAGTATTGGAATCTCTTTTAGCATCTACTCACTTACAGAGATAAGTCAGGTTAATAATAATAGGTAAATCTCATGTGGCTTCGTTTATGTTGATACAGGATAAGTTAGATCATTGGGCCAATGGATATGGCGTTATTCAACACAGCCTAAGCACTGCGCAGGCTGTAAGGGAAGTGGTTTACTTCCAGCAGTCACGCGGGGTGAATGTAGATAGCCTACTTTCGCTGTTATGCGCGGCAGATAAGGTAGCAAATGCTGCAATGTGGCTAGTGGTGCATATGACTTACGCCAATAAAGTGAAGTTGGATGGCGAGGCTTTAATGCCTAAAGATTTTAAGGTAAATCCGCAAGGCCATACTGGGGGTGCGCTCAATATGGTGCCGGCCTATGTAGGCTATATGCTGGCCAATGCATTAAGTGGTGTTACACGAAGCTGGTTGATGGGTCAAGGTCATGCAGTTGCTGCCATTGATGCTGTTAACTTACTGCTCAACAATATGCGTCCTGAGCATGCTGAGAGGTATGCATTAACTGAAGTCGGCCTATCTAGATTTGTACAGGATTTTTACTCGTATAAATTGGATGATAATGGCAATCAAGATTCACCCTTGGGTAGTCACGTTAATATCAATACAGCCGGCGGCATTTTAGAAGGTGGTTACCTTGGATTTGCTGATTTGCAATATGTACATATGCCACTCCTTGGAGAGCGCTTAGTCGCTTTTCTGTCTGATGGTGCTTTCGAAGAGCAACGAGGTGCCGATTGGGTGCCACGATGGTGGCGTGCAGAGGATAGCGGTTTAGTGGTACCAATTATGATTTTTAATGGGCGACGGATAGATCAGCGTGCCACTTTGTCTCAAGGAAAGGGTTTAGAGTGGTTTAAGAAGCATTTGGAAACTTACTCATTTGAACCTGTAGAATTTGATGGTACTGATCCTGCAGCGTTTGCGTGCATGATTCTACGTGGGGAGCAGATGCTCCGTTCTCGGGCAGAACCAACACAAAAAATGCGGAACTATCCGTTACTGATGCCTTATGGGATTGCGGTTGCAAAGAAAGGCGCAGGTTTTTATGCGGCAGGGACTAATGACGCGCACAGTTTACCATTAGGCAATAATCCTCACGAGAATGAAGAGGCTATGCATCACTTCAACGCCTACGCAGGTAAGCTCTTTGTGCCTTTTGCTAGCTTGCAGGAAGCTAGCATTACCATGCAAAATCACCCACAGAATGGTCGTGTCTTGGAGCGTGATAACCCGATTGCAAATCGTGATGTTTATGTACAAAGCTTCCCTAAGCTCACTTACAAGGAAGTCGTCAGAGATGGTTTTGATCTAAATCACTATGGAAAAAGCTGTGTGATGGAGGCGGTAGACCAGACTTTCCTAGCCTATGTGCAAGCCAACCCAAGCTTGCGGCCTCGTGTGGGTAATCCTGATGAAATCCGCTCTAATCATCTTAACCAAACCCTCGACCACCTTAAGCACAGGGTGACCGAAACTGAATTGGGGATTGCTGAATCTGTTCAAGGTGCGGTAATTACAGCGCTCAATGAAGAGGCTGTGATTTGTGCTTGCTTAGGTAATAAAGGGGGCATTAATCTAGCGGTAACATACGAGGCATTTGGTCCCAAAATGCTGGGTGCTTTGCGCCAAGAAATTATTTGGTCTGATCATTTGGCCTCACGTGGACGTCAGGCTGGCTGGTTGTCTGTGCCAGTTGTATTGACTTCTAACACCTATGAAAATGGAAAAAATGAGCGTTCGCATCAGGATCCATCTCTATGTGAAGCCCTACTGAGCGAGCCTGCAGATATTTCACGCGTCGTATTTCCTGCTGATTTTAATAGTACAGTCGCAACGCTTGATGCATGTTATCAAACGAGAGGCAATATTTATACCTGCGTCATTCCTAAGACATTTGGGATTGCTGATATTTTTAGCGAGAGTAAAGCTGAGTTGCTCGTTTCCCAGGGGGGTATCACTTTGGATCAAGCTAAACTTGATCAAGCTGAATTGATTTTAACGGCCATCGGCGCTTTTCAGCTGATGGAAACTATTAAAGCTGCGCAAAGGTTGGAGCAGCGAGGTGTTAAGGTCGCAGTTAATTATTTAATTGAACCAGGCCGCTTCAGGCAAGCGAGGGGGCGGCGTGAATTGGCATACTGCGCGCACATTGAATTGCGTCACGCACTCTTTCCTGAACATATTTTAACGCGTGTGTTTGTTTGCCATACCCATCCTGAAATTATGTCTGGCATATTGCGACCATTAGATACTGCTGATAACACAGTATTTCTTGGATATACCAATCATGGTGGCACTCTAGATACAGCGGGCATGTTGTTCGTCAATCGACAATCGTGGGGGCATATTGTGCGTGTTGCTGCACATAGTTTGCATCTTGATCCTAACGAAGTGCTAGATCAGGAGGAGATTGATGCTTTAGAGGGTCGTCTTAATCCACAAACTGTATTTATTTGACCAGCGTTACAGGTATATCTGTTAGATGCACAACCTGATTGGCAATAGAACCCAATACTAAATTTCCCAAAGCACCCATGCCGCGACTACCCATCACAATGCTATCGCATGCGTGCGTCTTAGCATAGTCGACAATGGTGCTAGCGATAGGGCCAATTTCAACGTGTTGGATATATTTTAAGTCAGCCTTATCCAGCAGGGCGCAAGCTGATTTGAGTAGTTTTTTGGCCTGCGCTTGTTGCGCTTTTTCAATCAGGTCAGCGTCAATCAGAGGTAGCTCTCCAAGTGGCAGTACGATCGGTTGTACATTAAGGACATGAATTTCTGCTTGCAGACCTTCTGCGATCGATTTGATCACATATTTTAGAGCATGGTGTGCTTGCTCAGAACCATCAATTGGTATCAGAATTGAATGCATTTTTTCTCTTTTACTTAATTTCAGTACGCATTGATGACTTTAATCCAAGGCTAAATCAAATTTTTAGTCACTTCAGCCTCAGCTTCTAGCCAGTCCTCTTCGATGCCATCCGGACTAAAGTTTCTACGTTGCGCTCTAAAATAGGCGTTATCGGCAATCATCTTCTTGCGCTCATCTTCACTCACTTTAGAGGGTGCTGTTACCTTTTTTGATGCACGTGGTTTGGCGGCAACTGGTTTTTTTTCTTTAATTACACCAATCGCTGGCACCTTCTTTTCCGTCACCAGTTTTTGGGCTGCCGGCTTCTTTTCTGCTGTTTTCTTTAAGGTCGTCATTTTTTGGTTCTTTCAGTGGTTATTGAGATTGGCTGTAGCGACTTCATTACATGCATTTAATAGGTGCAATAATGATAACTTATACCATAGTGTATATTATGTTCAGACTTACATCATTTTTTTGATCTAGGTCAAACGTATTGCAAATTGATTTAACCAGTTTAATTATTTCTTATCATTGTAATTAAATCAAGATAGATCTTCAGTGATTGCATAATCTAATAAATTAAATTAAAACAATTACTTGGAAATTATTAATAAAAAATATTCGACATTCGCGCTGTCCATCTCCGCCATGAGTAACGAAGTTTTCTGCGCAAATAGAGGTAAACTTGCAAGCCATGAAGCTTTTATATGTTTTAGCCTTAATGTGTAGCTTGACCGCTTGCCAGCAGAAGCAGCACCCGTCAACGTCATCCATCGTTTTTGCTATTGCGCAGGCGCCCCTCAATTTAGATCCCCGTTATGCCACTGACGCAGGGTCAGAACGCGTTAATCGCCTCTTATACCGTGCATTAATAGACTTTGATGCGCAATCTAAACCTATTGCCCAGTTAGCGAGCTGGCAAAAAGTCAGTACCACCCAATATAGATTTACGTTAATTAAATCCCCTGATCACTTTCATAATGGCATGACGCTGACCGCGCACGATATCGCCGTGACCTATCAATCCATCATGCAACTGAAAGACTCCGCGCACACTGCAGAATTTGCCAATATTGCACAAATAGTAGTGGTGGATAATCGCACCCTAGATTTTTATCTACATCAGCCGGATGCACAGTTTGTGGCCAAGTTAATTATTGGAATTTTACCGGCGCCACTCATCGTTGCAGGCCATGATTTTTCACATGCGCCCGTGGGAAGTGGTCCACTCAAACTGGTGTCTTGGAATCACCAGTTAATTTTAGAGCGCCGTTCTGATCAGCAACGCATCAGTTTGATTGAAGTGAAAGACCCAACGGTACGGGTATTAAAGTTACTCCGCGGGGAGGTGGATTTGCTGCAAGGTGATTTGCAACCAGAGCTGGTGAAATACCTGCAAACCAAGCCGCAGTTAGTCATTAAAACTAGTATTGGCACTAACTTTTCATACCTTGGTTTTAACTGCAAGGATGTTCAACTCCAAAATCCTTTAGTGAGGCTTGCAGTCGCACACGCTATTGACCGCGCTGCGATTATTAAGCTTGCATTAGTGAGTGCTAGTCGAGAGGCTGGCGCTATTTTGCCACCTGAACACTACACCAATCAGGATACTACCGCCTTAGTCTCTTATAGCTACAATCCAGCGTTATCAAAGGAATTGCTGATAAAAGCTGGTGTTAAATTGCCTTTAAAGTTGGTCTATAAAACGTCCACCGATGCGCAGAGGGTTCGCCTTGCGACGATTATGCAAGCACAAATGGCTCCGGCAGGCATAGACTTGGAAATACGCAGTCTAGATTGGGGTACGTTTTTTGAAGATGTAAAACAAGGTCAGTTCCAGTTGTATGGACTGACTTGGGTGGGCATTAAAACCCCTGAGATTTATGCAAAGTCTTTTGCCACTAATAGCATACCGCCTAATGGTTTTAACCGTGGACGTTATGCGGATAAGTCGCTAGATCAACTGTTGGCGAAAGAAGACTGGCCAGCCGTCACAGAGCGTATTCATCAGCAATTACCCTATGTGCCGCTGTGGTATGAAGGTCAGTTTGCGGCTATGGCTAAAAATATTACACATTATTCCCCCAAGCCTGACGGTAACTGGGATGATTTAGCTACAATAAGCAACTATGCACATTGAAATCTCTATTCCGCAGCAAATGCTAAATCTATTTGATATAGATGGGGCGCTAGTCGCTAGCTACAAAGTCTCCACTGCGGCGAAGGGTGCTGGCTGTATAAAAAATAGCGAATGTACACCGACGGGTCAACATATTATTCGCGCTAAGATAGGGGCTGCCGAAAAATTAAATGCGGTGTTTGTCGGGCGTAGAGCGACCGGTGAAATATGCACACCAGAATTGATGGCTACTCACCCTAATCGTGACTGGATTTTGACTCGAATATTATGGCTATCAGGCACGGAAATTGGCCAAAATAGATTGGGTCAAGTGGATACCATGCAACGTTATATTTATATCCACGGCACACCTGACAGTACCGTCATGGGTAAGATAGGCTCGCATGGTTGTATTCGTATGCGCAACGCTGATGTTGTTGCATTATTTGATTTAGTTCAAGTAGGCACCTCAGTGAATATCAGTAATGATTAAGCGTTTAAGCGGTTTATTTATCGTCATTTTTGGCGTTTTACTCCTTACATTTTTATTGATTCATGTGGTGCCGGGTGATCCAGTCGAGGTCATGTTAGGCGATTCTGCAACGCAGGCAGACCGCTCGCAATTGCGAATCGAGCTAGGGCTTGAACGGCCTCTGGCACAGCAGTTTGCAATTTACCTTACTAAGATTGCCCAAGGCGATTTCGGGCAGTCTATCCATACTAAAACCCCTATTGCCAATCTAATTAAAACGCGTTATCCAGCGACCTTAAAGCTTGCCACATTAGCCTTGCTGATTGGTTTAACTATAGGGGTGCCGCTAGGTATTTATGCAGCCCTGAAAGCGGGGCAATGGCAGGACTTGGTCGTGACTTTGGTCTCGGTACGCCTGTCAGCAATGCCAGCATTCTGGCTTGGCCCCATATTAATGCTAGTGTTTGCTGTGTATTTTGGCTGGTTTCCAGTGAGTGGAATGGAGTCTAACACCTCAATTATTTTACCTGCGTTAACGCTGGGGTTGGGTTTAAGTGCAATTCTCACGCGCATGACCCGCACTAGTTTGCTTGAAGTGCTAAATGACGACTATATCCGAACTGCACGAGCCAAAGGCTTAAGTGAATCAACCGTTATTTTACGTCACGCATTACGTGCGGCTTTATTACCTATTATCACGATCGTTGGTTTGCAAATGGGCAGCCTGTTAGCAGGCACCGTGATTACTGAAACTATATTTAGCTGGGATGGCATTGGGCGTTTGTTGGTGGAAAGTATAGAAAAACGCGACTATCCTGTTACGCAAGCTTGTGTGCTGGTGGTGGCGCTCAGTTACGTGTTGGTGAATCAGGTGACTGATTTAGTCTATCGTTTGGCAGATCCGCGAGTTAAGGGCTAGCAGAAGAGCTCGCTTTGGAAGATTAAAGTTTATGAAATTTTTTGCAGTTTTTATATTGCTATTTTGGCTAGTAGCCGTTGTGCTAGGACGAGTCTTGCACCTAAACCCAGATTTCATCGACCTGCATGCCATTCTAAGGGCTCCTAGTGCGCATTATTGGTTGGGTGCAGACGATTTAGGCCGCAACTTATTAGCGCGGTTATTGCGCGGTGTAGAGGTTTCTTTTCTGGTTGCAATTACGGTGACTACCGTTACGATGTGTATAGGCGTTTTGGTTGGTGTGATTGCTGGCTTTTATGGCGGTAAAGTGGATCGTTTCTTGATGCAAATTACTGATATTTTCTTGGCTTTTCCTGGTATCTTATTGGCGATTGCTTTTGCTGCAGTTTTGGGGCCTGGTATCATCAATTTAATGATTGCGTTGTGCTTAACTGGTTGGGTCAGCTATGCAAGGTTAACCCGAGGTCAAACGTTGAGTTTACGCAACCGTCAGCATGTGCAGGCATCCGAGTCCTTGGGAGCAAAGGTGCCGCGATTAATTGCGTACCACATACTACCCTTGCTGACTTCTGTTTTGGTGGTGGAAGCTACCTACAGTATTGCTAGCGTAATCATTGCTGAGGCTAGCTTGTCGTTTCTCGGTTTGGGCATACAAGCACCCAATGCTTCTTGGGGTGCTATGCTTCGGGATGGAGTGCGTTATATGCTAGTAGCGCCACATTATGTGTTGGTGGTTGGATTCAGCTTGATGAGTTTGATTTTAGCTATTAATCTAGGTGGTGATTATCTTCGCGCCGCGCTCAATGTTCAGGCTGAAGCAGCATAGGTCATCAGCGCACCATTAATCAATAAAAAGGCTCACATGACATTAGGTCCGATTATGTTAGATGTCGTCGGTACGGAATTGACCGCCGACGATATCCGTCGAATTCAGCATCCATTGGTAGGCGGTGTGATTTTATTTAAACGCAACTACACCACTAACGCTCAGTTGAAGGCGCTTACTGCCAGTATCCATCAAATCAGGCAACCCCCGTTGTTGATTGCGGTCGACCATGAAGGTGGTCGTGTGCAGCGATTTAGAGATGGATTTACTAAAATTCCTCCAATGCGTGAGTTTGGGAAAATTTGGGATCAAAACCCGAAGCATGCCAAAGCTCTGGCGTTAGATGCTGGATGGATTCTGGCTGCAGAGTTGCGCGCCCATGGCGTAGACTTTAGCTTTACCCCAGTATTAGATATGGACTATGGCGATAGTCTAGTGATAGGTGACCGTGCTTTTCATTTAGATCCACGTGCTATTAGTGATTTGGCTTTTGCTTTAATGCAGGGTCTAAAAAAAGCGGGCATGGCGGCAGTGGGTAAGCATTTTCCAGGACATGGTTTTGTCGTGGCAGATTCACACGTGAGTATGCCGGTGGATGAGCGTGAGTTTGATCAAATTGCACAACATGATATGCAGCCATTTAGAATGTTAATTGATGATGGCATTCCTGCAATCATGCCCGCACATGTGATTTATCCGAAAGTGGATGATAAGCCTGCTGGATTTTCAGCCCGATGGTTGCAGAAGATCCTGAGAGAGCGTCTGGGCTTTAACGGTGCGATATTCAGTGATGATTTAAGCATGGAAGCGGCTAGCGTAGGCGGTGATGTCACCACTCGTGCCTTAGCTGCGCTTAATGCAGGTTGTGATATGGTGTTGCTCTGCAACCAACCCGCAATGGCAGACGAATTGCTAGCAAACCTTCAATGGACCATTTCGGCGCAAAGTTTAAGTCGTTTGGCGCGTATGCATGGGCACAAACATCCGCCAAGTTTAGATGCCTTGCATGAAGATGCCGATTTTGTTCATGCAGTACATCAATTAGCAAAAGTTGGCTTAAGCGAAGGTGAATTGTTTGGTTAAGCGACAAAATATTTAATTCGTAACAATTTACCACTTGAAACTTACGCCCTTAGTCGCTATCTTATGTAATGCAAGTGTTTTAGTTTTTTTAATACTTTAAGGAATTAAACGATGTTTGATAACACCCCAGTACTAGGTCGTTCGGAATCCGCGCAGGAAGTCACCAATAAGGTCTTGCGCAACACTTATGCGCTGTTAGGTCTTTCACTAATCCCTACCGTGCTCGGTGCGTTTATTGCCATTAACATGAGTTTTTCTTTTGCACAGCAGCATCCATTTATTTTTGCGATTGGTGCTATGGCCGTGCTGTTCGGAATGTTTTCAGCTATTGAAGCAAATCGTAACAGTAGCGTAGGTGTGTTTTTATTGCTGGCGCTGACGTTCTTGTTAGGCTTAATGCTTGGTCCAATTCTGCAACATGCTTTGCATTTACGTAATGGCGGGCAAATTGTTGGTTTGGCAGCAGGTGGAACTGGCATTATTCTTTTAACCCTAGCCAGTATTGCCACTACTACTAAAAGAGATTTTAGCTTTATGGGTAAATTCTTGATGGTGGGTATTATTCTGATGATTGTGGCTTCACTGGCAAATATATTCTTACAAATTCCAGCCATGACCTTAGCGATGTCTGCTATTGGCGTGCTCTTATTTTCTGGATTTATTTTGTATGATGTCAGCCGAATTGTGAATGGTGGTGAGACTAATTATGTAATGGCTACATTAAGCCTATACATGAGCATTTACAATCTGTTCACTAGCTTATTGCAGTTGTTGATGGGTACTATGGGTAGTAACGATTAAGCCTTGAAAATTTAGCCCCATTGTTAGATGGGTATGGCATAAATTTTATCCAAGATAAAAAAATGTCACGAAGGGCTGGGGTAAACCCCAGCCCTTTTTCTTGTGGATGCCTGCTTAGAAGCTAACAGACTATTGGTAATGCTGACCTATTTAATAAACACACTCGTCTATCATAAGCTCTGCAGCAAGCCAGTCTTCGTCTTCATGACCAACGGCAAAACTTCTTTTCTCTGCTAACAAGTATGCACTAATGGCAATTAATTTTCTTCGCTCATTTTCTGGTATTTTGCAAATAGAGTGACTCGCTTTTCTGCATAAATTTAGCTCAACCAC
>SESD01000467.1_pt1 | contig 25050 bp, 22 predicted proteins | sample 3171411 | NCBI WGS metagenome assembly SESD01 (sample SAMN06051880, study PRJNA518727) | freshwater metagenome | biome: subpolar coniferous forest; feature: holomictic lake; material: water; isolation source: holomictic Lake 442, 16.5 m depth | place: Canada: near Kenora, Ontario | collected...
GCCTTGAACTAGGGGTGGGCGCCGTGGCGCGCCACGATCCAGTCCACCACCTGCGGCAAGGTCATCTCGCTGGAGTCTAGCTCCTCCGCATCGTCTGCTTTTCGGAGAGGTGCCACGGCCCGGGTGCTGTCGGCCAGATCCCGTCGCTGGAGGTCCTGCATGACGGCTGCCAGGTCCGGGGTCTGGCCCTTGGCCTGTAGCTCCAGGAAGCGGCGCTGGGCGCGGGCCTCGGGGCTGGCGGTGAGGAACACCTTGCAGCACGCATTCGTGAAGACCACGGTGCCGATGTCGCGGCCATCCACCACCCAACGCCCGCTGGCACCGATGCGCCGCTGCTGGTCCACCAGCACCTCCCGCACCCGGGCGTCGGCACTCACGGGGGTCACCAGTGTGGTGATCTCCTGGCTGCGGATGGCCTCGCTGATGTCTTCGCCGCCCAGGAAGATGCGGGTGCCCCGCTGGGCGATGTCCAGGCCCGCCAGCAGTGTCTCAAGGGGACCCCGCTCGTCCAAGCCCCGGCCTGAGCGCAGGAGGGCAAGAGAGGCCGCCCGGTACATGGCCCCGGTGTCCAGGTAGTCCCAGCCCAGGCGTTCCGCCACCCGGCGGGCGGTGGTGGACTTGCCCACACCCGAGGGGCCGTCGATGGCGATCAGGGGAAGGGGCAGCGGCGTCATTCCGTCATTCTGGCGGGCAGGCCCCCGCTGTTCCACCGGAAACCGGGGCCTGCGAACCGCCAGTGCGGTTCGCAGGCCTGAGGTTCAGCGCATGCCGAGGGCCTTGAGGACCTTGGGGTCCTTCTCTTCCTGGGCCAGGATCACGTGGCAGGTGTCGCAGTCGCCCTGGATGGTGCGGCCGTCGGCGGAGGTGTGTCCACCATCGTGGCAGCGGAAGCAGCCCACGGCCTCTTCATGGCCGATGTTGTTGGGATGCGTGCCCCAGGTGATCTTCATGTCGGGGAAAACATTGCGCAGGTAGATGGCCTTGACCACCTCTCCAGCGGCGTCCACCTGGGCCCGCTTGTGCTTGAAGATCTCCGGGTAGGTCGTGCGGTAGTACTCGGCCAGGTCGACAGGAATCTTGGCGGCGGCGGTCTTCTGGTCCGGGTAGCTGATCTTCAGGAGCTCCACGGCCTTCTTTTTGATGAAGGGCAGCTCCGCGCTCATGCGCTTGTCCGAGAGGGCCTTGTCCACAGCGCGATCCGGCAGGTGGAAGGCGTGGGTGGGCCGGTTGTGGCAGTCGATGCAGTCCATCTTGCGGGAGGTGAGAGTAGCGAGTTTTTCCTTGGGGATGTTCTTGTACTCCGAAGTGACGTACTCGACCATCTGCCCCTTGTCGTCCCGGTAGGTGACCAGGGGGATCTCCTGGCGCCGGGCATCCGTGGTGATGTAGGTGATGCGCTCGGTGGCGTCCAGGTGGCGGCCATGGATGCCGGTGGTGCCATTGGGCGTGTGCCCCCCGATCTTCAGCAGGAGGATGCTGGTGGCGGCGGTGTTGGCCTCGTCATCGGCGAAGTGGGTGCGCACGATCAGCTTGTCGTCCGAGAACTTCTGGGGCCAGTGGCACTGCTCGCAGGTCTCGCGGGCGGGGCGGAGGTGCTCGACGGGGCTGGGAATGGGCCGGGAGAACGTGCCGAAGGCCACCGCAAAGAGCTGGCGGGTGCCGGACAGCTTGGCGCGCACGAGGGCCGGAGCGCCGTGGCCGATATGACACTGGGCGCAGCCCACGCGGGAGTGGGGCGAGTCGAGGAAGGCGGTGTACTCGGGGCTCATCACGGTGTGGCAGGTGAGGCCGCAGAACTGGTTGGAGTCCATGTACTCCACGCCCTTGAGGCCGGCCGTGCCGAGGATGCTGACGTTGATAAAGGTGAGCACGCCCACCACGGTCAGCAGGCGCCGGACGCCCGGCTGCTTGAAGTCCACGGCCTGGAGGGGCAGGGGCTCCTCGCCTGCCTCACGGCGCTGGCGACGGTGCCGGACAATGCCCACAGGAACCAGGATCAGGCCGGCCACGAAGAGGGTCGGCAGGGCGAGGAAGAACAGGATGCCTGCGTAGGGATGGACCGAGCGGGAGCTGGTGAGCTCCATGAACCAGAACCAGATCAGCACGAAGGAGGAACTGGTGGTCAGTCCCGCACCGGTCAGGGTCATCCAGTTGTTGCCCTGCTGGAAGGCCAGGCGGGTCAAGTCTCTGACGCGTTCACTGAAACTCATGAACTCACCTCTTCGAAGGGTTTAGACAAAGGCCACAGGCATATGAAGTGTCTGATTCCACCCTAATTTCCCAGCCCCCTTCCTGCAAGCGCAGAGGCATCCATCTGGGGCAGAACCCCAATGGTTTCAATGGGGATTCTTCCGAGTTGTGACAGATGACCGGGGCTGGCACCAGCACCCTCAGGGGCGGTGCCCCTGGCGCAACAGACCGAGGAAAACCTCGCCGTATTGCAGGAGCTTTTTCGGACCCACGCCACTGATGGCAAGGAAGGCCTCTTCCGTTGTTGGCTGAGTCTGGGCCATCTGCTGCAGGGTGGCATCGCTGAAGATCACATAGGCCGGCACGCCCTTGGTGTCCGCCAGGCGCTTCCGCAGGGCCTTCAGTTCGAGATAAACCGCTTCCTCACCCTCGGCGTGGACCGGGGCCAGGGTCGGCCGGGAGCCTCGGGGAGAGCCCTTCTTGGCCTTCCCGGGGGAGGGTGCGGTGGCCAGTGGGTCGGTGCCGGAGCAGATGTCGCAGGACCCGCCGCAGGGCGGCATGGGCTCGCCAAAGTGGGCCAGCAGGGCCTGGTGGCGGCAGCGCAGGGAGTCGGCGAGGCGGAAGAGGTCCCGGGTCTGGCGCTGCTGGGCCTGAGCCAGGGTGGTCTCCAGGTCCTCGGTGAAGCGGTCATAGCTGAGGACATCGCCCCAGCCGAAGAACATCACGCAGTCTGCATCGGCCCCATCGCGGCCCGCCCGGCCGATCTCCTGGTACCAGCCTTCGACGCTCTTGGGCATGTCGCGGTGGATGACATAGCGGATGTTGCTCTTGTCGATGCCCATGCCGAAGGCGACGGTGGCGACGATGACATCCACATCGTCCCGCTGGAAGGCCTCCTGGGCGGCGGAGCGGGCCGCAGCGTCCATGCCAGCGTGGTAGGCCGCCGCTCGCACACCCTCGCCGGTGAGGAAGGCCGCCGTGGCTTCCACCGTCTTGCGGGAGAGGCAGTAGATGATGCCGCTCTCCCCGCGCCGGGCCAGCACCAGGCGCAGCAGGGCCTCCCGGACCGGGGGCAGGCCCTCGGCCCCCTTGCGGTAGGCGCTCACCTTCAGGTTGGACCGGTAGAAGGAGCCCTGCACCTCCAGGGGCTCCCGCATCTCCAGCTGCTCGGCGATGTCCACGCGGACGCCCGGCGTAGCGGTGGCCGTGAGGGCGAGGACCGGCACGTCCGGGAAGCGCCGCTTGAGCCCGGCCAGGGTCCGGTAGGCCGGCCGGAAGTCGTGGCCCCAGTGGCTGATGCAGTGGGCCTCGTCCACGGCGATGAGGCGCAGGTCCACCTCGCGGAGGAGGTCGGCCAGGTAGAGGTCGAGGCCCTCGGGGGCCGCGTAGACCAGCTCGATCTCGCCGTTCATGAGGGCGCGGATCCGCTCCCGGCGGGCTTCCACGGTCAGGCTCGAGTTGAGGAAGGTGGCCCGGAGGCCGGCCTCTGTGAGGGCGTCCACCTGGTCCTTCATCAACGCGATGAGGGGCGACACCACCAGGGTCACGCCCCCCAGGAGGCGAGCCGGCAGCTGGTAGGTGAGGGACTTCCCCGCGCCAGTGGGCATGATCCCCACCACATCCCGGCCGGCGAGCACGGCCTCGATGATGGTCCTCTGACCCGGACGGAAGCCACTGTAGCCAAAGGTGGCCTTCAGGGCTGCCTCCAGGTCGGGCGGGGCGTCCAGGTCCCTTGCCAGCCCCTGGAGGGCCGCAATGGCGTCAGGTCCGAAGTCCCCAGGCGCTTGCCGGTAGTGGTCCCGAAGCCGGGCCAGGCCAGACCGGCAGGCTCCCCGGTCACCCCGGGCGAGCAGCCCCTGCAGCAGGGCGATCTCCTCCAGGACTCCGGACAATCAGCAACCGCCGTCGAGCAGTGGCCCAGCGGCCCGCCAGAAGGCCTCCATCTCATCGGGCTTCCCAAAGGTCACGCGGACCTGGTTGGGCAGGCCGTAGCCGTGCATGGGGCGGACAATGACACCCTGCTTCATCAGGCCCAGGAACAGGTCCTTGGCGGGGAAGGCGCTCTCCAGCAGGACAAAGTTGCCACAGACCCCGGAGAGGGTGCAGCGGTGCTGGGCGGCCTCGCTGGCGAAAGCCGCACGGGCCTCGGTGTTGCGCTGGCGGGAGAAGGCCTCGAAGGCCAGGTCCTGCACGGAGACCTCCGCAGCGGCTTGGGCCAGATGGTTGGTGTTGAAGGGGCTGCGAACCCGCTCCAGGTAGCCGATGAGTTCCTTCGAGCCCAGGCCGTAGCCGATGCGCAGGGCCGCCAGGGCATGGATCTTGGAGAAGGTGTGGAGCACCAGGAGGTTGGGCCGCTCGTCCAGGTAGGCGGCGGCATCCGGGTAATCCGCAGGCTCCTCGTACTCGGCATAAGCCTGGTCCACCACCAGGATGATGTCTTCGCGCAGGTTCCGCAGCAGCCGCTCGAAGGCCGAGCGCTCCAGGCGGATTCCCGTGGGGTTGTTGGGGTGCCCCAGATAGACCAGGCGGGTGTCGGGGGCCACGGAGCGCAGGATGTCATCCACATCCAGCTCCGAGGCGGTGGACCGGGACTCGATGACGCTGCCGCCGGCGGTCTGGGTGGCGATGCTGTAGATGGCAAAGCTGTAGCGGGGGATGACGGCGGTGCCCCCGTCCAGGAAGGCGGCTTTGGCCACCATCTCCAGGAGCTCGCTGCTGCCATTGCCCAGCACCACGCGGTCCACGGGCAGACCCTTGCGGGCGGAGATGGCCTTCCGCAGATAGTAGCCGTCACTGACGGGATAGAGCCCCAGGCCCTCGCCGTTCGCGCCCTCGAGGATGGAGGCCAGGCGGGCCTTCACCGCAGGGGTGGGGCCCCAGGGATTCTCGTTGGAGGCCAGCTTGATGATGCGGTCCAGGCCCAGCTCCCGCTGGACTTCCTGGATGGGCTTGCCCGGCACGTAGAGGGGGATCCGGGCCAGGTGCTCGAACCCCGGGAGTGCCGAAAGGCCGGACTGCATCAGGCCGGCCGCTCGCTGAGCACCTTGTCCACGATGCCGTACGCCAGGGCCTCCTCGGCGCTCATGAAGTAGTCACGGTCCATGTCCTTCATGACCTTCTTCAGGGTCTGGCCGGTGTGCTTGGCGAAGGTGCCAGCGAGGCTCTCCTTCAGGCGCTGGATCTCCTTGTAGGTGATCTCGATCTCCGTGGCCTGGCCCTGGGCGCCGCCGCTGGGCTGATGGATCATGATGCGGGCATTGGGCAGGGCGAAGCGCTTGCCCTTGGTGCCGGCAGCCAGGAGGTGGGCGCCCATGCTGGCGCACTGGCCGATGCAATAGGTGACGATGTCGTTCTTCACGAACTGCATGGTGTCGTAGATGGCCAGCCCGGCGGTGACGCTGCCCCCGGGGCTGTTGATGTAGATCTGGATGTCCTTGTCCGGGTCCTCGCTCTCGAGGAACAGCATCTGGGCCACGATGGCGTTGGCCACGCTGTCGTCGATGGCCGTGCCCAGGAAGATGATGTTGTCCTTGAGCAGGCGGGAGTAGATGTCGTAGCTGCGCTCGCCCCGGGGGGTCTGCTCGATGACGATGGGGGGATAGTAACTGCTGGGCATGGGCCCTCCGGCTGAGTGGTCAGGATAGCAAGAAGGCGCCTCTCGGCGCCTTCTCCGCCAACCCCGGGACAGACTACTTCTTGGGGGCGGCCTTGCGGGCCTTGGGCTTCTCTTCGGCCGCAGGCTCGGCTTCGACAGTCTCGGCGGCCTTCTTGGGGGCCTTCTTCTTCGGCTTGGCCTCATCGGCCTCGGCATCGTGATCGTGGTCACAGTCGGGTCCGTGCACATGGCCGACAGGGGCCACGGCGGCGGGCTCGCCACCCTCCTGGTCCTCCAGGCCGCCGCCTTCCAGGCCGCCCGCATCGTAGCGATTGATGGGCAGGCCGGCCTCGCGCTTGCGCTCCAGCTCCACCAGGGCCTCGAAGGCCGCCCGGTCCAGGCGCTCCTCGGTGACCTGGGCCAGGGCCAGCAGGTGCTCGAAGATCCGGTCAGTGCGCAGGCGTCCCTTGATCTCCGTGGCGTTGCCGCGGCGCTCCAGCTCGGCCTTGAAGGCCTCGAAGGGCTGCGGAACCTGATTCTGGGCCATGTAGGTGCGGATTTCGGCGTCGATGTCAGCCTCGGGAACCTCGATGGCCTCCGCATTGCCGATGGCCTGGAGCAGGTAGCCGCTGCGGACGGCGCGCTCGGCGTCGTTCAGGCGGTACTGGCGGTAGGCCTGCCAGTTGACCTTCTTGGGGTCCATGCCCTGCTTCTGGGCGTGCTCGGCGAACTCCTGGCAGTAGTCGTCCAGCTGGAGGCCGACCATGGTGCGGGGCACCTCGAAGGGGGCCGCATCCAGCAGGGTGTCCAGGAGGGTCGTGTGGAGGCGGGCGGTGGCATCCCGGTCGGCGGCCTCTTCCAGGTCCTTCTTCACGGCGACCTTCAGGGCCTCCAGGTTCTCGAAGTCGCCGAGATCCTTGGCGAACTCGTCCCCCAGCACCGGCACTTCCTTCTGGCGGATGTCCTTGACGTGGACCTCGTAGGCCATGGTCTTGCCGGCCAGGACGTTGTTGGCGTCCTCGGCGGGGTGGGTCAGGTTGAAGCTCTTCTTCTCGTCGACCTTCATGCCCACCAGCTCTGCGTCGAAGGGGCGGGTGCCGTCCACCTCGATGCCCTGGTCCTCGTAGGTCTGGGCCTTGAGGCCCTGGGGCTTCACGCGGATATCGCAGGTGGCCACCAGGCCCGTGGCGACAGTGGCGTCTTCGACCGGCAGGTACTTGGTGGCCCGCTGGCGGAGGGCCTCCAGGTGCTCGGTCACGGTCGCGTCGTCGATGAGGCGCATCTTCTTGGTGAGGACCATGCCCTTGTAGTCCGGCAGGGCCACATCGGGGGCCACGTCGAACTGGGCGCGGAAGACCGCGTCGGCACCTTCCTTGAGGTCCAGCTTCTCGAGGGAGGGGCGCGAGATGGGGGTGGCACCGGCGGACTGGGCAGACGCCCAGAAGTGGCGCTCCACCAGCTTCTGAGCCACTTCGGACTCGATCTCCCGGCCGTAGTTCTGCAGGAGCACCGTGCGGGGAGCCTTGCCGGGGCGGAAGCCCTTGACGCGGGCCTGGGGCGCAATCTTGGCAAACACTTCAGCGTAGGCCTGGCCCACTTCGGCGGCGGGCACCGTCACCTCGATGGCCTTGCGGGTGGGGGACTGGTGGTGGAGGGTGACGGACATGGATGCTCCTGGTGATCAGGGGGAGTGTGCGGGGGGCCTGGCATTCGGAAGGGTCTGTAATGGTGCGAACGGTCGGACTCGAACCGACACGGGTTGAACCGCTGGAACCTAAATCCAGTGCGTCTACCAATTCCGCCACGCTCGCAAGGTCTTCCGAATTGTCAACCGGTGGTGCGCCCAGAGCGACTCGAACGCCCGACCCTCAGGTTCGAAGCCTGATGCTCTATCCAACTGAGCTATGGGCGCGCACCGAATCTCCCAGTCTACCTGGAACTGGCCTCGGCTTCGACCCCCGGTTCGGCAGGATAGAGCGCCGAGCGCTCAGGGCGCTACCGGGCTTCGCCTGGAGGCGCCAGGCACCAGGCATCCTCGGCCCCATGGCGGCGCAGGAGGGCCAGCTCGGCCGGGCCCAGGCCCATGGCCCGGGCGGCCTCGGCCTCGGTGGCCAGATCGCAGGGGATGACCCCTGGGTCGTCGGTGCCCAGGGCGCACCGCACCCCGGCTGCCAGCATCCGGGGCAGGGGGTGGGGCACCACATCGGCAGCCAGGGCCCGGTTGGAGGTGGGGCAGACGTCGACGGGGATGCCCCGTTCCGCCAGCAGGTCCAGGGTGGCGGCATCGGCGCGGATGCCGTGGACGATGCGGGAGACACCGCCCTCCAGCAAGGCTTCCCGCACATGGGAGCCGGGCCCGTTCTCGCCCGCATGGGCCGCGATGCGCAACCCCGCCAAGCGGGCCCGATCGAAGATGGGGGCCCACTCCCGGAAGGGGCTGCCCTCCAGCCCGCCGGTGGAGAAGCCGGTCACGAAGGGGGGGCACTCCGGGAGCACCAGGTCCAGGACAGCCGTGCCGTGCTTGGGGCCGAAGTGGTTGACGGCTTCCACCACCACGCAGCTGGCCAGGCCCCAGCCCTTGGCTTCCGCCAGACCCTCTTCCAGGCCCCGCCACAGGTCCGTCAGGCTGATCTGGGCCTTGTGAATCACCAGGAAGTGGGGGCAGACCCAGAGGTCAAAGCCGGCACCGCCGGCTCCCTGGGTGCGTCGGGCCACAGCCAGGACGGCTTCCCGCACCGCCTCGGCGCCATCCAGCAGGGCGGCGCCGAACAGGAAGGGCGCAATGAACCCCTCGAAGGGCAGGGCCTCGCCAGCCCACAGGGCCTCCAGCCCAGCCGGTGGAACCAAGCCGCGCTGGGCGGCGGCAACCCTCACCCACACAGGGTCCAGGGCCCCTTCCAGGTGGGTGTGGCGGTCGATGAGGGGCAGGGCGTCGGGGCGCATCACCGGGACAGTATGCTCAACCCGGTGGCCGGATTACTCGTCGTAGTCGTCCATCCGCAGGTCGCCGGGATCGAAACCCTCACCCCGTCCCCCTCGCTCGATGGCCACGGCGGGCTCGCCGAACGGCTCTTCCAGGACCTCAGCCTCGGGTTCCGGCGTCTCGTCATCCTCGATGACATGGACGCTCTTTTCCTTTTTCAGTGCCTTGGGTTTGGCCGGTGCCGCCTTCTGGTTGGCACCGCACTTCGGGCACAGGGCCTCGAGCCTGCCGAGGTCATAGAATTTCGCCCCACACTGGAAACAGGAGTGCTTCTTGCCGAGATCAGCCATGTTCAAATCCTCGTACAGACTCAAAAGTACATGGTTGTAACAGAATTGGACCCACTTGTCATCCATGGCCGGAAATATCTCAGCCGCATGATTATGGCCACTGCCGAGAACGGGCATAGCCCGGCGGGCTCCTCAAAACGGGGTTTGCGGGGTCCTGGGAGGGCCCCGCAGAGTCTCCAAAGGGGTCTGGAGGCCCGCCCAAGAGCCCGCTCTGCCCCGGTATCTTTGGACACACCCCGGGGGAGCCGCTAGGATGGCGCAGGTTCCCGGAGTCCAGGCATGGCGGATCTTTCCATTGCAGTCAGGCAGGCTGGCGAGGTGGCAGTGGTGCTCCCCGCCGGGTTCATCAATGCCCACACGGTCCGGGACTTCGAAGCGGCCCTGGAGGGGCTGGTCCAGGGTGGCCAGTACCGGATCCTGATCAACTGCCGCGACCTCAGCTACATCAGCTCGGCGGGGCTGGGGGCCATCATGGGCCTGATCGAGACCGTGCGGGAGCATGGCGGGGACATCCTGCTGTCGAACCTCCAGGACAATGTCTTCGCGATCTTCGACACCCTCGGGTTCACTCAGCTCTACCGTGTCTTCCCCGACGAGAGCCAGGCCCTTGCTTCCCCCGAGGCTGGGGGCTGAGGGTGGCGGCCAAGGTGGATCACGCCCAGTTCCGGCTCATCATCCCGAGCCAGACCCGCTATCTGAACCTGGTGACCGGCCTGGCGAAGCGCGCCTCCGTGGTGGCCGGGCTGGACGATGCGACGGCGGCGAAGGTGAGCATCGCCGTGGACGAGGCGGTCACCAACGTCATCCTCCATGCCTACGGCGGCGAGGGGCACCACAGCGTGGAGCTGGAGCTGCGCTTCACCCCCCAGGCCCTTGAGGTGCACATCTGGCATTCCGGCCAGGGCATCCGGGAGGATCAACTGGTGCTGCCGGATCCCAGCGAGTACATCAAGCACCCCCGCAAGGGTGGGCTGGGCCTGCTGCTCATGAGCCGGTTCATGGATGAGGTCCGCTTCCGGGCCGATGAGGACTCGGGCAGGAATGAGTGCTGCCTGATCAAGAAGATCAGCTGAGAGCGGCCGCCCACCCCCGATGCAGACCCACTCCTTTGAGCGCCTCCGCCAGCTGGCGATGAAGATCCCCGAGGGAGCCCAGGAGCTGCTTCCCCTCATCGATTTCCTGGAGACCTTCCCCCGTCAGGGCTCTGAAGAAGACCTCATCCACCTGGTGGGAACCACAGCCCTCGGCATTGCCAAGGCCAGCCAGGGCGGTGTCTGGGATGGCGGCTCGTGGCTCTTCCTGCGCGGCGGTGCCCCGGCCTTTCCCACCTATCCCGGCCCGGGCTGGCTGGTGTTTCCCTGGACCTATGCGGAAGAGACCTATGGCCATCTGGTTCTGAAGGCCGAGAGCGCGCCCGACGCCCTCCCGCTCCTGCTCTCCATCAGCGCCCCCCTGCTGGCCTGGCGACGGGCCGAGGCTGTTCGGAGCACCCAGAACCAGTCCCTGGCGCTGCAGCTCTCCCGCCTCAACACGGTCTTCGAGCTGACCCGCAACCTGGGGGTGGTGGAGACCCGGCGGGACCTGATCCGCCTCATGGCCAACACCCTGATGGGCGAGTTCCGCATCATGCGCCTGCTGGTGGTGGGCCCCCAGGGCGAGGTCCTCCACGCCAAGGGTCTCGGCAATCTCCCGGACGCTCTCATCGGGGAGGAGCTGCACGAGGTGGTCCAGACCCGGAACCTGGTTCACGCCGTGGAGCTTCGGGACCAGAGCCGGAGCCACGGGTTTGCCTTTGCCGCTGAGCCGGCGGTGGGCCAGATGAGCGAGGATGACCTGGTCTTCCTCCGCACCCTCCTGAACCTCACCTCTTCCCAGCTGTCCAGCCTGGACCTGCGCGAGGCGCGGATCCAGGCGGATCGCATGGAGAAGGACCTGGACCTGGCACGGAACATCCAGCGCCGCCTCCTGCCCAAGACCCTCCCGGAGCCAGAGGGCTGGCAGTGCGCCGCGGCCAACCTGCCCTACCAGGCCGTGGGAGGGGACCTCTACGACCTCTGGATGGCCCGGGACGAGGTCCAGGGGGATCGCCTGCACCTGGCGGTGGGGGACATCTCGGGGAAGGGCCTGCCGGCCTCCCTGATGATGACCCAGCTCTCCGCCTTTCTCCGGGCCATGGCCTACCGGCGGGTCGATGACTGGGGCCGCCTGGCCGAGCGGGTCAACCGCCGCATGGATGATGTGCGGGACGGGAATCGCTACACCACCCTCTTCGCCGGCAGCCTCAACCCCCTGAACGGGGACCTGCGTTATGTGAACGGGGGCCACAACCCGCCCCTGCTGGTGCGGGCTGCCGGCGAGGTGGCCCGCCTCTCTCCCACCGGGCCCATGGTGGGTCTCCTGCCCGGGGCGGCCTTCCACGAGGGTCAGGCCCGAATGGAGCCCGGAGACGTGCTGGTGATCTTCACGGACGGCATGGTCGAGGCGGAAAACGCGGCGGGGGAGGACCTCGGGGATGGGCCTCTGGCGGAGGTGGTGCGCCGGATGCCCGACGCCAATGCCGACGACCTGTTCGAAGCCCTGCTGGTGGCAGCCTTTCAGCACCTCGGGGAGGGCCGCTTCCGGGATGATGTGACGCTGGTCGTCATCAAACGGACGGGCCCTTGAGGGCAACGGTATTCTTGAACTCGGAGGCGGATCCATGAATCAGGCCAAGACCCTACTCCTCATCGTCGCCATGACCGGCGTGCTGGTGTGGATCGGTGGAATGGTGGGTGGCGAGTCCGGCATGGTGCTGGCTTTGGTCCTGGGGCTCGCGCTCAACGGCTTCAGCTACTTCTTCTCCGACCGCATCGTGCTGGCCAGCTACGGAGCCCAGGTGGTCGGCCCCGAAGAGGCCCCCGCCCTGCATGCCATCGTGGCCAACCTCGCCCAGCGGGCCGGCCTGCCCATGCCACGCATCGCCATCATCCCCGAGGACACGCCCAACGCTTTCGCCACCGGGCGGGACCCCGATCACGCTGTGGTGGCCGTCACAGAGGGTCTGATGCGGATCCTCAGTCGGCCTGAGCTGGAGGCTGTCATCGCCCACGAGCTGGGCCACGTCAAGCACCGGGACATCCTCATCGGCAGCCTGGCGGCGGTGCTGGCCCAGGCCATCATGTTCCTGTCGCGGATGGCCATCTGGTTCACGCCCCGGGACGACGAGGGCCGCTCCAATCCCATCGCCGGCATCGCCATCATGATCCTGGGCCCCATCGCCGCCCTCCTGCTGCAGATGGCCGTGAGCCGCTCCCGCGAGTACATGGCCGATGACTACAGCGCCCACCTCACCGGTCGCCCCGACATGCTGGCCTCGGCCCTGGAGCGGCTGCACAGCTACAACCAGCAGCTGCCCATGGAATCCGCCCAGCCCGCCACCGCCCACATGATGATCGTGAGCCCCCTCAGCGGCGGCGGCGTCATGGGGCTGTTCTCCACCCACCCCCCCATGGAGGTGCGGGTGGAGCGCCTGCGGCAGATGCCCATCGAGGCCCGCTGACCGGGATTGAATGCTGCGGGCTCCCCTGCCGATAGGCTACCCATGCGGGAACGCCTCGGAAAATTCGTGGTTAGCAAGCTCCTGGGCAAGGGCTCCATGGGGGAGGTCTACCTGGGGCGCGATCCCTCCCTGGGGCGTGAGGTGGCCCTCAAGGTCATCAGTGCCAGCGCCAACTTTGGGGAGGAGGCCCACACCCGCTTCGAGCGGGAGGCCCGGGCCGTGGCCCTCCTCAACCATCCCAACATCGTCACGGTCTATGAGTTCGGCGAGGATGAGGGCCTGCACTACTTGGCCATGGAGTACGTCCACGGTGAGGACCTGGAGGCCATCATCCAGCGGGGGAAGGCCTCCAAAGAGGAGCTGCTGAGGGTGCTGGTGCAGGTCTGCGAGGGCCTGGCCTATGCTCACGACCACGGAGTGGTCCACCGGGACATCAAGCCCGCCAACATTTTGGTGACCCGCCACGGCAAGCGCCCCCACGCCAAGGTCATGGACTTCGGGGTGGCCCAGATGGGCGATCCGGGCCTCACGGAAGCCGGGGTCCGGGTGGGCACCGTGAGCTACATGGCACCCGAATATCTGGACCAGGGGACCGCCGGGGCCGCTTCGGACCTCTTCGCCCTCGGGGTGATCCTCTACGAGGTCCTCACCGGGGGCCGCAAGCCTTTCCCCGGGGGGAGCAATGCTTCCATCCTCAATCGCATTCTATTGCACCCGCCGGACCCCCTGCGGCCCTCGGACCTGGAAGGCGTTCCCCGCTCCCTGGCTCCTCTGGTGCTGCGCACCCTAAGCAAGCGCCCGGAGGATCGGCCGGCGGACGCGGAGGACCTGGGCAGCTGCCTCCGGGCCGTGCTGCGGGAGTGGCAGGATGCTCCCTCGGGGTCCGATCGCCGGGAGGAAGAAGTCCCCCAGAAGATCCGGGTGGGGAAGGGCGGCCAGGCCCACTGTCTGAGCCTCAAGGTGGCCCTCCGCCAGGCCCGGGCAGGCTCTGAGATCCTCCTGCTGCCCGGGATCTACCGGGAGAGTGTCACGGTGGACAAGGATGTGGAAATTCTGGGAGTCGGAGAGCCCGGCGAGGTGGTCCTGGAAGGGGTCGGCGGGCCCACCCTGGTGCTGGCAGCCGGTGCCCCCGTCCTGCGGGGGGTGACCCTCCGGGGAGCCCCGGGTCATTCCGTCCTTCGCATCGACCGGGGCTTTCCGATCGTGGAGGGGTGCACGCTGTCCGGAGCGGGCACCTGCGTGGAGGTGGCCGGAGGCCAGTTGACGCTTCGGGACTGCAGGATCCTGGCAACAGGACCCAGGGGCTTGACCGTGGCCGCTCTGGCCCAGGCCCGCCTGGAGGGGGGCAGCATCGAGGGGTTCCAGGAGGCAGGGATCCGGGTAGAGGCCGGGGGCCAGGTGACCCTCCAGGCCATGCAGGTGGGGCCTGGGCCAGGCACGGGCCTGCGCCTGGGAGCCCGGGGTCAGGCCACCCTGGAGGGCAGCACCCTGTCGGGGGCGGCCGGCGCCGTGGAGCTGGGTCGAGAGTCCCGGGGCCAATTCACCCAATGCCGTTTGGTGGACAGCCGCTACGCCGGCCTCCTGGCCCTGGAGCAGAGCCAGGCCACCCTGGAGGCCTGCGAGCTTTCGGGCAATGGGTGTGCGGGGTCCCACGTACTCGCGGGGGCCAATGTGGTTCTGCGCAAGTGTCAGGTGAGCGGGAACGAAGGCTTCGGAATCTCGGTCATGGATCGGGGCCTGGCCACCCTGGAGGGCTGCCAGGTGCGGTCCAACGGAGGCTCTGGCCTCCTCATCCACCGGGGGGCCACCGTCCAGGTCCGCGCCACCACCTTCGCGGAGGGGCGGTCCCTCGGCATTGACTGCGCCGACGGGGGGCAGGGCGTCCTGGATGGGTGCGAGATCATGGGCAATGCCGGAGTGGGTGTGCAGGTCGAATCCGGCGGCAGCCTGCTGCTGGTCCGGTGCACCCTCCGGGATGGCCGGGACTCGGGCCTGCTGCTGTTGGATGACTCCCAGGTGACCCTGGAGGAGTGTGTGGTCCACCGCAACGCCCGAGGGGGCATCCTGCTGGCGCGAGAGGCGGCGGATCCCATCCTCCGAGGTGGCAACCGCATCGAGGACGGGTTCCAGCGGGTGGATGGGCAAGGTCAGGTGGCCCGCGTTACGCCCCTGCCTGGCTCCTAGAGTATCCCGGCCAGGTCGTCCAGGATCTCGGTCCACTCGGCTTCGCCGGTCTCGGGCCAGGGGAGGGGGCGCAGGCCTGGGTCCCCGGACGGTGGCAGGGGTTGGCCCCGGGGACAGATCAGAGCCACTGGGAGGTCCAGCCAGTCGCCCACGGCCTGGCGGTGCGCCCTGAGAGCAGCCACGGGGGGCGCCTCCAGGGAAGAGGCTTCAAAGAGCAGGAGGGGCATCACTGCGTGGTGGTCGGTGGGTAGGTCGGTCAGAGCCTGGCCCAGGGAGTCCGCACACTCCAGCAGGAGGTAGCCCGCCTCCCCTAGCGCAGCGCAGATGCCATCCCGGTCTGGTCCAGGGGCCATGGCCAGCAGCACCCGGGTGCTGCGCCGCCCCAGGCGGAGGAGAGCCTCGGGATTCAAGGCTCCGGCGGGGGACATCCGTCCGGCTGGTTCCTGCTTCCGGGAGGCAGGCTCGCGAGAGGCGGCCTCCCGGGGGGCCTCCGTGCCGAGGGATATCGACGCCCGCTGCTTGAGGTCCCGGAGGTTTAGGACCCCCTGGAGCTCCTTCAGCTCTGACTCCTTCAGCTCCCCGAACTGCACCCCGACGATGATCTCCCCGTCCCGCTCGATGGCATTGGCCAGGACCCCCCGGCACTGGAAGACCTGCAGGCCAGGCAGGTCCCGGATGCCCAGCGCCGGGAGGTCCTTGCCCCGCTCGTAGAAGGACAGGTTGGGCGTGATGCGCATGTGGTCATCCAGCCTCAGCACGCGGTCCACCCGGAAGGCCAGTCCGCCCAGGCAGAGGTTCACCAGGGGGCCGGAGAGGCCGTACCCCGGCACCGTGCCGTCCTGGGCGACCACATAGGCCTTTTCCCGGGGCCGGAAGGGATAGCGCTTGTGGCGGCGGCGGTCCGAGGGCACCAGCAGGGCTGGCAGGGTGAAGCGGTAGAGAAGGTAGCTCTCCCGACCCTGGAAGAGGGTGGGGGCCTCGAAGCGCTGGTCCTCCGCGGTAAAGAGCATGGCAAAGGGAGCCTGCAGAGCCAGCTCATGGGGCAAGGGGCGAAAGAGCTTGAGGAAAAGCAGCCCCTTCTCCCGGTCCAGGGCCTCGATGCGGGCGCTGTAGGGGAGGGTGTGGGCCCCCTCAACCCTGATCTGGAACTCCGTCTCCTGGCGGTGGAGGTCCAGCATGGCCAGCCAGATCTGGGCAGGGTCCTCCAAGGGCGCACCGCGCCCGGACCATCGTGCTGTCTTGGGCTGCGCCATCCTCCCACCTTGAGGGAGGCATCGGGAAGTTGGGCAGGGACATTAAGTCCTGGGCTGTCTCTGGCTCAGACGTTGAACAGGAAGTTCATCAGGTCGCCGTTCTTGACGACGTAGTCCTTGCCCTCGGTCCGCATTTTGCCGGCATCCTTGGCGCCCTGCTCACCGCCGCACTGGATGAAGTCTTCGTAGGCGATGACCTGGGCCCGGATAAAGCCTTTCTCGAAGTCCGTGTGGATGACTCCGGCGGCCTGGGGGGCCGTATCGCCCTGGTGGATGGTCCAGGCCCGCACTTCCTTCACCCCGGCGGTGAAGTAGGTTTGGAGGCCCAGTAGGTCGTAGCTGGCATGGATGAGCACGTTCAGGCCGGGCTCGGCCAGGCCGGCCTCTTCCAGGAACAGGGGGCGGTCCTCCTCGGGCAGGTCCTGGATCTCCGCCTCGAGCTTGGAGCAGATGGGGATGCAGGGGGCCTGGCGGGCGGCGGCAAGGGCCAGGAGGCTACGGTAGTGAGGGTTCCCTTCGGGGTTGCGGATGTCCTCTTCCCCGATGTTGCCCACGAACAGGGTGGGCTTGAGGGTGAGCAGGCCGTAGGACTTGACCAGGACCTTCTCTTCTTCGCTCAGGCCAGCCGTCCGGGCCCACTGGCCCCCGTCCAGGGCCGCGAAGACCCGCTCCAGCACGGCCACCATGGCCACGCTTTCCTTGTTGCCGGTCTTGGCCACCTTCCGGTGCCGCTCCAGGCCCTTCTCCACCGCGTCCAGGTCCTTGATAACCAGCTCTGTCTCGATGATGCTCACGTCCCGCTCCGGGTGCACGCCGCCCTCCACGTGGGTGACGTTGCTGTCCTCGAAGCACCGGACCACCTGGACGATGGCGTCCGTTTCCCGGATGTGTCCCAAGAAAGCATTGCCCAGCCCCTCGCCCTTGCTGGCGCCCCGCACCAGGCCCGCAATGTCGACAAATTCCTGGGCCGCCGGGAGCACCCGCTGGGGTTTTACGATCTTGGCCAGCACCTCCAGGCGGGGATCCGGCACATCCACCACACCCGTATTGGGCTCAATGGTGCAAAAGGGGTAGTTGGCTGAAGCCGCACCCGCACGGGTAAGGGCGTTGAAAAGGGTGGACTTCCCCACGTTGGGAAGACCCACGATGCCACAGGCGACAGCCATCAAGACCTCCAAGCCATCCAGTATCTCAGAGAGCGGGGGTTACAAAAAGAACCACTTCTGGCCCTTGCGCAGGGACCGTTCCCGCCATACTCTCCCCGCCATGGTCCTTGGGGCCGGACGGAGGGCGGCATGATCGTGCGGGCGGAGTGGCCGGGTTATGTGGTGGACGTTCTCGTCCGTCCTGGCCAGGAGGTGGAGGAGGACGAGCCCCTGCTCATCCTCGAAGGCACCGATTCCTCCCACTCGTCGTTCTACATCCATGCCCCGGAGTGCGGACGGGTCCGGGAGGTCCTCATTGAGGAAGGGGACTACGCCTACGAGGACGATGACCTGGTGGTGATTGGCGACTCCGACCGGGACAACTAGCGGCGGACCCTGAACGGCTACACTGGGGCCACCATTCCTGGTGAGGGGGTTCCATGCAGAGGGTGTGTGCCCGGCGGGCGGTCAGGCTGCAGGGCGGCCGCTCCAGGGGGCACTGATGGCCCATGGGCATGGTCCGACCACCACAGGGCGCCTGGCCCTTAGCTCACTGATCTTCGCGGTGAACTTCTTTGTCCAGGGCCTGGGCGGACTGTGGACCGGTTCCCTGGGGTTGGTGTCCGACAGCCTGGAGAACCTCAACGATGCGGTGGTGAACCTGCTGGCCCTGGGGAGCATCCGGGTGGCCAACCGCCGGGAGCCCTGTGATCGGTGGTCCTACGGGTGGCACCGCATCGAGATCTTCAACACGCTCCTGGGGGTTCTGCTGCTCCTGGTGCTGGCGGGGGCGGTACTCGTGGAGGCCTGGAGCCGCCTGCGTCATCCCCACCCGATCCGCCTCGGTTGGGCCATCGGCTTCTCGGCCCTGGGCCTGCTGCTGAATCTGGCCGCCACCTACGTGCTGGTGCCGGCCGCCGGCACGGGGCAGGAGCGGGATCTGAACCTCCGCAGCGCCTACCTTCATGCCCTGGGGGACAGCCTGGCCAATGTGGCGGTCATGGCCGGCATGGTGGTGATTCACTTCACGGGGTGGCGGTGGGTGGACCCCCTGCTGGCGGCGGGCATCGCTGGGCTCATCCTGCGGGGCGCCTTCCTGCTCCTCCGGGACGCCCTGGGCATCCTCATGCACCGGGCCGCCTTTGATCAGGAGGAGGCCAAGGAGGAGCTGCTCCTCCTGCCGGGCATCCTGGGGGTGGAGGACCTCCGCTCCTGGCGGGTCTGCAGCCACCTGAGCGTCTGCACCGCTCACATCATCGTGGATGCGGAGCGCCTGGCGGATACCGAGGCCCATCACCAGCGCATTGAGCAGCTGCTGGCGAGCCGCTATGGGGTGCGCCACCTCACCCTGCACTTCGAGACCCGAGCCATGGCTGATCGGCACCACCACCGCTTCCTGCACCAGCATGATCAGGAAGCGTCTGAGCACCATGACTGCAGTGGACATCACTGAGGCGGCCTTCGCCGCCTCAGATGTGAGAAGAAATTAATTCAGGAATCAGCCGCCCATGCCGTGCTTCTTCATGATCACAGCCCGGGAGGCGTCGAACTCTGCCTGGGTGATGAGCTGGCCGTCGAAGAGCTCCTTCAGGTCGGTCAGCTCCTCCTTGAGCGACTTGGCTGGGGCGGCGGGGGCCGGTGCGGAACCGCCAGGGAAGGGCTGCTGGCCCATCTGCTGGGCTGCGCCGGTCATCTGCTGGCCCATGACATTGCCCATGCCGAAGCCCAGGCCCACGCCCATGCCCATGCCCGCAATGCCGCTGGGATTCTGGGCGGCGAGGGGAATGGCATCGGCGACCTGCATCTGGGTGTAGGCACCCATGACGGGGGCCATCATGCCCACGCTGGTGCGCTTGTCCATCATGGCCTCGACCTCTTCGGGGAGGCTGATGTTCTCCACGAAGAACTTGGAGAGCTCCAGGCCCATGGTCGCAAACTCTTCCTGCAGCTTCTGCTTTACGAACTCGGAGAGCTCGTCGTACTTCGCTGCCAGGTCCAGGGCTGGAATCTTGGCCTCGCCCAGGGCATCGGTGAAGCGGCTCATGATGGTCTTGCGCAGCTGCTCGGAGATGTCAGGCACGGTGTAGACGCCGTTGGTGCCCACCAGCTGCTTGAGGAAGGTGCCGGCGTCCACCACCTTGATGGAGTAGATGCCGAAGGCCCGGATGCGCAGCATGCCGAAGTCGGCATCGCGCATCATGATCGGGTTGGAGGTGCCCCACTTGAGGTCGTTGTAGAGCTTCGTGGAGATGAAGTAGACGTCGCTCTTGAAGGGGCTCTCGAAGCCGTATTTCCAGCCCTTCAGGGTGGCCAGGATGGGCAGGTTCTGGGTGGTCAGGTTGTGGGTGCCGGGCTTGAACACGTCCGCCAGCTGGCCTTCGTTGATGAAGACCGCTTCCTGGCTCTCCCGGACCACCAGCTTGCCGCCGTTCTGGATCTCCTGACCGCGCATGGGGAAGCGCCAGGCCAGCGTGTCAGTGGAATCGTCCAGCCATTCGAGGATGTCGAGGAATTGGGCTTTGCCCCAGTCCATCAGTCCCATGTGTCGGTCTCCCTGTGGCGAAGGCCACGGATTAGATTCTAGGGCGAACTGTCAACTTGTCCCGTCCCCAGGGTTGGAAAAACCGGTGAACCAACCCCTGGGACCGGCCAAGGCCCTCAGCGGGTCCCTTTGACCACCCGGGGGGCCGGTTCCGGCTTGGCCTTGCCTCCGGGTTGGGGAATCCGGGTCTTGCTATGGATCAGGTGGGTGTCGGCATCGATCATGCACCGCCAGCCCTGAGTGTCCCGAGGCATGCGAACCTCCACCTCCCAGCCCCCTGAGGCGCCGTTGAGGGCCGTGCGCCGGGCTGAAATGGCCTTCCCGCCGGTTTCCTGCTCGGCGATGGCCTTGGCCTCCTTGCTGGAGGTGACGGGGCCAGAGGCTCGCTTCCCGGCTTTGGCGGTGCCTGCGGGGAGGACCAGGGCCGGCAGGCAGAGGGCGAGGGCCAGGGGGTGGATGCGCATGGGGACTCCGGGGATGACCGGCAGTCTAGGCCGGTCAGCGGGTCCGGCAAGCCTCTAGGTGCGGTAAAGGGCCGCACCCCAGTGAAGTCCAGATCCGAGGGCCGTGAACACCAGGTTCATCCCTGGACGAATCAGGCCATCGGTGAGGCACTCGTGCAGCAGGATGGGCAGCGTGGCGGCGGTGGTGTTGCCGAAGCGCTCGACATTGTGGGGGACTTTCTCCGCCGGGAGGCCCAGGGCCTTCTGCACCCCTTCGATGATGCGGAGGTTGGCCTGGTGGACGAGCACCAGGTCGAGGGAGTCCACCGTGATGCCGGAGGCTTCGCAGACCTCTCGCACAGCCTGGGGCATGAGGGTCACCGCGGAGCGGAACACCTCCTTGCCGGCCATGAAAGGCAGGGTCTCCCCGTCGTCGATCTGCTGGTGGGTGACAAAGGGGCGCCGCTTGAAGCCCGCCCCGTGCATGGTGAGCACATCGGCCCCGCTGCCGTCCGTGTGGAGGCGGATCAGGCGGAGGCCTTCCTCGCCCTCCCGGCCTTCGATCACGGCCGCACCGGCGCCATCCCCGAAGAGGACGGTGCGGTCTCGGGTGAGGGTGTTCTCGGCCCGCTCGGCTTCGGTGATCTCCCGGGTGGACTGGCCGATGAGGGTGTCCCAGCCCAGGTGCCAGGGCATGAAGGGCGTGTGGACCTCAGCCCCCACCAGCAGCACCCGGCGGTAACGCCCGCTCTGGATGAAGAGGTCAGCCAGCTCCAGACCGTAGAGGAAGCCGCTGCACTGCTGGCGGATGTCGAAGGTGGGGATGTCCCGCAGGCCAAGGCCCTTCTGCAGCAGCGGGCCGTTCCCCGGCAGGAGGCGGTCCGGGGTCATGGTGGCAAAGATCACGGCGTCGATATCGGCAGGGGTCAGGCCGGCCTGGGCAATGGCCTGGGCGGCGGCAATCACACCGAGGTCCGAGGAGCTCTGCCCCGGATCGGCGTAGCGCCGCTCCCGGATGCCGCTGCGGACGCGGATCCACTCATCGGACGTGTCCATGAGCTGGGAGAGGGCCTCGTTGGTGACGATGTTCGCTGGCACGCCGATGCCGGTTCCAATGATCACGCTTCGCATGGGGCTCCTCGAGTGGGGTATCGGCGGACAGAATACTGCAGTGAGTCGGAAGGGGCTCAGGCCCCCGGGGTGGGCGCTTCATCAAAGCCGATGGCCCGGAGGGCCCCGGCCTGTTCGGTGGGCCGCTCCAGGCGGTGCCCCTGGAACTTGAGGCTGTGGATCCGGAGGGCCCCATCGGCGAAGCCCAGGAGGACGCCTTCCCGGGCGAGGCGGAAGGCTCCGGTGGGGCAGGGCTCGGCGCAGGGCAGGGCCCAGGCGACTTTCACCGTGCCCAGGTGTGTCTCAAGAAAGGCGTTCGGCCAGGGATCCGCCACGGCGCGGATTTGGTTGAAGGCCTCCTGGACCGTCATGCTTGTGAGGAGGCGAGAGTCGGCGGGCTTGCGCCCACCGAAGTAAGTGGAGGGCCCCAGGGTCCGCTGGTCGATGCGGGGGGCGCTGCCGTCCACCAAGCCGGGAACTGCCGCCCGGACCAGATCCCGGCCGGCTGTGGCGGCCTTCTCCGTCAGGCTCAGGGCCGTTTCATCCCAGGCGATGGGCAGATGGGCCTGGGCCACGATGTGACCGTCATCCGGCTTGGGGGTCATGGCGTGCAGGGTGACGCCGGTCTCGGTCTCACCCTTCACCAGCACCCAGTTGAGGGGGGCTCGGCCACGGTAGGTCGGGAGCAGGCTGCCGTGCAGGTTGTAGGCCCCCAGGCGGGGGACCTCCAGGACGCGGGCCTGGATCATCTCCCGGAAGTAGAAGCTGAACAGGAAGTCCGGCCGGTGGGCAGCAATCGCCTCGAAGACCGCATCGTCATTGAATGCAGGAGCTCGGTGGACGGGAATCCCGCAAGCTTGGGCCACCGCAGCGGGGGGGGTGAACCAGTGCTCGTCCGGGGCCTGGGCGTAGGTGTAAAGTGCCAGCACCTCGACACCCGCCTCCAGCAGCCCCTCAAGGGCGGCGGTCCCCACGCTCGAGTAGGCGCACACGACGGCGGTCGGGCTAGGCATGATCCCTCCAACCCACAGAGCATCTCATAACCTGCCGGACTCCAAGCCCGTATTACCTTTTGTCCCGGGAGCCTGACTTTGGGTCTTCGCCTTCTTCCCTTTCTGCTGAGCACCCTCCTCCTGGGCGCCGGAGAGGATCCCTTCGAGGCGCCTCCGGAGCTCCAGGCCTTCACGCGAAAGCACACCCTCAGCCAGCAGGGGGTCGTTGCGAAAGTCTCTGCTCTGGTGAAGGCCATCTTCGCAGCGCCGGAGGAGGGGGGTCTGGGGATCACCTACGACAATGCCTACACCCGCACCCCCATCGAAGCCTGGCGGGACCGGAAGGCCAACTGCCTCACCCTGACGGCCCTGTATGTCGCGGCCTGCAAGTCCGTTGGCCTGGAAGCCCGCTACGGGGAGTCCCTCCGAGTCAGCCGCTGGCGGCGGGTGGGCAACACCGTTCGCTACGAGCGGCACATCGTGGCCGTGGTGCCCTCTGGCATGGTAGGTCACCAAATGGTGGCGGATTTCCTGCCGGAGGTCCGGCGCGAGAGTCAGCTCATCTTGCAACTGGAACCAAGCCGGGTGGTGGCCCTGTTCCACAGCAACCGTGCCGTGGAGTTGCTGGAGGAAGCCCGGGAGGATGAGGCCCTCCTCTCGGCCCGCCGCTCCATAGCCGTGGACCCCAAGCTCGGCGTGGGCTGGAACATTCTCGGGGTGGTCCAGCGCAGCAAGGGACAGGAAGCGGAAGCAGAGGCGTCCTTTCTGCGGGCCATGGAAGCCGATCCCCGGGATGGGGCCCCTTGCGGCAACTTAGAGACCCTCCTGAAGGCGCAGGGCCGAGAGAAGGAGGCCCAGGTCTACCGGGATCGGGGTCTGGAGGTTCGGAAGCAGGACCCCTTCTTCAACGCCTTCCTGGCCGAGGAGGCCCTGCAGGAAGGCAACCTGGAAGAGGGCGAGAAGCGGATCCGCAGTGCCATCCGCCTGCTGGCCCAGGAGCCGGACTTCCACCTGATCCAGGCCCGGGTCCACCTGGCTCAGGGGCGCCAGAAGGACGCCATCAAGTCCCTGGAGAAGGCTCGCAAGTATGCGATGCCCGAGAATCAGGCCCGCTTCGATGCCAAGCTCGCCCTCATCAAGGGGGGCCAGCTCCCCTGACTGTGCTACCCCGCACGGGGCCTGCCTCAGTTCGCCTCCAGGGCCGCCAGGAGGGTCTGGGCTTCCCCGCTGTCCGGGTGGTGGAGCAGGCACTCCCGGAGGTAGCGCCGGGCTCCGTCCAGGTCCTCCAGCTCCCTGCGGGCCTCGGCCAGGTGGATGAGGGCCTCTTCGCTTTCCGGCTCCAAGTGCAGGGCCTGGCGCCAGTGGCCCTCTGCGCGATCCCAGTCCCCCAGCTCGGCGCAGGCGTGGCCCGCATCCAACAGGAAGCGCGGCTCCCGGGGGTCCATGCGGACGGCCCGCTCCAGGTCGAGGCGGGCGGGCAGCAGGTCCCCCTGGTGGGAACGAGCCAGGCCCCGCAGGTGCCAGAAGGATGGGCGCTCCCGGCAAGGCTCCGGAAGGCTTTCCAGGAAGGGACGCAGGGCTTCCCAGGCGGACATTCCGGCCAGGCAGTCCGCCTGCAGTAGCAGCAGGTCCGTATCTTCGGGCGCCTCCTTCAGCAGGGCGGTGACTTCGGCATAGGCGGGTTCGTACTGGCCGTCGGCCACCTGAGCCTGGAGGGCGAGAGGGGGGTGGTGGCCCCCTTGTCGGTCGGAGGGAACCGCTGTCAATAGCTCCAGGGCAAAGGCCGGGTCATCCTCCCACCAGAAGGCGAACTCGGCCCGTCTCAGGAGCCACTCCAGGCGGTCTCCCTCTCCCTCGGGCCCCCCCAGGATGAGCTCCCAGGCTTTGAGCAGGCTCCGGTGCGCCTCTTCCTCCTTCGGGAGATCCAGGGCAATGCTGTGGCGCTCCATCCAAAGAGGGAAGGACTCAGGCAGGCGCTCAATGGCGGCTTCGATGGTCCGCCAGGCCCCTTCGCGGTCTCCCAGGCGCCGCCGACCAGCCGCTTCCACAAGCCAGGGCAAGGGTTGGTCCCGACGGTCCGGGGGGATGCCCTGGACCAGCGCCAGGGCCTCCACATCCCGGCCCAGGCGCAGGAGGTGCATGCCGGCGGCCCCACGATTCCAAGGAATGCGGGGGTCCCCGTGGCGGGTGGTGAGGATGCCCAGGGCCTGCTCGGCAACCCGGGCGTGCCCCTGCTGGAAGGCGGCCAGCAGGAGGTCCTCCAGCAGGAGGGGGTCATCCCAGGAGAGGGGCAGGGCCGCCTCGAAGTACTGCCAGGCCTGCTGGCTGGCCTCCGGATCCGAGGTTCGCAGCAGGAGGATCCCCTGCAGGTGGTGGAGGCGCCCCATGGTCGGCGCCAAGCGTAGGAGCCGCTCGCCCCAGGCCAGGCGGCGAGGAGTGGGCGGGCCTTCGATGCGGCGGAAGGCCCTGGAGGCGAGCGGCCGCACCCACCAGGGCAAGCGGGCCAGCTGCCCGTGCAGCTGATCCAGCCAGGCCCGGTCTCGATAGCCCAGAGCGCCGTGGGCCAGGCTTCGTAGGAGGTGAATCCGATAGCCCAACTCGCCCAGAGCCAGGGAAGCGTCCTGCAACAGGGCCGCCACTTCCGAGGCCGGAGCACCGGCGGCCCAGTGGACCTCGGCCCGGGAGAGGAGGCGGGGATAGATCCACAACTGGCGGATGGCCCACCCCAGCCAGGCACCCAGAGCCACGGTGGCGGCCACCATCCACCCGTTGGCAGGGTCCAGCC
>SESD01000468.1_pt1 | contig 25046 bp, 25 predicted proteins | sample 3171411 | NCBI WGS metagenome assembly SESD01 (sample SAMN06051880, study PRJNA518727) | freshwater metagenome | biome: subpolar coniferous forest; feature: holomictic lake; material: water; isolation source: holomictic Lake 442, 16.5 m depth | place: Canada: near Kenora, Ontario | collected...
TCACGAAACTTAGGAAATAGTGACGGATCGGGTGGTAACGGAAGTGGCTTAGCCAGGATAATGGCGCGCTCAACCGCGCTATCAAATGCAACATAACCACTACTTCTCCGCATCCTCACGCTGAGAATATCACCCCCTGGCAACAATGTAACGTCCAGTTCTGCCACGGAATCATCTGGGATATTAGGCGGCAAGACAATACGGCTCCTGATCTTAGCCATTATCTTCGCCTTATATTCAGCAATCACGTCCAGCGCCCTGGATTGTGCTGCCTGCTGTGCCCGCTGCTTCTCAAGTGCCTCCTGATCACGCACTAGTTGTTCCAAATCATCAGCGACCCTGGGCTTCTGCTCCTCAGGTACTGATTGCTTCTTCTCAACAGGCTTAGGGGGCTCAACCTTCTCCTTAAGCGCAATATCAGGCTTAGTCGGTGATGGTCGCGTCTCCTGCTTAGGGGGTAGGGGCTTCACCTCGGGCGGGCTAGGAGCCTGCTTAGGTGCCAATGGTTTTGCGCTGGCGGCAGATTGGCTTGGGGGGGGCAAACTATCCCATAAATCGACAGTCATCCCCTGTGGTGGATAGCTCTTCCAATTGAGACCGAACACCATGAGTGCCAAAAAAGCCACATGCACCAATAGCGCTAGAGCTCCTGCCGGCAATAGCCCCGGTTCAGGGTGTGATGAGTCTCGCAATACCAGCGCACTCATTTTGATCTGGCTAGCAGCCCGACTTTTTTCACTTGTTGCTGTTGTAAAATATCCATCACATTCATCACTTCTTCATACCGCACACTCTTGTCGGCAGCAATCACGACCGGCTGTTCAGCATTTTCTGACTGCTTTTGCTTGATTGTTTCGACCAGTTGAGTACGACTGATGGTCTGCTCAGCACCCGTTTTGTTTCGGTCACGCAGAGTCAACGTGCCGTCAGCCCTGATGACTACTTCCAGTGGCGCTACTGGGGGTGCTAGGGATTTACCGATCTGCGGCAACTCAATCTGTCCGGGGCTGATCAGTGGCGCAGTGATCATAAAAATAACCAGTAGCACCAGCATCACGTCGATATATGGAACGACGTTGATCTCATTCATCTGACGGCGCTTGTTACGTCGTTCAGCCATCATGTAAGCCCCATAAAGCCACTTTCATTAGGCCGTCTGCCGCTGAAGTACATTAGACAGCTCTTCCATAAAACTCTCAAAACGAGTCGCCAGCCTATCGATATCATGCGCGTACCGGTTGTAAGCAATGACCGCTGGGATTGCCGCAAACAATCCCATCGCTGTCGCGATCAGCGCCTCTGCAATACCGGGAGCAACATGTGCAATCGTGGCTTGGGTGACGTTAGATAGTCCACGAAAAGAGTTCATGATCCCCCAAACCGTGCCAAACAAACCAACATAGGGACTCACCGACCCTACCGTCGCCAGAAAGGATAAGTGCGATTCAAGTCCATCCATCTCCCTTTGGTATGTGGCCCGCATTGCCCGTCGCGTACCATCCATTACCGTACTGATGTCTATTCCGGGTTGGCGCTTATTCTTAACAAATTCACGGAAGCCAGCCTCAAAGATCCGCTCCATGCTGCCCTTCGTGTTACGCGCATTGCCGGCGCTTTGGTAGAGCTTGTTGAGGTCGGGGCCCTTCCAAAACATGTCCTCAAACTCATCACTCTGCTTCGTCGCCTGCCGGATAGCGAACATTTTACGAAAGATAAACCACCACGACATAAATGAAGTCAGCAATAACAACGCCATCACTAATTGTACCGGCAGGCTCGCGCTGCTTATCAGGTAGAAGACAGACATATCTTGTGTAACTGATGCATTCATAATAATTTTCCAAGTTTGTACCGTAGTGGCGCTGGTACGCTCACCGGCTTCAGAGTATCAACACCCACACATACCGCATTAACAGTAGCGCCCGCCAAAAGAGTCTGGCCGCGCAACACATCTTGGCAGAGAGTCAGCCTGCTTCTGCCCACTGCCTTCACTTGTACGCTCACCTGCAGTAAATCGTCCAGCAATGCTGGCTTGAAGTACTCAATGCTAAGTGAACGTATCATGAATATTGCCTTGTTTACTTGAACTAGGGAGTGAATATCAAACCCCATTTCGCGCAACCATTCATAGCGCGCGCGCTCCATGAAATTAAGATAATTCGAATGATAGACCACCCCTCCCGCGTCTGTGTCCTGATAATAGACGCGCACAGGCAGAGAGAAAGCGGCTATTGGAATCACGGCTACGCCACTGTTCTGAGTAGCAATATCAATGCTCATCGATGGACAAGTAAGCTCTCATTCTCCATCCCATAGTTCCCCGCTCAAACCATTCTTCGGTAGCGCCATGCCGAAGTGCTGGTAAGCGATCACTGTGGCCATGCGCCCGCGCGGGGTACGTTTCATGTAGCCTTGCTGGATCAGGTAAGGCTCTAGCACGTCCTCAATAGTGCCGCGCTCTTCGCTAATGGCCGCCGCGAGATTATCCACTCCTACCGGGCCTCCTCCAAACTTTTCCATCACCGCCAGTAATAGCTTCCTATCCATTACATCTAGCCCAGCAATATCTACATCCAGCATGATCAGGGCCGCATCCGCCACCGGGCGAGTGATCCGCCCCTCTGCCTTAACTTCAGCAAAGTCTCGGACCCGCCTCAGAAGACGGTTAACAATTCGGGGAGTGCCGCGAGAACGTCGAGCGATTTCTATCGCCCCATCGGACGAAATCTCAACATTAAGTAATCCCGCTGACCGCGTGACGATACGAGTCAACTCCTCTACCGAATAAAACTCCAGACGGGAGATAATCCCGAAACGATCACGCAACGGGTTGGTGAGCATCCCCGCGCGAGTAGTTGCCCCTACCAGGGTAAATGGTGGCAGGTCTAGCTTGACGGATCGTGCGGCAGGGCCTTCACCGATCATGATGTCGAGCTGATAATCTTCTAGGGCTGGGTAAAGAATCTCTTCCACTACCGGAGATAGCCGGTGGATCTCGTCGATGAACAGAACATCGTTGGTCTCGAGGTTGGTCAGGAGTGCTGCCAGATCGCCAGGACGCTCCAGTACCGGCCCCGATGTGTGACGCAAGTTCACACCCATCTCCCTCGCGATAATATGGGCTAGTGTCGTCTTGCCCAACCCCGGCGGGCCAAATAGCAGAACATGGTCAAGCGCTTCCTTACGCCGCCGCGCTGCCTCGATGAAGATCTGCAACTGCCCGCGCACTTTTTCCTGTCCGACATATTCATCCAGAAACTTGGGGCGAAGAGCCCTCTCCAGATCCTCTTCATGGGTAGAGGCTGGCTCAGAAGCAATCAATCGGTCAGTTTCTATCATTACTCTGGCAAGGACAGCTCATCGTGCACTCTTTCATTCGGTACAAGGAGCTTACTTTCATTACTTTTCTTTTGACAATAGCTTTAGTGCCTGACGGATCCCGTCCGACACAGTAACTCCAGTCGGTAACTGCTTGAGCGCCCAACTCGCTTCGCGGTCATTATAACCCAGCGATAGCAACGCATTGAGGATGTCATCCCCATCTCTTGAGGCAAGGGCTGTGCTGGTGCCACCGACAAGACCGGCCAGGCTCAAATCGAGTTTGTCACGCAATTCCATTAACAAGCGCTCAGCAGTCTTCTTCCCGATACCAGGCGTCTTGATGAGACGGTCGCTGTCCTGAGTCGCAACCGCCTGCTGCAAGTCAATCACGCTCAGACCGGATAGGACGGCTAATGCGGTTCTTGCACCCACCCCCGAAATTTTTACTAGTTGGCGAAAAGCCTGCCTCTCAGATTCAGTGCTAAATCCGAATAACAGGTGTATATCCTCTCGCACCACCAGATGAGTATGAAGTATGACCTCCTCACCTATGCTAGGCATCTGATAAAACGTGCTCATGGGCACGTCAATCTCATACCCGACTCCTTGCACGTCCACCAGTACGAGCGGTGGGCGCTTCTCTAACAACAACCCCGTTATCCGCCCGATCATACCAACCGCCCCCGTTTCATGCGGTAGCCCGCTGTCGAAATTCCTCCCAGACCTTGCCCGCCATGCGCATGACAAATGGCACAGGCAAGGGCATCTGCCGCATCTTCGCTCGGACTGCCATCAAGTTTCAACAGACGTCTCACCATTTCCTGCACTTGTTCTTTTTTTGCATGGCCGTTACCGACTACCGCCTGCTTGACTTGTAGTGCGGTATATTCAGCAACGGTAAGATTGTTCAGCACCGCAGCACAGATTGCTGCTCCTCGCGCCTGTCCCAGCATCAGTGTTGATTTAGGGTTTATATTGACGAACACCTGCTCGACTGCAACTTGATCTGGGTGATATTCCGCAATAACTTCATTGAGATTCTCTAGGATAGCCTTTAGGCGCAGCGGCAAACCACCCTCTGGAGTCTTAATGCAGCCGCTGCTGATATAGGTCAAGCTGCTACCAGTTTTGTCGATGATCCCGAAACCGGTGATCCGCAAACCGGGATCTATTCCAAGGATGCGGATCTCGTCACTCGCTAGGAATTATCACTGCTGTCGTATAGACTTCCTGCACATCATCAATACTCTCCAGTGCGTCCAGTAGTTTTTGCATTTTCACCGCATCATCACCGGTCAGCACAGCCTCATTCTCAGGTTTCATCGTTACTTCGGCATGCTCTGCCTTGAAGCTCGCCTTTTCCAGCATTATTTTGACAGCGGTTAATTCATATGGCGCTGTTATTACTTCAATACTGCCGTCATCGTTATTGATTACATCTTCAGCACCCCCTTCCAGGGCCGCCTCCATCAGCTTGTCCTCGTTGGCACCCGGGGCAAAAATCATTTGTCCGCAGTGCTTGAATAGAAATGCAACTGAGCCATCTGTGCCAAGATTCCCTCCGTACTTGGTGAAAGCATGCCGTACGTCAGCTACGGTCCTCACTCGGTTATCAGTCATACAATCGACCAATACGGCAGCACCGGCGATTCCGTATCCTTCATAACGGACCTCCTCGTAATTTACGCCATCCAATTCGCCGCTTCCCCGCTTAACCGCCCTCTCAACGTTATCCTTAGGCATGTTATGCTCGTAAGCCTTATCAATGGCAAGTCGCAGTCTCGGATTACTAGCAGGATCCCCTCCTCCGAGACGCGCTGCGACGGTGATTTCCTTGATGAGACGTGTGAATATCTTGCCACGTTTAGCATCTGTCGCGGCCTTCTTATGCTTGATATTAGCCCACTTACTATGACCAGCCATGATGCCCTTGCCCCATTATGAATTATTGCAATACTACCACCCTGTAAGGTGTGGATAAAGCAGGATAAACATTCCAAGCGCGGCAAGTAATCGCCGGCTCAACAGGGCAATGACAAGCTGAATATAATGAACGGTAGAAGGATGGATCAAGACTTTATTATTATTGGCGCCGGCATCATCGGTCTCGCCACAGCGGAGCAGTTACTCTTACAGGGTGCAACTGTAACCTTACTGGAACGAGGCGAGGTGGGACTTGAATCTTCTTGGGCGGGTGGGGGCATACTTTCTCCATTGTGCCCGTGGGATTACCCTGAAGAGGTGACCCGGCTGACTAATTATAGTGCCGCCCTATTCGCCAATTGGATGGATGAGCTCCATACCGCGAGTGGAATCGATCCGGGGTATGAGAGAAGCGGGATGTTGGTGGCCCCCCCCTTTTGCGCGCGCATTGCGCAAGAATGGTGCACATCGCACGGAGTTAGGCTGGAGAGGGTTTCCCATTCTGATGTTTGTTCTTCGCCCCCAATGGGAAAAGAAATCAACCTTGAAGGAGATGCGCTCCTATTGCCCGATGTTGCACAGGTGCGGAACCCACATCTGTTGCGAGCACTACGCAAAAGAGTGGAGTTACTCGGCGGTCGAGTTATCGAGCAGTGCGCTGTGAGTCACATCGTAGCTGGAAATAGTCAAGTAAGTTCAGTCTCCACCGCGTACGGAACTCTCTGTGCAGATCGATATATCATCACCGCCGGCGCCTGGAGCAAACAAGTACTCGGTCAACATGCTCTCGGCCTAGACATCAAGCCTGTGCGCGGACAGATGCTGTTATTCAAGTTTTCCGCGACACCCCTTCGATTCATCCTATTACAACGAGACTTGTATTTGATCCCTCGCCGCGATGGGTGCCTGCTCGTTGGTAGTACACTGGAAGATGTTGGATTTGATAAGGGGACCACTACAGTAGCACGCAACAATCTCCTCAAGGGTGCACAAGAGTTATTGCCGGCATTGTCCGGCATGGCGCCGGTTCAACACTGGTCTGGCCTGCGCCCTGCTTCACCGCACAACATTCCGACCATCGGATGTCACCCGCAGCTGGACAATCTATACATCAATAGTGGGCACTTTCGCTATGGAGTAACCATGGCTCTGGCTAGCGCCAAAATTCTAGTCAATGAGTTGACTGGTTTAGATCAACCGTTCGATATTGCTCCTTACCAATCTGGCTGGGGAGCCTAAAAGGGGCTAACTGCCGTTTGCACTGACTAGCTCTTGGGCAACGGAAAGACTACCGCCTCAACTACGCCGCTCAACTCCTCCACTACCACGCCACCTTCCTGCTCCGATCCAATTTGCTTCAGTCGTGATATCACCTCTTGCACCAACACTTCTGGCGCGGAAGCGCCGGCGGTGATGCCAATTCGGACCTTCCCCGCGAGCCACTCCTCCTGCAATTGTTCGGCACGGTCTATCATATAAGAGTCCACGCCGGCATTTCGCGCAACCTCACATAGCCGGTTAGAATTAGAACTGTTGGTGGAACCAACCACAATCACCAGATCACACTGCTTTACCATCAGCTTGACTGCATCCTGGCGGTTTTGCGTCGCATAGCAAATATCGTCTTTTTTGGGTCCAACGATTTTTGGAAAACGTTTTTTTAAAGCCTTAATCACTCGCGTAGCATCATCAACCGAGAGCGTGGTCTGGGTGACATACGCTAGGTTGTCAGGGTTCTTAACTCGTAAGTCGGCGACGTCGTCCTCTGTCTCGACCAGATACATCGACGGGCCATCCCCCTCAGCTTGCCCCATAGTACCCTCGACTTCCGGATGCCCCTGGTGGCCAATCATGATGACTTCCCTCCCCAGATCACGCATCTTCCCAACTTCCATATGAACCTTGGTGACCAGCGGACAAGTTGCATCAAACACCTTGAATTTACGTGCATCAGCCTCACGACGTACCTCATGTGAGACACCATGAGCACTGAAAATCAAAATACTGCCACTGGGTACTTCGTCGAGATTCTCTACAAATACTGCGCCTTTTTTTTCTAGATTCTGTACCACGAAACGATTATGAACCACCTCGTGACGCACATAAATTGGTGCGCCATGCATGGTCAGGGCCCGCTCGACAATCTCGATCGCGCGATCCACCCCAGCACAGAAGCCTCTGGGGTTTGCAAGCAATACTTTCATCATTGATCATTCTCCATAATTATCTAGCCTCGTTCTGCGAATATTCTAAAGCATTCGAGCCTTTCTCCAATGAAATTTTCCTATCTGGACATCAGATCCCGAAGGATTTCCAGTGCTTCTCCTAAGAAATCTGGTGCTCAGTCCCCTTAGAGGGCCTGTAGTCCAGCAGACGGCTCTTCATGGATCGACCTGTTTTCAATGCTCCCTATGACATTCAATAGGAATGCTCTTACTCTGAGCGGGCCTGATCCAGCTGCAAGCACACATCCTTTACTGCCTGCAATATGCGCGGCGTCTGGCGGTGAAGCAAATCAGGGTGAATAAAAAACAAATGTTTATTCCGTACCGCTTGCATCTGTGGAAACCGTTCCCAGAACGCCCCCATTCCATTTTCAGGTAATACCCCACTAATAATCACCTGAGGATTAGCTTGCAACAAGCTTTCAGCCGAAATCACGGGCGCTAAGATTGACGCAGCAGCAAATATATTGACCCCTCCACAGCGGTTAATGATGTCGCTGATAATATGGTTGCCATTTACTGTCATTAACGGTTGATTCCAAATAAGCAGAAACACGCTGACACGCTGCCGACCGACATAGCTCTGCTTGATCAGTTGAAGCTCTGTCTCAAAAGAGAGCGCCGCGGACTCCGCTTGGACTGGCGTTGCAGCCAACTGCCCAATCAATCGTAGCAGTCTCGGAATGTCCTCTAGTCTAGCCGCCTCGGTGACAAAAACGGGTAAGCCAAGCTTTTCTAGTCTGTCAATATCCGCACCGTTACCACTACCCCATGCAATCACCAGATCAGGTTTAAGCATGACCAGTCTCTCCAGATCGAGTCCAGACACCCCCCCAATTTCCGGGATGGCTCTTGTAGATACCGGGTAATCACTCCGACTACTCACTCCCACGAGCTTATCGCCAGCGCCGGCAGCGTATACCAACTCCGTAATGCTCGGAGAGAGCGAGATGATGCGCCTTGCGGGGCGCTCCAAATGAGTGTGGTGCCCGCGGTCATCAGTCAAGCTCAGTGGTACGCTGGCTGAGATGGCTATACCGATAGACGCATACAAAAATAACGGCGAAAAAGATAGCAACGCCAGAAAGGCGTGTCTGATACTGAGGACTTTTCCTACAAGCGAAAAACCTCCACGTGAGGATCTTAAAATAAACTGCGCTGCGGAGGAAATGTCAAATGTCCTCTAGTCCTGACAATAACGCCCAGCAAGCGCCGCGCGCTGCAAATAAGCCTCACGAGCGATGCGAACGTCTTCCAGAAACTGGGGCAATTCTCTGATTAGTAAAGCCTGCGGCCCATCTACCAACGCCTTGCTTGGCACCGGATGAAAGTCCACCAGCACCATATTAGCACCGGCGATAATGCCCTGGGCAGTGACATGCATGATGTCAAGTATTCCGTCTGGGGAACAAGTACGAGCCCCAACCGAGTGCGACGGGTCAATGCATACCGGCATACGAGTCAAGCGCTTGACTACCGGGACATGAGCGAAATCCACAAAGTTACGATGAGGGTCTGCCATGTTGGTCTTCATTCCTCGTAGACCAAAAACCACCTTGCGGTTGCCTTCAGAGGCCAGGTATTCAGCCGCGTTAAGGGATTCATCTAGGGTGATGCCAAAACCCCGCTTGATCAGCACCGGAAAGTTTTGCTGACGACCAACGATTTTAAGTAGTTCGAAATTCTGCGTGTTGCGAGTACCAATTTGCAGCATCACACCGGTTGGGCTACCGGTCTGATTAAGTGCCTCACGAATTTCATCGACATGCGATTCGTGAGTGATCTCCATGGAGATCACCTTGATGTCATACTTTCCAGCCAGATCGAATACGTAAGACAGACAGTCCTTGCCGTGCCCTTGAAATGCATAAGGGCTGGTGCGAGGTTTATAGGCCCCCATCCGGGCACAGACCTGGCCATGGTCGCGCAATGCTCTTAGCATCATCTCGACATGCTCGGGCGTATCTACCGCACATAATCCAGCAAATACGTTCAGAGTGTCCTGTCCGAAACGTACGCCGTTATAATCAAAATGTGTAGGCCGATCATCGTCCTTATGGCGGCCCAGAACACGGTACTCCTCCGAAACGCGAACCACTCTCTCTACACACGGCAATCCTTGCATATCCTCAAGCGACAGCGCCATGATGTTGCCAATTAAGTATATCTCGGTCAGGGTCTGCTCAGTTCCAACCTCTGTATGTATACGGGTAGTAATGCCCGGCATGCCAGATAAGTGTCCCAGTAACTGCTGGTACTTGATGTTATCGGGATGGGTGTCTGGGGTCAGAATCAATATCATAGAAAGTTACCAAGTCGGGGGGGGTAAATCTACGCCGCAAATCAGCTTGGATTCTAACTGAAAAGGCCACTACCCACCACGACATTGACTCTGGCTTTTATCATGTTGTGCGGGCTATACTTCTGATTGGAAAGATCATTGGGGCGCGAGACAGTGACATGGTACCTCTCGACTAACCGCCATCGCTCGCGTTGATTCGAGCATCACTTACTGTCTTATCTAAATCAAGTAAATGCCGGTGCCGAACTAGATGCCCAGAGCTGACACAAACCACCCTCACGCGATCTTCCTCATGGGGCCGACTGCCAGCGGCAAGAGCGGTGTTGCCCTAGAGGTCGCTCGCCATCTGCCGGTGGAAATCGTTAGCGTGGATTCGGCTCAGGTATACCGTCATATGGATATTGGTACTGCTAAACCGAGTACCGAAACCCTGGCCGCCGTACCTCACCACCTGATCGACTTGATCGAGCCATATGAACGTTACTCCGCAGGGCAATTTCGAGATGATGCGCTGCTCGCGATGCGCGAGATCACCGAGCGCGGCAATATCCCGTTGCTGGTTGGTGGGACCATGCTCTATTTCAGAGCGCTGATGTATGGACTATCTGAACTTCCCGCTGCCGATAATAAACTTCGCATGACTATCAGCAGCATGGCTGAAGATCTCGGCTGGCCCGCAATGCACCTCCAGCTCCAGCAGATTGACCCTGTCAGCGCCACAAGGATTAAGTCAACTGATAGTCAGCGTATTCAGCGCGCGTTGGAGGTCTGCTACCTCGCAGACAAACCAATGTCTGAGATTCTAACAAAGCCCAGATCTGTCGACCTGCCCTATCAGATCATACATATCGCCCTAATTCCAAGTGAGCGTGAGATGCTGCACCAACGAATTTCACATCGCTTTGACGAAATGCTCAGTCTGGGGCTGATTGACGAAGTACGTTCCCTCCTTGATAAATTTAAACTTGATGCCGACACCCCTGCGATGCGATGTGTCGGTTACCGCCAGGTGCGGATGTACCTGAATAACGAAGTCAGCAGGGGCGAAATGCGGTCAATGGGAATAGCCGCCACCCGCCAACTGGCTAAGCGCCAGCTCACCTGGCTTCGTCCGATGCAAGGACTGCGGGAGTTTGACTGCCTGTCTCAGGATCTTGCACAACAGGTATCGATATATCTCCAGGCAATCATTTCGGATGGGGTGGCGAACTCTAGGTCGCGACAACTTCCAGATCCATATCTTAATTAATTGTTACTGGTTTTCAATCTAATCGGACTCAATCTCATGAAAAGGGGCATCATGAAAAATCACCACAAGTCACTTACGCTGATCATGGTCCTGACCAGCGTCCTATTCGTCAGCTCATGCCAGAAGTTTGGTGAGGGTGTGCATGAGACCTGGGTTGAGCCGCCGAAAAAAGCACTAGTGGATGACGGCACCCTAACAACCACAGTGAAGTCCTCGTTGCTAACCGACCCGGAACTTAGCGGTCTGGACTTGCAAGTCGAAGCTCACGCTGGTGAGATCATACTGAGTGGATTAGTTAAAACTCAGAGCCAGATCGATCGGGCCAACACTCTCACCTGGCTGGTAGAGGGCGTTAAGAAGGTAGATAACAGAATGAGCATGAAATGATTGTTGTCGATGCCGCTACTCGCATACGAAACTCGTTCCGCAGTTCCCAGATGCAAGTTTAGGTTAATATGCCTTAGTTACCCCCACCTCCGCAGGAGAACTCATCTCGACCATGACTCTTTTCCCCCTGCTCCTGTTGCTGTCCGCCATCATCGGCACAGTTCTGTTTATTCCGCCGCTACGGCGAGCGCTCATTTCGAACCATGTGCTCAAAATTTTCCGCAATATCCTGCCCCAGGTTTCGCAGACCGAGCAGGAGGCTCTGGATGCGGGTACCGTTTGGTGGGATGGGGATCTATTCAGCGGCAAGCCCGACTGGAATAAGCTCCTATCCTACCCCAAGCCCCAACTAACGGCTGAGGAGACGGCCTTTCTCGCCGGCCCGGTAGAGCAATTATGCGAAATGTTGGACGAGTGGAAGATCACTCGCGAGCTTCATGATTTGCCGCCTGAGGTCTGGCAATTCATCAAGCAAAACGGATTTTTTGGCATGATTATCCCGAGGCAATACGGCGGGCACGGATTTTCTGCACTGGCCCATTCGGAAGTGGTGATGAAGATCGGTTCTCGCAGCGGCACAGCGGCAGTAACAGTGATGGTGCCTAACTCGCTCGGCCCAGCGGAACTTCTGCTGCATTACGGCACCGAAGAACAGAAAAACCATTACCTGCCACGCTTAGCAAAAGGGCTGGAAGTTCCCTGCTTCGCACTTACCGGCCCAAGTGCCGGGTCGGATGCAGGCTCAATCCCCGACTCCGGCACTGTCTGTCTGGGTGAATTCAATGGCTGTCAGGATGTCTTGGGAATGCGCGTCACCTGGGAAAAGCGCTACATCACATTGGGCCCGGTGGCGACACTGCTAGGTCTAGCATTCAAGCTCTACGATCCCGATGGGCTGCTAGGTACCCGAAAAGATCTCGGTATTACACTCGCACTGATTCCCACCAATACCCCAGGTATCACTATCGGCCGCCGCCATTTTCCCCTAGATGCAGCCTTTCAAAATGGTCCTAACTCTGGTCAGGATGTATTCATTCCGATGGAGTGGGTAATCGGCGGACTCGATGGAGTGGGTCTTGGTTGGCGCATGCTGATGAACTGCCTCGCTGCTGGACGCTCGATTTCATTGCCCGCCACGGCTACTGGCGCTGCCAAGCTAGCGGCCCGCACCAGTGGTGCGTATGGCCGAGTCAGGACCCAGTTCGGTATGCCCATCGGTCGTTTCGAGGGGGTGGAGGAGGCCCTCGCTCGCATCGGTGGAAATACATATATGATGGATGCAGCTCGAGTGATGACGGCGGGCGCAGTCGATCTAGGGGAAAAGCCCTCGGTCATCTCTGCCATCGTCAAGTACCATCTCACTGAGCGCAGCCGGCAGACCATTAATGATGCGATGGATGTACACGGTGGTAAGGGCATCTGCATGGGCCCCAGTAATTATCTTGCACGCACCTACCAACAGACTCCGGTCGGCATCACGGTGGAGGGTGCAAACATTCTTACTCGCAGTATGATGATATTCGGGCAGGGAGCGATCCGCTGCCACCCCTATGTGCTTAAGGAAATTCACGCAGCCAATGACAGCGATGCCGAACGCGCTTCTCTGGACTTTGACCGAACTCTGATGGGCCACCTCTCCTTCAGTGCTGGCAATGGCTTAAGATCGCTATTTCACGGACTAACCGGCTCCTCTCTGGCAGATGCGCCCCTTAATATCGCTCCCGAGGTACGACATTACTACCAGCAACTGAGCCGATTGTCAGCCTCCTTTGCGCTGGCCGCAGATATCTCCATGCTCGCTCTGGGTGGGACACTCAAACGCAAGGAGAAGCTCTCCGCCCGGTTGGGTGACATTCTAAGCCTGCTATACCTTTGCTCGGCGACGTTAAAGCGCTTCGAAGATGATGCCCGTCCAACTTCCGATTTGCCGTTGCTAAATTGGTCGATACAGGATGCGCTTTATCATCTGCAGCAAGCATTCGATGGCTTACTAAATAATTTTCCTAACCGGCTTGCGGCATGGGTGCTACGGTTACTGATATTTCCACTGGGCAAAACATACTCCCCTCCTGGGGATGATCTAGGTCACGCGGTGGCGATGCTGATGCTGGAACCGGGTGATGCACGTGACCGCTTGACCGCAGGAATCTATATACCAAGCTCCTTAGATGAGCCCATAGGGGTTTTGGAAAAGGCCCTTCAGTGCGCGACACTATGCGAGATCACAGAGACCAAAGTTCGTACCGCAGTCAAATCTGGCCTTATTTCTACGCAAGGTGATGAGAAGACTGCTGAAGCACTGGAACGGGGCATTATTACTGCCGCTGAAGCGGAATCATTAAAAGAAATGAAGTCACTGCGCCGACATGTCATCATGGTTGATGACTTTCCATCTGACTTTGGTCCGCAAAAATAAAATGTTGGCACATAAAGAATTATTAATTATGGGCTTCTAGATTTCTAGGGGGCCCTAAGGGCAGTTATGCCGCAACAAGATTCAGTGGATATCATCACAGTGGAGGCCGCTGGAACGCTGGCCGGCCTATTCAATGAGCGCGTCCATCGCTCACCGAACGGAGTGGCTTACCGGGACTACGATCCATCGAATGGCAAGTGGCGCGACCACACTTGGATGCAAATGTCCCGGGAGGTTTCCCGCTGGCAGTTGGCCCTCAGCGGTGAGGGCTTAGTCGCAGGAGACCGCATCGCCGTGATGGCAAGAAATTGTCCTGAATGGGTGATGCTGGACCAAGCGGCGCTTGGCCTAGGTTTAGTGGTAGTACCTCTCTATGCAGCCGACCGCGCTGAGAACGCGTCCTATGTCCTGCGCGATGCCGGCGCTAAGATGCTGCTAGTAGAAGATATTCCACAGTGGCAGACATTCTCCGAAATACGCGACCAACTCAGCGGCTTGTTACGGGTAGTAACGATCAGTCCGTTTGCTGAGAATGCCCATCAGGCAGATCATGACTTAGTTCGAGCGCTGCCTGATTGGTTGCCTCCATCAAGCCAAGCTTGCGAAGTGGTCCATCTCTGCGCACCGAATGACCTTGCCACCATCATCTACACTTCAGGCACTTCAGGCCGCCCCAAGGGCGTGATGCTGAGTCATTACAATATACTCAGCAATGCGCACAGCTGTTTGCAAGTTGTACGAGTTGAGCAATCTGATCTGTTGCTGTCTTTCCTGCCGCTGTCTCATACTTTTGAGCGTACTGCCGGCTACTATCTGCCGATGATGGCCGGAGCTACAGTCGCTCATGCCCGTTCAATCGAGCAATTACAAGAGGATCTGCTTGTCATTCGGCCCACCCTGCTGATTTCGGTTCCACGCATCTATGAGCGGGTTCATAACGGCGTCCGTACTAAACTTGAAGGGGGGCCACCTCTCGGCCGATATATATTCGACCTAGCGATCGAGGTTGGTTACAGTCGCTTTGAACGCCAGCAAGGGCGAGCCCCTTGGCAAGCTTCGCACTTACTTTGGCCGCTACTGAATAAACTTGTTGCTCGCAAGGTGATGGATAAACTAGGTGGGCGCTTACGGATGGCAATGAGCGGTGGCGCCGCCTTGCCAACAGCGGTCTCGCGTATGTTCATCGGGCTCGGTCTGCCTATTCTGCAAGGATATGGAATGACTGAGAGTAGCCCCGTTGTATGCACCAATACCTTCGAAAATAATTTGCCCTCCGGTGTCGGCCCACCCATTCCTGGTGTAACCGTAAAACTGGGTGAACATAATGCCCTGCTAATCCATGGCCCCAATGTGATGATGGGCTACTGGCATAACCCTGAGGCCACAAAAGCAGTGCTGACGGATGATGGGTGGCTTAACTCCGGTGATATAGCTCGCATTGATGAAGAAGGCCGGGTGACCATTACCGGCCGTTTAAAAGAAATCATTGTCATGTCCAATGGAGAAAAAATTCCTCCAGCAGATATGGAAGCAGCGATTTTACGTGATCCCCTTTTTGATCAGGTCATGCTAATTGGGGAGGGGCGTTCGTATTTGAGTGCTTTGGTGGTATTAAACCCCCGCAACTGGGAGCTACTTGCTTTACAGTATCATCTTGAATCTGACCTAGTAGTACCTATGCTGCAGGACTTGCGAGCCAAGGAGGTCGTGCTGGATAAGATCGCTCATCAGATCCGCGAGTTCCCGGGTTATGCGAAGGTCCGCCGTGTTATTTTGCTTGCCTCACCGTGGACGGTTGAGAATGACATGCTCACGCCGACCCTCAAACTACGACGGGGGAAAGTGCTAGAGCACTATAAGAACCAGATTGAAGGGCTCTATGCGGGCCATTAGTCCCCCCGCGAGAATGGCGATTTACTAATCATTAGGATCCGACAAACGTGAAAGACAACTCTGAAATCCACACATCTCTGCCGACCGGGCGAGATCCCATCCTTCGCATCGTTCCAATGCCGACAGACACTAACTACGCCGGCGATGTTTTCGGAGGGTGGATCATGGCGCAAGTAGACATTGCGGGCAGTCTGCCAGCGATACGCCGCGCGCGTGGACGGGTAGCAACGGTCGCGGTCAACTCTTTTGTGTTCAAGCACCCGGTCTTTGTCGGTGATCTGGTGAGTTTCTATGCGGAAGTTATCAAGGTCGGGCGTACATCAATCACAGTCGATGTAGAGGTTTATGCCCAACGGGGCCCACGCGAGGGTGGAGCAGAAGTATGCAGCAAGGTGACGGAGGCCGTTTTAACTTATGTAGCCGTGGACGAGCAGCGCAAACCACGAGTCGTTCCACAAGAGTGAATTGAAGGCCTAATAAAACGGGAGATCAATTGAGAAGTAATAATTTCATCGTGCGTAAGGCTGCGGTACTCGGTGCGGGCGTAATGGGGGCGCAAATTGCAGCACACTTAGCCAATGCCAATATTGAGATACTGCTATTCGAACTCCCTAGCCAACAAGGAGACCCTAACGACAGCGTAACTAAGGCCGTTGAGAGTCTTCGAAAACAAGAACCATCACCGCTGTCCACCACAGCCAGAGCGGCCTGTATTCAGCCTGCCAATTACAGTGAGCATCTTGAACTGCTCAGGGATTGCGATATTGTGATTGAGGCCATTGCCGAACGCATGGATTGGAAAGCAGAGTTATACACTAAGGTTGCCCCATACCTCAGCGAACATACCATCTTTGCTAGCAATACTTCTGGTCTTTCTATCAACCAGCTAGCCCGCGCATTCCCCGAAAATCTCCGCCGGCGTTTTTGCGGTGTCCATTTTTTCAATCCACCCCGCTACATGCACCTGGTCGAGTTAATTCCCTACGAAGATAGTGATACTGCAATGCTAGATGACCTCGAAGCATTCCTCGTCACCTATCTTGGCAAGGGCGTAATTCGGGCCAAGGATACACCCAACTTCATCGCTAACCGGGTGGGCATGTTCTCCATGCTTGCCACCATGCACCACGCCCGCAAATTCAATCTCAATTTTGACTTGGTCGACGGCTTGACTGGATCCCTTATTGGGCGGCCTAAGAGCGCAACCTTCCGTACCGCGGATGTGGTTGGGCTGGATACCCTTGCACATGTCATCAATACCATGCGCGACGGCCTTTCTGAAGATCCCTGGCACCGATACTATGCCCCTCCGGATTGGCTACAAGACCTAGTCAACAATGGTTCACTGGGGCAAAAGAGTAGATGCGGGGTCTACCAGAAAGTGGGTAAAGAGATACACGTATTCGATCTCGACACGAAGGTATATCGTCCCACTACAGATGCTGTCACCGACGAGATCAAGGAACTTCTAAAACTCAAAGATCCTGTGCAAAGGTTTGCATTAATGCGCGCCAACCCCCACCCTCAAGCTCAATTCCTGTGGGCGATTTATAGAGACCTATTTCATTACTGCGCTTTGCATCTGACCGCTATTGCTGATAATGCTCGAGATCTAGATCTTGCTATGAGATGGGGATTCGGATGGAAACTTGGACCATTTGAAATATGGCAAGAGGCGGGATGGAGTCAGATTGCAGGCTGGGTGAATGAGGATATCGCTTTAGGTAACAGTATGAGTGATGTCCCCTTGCCCAGCTGGGTACTCGAGGCAGGTCGAGTTGGCGTGCATGAACCACAAGGCTCATATGCACCATCTTCCAACTCCCTGCGCCCGCGGTCAAGCCTGCCGGTCTACCGTCGGCAGCTATTTCCAGACCATCTCCTGGGAGAGGAGCCACAGTACGGTACGACTATATTCGAAACTGATGCAGTTCGCATGTGGCACACCGGCGATGACATCGCTATTATCAGCTTCAAGAGCAAGATGCACACCATCGGAAACGATGTGCTGGATGGACTCCAGCATGCGATACAAGAAGCGGAATCTAATTGGCGCGCCTTGGTCATTTGGCAAACTGAGCCACCATTTTCCGCAGGGGCTAACCTACAAAAGGCGACTGCCCGCTTGAAAGGTAATGGCCCACCTTCCGCGCTGAGTTTGTTGGCTCGGAAAATTAAGAAAACAGCACAGGCTGCAATTCTCAAGGCTGCGCACAATCTTAACCTTGCCGATGCGCTGATGACCGGGAGGCTTGCAGAGGTCGAATCGATGGTTGCCCAATTTCAACAGACCTCACAAGATCTTAGATATTCAATGATCCCTACTGTGGCCGCTGTTGACGGGCTCGCACTGGGTGGTGGTTGCGAATTTGTAATGCACTGCGACCGTGCCGTAGCCACACTAGAGAGCTATATCGGACTGGTGGAAGTGGGCGTTGGCTTAATACCCGCAGGTGGTGGCTGTAAGGAACTCGCCCTGCGCGCAGCACGATCGGCGAATGATGGAGACCCCTTCCCACTACTAAAAAATTATTTCCAGACAGTGGCCACGGCGCAAATGGCGAAGAGTGCTGAACAGGCAAAAGAACTCGGATATCTGCGCCCAGCCGACCTCGTGGTAATGAACCGGTTTGAGTTGTTACATACCGCCAAGGCCCAGGCTATCGCCCTGTCGGAGTCTGGTTATCGGCCTCCCCTTCGACACCGCAATATTCCGGTGGCAGGAAGTACCGGTATTGCCACCATCAAGACCATGCTGATCAATATGTTAGAGGGTGGTTTCATCTCCGAACACGACTACCTGATCGGTAGCAAAGTTGCACACGTTATGTGCGGCGGTGATCTGACTCCCGGCAGCCTAGTGGACGAAACATGGTTCTTGGAGTTAGAACGAACTGCCTTCATCGAACTGCTGGCAACTGAAAAGACACAGGCACGGGTGGAATATACGTTGAAAACAGGCAAGCCTTTGCGAAATTAGAATCAAGGAGAATCGACATGGCCCAGAAACAGACTCAAGATGCCTATATCGTTGCTGCCGTTCGTACCCCAGTCGGGAAAGCTCCTCGCGGCATGTTCAAAAGTGTCCGGCCAGATGACTTACTGGTGCATGTACTTAAGAGCGCGATGGCGCAATGCCCTGGGCTAGATCCATCCGCGATTGATGATGTTATCGCTGGTTGTGCAATGCCCGAGGCGGAGCAAGGTATCAATGTCGCACGCATTGCACTTCTCTTGGCGGGATTGCCAAATAACGTGCCTGGTATGACCGTCAACCGTTTCTGCGCTTCTGGGTTACAGGCTGTTGCGCTCGCTGCTGACCGCATCCGACTAGGCGAGGCTGATGTAATGATCGGAGCAGGCACTGAAAGTATGAGTATGGTCCCGATGATGGGGAACAAGGTCGCCATGAATCCAGAGATATTTCTTCACGGTGAGAATGTCAGCATTGCTTATGGTATGGGCATGACTGGGGAAAAAGTGGCACAGCGCTGGAAAATAAGCCGAGAATCTCAAGATGAATTTGCCGCGACCAGCCATGCTCGGGCTCTCAAAGCCATTACGACTGGCGAGTTTGGGCAAGAGATTGCGCCCTACCTCATTGAAGAAAGAAGACCCGATCTTTCTACGCACGAAGTCCGCATTATGAGCACTCTCAAGAATACCGACGAAGGCCCTCGCCCCGGAACCAGTCTAGAGGCACTCAGCAAACTGAAACCTGTATTCGCTGCCACGGGCTCGGTCACTGCAGGCAATAGCTCGCAGATGTCTGACGGTGCGGGTGCTGTTATTGTAGTAAGCGAAACCGCTTTAAGGCGGTTCAATCTCACTCCGATTGGTCGCTTCTTAGGTTTTGCTGTGGCTGGCGTCCCGCCCGAAATTATGGGTGTTGGTCCGATCAAAGCGATACCAAAGATTCTGCAGCAGGTCGGATTGAGACAGGACGATATTGACTGGATCGAGCTGAATGAAGCCTTTGCCGCACAGAGCCTAGCGGTTATTGACGGCCTTGGTCTGGACCGGGCTAAGGTCAATCCGTTGGGCGGGGCGATCGCGCTAGGTCATCCTCTGGGTGCGACCGGAGCCATCCGTGTCGCTACATTACTACATGGATTACGTCGGCATAAACAAAAGTACGGCATGGTGACCATGTGCATCGGCACGGGGATGGGTGCTGCGGGAGTATTCGAGGCCCTCTAGCAGATTCTATTTCTGAGCGAAATAGACATAGCCCGTCTGGGGCTCCTTCGCCTCCTCAAATCGCTGGCGTTCGTCCTTATCTAGCTTCTTATCCCACCACATGGCTCGGGCCTCTTTCTGCTGTTCAGCTAGGTGAGGGTTCTTTGCGAATAGCTCCCGCATGAATTTAGTGTGCTCAGATTCGTATAGTTCCATGATCTACTTTATCTGTCGTTGACGATAACGAGGGACTTTACCATAACCGACTTCCATTGGCACCAAACAGATAGATTGGCTGAAGATCGAGACAAGAAAGAGACCAGATCAGATCTCTAGATACCCGCCATGATGAGAATTATATTTACGCAACCCCATGATGAACTTAGAAAATGGAAGGGCGAATTCGCTTTCTAGATTTTCTGCACGTCTGCTTAACTCCTCCCACGCCAGCTTTCCGGGGCTATGTTTGAGTGCAAAAACAATCTGATTGCCGCGAACTTCCGTCATCAGGATCAACACATGCCCGTTGAAAGTATGTTGGATCCGTCGCATATATTCCTCTCGCCCTCTATCTCTACTGAGCAGATTCACTACGAGAACTCCATTTTTATTGAGGGATTCGCGTGCTCGATTATAGAAGTCTTGACTGCAGAGCGTCCCCACCTGGCAGCCATCGTCAAAACCGTCGACCATTAATATATCTGCGGTTACAGGATTGCTAGCAACATACTCACCGCCCTCCGCCGTCACCACCTGCAGGCGTTCACTATCGTTAGGTAGAGAGAAGTAGCTTCGGGCGGTTGCGATGACTTGCGGACTGATCTCTACCACCGTGATCTTTGTCTGTGGCATCCTCTCGTACACGAACTTTACCAATGATCCGCCACCCAGACCGATCATCAATATATGAGCAGGGTTAGGATGAAAAAGCAGGAATCCCATCATGCACCGTGTATAAGCCAACTCCAGGTCATTAGGGGTGCTCAGCCGCATTGCGCTTTGAATCATGCTACTACCAAGATGTAGCGCACGCACCCCATCTTTTTCACTCATTTCGATATTGGACTCTTGTTGCTTAGTTCGCCATCTAGCAACTTGAGACATCAAGCCGGTACTCCAATAAATTTTTCTAGCATAGCAGTCTCGATTGGTTCTTTACATTGCGATGCAGCGAGCTCATAGTCGTCTTTAATATCGTTACCTAGAATTTCCCTGAGTTTTTCGGGCGCGCATTTCATGAAAAAATCTATTGTACTCATCTGCATTCTAGCAACTGGCTGTGCAGGCATCATCACCGTCAAAGACAAGCCACAACTCTATGACGTGAAATTTAAAGGTTCTCATACTCATCTCTCTCATTGCTTAGTTAACAAACTTCGTTCCGACACCCGATGGGTTATTAATAGCCAGCAATTCAACATGTGGGAGTACCCTGACATCGCAGCATCTGAGATTTATGCCTACGCGCTGCATGCACTTCCAGAAATGTATGCTCGTATTTCGCCCCTGAATCCCGATGCGGTTTTTAATAGCTCGGCGCCACAACCTATAGTTCGTGCTTATGCAAATACTCCGTATGTTGGTCCAGAGTATTCGTTTACTCTGCTTCTGAAGCAGGTCGACAGCACCACTGTCAGCGCTCTCCTTAAAGGGGAGCAGTATGAAGGGCTTATCGCGTGGGAGGGTTTACAAGCGTGTGCTTTGGAATAACACCTTGAGATCTTTCTTGATACTTAACGATCCTTTCCGTAAAGAGTTACCGAAAATTCTTTCACTCTGGGTGTTCCGAAATATCAGAGCAGGTCAATAACTAGCTCCCAATTGTTTTTATAACCTTCTAGCCATCCGGTCTTGTGATTTACCAAGAATTTTACATGCTTCCGAACTTTTGATTTGAGGTATGCATGGTCCCTTTTTAATACTCTGATTGAAGTCTTTTTATGTAAAACACCGCTCTGTCCAAGCATTTCCAGCCATATTTCATATGACATCTTGGTAACCTCGGCAACTTTTTTAGAGGGCATTATATAAAACTCCTCCGGCTCGTTGTCTTCGGACAAATATATAAAAATATAGATGAGTCCCTTATGTGCTATTTCATTTTTTTCGCTCAGGATCCATGAGTCTCTTGTTGCTGTTTTAACTTGAACAGGGATGAACTTCCCCCCCGCTTTGTTCGTAATGACGATATCGTAGTGCTCAGTATTCGATGGTGCGATACTAGCGATTAGACCTCTTCTTAAGAGGTGAGAAAGTACGAGATGTTCCCCCGCACTCGCAAGCAATGTTGACTGTGTTTTTGGTAATGACATACTATTGTCTCCCATTAAATCACCGATCTAGTATCAACTCGATTTCCATAAATCGAAGGTCTATGTTTTTATTCTTACAAACTTACCGCCTTGATTATACTTAATTTTTTGGTGCCCTGAACACGAATCGAACGTGTGACCTACCCCTTAGGAGGGGGTTGCTCTATCCACTGAGCTACCAGGGCGGAAGTTGAATTTTACGCTATTATTTCTGTTAAATAGGCTCGCATCCACGCCTTCACTCGCGTCTGATTAGATAAAACACAAGGAATGAACTATGTTTTGTTGTAGCCGTACAGGAATCACACAGGAGATACATCATGAAAGCGTTAACCCTTCCCACCATGCTATTGATGGCAGCTCTCTCTTTCGGGAGCAATGCCGTGCGCGCTGAATCACCCAAAATTGGGCACCCAGCCCCTGATTTTAATCTTCCCGATCAAAATGGGCAGACCCGTATGCTCGCTGATTTTCGGGGAAAGTGGTTAGCCCTCTATTTCTACCCCAAGGATGATACCCCGGGCTGCACCGAACAAGCATGCAAGTTCCGTGATGATCTACACCAACTTACTGAATTAGGTGCCCAGGTTGTCGGCATCAGCGTGGATAACACTTCCAGCCACGCCGCATTCGCCAAAAAATATAATCTTCAATTCCCCCTTCTTTCCGATAGCAAGGCTGAAACTGCTGCACGTTATGGCTCCCTCCTCAACCTGGGGATCATAAAATTTGCTAAACGCAATACCTTCCTGATCGATCCACACGGAGTCATCGTCAAGGTCTATCTCTCTGCGAGCGCTTCTCGCAATGCCCTAGAGGTTGTGGAGGACTTGAAGAAATTGACCGCTTTATAACTCCCCAATAAAAACTGTAATTACCCGTAATGGAGACTACTCGCCATGGCAAATCTGAGTGATGTTCAACGAGATCAGTTGAGACAGTTATTGCACAACCGCCAGCTAGAGTTACAAGATGAAATACATGACGACCTAGGTCGTTCCGGCGAGCAGCGATATATTGCGAGGGAACCCATCGGTGATGATTCTGTGGCCAGTATGCTCGCGGATATCGACACCACCATCACTGACCGTGCTGTTCATGAAATACGTGAGATAGAGGCCTCTCTTAAACGACTATCTGAAATTAATTTTGGCGACTGTACTGACTGTGGTGACGAAATTGGCTTTACCCGACTACTGTCCTATCCTACTGCCCAACGCTGTACCCCTTGCCAAGTCCGTCACGAAAAAATCTTCCACCACAACTCGAGCCCAAGCTTATAGTCTTCGCCTGCATCATACCTTGGTCCCCTTGGAGACGGCCCCCCTGAGCAGCACCACTACTGCACCACTCCCGCCATCCTGCGGCATTGCTTGACAGAATGCGAGTACATCATCCCGCTGCGCCAACCAGCTTCCTACTCTTGTTTTCAGCACCGGCTCATTGCCTTTTGAGCTAAGCCCCTTACCATGTATCACTTGTACACAGCGATATTCCCGCTCCCCACTTCTATTTAGAAACTCTACCAGCTCCCGTCGTGCTTGATCGCGGGTTGACCCGTGAAGATCGAGTCTTGCTTGTATATCCCAGTAACCTCGACGTAGCTTTCGCAACGTCTGATGAGATACCCCGGGGCGCATGAATGACCATGCATCACCCGCTTCAATTTCCAGCAGAATATGGTCCGAGATTGAGTCTATTGTGGTTGGTTGTGCTTGTTGCACCTTTTGCTGGGGGATGGGTCGTGGGAGCCTTTGGGAGTGAGTAATCTTGTCGGGCATGGCCAGCGGCGACACACCCTTCACTGCATCGAGGAACGCGGCAGCATCTTCGCTGTCTGCCGAAGCGGAGCTGATTGAAGCCTTGTCATCATGCCGATTCATGCAAAACACCCCAGTCGGCGATTACCCTGGGTGATCGAGATACTTTTCTGCATCCAGCGCAGCCATGCACCCACTGCCCGCACTGGTCACAGCCTGACGGTAGATGTGGTCCTGCACGTCACCTGCTGCAAATACTCCGGAAATACTGGTAGCCGTGACGCCCCCTTGATTCCCGCTGCGCGTAACAATATACCCATTTTCCATCTGCAACTGCCCCTGAAAGATATCTGTATTGGGTTTATGGCCGATGGCTATGAACACTCCTTGCAAGCTCATTGTCTTGGTGGACCCATCTTCGACGCTCTTGACCCGCATCCCGGTAACGCCCGATTTATCCCCGAGCACCTCATCCAGCACCTGGTTAAACTCTAACGTAACATTGCCATTTTTAGCCTTGTCCATCAATTTATCTATCAGAATTTTTTCTGAACGAAACTTATCACGCCGGTGGACCACAGTCACCCGACTAGCGATATTGGAAAGATAAAGGGCCTCCTCAACTGCTGTATTGCCACCCCCTATCACCGCCACTTCCTGCCCCTTATAAAAAAACCCGTCACAAGTAGCACAGCCGGATACCCCCCTACCCATGAATGCTTCCTCTGAGGGCAGCCCCAGATATTGAGCAGAAGCACCCGTTGCAATGATCAAGGCATCGCAGGTATAAGTCCCCTGGTCTCCAATTAATGTAATGGGCTTGCCCGTGAGTTGGGCGGTGTGAATGTGATCAAAAATGATCTCGGTGTTAAATCGTTCTGCGTGCTTCTGGAATCGCTCCATTAACTCTGGCCCCTGCACGCCCATGGCATCAGCTGGCCAGTTATCAACATCTGTGGTGGTCATGAGCTGCCCCCCCTGAGCCATTCCTGTGATAACTACAGGCTTCAGATTGGCGCGTGCTGCGTATACTGCGGCGGTGTACCCGGCCGGGCCGGAACCGAGAATAAGAAGGCGGG
>SESD01000469.1_pt1 | contig 25020 bp, 28 predicted proteins | sample 3171411 | NCBI WGS metagenome assembly SESD01 (sample SAMN06051880, study PRJNA518727) | freshwater metagenome | biome: subpolar coniferous forest; feature: holomictic lake; material: water; isolation source: holomictic Lake 442, 16.5 m depth | place: Canada: near Kenora, Ontario | collected...
AGCTTAACTTTCCATCCGCCACATAAAACTGAAAAAATGCATGACATGGTGGCAACTTCATTTGATCAACATCTGCAACATTCCAAGCAGATACAATCAAACGCCGCGAATCTGGATTATTTTTTATAGCATTCACTACTTGCGAGATTTGGTCAATATGTGTGCCATCTGCTTTTGGCCAGTTTCGCCATTGATAGCCATACACCGGTCCTAAATTACCATTTTCATCCGCCCACTCATCCCAAATACGCACGCCATTTTCTTTCAAGTAGGCAATATTGGTGCTGCCTTGCAGAAACCAGAGCAGCTCATGAATAATTGACTTTAAATGTACTTTTTTAGTTGTGAGTAGTGGAAAGCCATCAGCTAAATTAAAGCGCATTTGATAACCAAATACAGAGAGCGTCCCTGTACCAGTGCGGTCTTCTTTTTTATTTCCATGCTGCAAAACATGGCTAAGTAGATCATGATAAACCTGCATGTGTTAGCTCGCTCTATCCATAATGTATTGTTTAATCTCAGCAACATCAAAATTCATCACATCAAAACGCTGAGGCAAGGATTCAATCCCATTTAAAGCTGCTGGGCGTTCTGGTAAAGACCCTAAGGCCTCGATAATTGAATCTTCAAATTTAGCGGGCAGTGCGGTTTCAAGCACGATCATGGGCACATTAGCATCACGACATTCTAAAGCGACTTTTAAGCCATCCGCAGTATGCGTATCTATTGTTACCGCATATTTCTTATAGGTATCGCGAATCATCTGCATGCGATTGGCATGATTGCTACTACCAGATACAAAGCCATAATCTGCCAATTTATTTAGGAGTGGTTTAATATCAAAAGCACCTCCGCTATCTACACTAGCCCATAGTTCTCGCACTTTACTACTATCTCGGCCAACAAGATCAAATACAAAACGCTCAAAGTTAGAGGCTTTACTAATATCCATAGATGGACTGGACGTGTGATAAGTCTTAGCTGAACCACGTGGGCTATATACCCCCGTCTTAAAGAATTCATCTAGCACGTCATTTTCATTAGTTGCAACGACCAACTTATCTATTGGCAAACCCATCATACGGGCAATATGGCCTGCACAGACATTTCCAAAATTACCTGACGGTACTGAAAAACTCACTTTTTGTGCGTTGTTTTGCGTAACGGAAAAATAACCTTTAAAGTAATATACGACTTGTGCAACGATGCGCCCCCAATTAATGGAGTTGACTGCACCTATTTTATATTTAGCTTTAAATTCGGCATCATTTGATACAGCTTTTACCATATCCTGACAATCATCAAACACCCCATTCACAGCGATGTTATAAATATTATCATCCTGCAGACTAAACATTTGTGCAGTTTGGAAACGACTCATTTTTTTGTTAGGTGATAACATGAAGACGCGTACACCTTGCTTACCACGCATCGCATATTCAGCAGCAGAACCTGTATCCCCAGAAGTGGCGCCTAAGATATTGGTTGTTTTACCTGTTTTAGTCAGTACGTATTCAAACAAATTGCCCAGCAACTGCATCGCCATATCTTTAAAGGCTAATGTAGGTCCATTGGACAGGTTTAATAGGTACAAATTATTTTCTAATTTTAAGGTGGGGGTGATATCGGCGGCATCTTGACCCAAACGTGTATAAGCATACACATCGGCACGATAAGTCCTATCAATAATCGCCTTTAAATCTACTGCTGGGATATCATCAATCAGGCGACTTAAAATAGCAAAAGCTAAATCGGCATATTTCATGCCGCGCATAGCGGTCAAATCTGCATCAGTAAACTGTGGGTAGGTTTCCGGTAGATACAAGCCCCCGTCTGGTGCTAGACCCCCAAGTAAAATTTCACTAAAACTTAATGCTGGTGATTGCCCACGCGTACTAATGTATTTCATTCATATCTCTCAAATTACGGCACTGTCATTACATACACAATGCTCACTATCGCTTATTTCCCTAACTCTTCCATGCGAATCTTCACCACTTTACCGACAATAGCTGGTAACGCCTCTATTTCAGCAATCCCTGCATCCATATTTTTTTCAATGGTAATATGCGTCAAAATAACTATATCTGCCTCTGTTTCATTGTCATCTGGCTCTTTTTGCAACATTGCATCTATCGAAATATTCCGATCTGCTAAAATTTTAGTCACGCCAGCTAATACGCCAGGCTTATCATTAGCGCGTAAACGTAGATAATAAGCGCTATTAATTTCACTAATAGGCAAAATTGGTAAATCATTTAATTGCCCAGCTTGAAAGCCTAAATAGGGCACGCGTTGCGATACACTCGCATCGCTTAATCGAGCCACATCCATTAAATCCGCCACCACAGAACTGGCCGTAGGCTCAGACCCTGCTCCAGCACCATAATATAGTGTTGGGCCTACCGCATCGCCTTTTACGACCACCGCATTCATGGCACCATTCACATTGGCCACCAATCTTTTTTCTGAAATCAGTGTTGGGTGTACACGTAACTCCACACCAGCCGTAGTACGTTTTGTAATACCCAGTAGCTTTACCCTGTAGCCTAGCTCTTCAGCGTATTTAATATCAGTTTGTTGAAGTTTGGTAATACCTTCTGTGTAGGCTTGCTCAAACTTCATAGGCATGCCGAAAGCAATGGCTGACATAATAGTAAGCTTATGCGCCGCATCTATGCCCTCTACGTCAAAAGTAGGATCCGCTTCCGCATAACCTAATCGTTGCGCTTCGCCGAGCACATCTGCAAACGCCAACCCTTTTTCACGCATTTCTGTAAGAATAAAATTGGTCGTACCATTAATAATACCAGCCACCCATTCGATGCAGTTAGCACCCAAACCTTCACGCAGCGCCTTAATAATGGGGATGCCGCCAGCCACAGCAGCTTCATATGCGACAATGACACCCTTAGCCTGAGCTGCGGCAAAAATCTCATTGCCATGCAATGCCAATAAAGCTTTATTGGCGGTGACCACATGCTTGCCATTTTCAATCGCTTTTAACACGAGGTCTTTACTAAGCGTGTAGCCTCCAATGAGTTCAGCTACCACATCTACATTTGGGTTATTTACTACGGCAAAAGCATCATTTGTGACGTCTACATTCCCGCCTGTCATGGTTTTTGCATGATCAACATTCTTATCAGCGACTTGCACAACGTTGATAGCACAACCGGTGCGACGCGTAATTTCCGCCGCATTACGTGTTAACACTGCATAGGTTCCTCCGCCAACTGTGCCAAGACCTAAAATACCTACATTAAGTTGCTTCAAGCCTTTACTCCATCTAATTTTGAGTGCTTTTTTCTATAGTTTTCTAAAAACCTTGCTATGCGATGAATCGCTTCTGTCAAATCATCCACATTGGGCAAGAACACTACTCGGAAGTGATCTGGTGTTTGCCAATTAAACCCTGAGCCTTGTACTAACAACACCTTTTCTTCCAGCAGTAAATCTAAAATGAATTGCTGATCATTTTTAATCGGATAAATTTTAGGATCCAATTTTGGAAATAAATACATCGCCGCCGCCGGCTTAGTGCAGGTAACACCAGGAATAGCAGTGAGCAACGCATGCGCTATATCCCGCTGCTTACAGAGCCTGCCTTCAGGGGCTACTAAATCGTCGATACTTTGGTAGCCGCCTAATGCAGTTTGTATCGCTAATTGACCAGGAACATTCGCACACAAACGCATAGAAGCCAGCATATTTAAGCCTTCAATATAATCGCTTGCATGTTTTTTCTCGCCACTCAATATCATCCAACCAGCACGATATCCGCAGGTACGATAGTTCTTGGATAATCCATTAAATGTCACAAACAGAACATCATCGGCAAGGGAAGCAATAGAAGTATGTATATTGCCGTCGTATAAAACTTTATCGTAGATTTCATCGGCAAAAATAACCAAGTCATGATGCCGAGCAATTTCAATAATGCCTTCCAAAATTTCACGCGGATACAATGCGCCAGTAGGGTTATTGGGGTTAATCACGACAATACCGCGAGTATTAGCAGTAATTTTTGCTTCCATATCTTTCAAATCCGGCATCCAGCCAGTGGCTTCATCGCACAAATAATGGCGTGCTGTTCCACCTGCAAGCGTGACAGCTGCTGTCCACAAAGGATAGTCTGGCATGGGCACTAATACTTGATCACCATTATTCAACAGGCCCTGCATCGCCATCACGATTAACTCAGAAACGCCATTCCCAATAATAATATCATCGACAGTCACACCGGCAATGTGCTTGGCTTGCGTACTGTGCATAATCGCTTTACGTGGCTCAAACAGCCCTTTACTATCGGTATAGCCACCCGCTTTAGCCATATTACGAATCACATCCTGTTGAATCTCTTCAGGCACTTCAAAACCAAATGCGGCAGGGTTGCCAATATTCAGCTTGATGATACGATGCCCTTCTTCTTCCATTTGGCGCGCGCGCTGTAAAACGGGACCACGAATGTCATAGCATACGTTTGCAAGCTTATTAGATTTTTCTAGTTTTTTTTGCTGATTTAATGGCGACATGATGCAGTGGTGTTTAGTTAAGTTTTACTTAAAAAGCACAATAGTTAAAGATGCTAGTTTACATTAGAATGAGGCTTTCGTTCAATGAAAGCCTAGCAAGGCTATGAAACTGCTGGGATATTAATATGAAGCTACATTTAACTACGGCTGAGAATAATAATTTAATCACCGCTTATAGCGATAGCTATATTGAAATTAACAGGCAACGGTATATGCATAGCTTAATTGTGATGCCAGAAAAGCTAATGACTGATTGGAATATAAAAGACTTCGCCCATTTAACCGAACACCACCTCGCTAAAATTACTAATATTGATACAGGTTTTAGTCCGGAAGTCGTGTTATTAGGCACAGGCGAAAAACACCAGTTTTTGCACGCTAAAATCTACCAATCACTTACCGAAAGAGGCATTCCACTTGAGTGTATGACAACCGCAGCTGCGTGTAGAACTTACAATATTTTAATGAGTGAAGGTCGGCAAGTATTAGCCGCATTAATTCTACAATGACCAGATGAGTTCGGTTACTTAACCGGGGTAAAAGTCATTTGCAAACCACGATCCGTTATTTGCATATTTTTTGCTTGATATAGCGTTGTTCCAAACTTCAAATCTTCTGGCTTAATCGTATATAAACTCATGCCATTAAGTTTTTCAGCCGCTAAATTTTGTGCCAGGCCATGAGCGAAATCAGCATATTTAGCCGCTGAAGCATCTAAGCTTAATTGCTCCACTTCAACTTCATCTAATACAATTGAATTGGCAGGCAAATCAAGACGTAATGCACCAGACACTACTAACTTACCTGCAACTAACTTATTAGTAGGGATGTGTATCAAATCGACATCGAAGTTAGCTTGCATGCGGCCACTTTTACTGTCAAATTTAACTAATGAATTGGTTAATTTCACGCGGAAAATTTTAAGCAAGGGAATGGGTTCAAGCAATCGATTGTTAATTTTTTTCTGAACTTGCGCTTCAGTAATATTGAACGTGCGGTCTGCAGTCGTCACACAGCCTGCAACCAACAATAGTATAAAAAAAACAATCGAACTTAGTTTCATTTCCGTTCTATCGAAAAGTTTGATCGAACCAACCCTAATGAAAGTCTAAAGATTTTTAGTGGATAAAGTTAAAGTGGCATTCGTACCACCAAAACCAAAGCTGTTTGATAAAGCAGTTTCAATTTTAACGTTATCAATACGCGTGCGTACGATATTTAAACCTTCAGCTGCAGAATCTAAATTTTCAATGTTGGCTGAAGCTGCAATAAAATTATTCTGCATCATCAACAAGGTGTAAATAGCTTCATTTACCCCAGCGGCGCCAAGTGCGTGACCTGAAAGTGATTTAGTAGATGCAATGGCGGGATTTTGTTTTAAGCCTTGCTCGCCAAATACTTCACGAATTGCCTCAAGCTCTTTAGTGTCACCCACTGGCGTGCTAGTCCCATGAGTGTTGATGTAATCTACGGGTCCTTTCACACCTTCTAGCGCTTGACGCATACAACGCATAGCGCCCTCACCACTAGGGGCGACCATATCATAACCATCAGAAGTTGCGCCATAACCTACAACCTCTGCATAGATTTTCGCTCCGCGTGCCTTAGCGTGATCATAATCTTCTAGCACTAGTATGCCGCCGCCACCTGAAATTACAAAACCATCACGGTTTACATCATAAGTACGTGAAGCTTTGTCTGGTGTTTCATTATATTTACTACTTAATGCACCCATAGCATCGAATAAGAAAGACATCGTCCAGTGCTCTTCTTCGCCACCACCAGCAAAAACGATATCTTGCTTTCCAAGCTGAATTTGCTCGACACCTGCGCCAATACAATGTGCACTAGTAGAGCAAGCTGAGCTAATGCCATAATTCACACCCTTGATTTTCGCCCCAGTGGCTAAACAAGCAGCAATCCCACTAGACATAGTTTTAGTCACCATGTAAGGGCCTACGCGACGTATACCTTTGTCGCGAAGCGTATTAGTTGCCTCCAGCATGCTTTCAGTAGATGTGCCACCAGCGCCTACTATCAGACCTGTACGTACATTAGAAACTAAATCTTCTGGCAAGGCAGCATCAGCAATCGCCTCTTGCATTGCAATCCATGCATAAGCGTGACCTTTAGCCATAAAGCGTAGAAGCTTACGGTCAATCAGCTCATCTGCGTTGAGATTCTTAATTGAACCTGCTACGTTAGAGCGCAAGCCATTATCTGCATACTCTTGCTGAAAGGTAATGCCGGATTTGCCATTTTTAAGACTGTCCAACACTTCAACTTTATTGTTTCCTAAGCTAGAAACAATCCCCATTCCTGTAACCACGACACGACGCATTTCGTGCTCCCTTAAAATCTTTTTTATTATTGGACTGATTAAATTAAAAATTATCGGTTCTAGTAAATAAGCCTACGCGCAAATCATTTGCAACATAAATGTCACGTCCATCCAAACTCATTGTGGCATCCGCCACACCCATTACCAACTTACGCATAATCACACGTTTCAAATCAATCGTATAGGTCGCCATTTTTGCGGTCGGTAATACTTGACCGGTAAATTTAACTTCACCTGCACCAAGCGCACGTCCTCGACCAGGACCACCGGACCAGCCTAAATAAAAACCAACAAGTTGCCACATAGCATCCAAACCTAAGCAACCCGGCATGACAGGATCTCCGGTAAAGTGACAATCAAAAAACCATAGATCGGGCTTAATATCCAACTCTGCAATTATTTGACCATTCCCATACTTTCCACCATCTTCAGTAATAGAAACGATACGATCAAACATTAACATCGGCGGTAAGGGCAGTTGGGCATTACCTTCACCAAACATCTCACCGCGGCCGCATTTAAGTAACTCTTCTTTGGTAAAGCTATTTTGTTTTGTCATTGAATTTTTTAAGTGAAACATTATTTAAGTTATAAAAACTCTTAGGCTTTAAACCTACAGAACATAAGCTCAATTATCCACTATTTTTGCCTAATGTGGGTTATTCAGAAGTATATAGAAAGCTTAATTTTAGAAATTATTAACTTGATTAAAGTTGATTACATTATATTTATTACCATGATTAGTGATTACTTTCACACCACAAACGTTCTACTACAATCGCTATTTACTCAAAAAATATAATCTAGCCATACAACGCTATATACAGCCCTGTATACATTTTTAAATTTTTCGTTTATATTACAGATGAATTTAATTAATTTATGCAAACTGAACCACACACAAACTGTGACAAAAGCATTAAACTCACCACATACTGTTACAAAATTTTAACAAATCACTTACAGGGATACCTTAAATGAGCGACACACAACTAGCGGATTGGCGTAATCACGCGCTTACCTTGGAATCAGAAGTCAACAAAGTCGTTGTGGGCCAAAAAAATCCTGTGCGCTTAATTACCACTTCGATTTTTGCCCGAGGCCACGTGCTACTAGAGGGCGATGTGGGTGTTGGTAAAACCACCCTACTACGCGCATTTACTCGCGGCATTGGTGGCGGTTATCAACGGATTGAAGGCACAATTGATTTAATGCCAAACGATTTGGTATATCACACTTATTTAGGTGAAGACGGCAAGCCGCATGTAAGCGCTGGGCCGCTATTGATGTCGGGGGAAAATTTATCAGTATTTTTCTTTAACGAAATTAACCGCGCACGTCCGCAAGTTCACTCCTTATTACTTCGAGTAATGGCCGAGCGCACACTTACAGCCTTTAATAAAGAACATTATTTCCCACACATGTTGGTATTTGCTGATCGTAACCAAGTGGAAAAAGAAGAGACATTTGATATTCCATCTGCAGCAAGGGATCGCTTTATGATGGAAATTCCAATTGCAGTGCCATCAGATGCTGCGATTATGGAATCATTGGTATTTGACACCCGCTATCATGACGTGGATGCATTAGTTGGCAATGTGCCTGAAGATTTATTGCAATTTGATCAATTAAACAGCTTTTCGGCCACATTACAAAATAGCATTACTGCCAGCCCTACACTGCGAAGCTATGTACTCAACTTATGGCGTGCTACAAAAACACCTACTGAATTTGGCGTAAAAGTCTCAGGCGTAGACATGAATCGTCTAGTGCTATCAGGTGCCAGCCCACGCGGCATGGGGATGGTATTACGTGCAGCTAGAGTAAACGCCTGGCTAAATAATCGCACTGCAGTATTGCCAGAAGATATTCATGAGGTATTTCACTCTACAGTTGCTCACCGATTGGTATTTAGTCCAGTCTATGAAATGCGCCGTACAGAAATTGCTCGTGAAATGCTCAGCGGCATTATCAATACAATTGCCACGCCATAAATACCCAATCCTTAGGTTTAATATACAGTCACGAATTTAATGTCTCAACAACACATCAAAGAGTTTAGTTACCATATTGCTTGGCGTTCACGCTCACGTCGCCCTGGTCGTCATAAAAGTAACCAGCGTGGCATGGGGATGGAATTCCGCGGTCACACCACATTACTTTCTTACCCTGACCCACGCCGTATTGACATACGCCAAACGATACGAGATCCACTAGAACAAATTCATGTGCGTATTTTTAACCAAAAAAGTATCACGCCAGTATTTGTAATATGTGACATGTCGGGCTCGATGCAGTATGGAAGTAATCAGAAAAAAATTGAGGTGGCAGCAGATATAGCACAATCAGTAGCACAATCTGCCACACGCAACCGAGATTTAGTTGGGTTTATTGGTTTTGATGATATTGTCCGTGAAGATTGGCTATGCACACTATCAGCTAGACCACATAGCACGGTTGAAATGGCTGAAAACCTTAGAACATACGCGGCACCAGAAGTTGGGAGTCGAGGCATAGTCGAAACCGTTAGACTATTACCGCGTGAACGCTCGCTTATTTTCATGGTGTCTGATTTCCACATGCCGATAAGCGATTTAGAAGAATCGCTAGTATTAATGCAACGCCACCATATTGTGCCCGTAGTGCTGTGGGATTCTTCTGAATATAAAGATTTACCAGAGTTTGGTATTACCAACGTTACTGATCCTGAATCCGGCGTTAAACGTACCTTATTCTTACGAAAAGCTTATCGTGAACGAATTTTACAAAGCTTTGCTGATAGACGTAAAACAATTGAAAATCTTTTTTCACGTTACGACATGCAGCCTTTTTTTGTTGAAAACAGCTTTGATGCAGACCTGCTATCTGATTACTTCCACCAATACGTTGCAGCCTAAACTAATGAGTATATTTATGCGAACAAGATTTTTATTAGTAATTTTTGCCATCGTATGTAGCATACAGCCAGCAATAGCTGACATCATACTGCCGGATGTTAATGCAAAATATGTGTCCATTAAACAGGAAAATCCAACGCGTGATGTTGGCTTTGTCGTGGGTGATGTGCTGGATAGAACGATCACCCTTACCATTAAAAAACCCTATGAATTGGTAAAAGAATCACTACCGATTGAAGGTTACGAGCATCGCTATAGAGGTCAAATTTCCGGCATAGAGCTTGTTAAAATGAGCACTGAGGAAACCACTCATAGTGATGGTGCCACCTATGTGCTGCACTTAAGATATCAAATATTTACCACAGGGAAATTGGCCAAGCCCGCCGCACTAAGGGCAGAAATTATTAAACTACGCAATACTAGCAATACAGAAGTAGTGCAATATCGCATCCCTTCTTACAGTTTCCGTATTTCACCACTTTCCGTATTCGGCTCAGTTAAACTTAAAGAAGAAATGAGTCCATTTATTAAGCCTTTACGCTTAGATGCAACCCAAGATAGATTGCAACTGGGCATTTCCATAGGCTTACTGAGTACAGCCCTACTAGGGCTGTTGTATATTTTTGGTGTGCGTGCTTGGCTGCCAAGAATGGGAGCGCCATTTGCAAAAGCCTATCGGGATATTCGCAAAATTCCTGACACTGATGAAGGTTTGCAAAAAGCTGTAGCACGCTTACATACATCGCTCAACAAAACTGCTGGTAGCATTTTATTTAGTAATAACTTAGACGACTTTTTACAGAGAAAACCTGCATATACGCCGCTAAAGCAAGAAATTGAAAAGTTTTTTATGCTATCCAGCCAAGTATTTTTTGAGCCAACTACAGCATCACATGTAGGAGAAAGTCCTAAAGTTTGGTTACAAATATTCTGTCGCCAATTACGTGATTGTGAACGCGGGCTAATTCCCAACATAAAATCAAAGGTGAGCCACTGATGGGATTTGTACATCCATTAGTATTATGGCTGTTGCCGCTAGCCTTATTGCCCATCCTACTTGAGCGATCGAATACACGTAGCTATTCTTGGGTTGCGATGTTACCTGTAGACACACTGTCTAACTTAATCGGCCTATTGCTTAAAATATTGGCTGCTATTAGTTTAATTTGCATCATTCTAGGTTTGGCCGGCCCTCACAGCCTTGAGCAAAAAATAGAACGTATAGGCGTCGGCGCGCAAATTGGCATGGTTATTGATAGAAGCGCTAGTATGGATGATCCATTTTCTGGGGGTACTGCCGAAGGCAGAGTGGGTGAAACCAAGTCGGTCGCGGCGGCTAGATTGATGACAGACTTTGTCAACAAGCGTAAAAACGACATGATAGGTGTTGTTACCTTTAGTAATTCAGCCATGTATGTATTACCGCTCACTGAAAGTCGCGAAGCTATTTTAGCTGCCATTAAAGCCACTGCCGGCAACTCTCTTTTTCAAACCAATATCGGCGGCGGCTTAACTAGCGCCGTTGGCTTGTTTGAACATGTACCAGATTCAGGCTCTCGAGCGATTATTTTAATTTCAGATGGTGCTGGCCGGGTAAGCGGTGATGTACAACAAAAATTACTTGATTGGTTACAACGCTATAATTTATCACTGTACTGGGTAGTGCTTCGCCAACCAGGTGGTGTCACTATTTTTGACCCTAAATATGAAGATCATTATGAGGGCACATTACCCTCAGAAGTTGAACTTTATTATTACTTTAAATTACTTCGCTCACCGTTTCATGCTTACGAGGCAGAAGATCCAAAATCACTCGCAGCGGCCATGGCGGATATTAATCAAAAAGAAAAAAAGCCGATTAAATATATGGAAAAAATCCCGGGGCATGACTTTACTCAGCTTTGTTACTTTATCGCCGCGTTGATGATTGCCCTACTCCTTAGCGTAAAATATTTAGAGCTTAGAACATGGAATGCAAAAATATGAGCCTCGCCCTACCCTCAGTAAGTGTTAAAAAATTAACCCTATTACTTGTGATTATTGCTATTGCCGCTAGTACTGGTATTGGCTATGAGCTAAATAGAATCCGCCAAATCAACGCCTTTAACGAAGCTGTGAGTAGCGGTAAAAATCCGCTGACAGATAAGCAAAGTTTTGAAGCAAAATATTCCACCGCGTACTGGCTAGCAAAAAATGAACGTTTTAAAGAATCGACTTTGTTGTTCTCACAACTTACACAAAAAGGCACACCTAGTCAGCGTGCAGCAGTTCAACACAATGTTGGGAATATGTTTTTCTTAAAAGCATTACAAGTCAGCGGCGGCAACGATGCCAAAATACGAGACGAGGTTGAATACTTGCTCATGCAAGCACACAGCTCATATAAGCAAGCGCTCAAACAAGATAATAGTAACTGGGGCACGCGGCGCAATATGGACCGTGTAATAACACTACTACCTGAAAATCCTACGCCTGGTGTCGGCGACTCTGATTCACCAGGATTGATTATGGGTAATATTCCAAATGGTTTGCCGTGATATTTAATAATCGTTAGTGACTAGATAACACTTAAACCTAGTGACTAACATCCAAGAATACAAATAAACCATGAAAAAATTCATTAGCTATTTAAAAAATAACCATGACACCGCCCTACTGAGCGGGGCCATACTGCTTCTGCTCGTTGCCTTGTTTCAACCCAGCATTCCAGTTAAACACAATATTTACAGCTATTTCCTCGTCGCGGACATTTCACAAAGCATGAATGCTAGTGACATGGAAATCAATGGTAAGCCGGCTACACGTATTGCTTATACGCAAAAACTATTACATGAAACAGTGTCATCACTACCCTGTGACACCAAAGTGGGCATAGGTCTATTTGCAGGCAATAGCGTTGCTGCACTTTATACCCCTATTGAAGTATGTGAAAACTTTGCAGCCATTCAAGACACCATCGACCACCTGGACTGGCGTAATGCATGGTCTGGTAATAGTCGTGTACGTGAAAGCCTTTATAGCATCGCTAGGGCAGTGCGCGGCTTTCCTGAACCAGCCCAAGTAGTATTAATTACAGATGGTGAAGAAGCGCCTAAGTTGCACGCATTTAATACGAAGAATCTCACTAACTTTCAGGGTGCCGATGGCTGGTTGTTGGTCGGAGTAGGCTCAGAAAAAGGTACCGCTATTCCCAAACTCACTGACAAAAATCAGTTGATTGGCTTTTGGTCAAATGAGAGTTTTGCGCTCCAACCTGGTATTGCCCAAATCTCAGAGTCTACCCTTGGCACAAGAGACGACAATGTCGCGGGTAGTAATGATCGGTTTATTTCAAAGTTAGATAGTGAATATCTAAAAAGCGTTGCCAAAGAAATTGGCGGTACTTATGTACATGGCAACGATGTACATAACTTACTAGATGCTATGAAAACACAAAAACCTGCGCGTCGTGATGTTGCGCCATTTAACTTAAGCTGGGTATTAGCTTCAATCGCAGCATTACTTCTACTCACTGCCTACATTGGTAAACACCCGATTGCCCAAATCAAATCCACTTTAAAGTTATATAGAAAAGACCTGCTTAAAACACGCCACAGCGCTAATGAAGCAGCTATTGCACATGACAACCATATAAGCTAAATCACTCGCTCATTAGGTTTGTTTTAAAGCTAGTCCAACGCAAATAAACGCGTAATCGCCTGTATTTTTCGGTATCTACCGCATCAGGAAATATAATAATATGCTGAGCAAATAAACGTTGTGCGAACGTCAATTGATTGTGACGGCAATTAAGCACCGTCAAATAGGGCGTTACTACCGTATTACCAAGCACCGTCACTTCTAATTGTTTACCATCTTGTCGGATTAATTGCATCTGGCTTTTTACATTCACTTTTATCATAACTATCGACCACGGCAAACTTCGTAAGCAATGACAAAACACCGTGTAGCCTGTTGATGCAAGAATCAGAAGGCCCAGCAACAACTTAAGTGGCCAAGCCATTGCAACTAGTAATACAATCAACAATGCCCCACTACTCATTAATAAAAATAATAAGCATGCGATGATTGAATATTTTAGACTTAACTGTATTGGTTGCAATTGACGCTGATCTCTAAAAGCTGCTTTCTAAATTAATTAATCTGTACCTTGGTATTTTAATTACATAGCCACTGAAATATCCATGTAATTAGCCTTCAATATATAATACATGCAATGATCGTCAACAACACTTACTCATCATGAAGAGTCACCTATGGCAAATAACGACTGGCAAGAATATCAATTCATTCAAGGCGCAGTATTTAACAATGAGACCATCGTGTCATTTGGTAATATACAAAATGAGTTAATTTGCACTCAAAATCAAAATGTAATTTGCGATCTGTCACATCTAGCCTTGCTAGAAATTAGCGGCGATGATGCAGTATCTTTTCTGCAAGGGCAAGTCACTAATGATGTGCGTTTATTAAATGATATCACCGCGCACTACACTGGCTATTGCAGCCCAAAAGGCCGCTTACTTGCGTTATTTTTCGCCTTTACTTACCAGCAAAAAATTTGCTTACAATTAAACGCTAAGCTATTAGAACCGATTAGCAAGCGCCTAAAAATGTATATCATGCGCGCCAAAGTAAATATCAGCAATGTGTCTGACAACAGCGTCAAAATTGGCTTGAGTGGAGATGACGTGCCTGATTTGTTAAGCCCATTTTTTACACACATCCCTTCACAGCCTTACGAAGTGAGTTGCACTGAAAATAGCACCTTAATTCGCCTGCCAAGCAAAACGGCGAGATTTGAAATTATATGCCATACAGAGCGCGCTAAAGAAATTTGGCAGTCGCTTAAAAAACAGTGTAAACCTGTTGGCAGGTCTTGCTGGGAGTGGCTAGAAATTCAAGCGGGAATCCCCGACATTTATCTGAATACCCAAGAAGAGTTTGTGCCACAAATGGTCAACTTAGATCTACTGGATGCAATTAACTTCAAAAAAGGTTGTTACACAGGACAAGAGATAGTGGCTAGAACACACTACTTAGGTAAGGTAAAGCGTCGTACACAACTCATGCATTTCAGTACGGCCATACCGCCACAGACGTCTAATGATGTGATGAATCAAAATAATGAAGTCGTTGGAAAAGTTGTTAGAAGTGCCCCTGCTCCGATAGGTGGTTACGATGTACTGGCAGAAATTCGCTTAGACAACGTTGAGGGTGGCGATTTAATCGTCAATGGTATTAAAGGCGAAATTCAGCAACTATCTTACGGGCTACAGAATCTCGAGTGAGTTAATCTAAATCATTTTAGTACAGACATCTACGCCTGAATCTATCTATATAACTACGGATTAGTTTTAGGGCTGGGAACAACTGACGGCGCTGACACAGCGCCAGTTGCTGTTTTAGGTATATTACTGTCTAGCACTTGGTAAAACACTTCATCTTGCTTAATCATTCCTAGCTCACTTCTGGCACGTTCTTCGATGGCAGCCCGACCACTTTTTAAATCTAACACTTCAGCATTTAAAGTTTCATTGCGCGCCTTTAATGCGCTATTTTTTTCTTGCTGCAGTGTAATTTGCCGATTTAATTCCCAAACACGCAACCAACTCCCCTTGCCTAGCCACAGTGGATACTGTAACAAAGCAACGAGGAGAATGAATATGAGTGTGAGTGCTTTCAATTAAGCGTCTTTAACTAAAGCTTCAATTACTTGAATAGCTGGTAAAAAGCACCTAAACCTGCATAGCTAGATGCATCACCTAACTCTTCTTCAATACGTAATAATTGATTGTATTTAGCAATACGTTCAGAACGACATAATGAGCCAGTTTTGATTTGCAAGGCATTCGTTGCTACAGAAATATCAGCAATCGTAGTATCTTCTGTTTCGCCAGAACGATGCGAAACAACAGCGGTATAGCCTGCACGTTTGGCCATTTCAATCGTTTGGAAAGTTTCAGTCAGTGTGCCAATTTGGTTCACTTTAATTAACACTGAGTTTGCAACTCCCCGTTGAATGCCTTCACGCAAAATTTTAGTATTGGTCACGAATAAATCATCACCCACTAATTGTGTTGTTTTGCCAAGACGTTTAGTAAGAATATCCCACCCATCCCAATCAAATTCGCCCATCCCATCTTCAATACTGATAATAGGATATTTATCACACCAAGTTGCTAAATAATCAGTGAATTGCGCTGAACTAAGTGCCAAACCTTCTGATTCTAAATGATATTTTCCATCTTTATAGAATTCAGTACTCGCACAATCTAAGCCCAAATAAACGTCGCGACCTGGCTCATAACCTGCCGCCGAAATCGCCTCTAAAATCAATTGAATAGCGGCTTCATTTGATGGCAAATTAGGCGCAAAACCACCTTCATCACCGACTGTCGTTGCCAACCCTTTTTTATGCAGCGTTTTTTTAAGTTGATGAAAAATTTCTGCACCACAACGCATCGCTTCGCGGAATGAAGGCAATCCCGCCGGGATAATCATAAACTCTTGCATATCTACGCTGTTATCGGCATGTGCGCCACCATTGATGATATTCATCATAGGTGTAGGCAATTGCATTGCGCCAGAGCCACCTAAATAACGATATAAAGGTAAGCCAGATTCTTCCGCCGCTGCACGCGCGCAGGCCATTGAGACAGCTAAAATTGAGTTTGCGCCCAATCGATCTTTATTTTCAGTACCATCAAGTTCTATCAAAGTTTTATCGATAAAACTTTGCTCTTCTGCATCAAGACCAATGATTGCTTCAGTAATCTCGGTGTTTACATTTTCTACTGCCTGCAACACCCCCTTACCTAGATAGCGGCTACTATCACCATCACGCAACTCCATTGCCTCTTTAGCACCCGTAGAGGCGCCTGACGGCACTGCTGCGCGGCCAATGACGCCACTTTCAAGCAATACATCACATTCAACGGTTGGGTTTCCACGTGAATCTAAAATTTCACGGGCGATAATATCGACAATTGCACTCATCACTTGCTCCTCAATTTAACAGCCTATAGCTGACGTTTATTTAATTCTAAATTTTTGCTGTATGCCACGCATCAGTGGCAAAACTTATAAGGTACTTTCTATAAAACCCGCTTTTTTGACTAACCTATCTAAATCAACCAACACCTCTAGCAGATCTTGCATCTTATGTAATGGCCAAGCATTGGGACCATCAGACAATGCTTTAGATGGATCTGGATGAGTTTCCATAAAAATGCCAGCAATACCACTTGCCACTGCCGCACGCGCTAATACTGGCACATGCTCACGTTGGCCACCACTTTTATCACCCTGCCCGCCAGGTTGTTGCACTGAATGCGTCGCGTCAAACACCACTGGACAGTTGGTTTCACGCATAATAGCTAAGCCACGCATATCAGAAACTAACGTATTGTAACCAAACGATACACCACGCTCACACACCATAATGGTATCTTGGTTGCCATTAGCTTCTCGGGCTTTTTGCACCACATTACGCATATCACCAGGTGCCATAAACTGGCCCTTTTTAATATTTACTGGCTTACCTGACTTTGCGCAAGCTGTAATAAAATCAGTTTGGCGACATAAAAATGCTGGGGTTTGTAACACATCTACAACCGCTGCCACATGTGGCACTTGTTCTTCGGTGTGTACATCCGTCAAAATTGGCACACCAATTTGACGACGCACTTCATCTAAAATTCTTAATCCTTGCTCCATGCCAAAACCGCGAAAGGTGCTATTAGAACTGCGATTGGCTTTATCGTAAGATGATTTATAAATAAAAGGTATGCCTAGTGCAGCAGCAATTTCTTTAAGCTGCCCCGCCGTGTCAATCGCCATTTGTTGTGACTCGATTACACACGGTCCTGCAATCAAGAATAGTGGCTTATCCAGCCCTACTTCAAATCCACATAACTGCATCACTATCCTTTTAAACTTCTTTCAATATAAATCAGTTATTTAATACCTTTATGCGCTAGCGCAGCTTTTACATAAGCCGTAAATAGGGGATGGCCGGTGCGAGGATTGGAAGTAAATTCCGGGTGGAATTGGCAAGCAACAAACCATGGATGCACTTTTTTCGGCAGCTCAATCATCTCGCACAAATCTTCTGTAGGCGTTCTAGCCGATATTACTAAACCAGCCGATTTTAATTGCTCTACGTAATTATTATTCACTTCATAACGATGACGATGGCGCTCATTCACTTGGCTGCCATAAATGTCAGCGGCCATGGTGTTAGGCACTATAGGGCAAGCCTGCGCACCTAAACGCATTGTTCCGCCAAGGTCTGAATCTTGCGTCCGTTTTTCTAAACTCCCATCTGCGGTCTGCCACTCGGTGATTAAACCCACCACTTGATGTGGGCTTTCAGGGTTGAATTCAGTGCTGTTGGCATCCGTTAAATGGGCTTCGTTGCGTGCAAACTCAATCACCGCCAATTGCATCCCTAAGCAAATACCAAGGTAGGGCACTTTATTTTTTCTGGCATAACCAATCGCCGCGATTTTTCCTTCAGTGCCACGCTTACCAAAGCCTCCTGGAACTAAAATCGCATCCATATTTTCCAGCGCACTTGTACCATTCGCTTCAATATCTTCAGAATCTATGTAATGGACTTTAACTTTAGATTCAGTGTGTATGCCGGCATGTATTAGCGCCTCAGTAAGTGATTTATATGAATCCGCTAAATCAATGTACTTACCTACAAACGCAATATTCACTAAGTGTTTAGGATTTTTTAATGCGAATGAAATTTTTTCCCAACTAGACAAATCTGCCGCTTTAGCCAAAATATCTAATTTATGGCAGACAATCTCGTCTAGCATTTGATCATGCAACAACCCTGGGATTTGGTAGATAGAATCGGCATCTATCGCACTAATAACCGCTTCAGATGGCACGTTGGTAAACAACGCAATTTTTCTGCGCTCTTCATCTGGAATATTACGATCTGCACGGCAGAGTAAAATATCTGGCTGAATACCAATTTCACGCAACTCTTTTACCGAATGTTGTGTAGGCTTAGTTTTTAACTCACCTGCCGTTGGAATCCAAGGTAACAATGTTAAATGGATATAACAGGCATTGGTTTTACCTTCCTCAAAACCCATTTGACGAATTGCTTCAAGAAATGGCAAAGACTCAATATCCCCTACTGTGCCGCCCACTTCAACAATCGCTACATCAGCACCTTCGGCACCACGTTTTACATGTGCTTTAATTTCATCGGTAATATGTGGGATGACTTGTACGGTTTTGCCTAAATATTCACCACGACGTTCTTTTTTAATAACAGTCTCGTAAATTTGACCTGTCGTAAAATTATTACGTTTGGCCATCCGTTGCGAAATAAATCGCTCGTAATGCCCGAGATCCAAATCAGTTTCTGCGCCATCGTCCGTAACAAATACTTCACCATGCTGAAAAGGTGACATGGTGCCAGGATCAACATTGATATAAGGGTCAAGTTTGAGCATGGTCACTTTAATACCACGCGATTCAAGGATAGCGCCAAGGCTTGCTGCTGCAATGCCTTTACCTAGAGAGGAAACTACACCGCCAGTTACGAATACATATTTAGTCATTAAATTTACTTTTTAGAAGACTTTTTAGAAGGCTATTTATCACAACCTAGACGGGAACAAATTTTACCGTAAAGGCAGTACAATCACAATGAAACACTAAAAATCTGTGCAGAAAATTACATAATCCTCAAAAAATGTGTAATCCACACTGTACAGGTGCCTACCTAAATCGTTAATTAATGCAATGTTGGTAAATAATTGATAACAAATTTAAAAATAAAATGACTGACACCCAAGAAAATTTAGCGACTGAACAAAAAGTGATTGACCAGCACTATATGTTACAGGCCTTAGACTTAGCCAAGCTTGCCGCACAAGCTGATGAAGTGCCAGTGGGCGCAATTGTCGTAAAAGATGGAGTAATTATAGGCCGCGGCAGTAATGCTCCGATAAGCTCACACGACCCTACTGCGCATGCAGAGATTACGGCCATGCGTGATGCGGCAAAACATTTGAAAAATTATCGCCTTGTTGGCTGTACACTTTACGTCACACTAGAGCCTTGTGCTATGTGTAGTGGTGCAATTCAGCACGCGCGTATTGCGAGACTCGTGTTTGGTGCTAATGACCCAAAAACTGGTGCATGCGGAAGCGTGGTTAATTTAATGGCTGAAGCAAAATTAAACCATCACACAGGAATAACAGGCGGAGTCATGGCCACAGAATGTGGCGCTACGTTATCTGAATTTTTTAAGGCGCGGCGTAAGTAAACTATCCAGTTAAATGAAATTTAACTAAATGGTAGTTAGGCCACTAATGATCCACGTGAGTAAGCATGTGATTTCGCTTGACCATTTTTACCATAAACATCACCCGCATTTGAGTTGCCTTGAAGATGATTAAGCAACTGCTGATTGCGATTGAAATGTTTATTAATGAGTACGCCATTAAGGCGGTTCATTTCTTTTGCTTGACTTAAAGTTTTTTGAAAATTTAGCCATTGCTGATTGATAACTGGCTTTGCTTGATGCTTAAGCCATGCCAACATACCAGATTCATTAGCCTCAAAGCCATTGGCCGCTAATTCTGCATAACGACTCTTTGCCGTCATATTGATACGTTGTAACAATACAGATTTTTCTTCCATTAACGCTTCTATTGAATCTATATCCGCCTTCACTAGGCTAGCTTGCTCGCGAGATAAAGCCTCTAGCAAAGTACCCACTAATTGGGCATCTTGCGCAAACGAGATTTGTTTCATAGAAGTTGGTTGATTCATGGCATCCTCATGTTTTTTGGGTAGTTAACAAATCTCTTACTGTAGCAATCAGCCCATCGGCCACTTTCTCAGAATCTACTTTAAATTGACCACTAGCAATCGCCGATTTAATCGCATCCACTTTTTCAGTATCAAATACATTAGTCGTCGCAATCTTAGCTTCCAATGACTTTAGTTGCGCTGATAAAGGCGATAAGGTGACATTTTCAGATGAGTCTGCATCTACTTGAGATTTTGCAGTCTTATTCGCTGTAGCAGACTCTAATTTGCCGGTAGAAGCCTTATCAACACTAAGGCCTAAACTGTTTTTAATGGGGTCATTAATTTTCATGATCTTTCATCCTTTGGCTTAATTTACTATGTGCATCATATCCATCTATAATGCTTTTAACGGCATAGTTTAAGTGAACTTTAATTCTTTAGTAAGTTTTTTATGTGCCTAAATATACTTAAAAATTAACCTCAATCTGCCCGCCATTTCGTGCGACCCCTGTAATCACTTGTCCACTGGCAACTTTAACCTGTACCAACTGACCTTCATTAGCTTTCGCCATCGCTTGACCTTCTGCAGACACACTAAAACCTTTACCTACTGAAGTGACTTTAACAGTCTGTCCTTGTTGCACAACGGGGGTCACTTTCAACATTTCCTGTCTAAGTACTGTGCCAGCATTCATTGACATACTGACAGAGCGGCCAACGGCTTGTGCCATATCTGTAAAAATACCTGCGGGCAATTGTGTTAAATCACCTTTTTCAAAAAGTAAATCTTGACTTGTTACCACCTGCCCTTGCGCTAGCGGTGCTGCAGCGACTAAATATTGTGCAGTCACATTCACCGTTGCTTGGACATATATTGTCCAATTGGCTGGTGCAACGCAGCGCACACCCACACTGGTTTTTCCCCATGCTCGACTGCCTGCTGGTAAGAAAGCTTGTAGTTCAGGGCATTGTACTAATTTCACATTAGGATCGATTGCACCTACTTGAACGCTCACCTTGCCTGGGTAGCCAATAGTTTGCGTTTCCAAAAATTCTGCAATCTTAGCTTTCACAGCTGATAAATTTTGTTTTGTTGCTTGATTCACCAATGCTGTAGATGCTGCCGCACCTTCAGCATAACTGAATGATGTCATCAAAAGGCCGGCTAACATAAAAGCAATGCTTGCCGCATTAATGCGTAAATAGCTATTGGCTTTATTCATATTGAATTCCAATGTAAATGGTTAAAACTCAATATGCATTCTACGGAGACAGCTGGATAGCAAAGCGAGGAAAAGGACAAGTTTTACCCTTTTTCTTTCTTAATTAAAGGCAATCTTTTAAATCTAAACTTGCAGTCATAAATGTTATCGGCAAAAAGTGTATTTTCTTTAATTGATTTTTTGCTCAAAAACACATGACGTAAAAGCAAGTGCTGTTATGAAAGGAAATGATCGTGTTAAATAAATTAGATGATGCCTTAAGTTTTCATCAAAACGCCTTAAGGGTACGTGGCCAACGCCAAGAGTTGATTGCTGCCAATATCGCCAATGCTGATACGCCTAACTTTAAAGCGCGCGACATCGACTTTAAGGCAGCCATGCAAAATGCCATTGCCGGCGCCAATCAAAATGCAAATACCCCTAATAAGACTTCGGCTATGCATTTAGATGCTACCTCTTCAAGTACGCCATCTTTTAGTGGCGGTCTTGGCGAACCTTTATTTAGAAAAATTGCACAGGGAAGCGTTGATGGCAATACGGTAGATATGGATGTAGAACGCAATCAGTTTGCCGACAATAGCATTCGCTATGAAGCGAGTTTGACCATGATTAATGCTCAACTTAAAAATATGTTAGCCGCAATTCAGGGTTCATAACTTTTCTTTTGATAGGATAAAAAATGTCTCTATTTAATGTATTTAATATTTCAGGTTCTGCAATGAGTGCGCAATCACAGCGCTTAAATGCAGTAGCCAGTAATCTTGCCAATGCAGATAGTGCTACTAGCGCAAACGGTACACCATACAAAGCAAAACAGGTTGTATTTAGCGCGACACCAAGCGCATCGCCAGATGCCAGTGGCGTTAAGGTGCTTAAAGTCATTGAAGATGCTTCTCCACCTAAAGTAGTTTACGAACCTAAACACCCACTGGCTAATGAAAAAGGCTTCGTTACTATGCCTAATGTCAATGTGACTGAAGAAATGGTCAATATGATTTCAGCATCTCGCGCCTACCAGAACAACGTAGAAACGATGAATGCTGCTAAAACCATGCTACTTAAAACACTCACCATAGGACAGCAATAGTAACCTTGCTGATTAAGGAAAAACCATGACTACAGTTCAAAGCACGTCAAATACAGTATCGCAAAGCTTACTAGATAACGTAAATGGTAAAAAAAATGCGACAACCAATAGCGTAGATAAAGCACAAGATAGGTTTATGACTTTACTCGTCACGCAGATGAAAAATCAAGATCCACTTAACCCGATGGATAACGCACAAGTCACTAGCCAAATGGCGCAACTCTCAACCGTTACTGGCATCGATAAACTCAATAACACACTGGAATCATTAATCGGCAGTGTGCAAACGGGGCAATCATATCAAGCATCTAGCATGATAGGCCACAACGTATTGGTGTCAGGCAATGAAGTGAGTAGCAACGGCACTGGCGGCTACTTAGGCGTTAACTTGCCAGTAGGTGCAGATAAATTAGCCATCACGATTAAAGACTCCGCAGGTAGTGCCATTAGAACCCTGACGTTAGGGGCACAAAATGCCGGGAACTTATCACTCAACTGGGACGGCAAAGCTGACGACGGTTCAGTGGCTAAGGTTGGGAACTATAAATTTGAAGCCACTGCAACAAGCGCTGGCAAGAGTGCTGCAGTGGAAGGCTTAAGTTATGCACAAGTAGTCAGCCTAACTAACAATGCGACCGGCATTAAATTGAATTTAAATAATGAAACCAGTGTAAGCACTAGCGACGTAAAAGAAATTTACTAAATACCCATTGATAGAAATTAGGAGAACACCATGAGTTTTCAACAAGGATTAAGCGGTCTTAATGCAGCTTCAAAACAACTAGAAGTAATTGGCAATAACGTCTCTAACGCTAACACTGTCGGCTTCAAGCAATCAAGAGCCGAATTTGCTGATGTATTTGCTAATTCACTCTCAGGCGGTAGCTCTACCCAAATTGGTATTGGTACTAAGCTTTCTAACGTAGCTCAGCAATTTACACAAGGCAACATTACCAGCACGAACAACTCATTAGATATCGCCATCAATGGTAACGGATTTTTTAGAATGAGTAATAACGGGGCTATTACCTATTCACGCAATGGCCAATTTGAAATGGACAAAGCGGGTTATATTGTAGATGCTTCAAGCAAGCGTCTCACGGGCTATGTTGCTGATGCTGCAGGTATTCTTGGCACTGGCGCAACCGCTGAAATTAATATTAATACAACAGACTTACAACCATCTAAAACTACCAACGTAACCGGCTTAGTTAACTTAGACTCTCGCAACGATGTATTGCCTGCTGCAGGCTTTGACCCAACAGACCCAACAACTTACCATAACTCTACAGCAGTCACTACATATGATAGTTTAGGTAATGCACATACCTTGCAGACCTATTTTATTAAAACAGCAGAAGCCGCGGGTAGTTCAACTTGGAATGTATTTACCAAGGTTGGAGATGCCGCTGAAGTAGCAACATCCACGATGACTTTTGACGGCACGGGTATTAATCCAGTAATCAACCCTGCCACACCGACTGTCACATTCACGCCGACCAATGGCGCCAGCGCTGTCACACTGACTCTAGACTATTCTGGCAGCACTCAGTTTGGCTCTAATTTTGGCGTGAATGCACTCTCTCAAGATGGCTTTACTTCAGGACGCTTAGCAGGATTTAGCACCGCGGCTGATGGCACAATTATTGGCCGTTATACCAATGGTCAATCTAAAACTTTGGCTCAAGTAGTACTGGCTAACTTTGTAAACCCTAATGGTCTGCAATCGCTTGGTGGAAACGCTTGGGCTGAAGGTGCAAACTCAGGTACGGCATTAATAGGCACACCTAACACAGGTTCATTAGGCGTACTACAAGCCTCTGCACAAGAGGATTCTAACGTGGATCTCACTGCTGAATTGGTCAATATGATTACGGCACAACGCGTTTATCAAGCCAATGCTCAAACGATTAAAACGCAGGATCAGGTATTACAAACGCTGGTCAACCTACGTTAATAGCTTATCGTAAATAAGGAGAATCGCCATGGATCGCATGATTTATACCGCCATGTCAGGCGCTAAACATATACTTGAACAACAAGCGACTACGGCGCACAACCTTGCTAACGCTACTTCCACAGGATTTAAGGCACAAGTAGATTCATTTAGAGCGGTACCTGTTATCAGTGAAGGTTTGCAAACACG
>SESD01000471.1_pt1 | contig 25003 bp, 19 predicted proteins | sample 3171411 | NCBI WGS metagenome assembly SESD01 (sample SAMN06051880, study PRJNA518727) | freshwater metagenome | biome: subpolar coniferous forest; feature: holomictic lake; material: water; isolation source: holomictic Lake 442, 16.5 m depth | place: Canada: near Kenora, Ontario | collected...
CATCTAAGGTATCATCACCCGCGCCACCATTCAGGGTATTAGCGGCACTGTTACCAACCAAGATATTAGCAAGCTCATTACCGGTGCCATTAATAGCATCTCTTCCCGTTAAGGTCAGATTTTCTACATTGGCAGACAAGGTATAGGTAACAGAGCTGTTAACGCTGTCAATTTCAGTCACTAAGATTGAAGTCTCAGTAACTACATCGCCTACATTATTGACGATATAGGTGTCATTACCCAAACCACCGATCAGTGCATCAGCGCCTGCACCGCCACTTAAGGTATCATTGCCTTCGCCACCATTCAGCGTATCCTGACCGGCCCCGCCATCTAAGCTATCATTGCCCGCGCCACCATTTAGCGTATTAGCGGCGCTGTTGCCGACCAAGGTATTAGCAAGCTCATTACCCGTGCCATTTATAGCGGCTGATCCCGTTAAGGTCATATTTTCTACATTGGCAGACAAGGTATAGGTAACAGAGCTGTTAACGCTGTCAATTTCAGTGTCTAGCATTGAGGTTTCAGTGACTATATCGCCGGTGTTATCGACTGTGTAGGTGTCATTACCCAAGCCACCGATGAGTGTATCAGCGCCAGCACCACCGTCTAAGTTATTAGCCGCAGCATTACCGGTCAAGATATTAGCCAGCACGTTACCAGCACCATTAATAGCAGCGAACCCGTTTAAAGTCAGATTTTCTACATTAGCTGACAAGGTATAGCTGACTAAACTGTTAACGCTATCAATCTCAGTCGACAAGGTTGAACTTTCAGTGATGACATCACCTGTGTTATCGACAGTGTAGGTATCATTACCCAAGCCACCGATCAGCGTATCAGCGCCAGCACCACCGTCTAATCTATTGGCCCCAGCATTGCCCGTCAAGATATTAGCAAGCTCGTTACCGAGACCATTAATAGTCGCGCTTCCTGTCAAAGTCAGATTTTCTACATTGGCTGACAAGGTATAACTCACTGAGCTGTTAACGCTGTCAATTTCAGTCGACAAAGTTGAGGTTTCTATAACCACATCGCCTATATTATCAACAATATAGGTATCATTCCCTAAGTCGCCGATCAATGTATCTGCACCGGCACCTCCATCTAAGCTATTAGCTGCCGCATTACCGCCCAAGATATTATTAAGTGCGTTACCTAGACCATTAATAGTGGCTGTTCCCATTAAGCTCAGATTTTCTACGTTAGCGCCTAAGCTGTAGCTAATAGAACTGTTAACTTGGTCAATTTCAGTGGCTAGCGTTGAGGTTTCAGTGACTACATCGCCGCTGTTATCTACTGCATAGACGTCATTTCCAGTACCACCTATGAGATTATCAGCGCCAGCACCGCCATCTAAAGTATCGTTACCTGCTCCGCCAGTAAGCGTATTAACTGCAGCATTGCCTGTTAAGTAATTATTAAGCTCGTTACCCGTGCCATTAAGCGCATTGTCCACCCACACCCACTTCCAACCAGTACCTGTCAATTTAATTGTTTGCGTTAAGTTCAAATTTTCTACATTAGCTGATAAGGTGTAGCTGACTGAGCTGTTAACAGTATCAATTTGAGTCACCAACGTTGAGTCTTCAAACACTTCATCGCCGAGATTATCTACTATGTAAAGGTCATTTCCGCCACCACCGTAGAGCTTATCGGCACCAATACTACCATCTAGGGTGTCATTACCTTCATAGCCATATAGTACGTTAGCTACGGCATTGCCCGTCAAGTAATTATTAAGACTGTTACCCTGGCCAACCAGTGCAGCAACGTCAAGTAACGATAGATTCTCTACGTTATTTCCCAAGGTGTAGCTAATAGCGCTGTAAACGTAATCAATTTCAGTCGCTAGCGTTGAGGTTTCAGTCACTACATCGCCACTGTCATTTACCACGTAGATGTCATTTCCTGCGCCACCGACCATGCTGTCAGCCCCAACACCGCCATCTAAGTAGTCATTGCCGCCATCACCATTAATAGTGTCATTACCCGCACCACCATACATGACATCATCGCCTTCGCCACCGTGCACTTCATCATCACCATTCCCAGAGAAATCCGAAGAATCACCATAAATAGTGTCATTACCTTGGCCACCATAAACTATATCCTTTTCACTTTGACCCTCGAGATAATCATTGCCATCACCACCATTCAAGATATCATTATTACTACCGCCAGTTAAAGTATCGTCACCGGCACCGCCATCGAGAATATCGTTACCTTGATGACCGCAGCAGCTATCATTACCTCCATTTCCAAAAAAAAGATCATTGCCGCCGTTGCCATTCCAAACATTATTATTATCATCGCCAATATAGGTTTGATTATGTTCTTTGCTTTTGCCAAAAAGTGACGAAATTGCGCCGCCAATTGCCCCCATTGCATCACTAACAAGACTCGTTACTTGACTTTCTACAAGGGTCACGGCACCCGAATGGAAAAGATCAGTAACGCCGCCAGCTACTGCACTGGCTAAATATTCAGGTACGGCACCCAAATCAGCAACGGCATGGTCATAGATATTTTGAGCAATAGTTGCTGCTGAAAAACTATCCGCGTTGACCGTTAAATGCACATCACCTAAGCCACCTAAGCCGGCCTCAACGGTAACGGAAACCTTACCGTGATCGTAAATAGCTAAAACTGATGCCGTGACAGTACCTATATCCTTAATATGAAGATCTAAATTTCCTTGTATATTAACTACGCCGCCATCTGCGTAACTAAAAGATGCACTGGCTAGCGTAGTACCATTAATTTGTATGATCCCTGCTCCGGCTAAGACATGTGTTGCATTATCCCAGACAAAAGCGTTACTTATATGCACTGCGCCTAAATTAAAAGCCGCATTAAAGTCCACATGATGGTTGCTGATGTTAAACGCAGTATTTGCAATAGTCTGACCAAGCAAGCTCATTTCAGCATTACCGCTGGACGTGCCATTCACTAAATTTATGCCTAAGCTATTAATTTTAAGGCTTATAACACCCGGCACCAGTGCTAATGTTGCGTTGGTTATGCTTAACGCTGTTTCACTAAAGTCAAATTGAGCACTCGCTAAGGTGTAATCAAATAAAGCAATGCGAGCAGAACCCGATATTGAGGCGTGGGCTGTGTCGAAACTGAGAGCTAAGGGTGTGCCAGCATTTACGCCACTAAGGCTTAAAAAGCCATTGATGGCTAAATTAGCAACGGAAATACTGCCAGAAACGGCATGGGTATTATAATTAACATCTAGCGCTACGGTTGCTGAGGCGCCAAAAAGCATAAACGTGGCATCAAAATGATTGCTACTCAGGTTAAAGCTTGTGTCCGTAAGCACTTTGTTAAACAGGGTAATACTTGTTTCGCCACTGGCGTCTAGGTGGGCTAAATTTACGTCTAGGGAATTAATATGGAAGGCTAAAGGACCCAAGCCCAAAAGCGCATCGGTTATTGTTGCATGGGTTGGTGTAATTGAAAACTTGGCTTGGGCTAGGGTAAAGCCACAGACGGTAATTTTGCCATCACCATTAAAATATTGATCACTGCTAATGGCGGATATATGAAAGTTTGCCGTTAAATCCGAGTTTGGCTCGATCCCGCCGATGGATAAAATATTACTGAGTTGTAATTGCTTAATCCTTAGGCTGCCTGACATATCGGTGAAATCAGGATTTACAAATAAAGCCAGCGTTCCGACCGCCCCAAAGATTTTAACTTGAGCGTTTATGCTCATACCCACATCAAGCGCAGTGCCGGCGATAGATGTTTCAAAAGGAACAAAGGATAGTAAAGGATCTAATACCCCATCTCCATTACTATCAAAGGACATAAATGTTACGGGAGAAAATTTTAATATATCTCCCAACGGACCCAAGAGTTTTAATGCCGCAGGGGTAAGCATCGCTGATTTCAAGCTATCTAGCAACAGTGTTGCACTTATTTCATCGTAGACTGTTAAAGCAAAAGCGATATGATCAGGATTAGTAATGTCTACAGAGCAGGCCATTCGGAGGTTACAGGACAAAAACTTTATATCGGCTATAAAACCGGCATTATCAAACAAAACAGGGTCTAGATAAGTTACACCTACTTGTAAGGCGAGTTCCCTCATTTCGCCGCCTTTAAAGCCAAAAGGGTCTTTCCAGCTGGTCAAGTCTTTGGTTCTAATATCCGTATACATCGACATTGCATCAACTTCTAAAATAAGAGCACTGGTTGCAAATAATTCAGGCTCATTGCTTTGGGTTGGGTCGTAACCCTTGTAGGCAATTTGATAAGACTCTGTTACTGTCAGCTGAAGATCAGTATCGGCCGCTATTGATAAGGCTAATTGTTTGACCGTTATACTAAAGCCACCAACCCCTAATATTTTTGTATTTAAATCGATGACGCCTGTTAGCGACATACCCTCCTCACTAACATTAATAAAAATACCCAGATTGTTAAGTCCAATGTGATTATGTATGAAGCTAAAAACGGGACTAGAGCTGTGTGTCAGATCAATGGTGGCTATTAAATTAAGCCCCCTAGACACATCAACGCCTGCAACGGTGGTGACGTCGCCAGTAGTTAAAACAAATTCAAGGGCGCTTAAACCTAGGTTATTTAAGAGCGAAAATTGAATAATATCGCCCAAGCTAGGCACATTAGTCATTAAATAATCCAACGCTAGCAAATAATCTTGCCCAAAGGCCATTTTATCAATAATGGCGTTATCGACAATGAACGTTAATGATTGTTGATTTGGCAATTTAAAGGATAATCGAGTATCGGTATCCGATGTAACAACCGTTACGCCATGCACAACAATGTCATTCGGTCCAAAAATCGCTTCAAAGGGCGCTTGCATTATGGCCGAGATACCTGGAAATAAATGGCTGCTTGAGATTGTAAACGTATCGGTTAGCGCGTTGTAACTACCAAAAGCATTGAGCAAATCAGATGTGGTCGGTAAAGTTTTTAAAACATTTGCGTAGCGTGAGGTATTACTAACATCCAGAACACTTTTCGACTCAATGACGCCGGTACTGGCCTCTAATAGCCAATCGCCACCTTGAGCAATCGCTCCCGTTAAATTATTCGATGCGGCAACGTCTGCTCGCGTTGCTTTTGCCAAGCCAGCAATAAAAGCTTCACCAGCGACACCATGCGCCACGTTACATCCATATAACAAAATATCGCCCGTTTCTGACAAAGTATTGCCAATAACAGCCAGCTGATGACTATATTGATTTAAGTTGCTGCTCGTTAGCGTATTTGAACCCAACAACAAACTGCCGGCATCTCCATGAGACAAAATTTGTATACTTTGCAGTGGCACAAAACCAAGAGTGCCAGCTTTAGCTGCCATGCTGGTTAAATAATCGCTAATTTGTGTTAAGCCATCAGAAAATGGATCAAGAATTAAGACCGCCGTATCGCTACTAATATTACTGGCTAATCGCTGCCAGTCATTGACTTGTTGATCAATAACGAGAAGATTTACGATGGGATTAATGATTTGATTCATGGCGGGTATCTCTATTAATTATTATTTTAGTGAGCAGCGGATGCAACTCTCTCTAGATCTGAGCTGAACTGTGTTAAAAGAGTATTTGCTATTTACGACTAAAGGCACATTTACATGAAATAAAATCGTTCCAAAAAATGAACTTAATTAGCAAGTCGAGTTTTTATTTTAACGGTCGATTATTAAAAAGCTTTAGGAACGAGCACGACATAACTTGAGCAAGAAGTCTTTGTAATGTGGTAGCTAAAGAACTAAACCATTTACCCAAAACTTTTAATGCAGCCTGCTTACTCAATAGGAATTGAAAAACAAATGCAAGAAGTGTTCAACCGTCTATCTGAAAATAGATAAGCGTTTGTATGCGGGGTTAGTCGGCGTGCCTCATTCCCTTTATGACATGGCCCACAACGAAGCCTACGTTAACATTGGGACGAGTCGTGACACCAGCGAGTTTTCCTGTGATTCGATTCGGCACTGGTGGTGCACCTATGGCATCCAGCATTATCCTTTGGCATCCATTTTAATGTTGATGGATGGTGGCGGTACTGGAAAATCCAGAAAAGTGTTCAGCTTGAAACCAGAATCAGTGTTCAACTTGTTTCAGAATAGGTGTTCAGGTTGAGCCAGAATATGCAGTTATCGGCTTACATTGAATTTGAATACCTTGAATATAGAGTAATAGCATGACAATTAAGATATAATCTTTTTTGCAAAATTAAAAAAACTACATTGTACAATGCCATGCAATTTCTTTTTATTCATCAAAATTTTCCTGGCCAATTCCGCCATATAGTTAAAGCTTTAGCTCAGGATGTTACGCATCAGGTTGTTGCAATTGGGCATTTTCCTAACTTTCATGGGCCTTCTCCTCTGGACCCAAAAATACAACTATTTGGCTACAAGACCCCTAAAGCCAGCCATGCTGAAACCCACCATTACTTACGCAATTTTGAAGGGCATATCCGTCGCGGACAAGAAGTACTGCGAATTGCTCAGACACTAAAAAATCAAGGCTTTTATCCGGAGGTTATAGTGTCTCACTCAGGCTGGGGTGAGGCCTTATTTTTACAAGACATCTTTCCATTAGCGCGACTGGTTTTATATTTTGAATATTATTATCACAGCACCGGTGGTGATATTGGCTTTGATCCAGAATTCCTTTCCAGCTTTGATGATCAAGTACGTGTTCGCATAAAAAATAGCACGCAATTACTAGGCCTTTCTACCTGCAACCTTGGCATATCACCGACTTCATGGCAAAAAAGTCTTTATCCCGTTGACTTTCAATCCAAAATATCAGTGCTCCATGAGGGTATTGATACGGATTTAGTTAGGCCTAATTCGACAGCTACTTTTACTATTAATGGTCATACTTTTACCAAAGGTGATGAAGTGGTGACTTTTGTCGCACGCAATCTAGAGCCTTATCGTGGCTTTCATACCTTGCTGAGGACATTGCCGATACTTCAAGCCAAAAGACCACAAGCACAGATTATTTTGGTCGGCGGGGATGATGTCAGTTATGGCAGGCGCTTACCTAAAGGACAAACTTATCGCGATAAATACTGCTTAGAACTGGCTGAAAAAGTAGATTGGACGCGCGTACACTTTGCCGGGCGACTACCTTATGCCGAATATCTTAAGGTGTTACAAATTTCCGCTTGCCATGTATATTTAACTTATCCGTTTGTCTTGTCTTGGTCAATGCTGGAGGCGATGTCTGCGGGTTGTTTGGTGGTAGCCTCCAATACAGCGCCTGTGACTGAAGTGATTGAACACGAGAAAAATGGATTATTGGTGAATTTTTTTGATATAGAGCAGCTGGCTGAATGTATCAACAATGCTTTAAAAACGCCTGGGGATAATGAAACTATCAGGCATTGTGCTCGCCAAACTATCATCGAGCGCTTTGATCTCAACTCAGTTTGCTTACCGGCTATGGTGGATTATTTAACAACATTCAACGAACGCTAACCCCTTCAGATCTAATGGAGTTTGCTTTTCAACTTACATTGAATGTTTTTAAGCGGAATTGTACTTTGAGTTTTTGTTACAAAAGACAAAACGGAACTTCACATCGCCAGTCAGATTATTGATCAAAGGTTATTTAAATTCTTGGCTTTTGAGTTTTTCAACGAACGCTAAGTAGCTTAAATTTTTCTAACCGAATCTAAGTCGTATATGCCCTAGATACACAAATAGTAAAGATTGTTTAATCGGAGGCTAACAGACAGCCTACAGAGTAAGGTTGAGGGGGATTAAGTCTTTGGCTAGTTGCTGCAGAGTTTGTAAGTACTTACCTCCCCCTTTAAAAAAAGGGGAGAGCAAAGCGAGGGGGCAGAGGGGGGTTTATCTAATAAAATATCCCCTAACCCCTCTTTGTTAAAGAGGGGGACTGAATAATTACCAGAGTGTCTAGGGTTGCATTACCACGCAGAGCATCAATGTTATTAAATTAAGGTGTGCGGTCAAACAGCTTTAGCTGTTTTTTTAGAGCAATGACTGAAGTTATAGCGCTGTGGATTTATTGTTATCGTTTAACTGAATGCTTAAGTGCGTAAGGTTGAATGTGTCGTGTTATGTCCGTCGGGGCCATAAAGGACATTTATGTTTTTACCTTGTAAAAAAGCCAAGGTGTTTTGATTTGTGGAAAAAAGACCATTAACAATATAGCCGTTATTTTTATTGATCTCATCTGCTTGAGTGCCAATATTAATAAGTTGCTGCCAATATTGCTCGAGTGGCGCATCGCTAGATTGCTTTATTAAAAGAGCCATGCTTGAGTTTTTATCAGGAAAACCAAGCTTAACCAAGCTTGATAATCGATTATTACTGGCTATCAATAATTCACTAATTAAATCTGATTTTACTTGTAACAAATTCTCTAAGGCGTCTATGTCGTTTGATGCCAATATTGATTGCTCTTTAATTACAAGCCCGAGGAATTGTTCCATGAGACTAATTTCAAGCAGTATATCTTGATTAAAAAGCGCTAAGTTTACAGACATTATTTATTTAAGATTTCGTTGTGATTTTAAAATGTCACGCGCAGTAGTCAGTAAACTTTCGGTAATGGCTTTAGTACTGACTTGATATCGACCTTCAGCAATAGCGGTTTTTATTTCTTCAACTTTAGCCGCATTGAATGAAATGGTTGAATCAGAGTTTATTTTATGTAATTGCAAATAATCTGATAGCTGGACATTACTGTGTGTCGCAGCATTAAGTTCACTACTATCCAAAGATTTACTGGCTCGATCTGCAGTCTTGTTGCTAATTTGTATATTAGCATTGTTAGAAGAGCTTTCAATTTTCATGTTCTTGCCTACTGGGTTGGTATATTACGTATCTTACTTTAATTAACGACCGTTATGCTAAAAACTTTAAGGCGATTTAAATATTAATTCAAAATGTCCACAACGCTAGTTCCTTCTACAATTCCGGTAACCAGTTTTTTTGAAGAGGTTTCTACTCGTGCAAATTGGCCATTAGTCGGATTATTGAGTAATTTTCCTTGACTAGTGATTTGAAAACCATTGCCACGACTGATAATTTTTATAGATTGCCCCATCATTAATCCTCTAACCGGCTTTAGATCAGATCTTAGGAAGGTGTTACCTTTTTGAATGTCATGAATAACGGTAAGACCTAAAATTTTTTCTTTATTAGCGATTATTGCAGTCGATAGCAAAGCTTTACCATCATATAACACAGCAATATCTGAATCAGAGATGACTTTTCCTTGCTGTAAATCATGTGCCGCGACATAATATTTTATTGGATTAATGCGGTAAACATTGAAAATACTATGCCAAGAGTCAGCATCATCACAAAGAACATTCAAACGAATAAAGCTACCCTGATTATTTTTGCTGAGTAACGAAAATTTCAGATCATGACAGTGGTTGGGTTTTTGAGCTGCCAGGGGAATTGTTATTTTAAATTGTGCATCGCTATTGATATCGGGCAATGATTTTAAATAACGAGTCGCTGCTTCTATAAGGTATGGACTGTTGTTGATTTCGGTGGCTCGTGAATTAGTGCCAAATAAAAACAATACAGACATAACTACCAGCATATACATAAAATCACCTGTAATGTTTGATGATGCACTGATATTTTAGAGGGTTGCTTGAGGCTTTCCGATTAAATGTAGGGCTGATTCTTTAGTCGAAACAAACTATCTTAGCAATAAGTAAAAAGCAGTGATTGGTTACCCAGCCCTTTCATCGGAAATGAGATGCTGCGCATAGCAAAATTATACCTCAGTATATCAAGCTACAGCAATTAATGTATGAGCAGTGAAGCGACACAGATAGACAGAGCGTGTCTTTAGCCGCGTAAATACGACTAAAGACACTGCATTGAGTATTTTGAAAGCTTATTAAGCTATAAAATCAAATAAACTTGATTTGCCAATTTGAGCAAAGGTTTTCTGGGCGGCTTGCAAAATAAATTGCTGCCTTGTTAAATCAGAGACGGCTTGATTATAGTCGGTGTCTTGTAATCCAGATAAAGTCTTGGTCAATTGCAAACCAAGATTGCCGTTTGCTGCCATAAGGCCATCTAAGCTTGTTAATCTTGTGCCGACCGATGATTGAGCAATGGATACTGCAGCAAATGTCGTGGTGAAACTGCTACTCAAATCAGATACCGCAGAGATTTGAAGTGATATTGGATTTGTAGAGTTCGGCATTTTTAAAGCGGTAATAGCTGCTTGTAATTTATTAAAAACATCGCCATTTGAAAACATATCTGAACCCAATACGCTTGCTGCCATTTGCCTGGAATTATTAACTTGAATCTTACTTTGCGTGGTACCGCCTTTATATTCAATAGCTTCTGTTTCTAAAATGGCCGCGCCTGCAGGTGCATTAGCATAGGTTGCTGGCGCTCCTGTGCCTGCACTATAGAAAGTTTCTCCTGCTAACAATACAGAGCCTGCTGCTAGAGGTGCGCCAGTTGCATCTAGCCAGGTGGCATTTGAAGCGGGTACGGTAAAACTTCCGCCAGCACTTACTTGATAAGCGCCTAATTGGCCGTTAACTGTGGCTATAATTACTTGAGCTGCATTTTTTACAAAAGGAGCGGTATCGGTTTTTTGACCACCAAAGATGTAATTTCCTGAGGTATCAGTAGAATTAGAAAGCGAAAGTAGCTGATCGTAAAAACCTTGTAAATTTAAAGCGATAGCTGCTTTATCACCGTCAGCAAGCGTCCCATTACCGGCACTGATAACTTGATCATGTATGCCTTGCAAGTTATTTACTATATCTGCGAGTGTCGTATCAACAACCCCTAGATTATTTTGTATGGAGGTAATGTTTTTGCTGAATTGAGTATTAATGCTTTGAGATTGTTGTACACCGATTATTTGAGCTGCCGCAACAGGATCATCCGATGGATTAAGCATTCTACGGCCCGATGAAATTTGATCGGAAGTCGCTGAAATTTTACTTTGTAATTCAGTTAAACGACTACTAGAGGCCTCAAAAAAACTATTTGTACTGATGCGCATTTGTTATACCCCTATGCTATATTAAATAATGTATCAAACATCAATTTGGACGCGGCGATTAATTTACCTGCAGCTTGATAAGCTTGTTGGTATTTAAGTAAATTTGCAGCTTCTTCATCTAAATTCACACCGGCCACGCTATCTAATGCGCTTGATGCTTGCGTTAAAACAGCATTGGCAGTCGTGCTTGTTGAGATAAGCGCCTGAGATTTTGAGCCTATGTCGCCGACCATGTTTGCATAAGCGCTGGTAAGGCTTAAAGAGCCGTTAGCTAATGTTTTGTTGGTTTGTAAGGCAATCATTTTTAAAACATTACTATTATCACCAACTATCCCGGCGCTAGAGGCTGCCGCAATATCATTGACATTAGACGCTGCCACGGACAAGGCTCCGGCGACATTAGCGGTTGGTCTAATGGTGAATTGATCGCCCACACCTATAGCCCCTTCATCAGCAGGGAAAGAAATATTTAAGCCTTCTGAAGTAGCTGCGTTATAAATTTTTGAAGAGCTTCCTGATTCTAATAGGGTATTATCAGAAATACGGATTAGATTGTAATTTCCATCTGCAACTTTCTGCAAGCTGTAGTCACTGGTGCTTATCTTGGAAATATCACCGTAAGTAGCGCCGATTGTTGCGTTTCCTTTGTTGCCTGTATTTGCGGCAACGTTGATGGACGGTACAGTAAATAATTCGCCACCCGCTGTTCCATTCAGGGTGAATCCAGCAGTATTTATGGCATTCATACTGCTAGCCAAGCCTAGAGCAATTCGACCTATAGCATTTTGTACCGTAGGCAAGGTATTGCTCCTAAAGGCAATTAAGCCCGTTAATGTCCCGCCTGATAAATTATTTTGCGATATGGGGGTTTTAATACCATTAATATTAAAAGCAACCTCAATATTGTTGGTGTTGGTACTTGAAGATATCGTATCTAGTTGATTGAAACTTGTTCCCATCACTAGCGGCTGACCATTACCAATAAAAACACTCGTGGAATTGCCATTAGAAACCACTTTAACCTGTATCATCTTACTTAAATCAGCGAGTAAGGTATCTCGTGAATCTAGTAAGGTATTAACCGTGCTCGGATTGGCTGATTGTTGCGCATTGAAAATTGAACTATTTAATGAGGCAATTTGTTTTGCAATGGTATTAATATTATTAACACTATTACTTATTTGTGTATTCACATCTTTGCTAATGCCATCAACGACAGTTTGAGCATCTTTAAAGCCCGAAACTAAAGTGTCAGCATTGCTTAATAAAGACTGTCTTGAGGTCGTGTCATTCGGTGTAATTGAAATGGCTTGCAAACTAGTAAAAAAACTTTGCATATCTGCTGCTATACCAACAGAAGGATCGCTAAGCATCGTAGTGATTTTCTGTAGCTGAGCATTTTGTGCTTGCAGCTGACTATATGAAGATTGAGCCGAGAGTTTTTGGCTCGCTAGAAAATCATCATAAATTCTCTGAATATCGGTAACTTGTGTACCGTTACTATTCGCGCTGGCGTTTTGAAGCACTCTTTCGCGCGAATAGCCTACTGTTGAAGCATTAGCGATGTTATTTCCGGTGGTATTAACACCGGCCTGTGCAGCGACTAAAGCGCTGAGCCCTATTGTTATTGTATCGGCCATAATGTTTCCTCGGTATCTTGTTACACTTTATTTGTATTAAGAGTATTTACGGCTATCTTTTTTAAAACTAAAGTAAAAAGTTAAGTTGATTTAATTCTATTGATGACATTAATTAATTTAGCACTGTAAGCCGGATCGGTCGCATAACCTGCCATGCGCAATTCTTGTGCGAAAGTGTAGGGATTGTTACTATTAGCAATAACTTGTTTATAGCGAGGATTATTATTTAAAAACGACGCATAATCGGTGAAGGCTTCTGCTTCGTTAGCATACGCTCTAAAGCGTGAAGAAGTCTTTTGAGGTAAGCCATTAATATATTCCGTTGTGTCAACATCTACAACCTTACCTTTCCAGTCATTTGTCGCTTTAATACCAAAAAAGTTATAGCTTGAACTACCATCGGGCATTGTTATCACATGTTTGCCCCAACCACTTTCAATGGCGGCCTGACCGAGCACATGACTAGCGGGTATCCCTATCATTTTTTGGACCATCTGTGCATGAGGTGACAGATTATCAACAAACGAATCTACTACAGCGGACGCATTAGTATTTTTGCTCTGTGTTGAATTATTTGAAAATTGATCAGCTTGGTAGTTATTTCTTAATAGGTTTGCATTATAGGCTGAGATATTGGCTCTTATATCGCTATCCAAAGCATTCTCTGATTGCGATCCAATGTGTTTATCAGAATTGTTATTTTGCTTGTCCTCAGACAGTTCAGTCTGAGGGTTAAGTTTATTCAACTGCCCTAAGATCAAGTCAGCAAAGCCCAAACCTTTTTTAGAAAGTATCTGGCTTAATTGTTGATCGTACATTGAGGTGTAGAGCGAATCAGCATTGCTTTGAAACAATTCGCTTTTTGGGGTTGCCTCACGCATGGATTTCAACATCATATTGATCAATAATGCTTCAAACTGCTTAGCTGCCTCTTTTAATGCTTCAGGGGATTTTTTTGCGTCTAAATTATGTAAGTAACCTAAGCCATTCGCATCAACGGCTAGGTTATTAGAAGAGGATGAATGATTCATTTATATAATCTCAATTTCTGCATGCAACGCACCTGCAGCTTTCATTGATTGTAGAATGACAATTAAATCTTGTGGCGTGGCTCCAATACCATTGAGTGCGTTGACCACATCAATTAAAAGCACACCAGGCTTTACGACCGTTAGTTTACCTTTAGGTGGGGGTACTGATTGAACCTGAATCGGATCGGCACTTACGATGACAGAAATATTGCCTATGGTTACGGCGCAAGCATCTATCGTAACTTTTTGATTGATAACGATAGATCCAGTTTTTTCATTAAGTACAACTTTAGGCGCTGAAGTCTCAACGCGCACATCTAAAGATTCAACCTGACCAATAAAGGCTACTTTGTCACTCAGATTAACAGGGACCTTTAACATTATCACTTTAGAATTTTTAGCTTGTGCGGTAAAGGATCCAAAATGGAAATTGATGGCGTCAACAATTCTACCTGCTGTGGTGAAATCGTTATTTTTAAGCTCTAATGCAATCTCATTGCCATTGCCTATTTCACTAGTAACGGAGCGCTCAACGGTTGCACCATTATTTATGATCATTGGTGTTCTAACCGTATTAGTTAAAGCCCCCGTGGTTGCTTGCAGAGGATGAGCTGCAGCAATATTGCCTTGGGCCATGGCATAAATCTGGCCATCAGCACCTTTTAAAGCGGTCATTAACAATGTTCCGCCTTTTAAGCTTTTGGCAGTACCTATAGAGCCCGCAGTCACATCAAAAACCTGACCTGGTTGAGCAAAAGGCTCCAAAATACCCGTAACCATAACAGCGGCGACATTTCTAAGCCTATAATTTTGGCTGTTGGCTGTTGGCATATTCAAGCCCAGTTGCTGATAATTTTGGCCGTTGCCTGTTGGCATATTCAAGCCCAATTGTTGAAGCATATTCAGCACTGTATTATTTGTAATACTCGTAGTGCTTGATTGGTCGCCAGTGCCGTCTAATCCGACAACCAAGCCAAAGCCCATAACCTGATTGATTCTAACCCCCTGTATATTGATTAAATCTTTGATTCGATCAGAATATGCAGTGCTAGGAGTCACTATGAATGCCGCGCTAATTAAAAGTTTAACGCCTATAAAGCAAGAAATAGGACGCCTCATAATAATAATAAATTTGAAAAGATACGTCCCAATGACTTCAGTAGCTCGGCTTCATCAATTTGTGAGTTAGTGCGATATTCGACCCTTGCATCTGCAAGCTTAGTTGATAATATCATATTACCTGGATCCATTAAATTGGGCACCACTACGCCTGAAATACGAATAAATTCGGTACCTTTATCCATGCCGATTCGTTTTTCTCCGCTAACCACCAAGTCGCCATTAGGTCGAACTTCAAGGACAGTAACCCCGATAGTACCAACAAAATTATAACTAGCGCTCCCCGCATTGTTGCCTTTAGATTGTAGATTACTACTCTCGGCTACTTGCATGTTGTTAGAGCTTAAGCCAAATAATGCAGTAATTTTTGCATCAATAGAGCTGGATTTATTATCGGTATTTGAATTAGCCTTATCTGCTGATATTTTTTCGCTAATAACGATGGTTAATACATCGCCTACTGCTCTGGCTCTATAATTTTCAAATAAGGGTTTATAAGTTTGTACTTGGAAAATAGCACCATTTTGGCTCTGGGTATTTACTTTAACTGGTAGGGCTGACGTCGTATAAGGAACTATAGAGGACGGTTGCACATTACAGGCCGTTATAAATAGACTTAGGAGCGCCATGGCGTTTATCCGTAACATTTAATTACCGTTATTTGTTAAAGTTGCGTGAGTTTTTGTAACATTTCATCGCAGGTTGTTACTGCTTTACTATTTATTTCATATGCACGTTGTGCAGTAATCATATTAGTCATCTCTTCAACAACACTGACATTTGATGTTTCAACGCTTTGCTGCGCTAAATAACCGAAGCCATTGTTATCAGGTTTATTCAAATAAGGTGCGCCTGAAGCAGCGGTTTCAACGTACAAGTTTTGTCCTTTTGCCTCTAATCCAGGTGGATTAATAAAAGAGGCTAATTCAATATTACCTATTTGAACAGGATTAACATTGCCTTGTTGGGTGATACTAACAATGCCATCTCTTGATACTGAAAAGCTGGTAGCATCAAATGGGACTATGATTTCTGGAATCACTATAAAACCACTAGCGGTCACTAATCGGCCTTGGCTATCTGTTTGAAATGAGCCATCACGCGTATATCCAATGGTACCATCGGGCATCATCACTTGAAAAAAACCAGTGCCTTGAATAGCTAGGTCTTTATCATTACCTGTTAGCTCTAAACTTCCTTGTAAGAAAAGTCGCTCAGTTGCAACAGGTCGCACACCAGTACCCAATTGTAAACCTGAGGGTAACTGAGTATTTTGTAGGGATGATTGAGCACCCGGCTGACGAATAGTTTGATAGAGTGTGTCTTCAAATATGGCTCGTGACTTTTTAAAGCCATTGGTGCTTACGTTGGCAAGATTATTAGTAATCACATCCATATTTATTTGCTGTGCTTCTAGCCCTGATCTTGCAATCCAAAGTGATCTAATCATTTTTTAACCTTGTTTTTATTGTTTTCTCTCATCATTTAACTAAACAATTAGGCGATTTAGCAGGATAGTTGTTTAGTTAGATGAAAGTTAATTTGTCGTCATACCTAGCCTCTATTATTTATAGAGCCTTTATCGCATTTAATCTTATGTTAAGCTCATGATTTGACTTGATTTATTCGCGTTATCTTTCGCATTCTTCAACATATCCATTTGTAAGTCATACTGCCTTCCTAAACTAATCATTGCGACCATGCTTTCGACAACATTGAAATTGCTTTCTTCTAGGGCGCCACTTTGAACGGTAATAGTTGAATCTGAACCAAATGAACCGCCCTTTAAAGAATGAAATAAACCATCATCACCACGAACTAGTTCTTTAGGCGAAGGATTAACCAGTTTTATTCGCCCTAAAAAATTGGAAGTGACTGGATTATCGCCAGCAACTAAATAAGATAAGCTGCCGTCTTTGCCGACCGTGACTGACGAATCAGAGCTAATGACAATTGGAGCACTCTCTTCACTTAAAACAGTGAGTCCAGAATGTGTTTGAAGCAAACCGTTTGCGCCTACTTTAAGGTCACCGGCTCGTGTATAAGCTTCTTTACCATCGGCGGTTTGCACCGCGAACCAGCCAGAACCTTCGATAGCCAGATCTAAGGCGCGACCCGTTTGTAAAATATGTCCGACTGATAGATCCGCCCCCACCGTTTCATCAACAACCTGAACGCGGGTTAAAAGTCCTGGCCCGCTAACGGGGACAGCTCTAAACATATCAATTTGTCCTTTAAAACCGACAGTATTGGTGTTAGCTAAATTTTGAGAAACAGTGGCTTGCTGCTCCATTATTTGCTTAGCACCGGTCATGGCGGTATAAATTAGACGATCCATAGATTCTTCCCGTTAACTGTAAAGCTATTAACCACCAATACGATTAATGGTTTGAACTGTTTCATCTTGTTTTTTGACCACTTCTGCCGCTGATTGAAAGGCTCTTTGTGCAGCGATCAACTTGACCATTTCCGTAGTTAAGTCGACATTGGAGCCCTCTATTGAGCCGCCTTGGATTGAACCGAAACCACCGCTTCCGGCTACTCCTACGCGAGGTTTTCCCGATAGGCTGCTTTCTGTCCATTGATTGTTAGAGCTGGCAGTTAAGCCTTGTAAGTTGTCAAATTTAGCGAGCACAACTTGTGCCCTGATGGCACTTGTGCCATCAGCATAAATGACTTCGATTTTACCGTCATTGTTAACTTTATAACTGGACATGTCAGAAGATGTTTTGCCATCTTGGCTAGAGCGGGCGAGAGAGAAACTACCAGCCGCTGCTGAGCTGTTTGCTAGGTCAATTTTTAAGCCACCGATATCATATGTAGTTTTGCCTGCTAATATTTTCCCATCGGTGCCAAATGGTATTTTTGCTGTTTCAAAAGGATTGCTAATAGTGGCAGTAGTGGGGTCAATGGTATACATATCCCATGCTGATACATCCGTCTGTCTAAAATAGCTCTGAATTAGACGAGCACTACCTGAAGCATCATAGGCAGTAGTCGTTATGGAGTTGTCGTAGGTACTTGAATTGCCGGAATCAAAAGCTGGAGTTGATGGCAATATATTTGCGGTTTTTAAACGATTTAAACTAACTTCTAATTGTATTTTAGTGGTAGCAGATGGAGAGGATTTACCGGTGTCTATAGATATGTCTGATAATGTATTAGTATCAAGTTTACCAGTACTCGCATCAACACTATAACCTGTTAGTTTGTCGCCGAAGCTGTTAACGATATAATTACTTGAATTTACAGTAAACTGACCATTTCGAGTGTAGGTGATACCATTTCCACCGTTCAATCTAAATAAACTATTACCAGAAATAGCCATATCTAACGGATTTGTTGATGGCGATATGCTGCCTTGAGTAAATGCTTGAGTAATGCCTGCTGTTTCAGTGCTACCACCACTTGCTTTTTTTAATAATTCAGAAAAACTGGCTTGTTTAAATCCTGAAGTATTTACATTGGCAATATTATTACCTATTACATTTAGACCGATAGCGGCATTATTTAATGCCTCAGAATTAATTGTGATTCCCATAATGATACCTATTATTAAAATATTAAATGACTTGGTGTATGTCTGCCAGGGCTACATTGCCCAGCGTACTTACATTTACTTGCACTTGATTGCCAGATATAGAAACATTTTGAACTGTTCCAGCAGCTAAGGCAGTGGTTGATACGGCGGCACCTTGACTCGTTGCAGTAATATCAAATGTATAAGCACCATCAGCAGCTGGCGTCCCAGCATTAGTCTGACCATTCCAGCGAATGTTTTGGATGCCGGCCGCTTTGGAACCTAGATTGAGAGTGCTAATAAGGTTGCCATTACTGTCACTGATATTAACCACTACATTGTCCGCACTTTGCGACAGATCCATTGCCATTTGGCTTGTTCCGCCAGTAAGCTGTAGTTTATTGCTAGTTACCATGACCTGATGGCCAATAAGAGCGGTAGCTTGCATTGAATTGCTAATTTGTTGATTGCTGGATAGCCCTGTAAGAGTGGCGTTCATCTTGTTAATGCCGGATACCATATTCAATTGCGCAATCTGTGCGGCCATTTGATTATTATCCATTGGATTTGTTGGATCTTGATTTTTCATTTGCGCTATTAATAGCGTCATGAAATCAGCCTGTTCCTTAGCAACTGATGCTGCTGGAGTAGATGTATTTGTTAGGGTGTTACTAGCAGGGGTAGCAACAGTATTGATAGTTGTTGACATAGTGATTCCTTAGATTATTGGCCAAGTGTTAACGTTTTGATTAACATCGATTTTGCTACATTCATACTATCAACATTATTCTGATAAGATCTTGATGCAGACATCATATTGACCATCTCTTCTACAACGTTGACATTAGGCATAGATACATAGCCTAGTTGATCAGCTTGAGGATGTGCCGGGTTATAGATTTTCTTTAGCGGGGAATTGTCTTCAAGCACGCGTGAGACTTTGACGCCTGATGCTGCTTTTGTGTCACCCACTTGTACGGTCATAAATTCGACCAATTTGGCGCGGTATGCAGTACCATCAGTCGTTACGGTGCTTTCAGCGTTAGCAATATTACTTGCTACGGCATTTAATCTCTGGCTTTGAGCTGTCATCCCAGATCCAGCTATATCAAATATATTCAGTAGTGACATAATGATTAACCCTGCAGAACCATTGTTAAGTTTTTAATCTCGCTATTTTCGAAGGAAATTGCTGATTCATATCGCAATGCATTTTCTGTAAAAGCTGCACGTTCTACATCAATATCAACCGTATTTCCGTCTTGGCTATTCTGCTTACTTTTACGTAAAACAGTATATTTGCCTGCAGAAAAGCTTCCAGCATCAAGATGTAAAGGATTAATTTGGGTCATTTCGACTGCGGAGGGCATGGATGAAGCGTTCATGGCGTTCATCATTGCTGTTTTGAAATCAAAGTCACGAGCTTTGTAGTTAGGCGTATCAGAATTTGCAATATTGGAAGCCAATACTTCCTGACGTTTGCTCGTCAACCGAAGTGCATTTTCATAGAAACCGAGCGAACTATCTAGTTTGACAGTCATAATTATACTCACGAAAACTTAAAGTGATAAATCTATAGTAAATTAATAATACTTTTCGCATTTTATAACACAAGTCGATGAGACTTTCAATTAATAAACTAAAATACTAGTGAGTAAGTCTATGAGACTTTTAATTAATAAACTAAAATAGTAGTGAATTAATAGACAAGCAAAAATTAAAACCTTTTTTGCTTGTATGTTTCATTTCTATTCGACTAAGTTGTGTTGGCAATAATCATTGTCACAGAACAGTTGGTGCAGAATCACCAAAACAGACTTTTATAAAGACTTATCCTTATCTTCATGTTGAACTCAAATTAATTATGCTAAAAACATCTGAAAATACGCTAGATCCAGACGACTGGCCTAGTTTTCGTAAGCAAGGCCATCGCATGTTAGATGATATGTTTGATTATCTTGAGCAATTACGTGAACAACCAGTTTGGCAAGGTTTACCTGCAGAGCAGCGTGATGTTTTTCAACGGCCTTTGTTAAATGAATTTAGCGAACTTAATGAGGTGCACGATATTTTTATGAAAACCATATTGCCTTATGCGGTAGGGAATACCCATCCTGGTTTTATGGGCTGGGTTCATGGCGGTGGAACACCCGTTGGAATGTTGGCAGAAATGTTAGCCGCTGGTTTGAATGCTAATGTAGGTGGGCGAGATCAAGCGCCTATTGAACTTGAAAAACAATTGCTGCAATGGATTAAGTCGATATTTTCTTTTCCAGAAACAGCAGGCGGCCTTTTTGTTACCGGCACCTCCATGGCGAATCTTATTAGCGTATTAATTGCTCGTACCGTCTACTTAGGGAAAGCTATTCGAAAAGAAGGCTTGGTCAATTCAGATCTACAATTAGTCGCTTATACTTCGGAAAGTGCTCACATTAGTATTGCACAGGCTATGGATATAGCGGGTATCGGCAGCAATGCCTTACGTATGATTCCAACTAATGCCATGTATCAAATGGATGTTAGCGCACTAGCTCAGGCTATCAGTGCTGATAAGAAAGCCGGGCTTACACCGTTCTTTATTGCTGCAACCATTGGTACTGTTGATGTTGGCGCTATTGACCCATTGCCTGCAATTGCTGACCTTGCCCAGCGGGAAAATCTCTGGTTTCACGTTGATGGTGCTTACGGTGCCTTAGCAATATTAGCGGCCGATATTGCGCCGCGCTTGCAAGGTATAGAGCGTGCCGATTCGATAGCCTTCGATTTTCATAAATGGGGTCAAGTTCCTTATGACGCTGGATTTATACTGGTCAGAAACGGTGAGCTTCAGCTAGATACTTTTGCAATGCCAGCAGCCTATCTAAGTCGAGAAAGCCGTGGCCTATCAGCAGGTTCGCCATGGCCTTGTGACTTAGGACCTGAGTTATCACGAGGCTTTAGAGCTCTTAAAACTTGGTTTACTATAAAAGTCTATGGTCAAGAAAAATTAGGGCAGGTTATCTCTAATACCTGTGCACTGGCGCAGTACCTTAAGCAGCGCATCGAACTCAATCCAAAGTTAGAACTTTTGGCATCTGTTGAGCTTAATATAGTTTGCTTTCGCTATCGATGCCTAAATCCTAATCGTATTAATGCAGATATTGTTATTGCTTTGCAAGAGTCCGGTATTGTGGCACCTTCGACAACGACATTGCATGGTCAACTGGCTATTCGTGCGGCGATTGTTAATCATCGAACTACGAGTAGTGATATTGATGCTTTAATCGAGGCTACATTAGCCTTCGGGAAAATCATCGAAAACACTATAGCACCATAATTATTATAGGAAAATAAATGAGCGGTATAGACGCTATTAAAATAAACAAGGCCCCATTAATTGGCCTTGCTAAACTCATGCGCATGGCTATTTCTGGAGTGGATTTAGCTCCCTTAGGCGCACAATTAATTGAAAATATAGAAACTGATATTAGCGCTCATTCCTTAATGGATTTGGCCATGGTTTTGCTATTACGAGGTAATCGTGACTTAGCTTTACAGACTCAATCAGAAGCGATTACGGGCCAACAAGTTTATACTCAACCGACAATGTGTCCATCAATCTCTATTCGCGTGTGTGCTATTCTGAGTGCAGGTGATCTCATGGCGAATACGCCGCTAGAATTTCTTTTAGAAGATTCGGATGTTTTACTGCATTTGGTTTATGTGACAGAAGACAGGCCATTGCCAGCAAACAGTGAGCTCCCTGAGCATGATGTGTTATTTGTGGCGATTGCTCAATCTGATCAGAATATGTCATTGTTGAAAGCGGTTTCTGCTGCCATTATTAATTGGCCTAAGCCTGTGCTCAACAGGCCAGAGCGTATCGCGCTATTATCGCGCAATCAAGCTTGTGAGTGCTTACAATCCATTCCTGGTGTCAGTATGCCCAGCACCGTCCGTTTAGATAGGCAACATTTAGAAAAATTAGCTAATCAGGAGTTAGCACTTGATTTTATTCTTGCTGACGGTGTGTACCCTATTATTGTGCGTCCCGTTGATTCTCATGCCGGACAGGGTTTGGATAAAATAGTTGATGCAGTCGCTCTAGATCTTTATTTACAAGAGCATACCAATAGCGAGTTTTATATTTCACGGTTTATTGATTATCGAGGACAAGACGGACTATTTCGAAAATATCGTATCGTATTAATAGAGGGGCAGCCATTTCTTTGTCATCTGGCTATCTCTGAGCATTGGATGATTCATTACCTTAATGCAGGCATGGCCGAAAGTACAGAAAAGCGTGCGGAGGAAGCTGCAGTTATGTCCGATTTCGATACTGATTTTGCACTTCGACATGCACATGCTTTTTTGGCCATTAATAAGCGTATTGGTCTGGATTATCTAGGCATAGATTGTGGCGAAACCCCTGACGGTCAGTTACTTATTTTTGAAGTGGATAGCTGTATGGTTGTACACGCAATTGATTCTGTGGAAATATTCCCTTACAAGCAAGCGCAAATGCGTAAAGTATTTAAAGCCTTTAGACATATGCTGCTTAATACTATTTTGATTAAAAAATCTCATAACTTATGAAATCCAACTATTTCTATCCTGACGGCATGGCTTATACATTACAAGAAATCCTGCCTGATACTGCTCAATGTTTAACGACTGGAGGTGACGCACGTATTGCCTTAGATGCTATCAGTGGTATTAATCAATACAGTTGCAGGCCTTTTCCTGATCCAACTATGCTGGCTTATGGTTCATCTACGGCTTCTATTATATCTACTCAAGGTTATCATCATGCAGACCAATTACGTCAACGAATAGTAGTTGCCCTCAAAACAGAGTCCGCATCAATAATCTATGCCCATGAAATAAAACGTATTCGTGAAGAGCTCATAAAGTTATGTGAACTACCTGAAACAACTGGCGTAATACTCTCATCATCAGGTACTGATATTCATAGCTTAGTTTCCCGCTACGTAGGGCGTGAAAACAATTTAGCTCCACGAATAATTATGATAGAAGCCAATGAAACTGGTAAAGGAGTCAATGCTGCATTAAATAGTAGTATCCATGATGAGCGAAACGATGTAATACCTGTGAAGGTTCGATTAGCAGATGGTGAACTTAGGCCTATAAACGCTATTGATGAAGAAATCGAAATGCTGGTCACTGAAGCTATTGCTACTAATAGAAGTGTATTACTCATAGTAACGGATCAATCCAAGACAGGATTGATTACCCCAAGTCTTAGTTGTGTTTTAGATCTGCATCAACGTTTTCAAGACAAAATTGATGTATTAATAGATGCTTGCCAATTTCGTTTAGCGCCACCAACATTACGCGCTTATCTTGATCTTGGCTTTATGGTTGCATTAACGGGATCAAAGTTTCTAACTGGACCCTCTTTTTCTGGGGCGATACTTTTTAAATCAGAACTAAGCGCCGCTTTAGAAGCAGCCAGCAGTACTTTAAACAACAACCCATCTAAAACAGCTAACTTTGGTTTGTTATTACGCTGGGAAGTCGCTCTACAAGAACTTAAAGTGTTCCGTTCTATACCTCAAAAATACATTATTACTTTTATTCAAGACTTTACTTCAGCTATACATCGACGATTACAAAAAGATGTTTTTTTTGAACCATTACCTGTACCAAAAATAGACCGTAGTCCAATGATAGTGGAGCATAGCTGGGATCAGCTTCAGACTATTTTTCCATTCTTGCTTTATCATGCAGATACCGACAGAACACCATTAACTGCAGAAGAAACCTCGATTATTTATAAGCAACTCGCCGTTTCTATCAACAACGAGTGCTTCAGTTTACAAGATCACCATGCAGCTACTGCAAGTTTACGTTGTCAAACAGGACAGCCGGTTGCATGTGGGAATCGTAATGGTGTGAAAATTAGTGCTTTGCGTTTATGTATCAGCTCTAGACTGATTGGAGAAGCAGCCTTAGAAGAAAATAACGGCCAGTCGATAATTGATGGTGCGTTATCTGTATTGGATAAAATAACCTTACTAATTCAGTTATTACCTATGCTCAAAGCATAATTTTAAAGTAAAAAATTATAACTTATCATGTATAAGCTTTAACTGCTTTTTTCCCTTGCCACATTGTTTGTAGCATTTTTGTAAGATCAAGCTTTTTTAATTGTCCTAATAGCATAATTTCTTTACCTATTACTATTACTGATTCAATGCCTACGGCGTCGAAGTTCATCCCAGCAATTCCGCGACTTCCTTTATTGGCACGAACAAGGCGGTAAGCAAACATGAGGAGCCTACCCGCCATACCTTGTCATATAACGCATAGAAGCGATAGACTGGTCTTGCTTGGCCTTGGTATAGAGCGTCCTATGTAGCACCCTGATTTCATCAGGGGTTATTAGCATCATGGCAATCCCCGCCTCCTTCACTCTTCGGTTACCTGAACAAAGCAGGTTCACTTGCGTTACGGCCTGCTCTTTTGCTGTTTGGAAACTCACGACACCCTGTTGCCACGATGCCGCTTCCTCATACTACCAAGACGTACGGACAACTCCTTGGACGGGACTTTAACCAGCTAGATTTATTACTTTTACTGCGAACAGTCAAGTCTTGCAAAACCATATATTCGTATAAAAAAGCGGAGCCAAGTCTACAAAAACATAAAACAACCGCTTAAATTAGTTATGGA
>SESD01000472.1_pt1 | contig 24996 bp, 22 predicted proteins | sample 3171411 | NCBI WGS metagenome assembly SESD01 (sample SAMN06051880, study PRJNA518727) | freshwater metagenome | biome: subpolar coniferous forest; feature: holomictic lake; material: water; isolation source: holomictic Lake 442, 16.5 m depth | place: Canada: near Kenora, Ontario | collected...
CCCAGCAGCTGATTTTGAGCCAAAAGTGCTTTATCAAGACGAATCTATCAAATCTTCAGCTCCAGCAGTGAAAGTAATTGCATCTGCGACAACAACTTCTACTCCAGCAGCAGTAAGTGCGGATGATTCAAAATATCCTGCAACGAACTTCCAACCGAAAGTTCTATTTAGCGATGAAAACTATAAACCAAGCAAATCTGCTCCTTCTATTTCGCCAACTTCTGCACCTGAATATACAACCAGCGCAGGTTCTGTAATTATGGAGCAAGCTGCTGAAAAAAAAGCAGCAAAAGAAGGTGATAACAACTTATTTTTATTGTTAGGTGCATTAGCTGTAGCAGGGTTTGCAGCATCAAGATGCCCTAAATTTGCAGGTATTTTTGGTGGTAGTAATTCTACTGATGATAGCGTTTATGCAAATCGCGAAACAGGCGTTACTCGTTATTTAAACGCTCGCGTCCCTAAAGTTTCTGGTGTAACAAAATACCTTGAACGCGCGGGAAAACCAACCAATGTTGCACGTTATATTGCGAAACAAAACATTGCACAAAAAACGGCTCAAAATGACACAGATCGGGGGTAGTTATGGGCTTTTTTTCCAGTCTATTCGGTAGGCATTCAGCAGAAGAATACGACACCGCAACTACACGAAACGCTATTGTTTCTTCTTCAGACGGTCTGACAGGTGTTAGTCGCTATTTAGAAGGTCAGCCAGCAACTAGCTTAAGCAGTGTTGAAAAATATCTAAAATCACAAGAGCAAAATCAACCAAGTGGTGTAGCCAAGTATTTAGCACGCCAAGCCATTGCAGAAAGAAATAAGCCAGTTGTGATGTTATCAGGTGTTGATAAATACTTGAAAAATAACGAAGGCAGTGCGCCAATTGTTGTAAAAAAAACGGGCGTTGAGAAGTATTTAGCAACACAAGACAATGCACCTGTAAGTCGAGTTGCAAAGTATGTATTGCAAAAGTCGATTGCTGAACGCAATGCACCTGCAAAACCAAAAGCGACACGCGTTGAAAGCTATTTACAAAGTTTGCCTGAAAGCACAACCAGCAGCGTAAGTAAGTATTTAGCAAAACAAGCTTTGAATGCTGCGCTTCAAACCAAAGAAGAAGTTGCAGTAGTGGTTGAAACTATTGTCAGTGATGTCGCTTTAACAGGTGTTGAAAAATATCTGAAATCACAACGTGGTTAAACATTTTTTAAACTTTAAAAATAGGTGTTTCTAATGGGTCAATCTTTGCTCGAACAGTTAAAACAGTACACAGTTGTTGTTGCCGATACGGGCGATATTCAAGCAATTGAAAAATTCACACCGCGTGATGCAACGACAAATCCGTCGTTAATCACAGCTGCTGCACAAATGCCGCAATATCAAAGTATCGTTGACGATACGTTGAAAGCGGCTCGTGAAACATTAGGTGCAGCGGCAGACGCAGCGCAAGTTGTAACGTTGGCATTTGATCGTTTAGCGGTTTCTTTCGGTTTGCAAATTTTAAAAATCATTCCAGGTCGTGTTTCAACTGAAGTTGATGCGCGCTTATCTTTCGACACTGAAGCAACGATTGCTAAAGGTCGTGATTTAATTGCTCAATACGAAGCGGCTGGCATTGATCGTAAACGTGTTTTAATCAAAGTAGCTGCAACTTGGGAAGGTATTCAAGCCGCTGCAACATTGGAAAAAGAAGGAATTCACTGTAACTTGACTTTAATTTTCGGTTTGCATCAAGCGATTGCGTGTGCTGAAAACGGCATCACATTGATTTCACCATTTGTTGGTCGTATTTTGGATTGGTACAAAAAAGACACTGGCAAAGATTCTTACGCGCCAGCGGAAGATCCAGGTGTTTTATCTGTGACTGAAATCTACAACTATTACAAAAAATTCGGTTACAACACTGAAGTTATGGGCGCAAGTTTCCGTAATGTTGGTGAAATTACTGAATTAGCAGGTAGTGATTTATTGACGATTGCACCGTCTTTATTAGACGAATTGCAAAATACGCAAGGCGAATTGCCGCGTAAATTGAATGTTGAAGCTGCAAACGCTTCAACAGCCGAAAAAATCAATGTTGATAAAGCGACATTTGACGCAATGCACGCTAAAGATCGCATGGCGACTGATAAATTAGCAGAAGGTATTGATGGTTTTGCAAAAGCTCTTGTTGTTTTGGAAACATTGCTTGCTGATCGTTTAGCTGTTTTAGAAGCGTAAATTTTGCATTCAAAAAAACCACGAGAGGATTTTATCCGTCGTGGTTTTTTGTTTTTTGAAGTTCAGTGTTGAACAAATGCTTAAGAAATGGAACGGTTAATTTTCGTTTTGCTGCTAATGATGCCCTATCTAACTTTTCCAATAATCCCCACAAACTATCTAATTCCGCTTGATGCTGAATAATTAAAAATCGTCCAACCTGCGGCGAAATTTCAAGTCCCATTGCTGCTGCTTTAAAAATCAACGCATCAACGCTGCTGGTATTAACTAATGTTTTTAGTTGAATAATTGCCCCCCAACTCAAACGTGTTTTTAAATCCGATGTTTTAATAATCGTATGGCTAGGCAAATTTGTTGCAGAAATAATTAAACGATGTCCGCGTTCATAATGCCTTTGCATAAAATATGACAGGGCTTGCTCCCATTTTTCTCGCCCTAAAATGGAATCGATATTATCGATACACACTACATCGTAATCGTCTAACCCCAATAAAATCGAGGGTTTATGACCACTATACCTAGCTAAATCGAAATAGAATGACGAGTGTTTATGATGTTGGGCATAATGGCAACATGCTTGGAGTAAATGACTTTTTCCCTGTTTTGACTTTCCCCATAAAAAAATTTGTTGTGTATTGTGACCGCTAACACATTGTTTTAGTTCATCAACTATCGGCTGATTTCCACCAGCAAAAAAATCATCAAATGTTTGATTAGCGCGAAACTCAAAGTGAAGTGGATATTGTTCAGGCATGATGATTAAAAGCACGAACGTAAAATGCTACGCCAAAAAAGAGTTGCAGACTTAAAAATACTTCTAAACCAGCAAGCCAACGCTCATCAGCATTGGCGTAACATTCGACTGCACCATGTATTAGATAAAACAAACTGATATAAGCCATCCACGAACAACTTTTTTTATCGCCATTCAAAAAACCACGCATTGGAATCAATAAAGGCGTGATATTGAATAATAAAAGTAACGCGATAGGAAATTTTACTGATGGTGACAAAGTGGTTTGCCAAAGCATCAACAAGCCAAATAAACCCAAAAATGCAGTTATCGCTAACCAATAAAAATACTGTTTTTTCACATCAAGAACGCCAATACATTTTCAGGTGGACGACCAATTACCGCCTTCGTTTCAGTGACCGCAATTGGACGTTCTAACAGTTGCGGATATTTCACAATAGCTTCTAATAAGGCTTGGCGCGTTAAATTTTCAGTAGCAAAGTTTTCATATTCTGGTTCACCTTGACGCATAAATTGACGCGGTTCTAAATCTAATTTTTGCGCGATAATCTCTAACTCCGCGACTGTTAAAGGCGTTTTCAGGTAGTCGATAATCGAAACTGCAACGCCTTTTTCTTTTAATAACGCTAACGTTTGCCGCGATTTACTGCATTGTGGATTATGATAAAGCGTCATTTTCATTACTATTCCGCTTTTTCTAAAACAATTTCAGATGATGGAAATTCAGGATGTGGCAATGGTTCTTTTCCTGCCATCAACGCATCAATTTGGGTTTTATCAATCGTTTCCCATTTCATTAACGCTTTTGCCATGTTATGCAAAATGCTGATGTTATCTTGCAAAAGTTTTTCAGAACGTTGGTAATTGGCATCAATAACAGCGCGAATCTCTTCATCAATTTGTTGTGAAACTAATTCAGAAACTTTACTACCTTTAGCCGCGTACCCCATGAAAGGTTGTCCACTTTCTTCACCATAAACCATCGTGCCTAATTTTTCTGAAAAGCCCCAGCGTGTCACCATGTTTCGCGCCAATTCCGTTGCACGTTCAATGTCATTTGATGCGCCAGTCGTAACACGATCACCGCCGTAAATCATGAGTTCTGCAATTCGCCCACCAAATAAACTAGCAATTTGGCTTTCTAATTTGCGTTTGCTTGCACTGTATTGGTCTTGCTCAGGTAAAAACATTGTAATCCCCAATGCTCGTCCACGCGGCATGATACTAACTTTATAAACCGCATCGTGTTCAGGCGATAATTGTCCAACAATACAATGTCCTGCTTCATGATAAGCCGTTAGCAATTTATCTTCTTCCGTCATTACCATGGTACGTTTTTCTGCACCCATTAAGATTTTGTCTTTGGCTTTTTCGAGGTCACTCATGCTGACTTCTTTTTTATCAGAACGAGCTGCGAGTAATGCGGCTTCATTTACAATGTTTGCCAAATCAGCACCTGAAAAACCTGGTGTGCCACGCGCTAAATCGTATAATTTGACATCTTCAGCAGCGGGAACTTTCTTGATATGAACATTTAAAATTTGTTCACGTCCGCGAACATCCGGCAAACCAACATTGACTTGTCTATCAAAACGTCCAGGGCGTAAAAGAGCTTTGTCTAGTACGTCTGCACGATTTGTCGCCGCAATAACAATGACACCTTCGTTACCGTTAAAACCATCCATTTCGACTAAAAGTTGATTTAACGTTTGTTCGCGTTCATCGTTGCCGCCACCCATTCCCGCGCCGCCACGTTGACGACCAACCGCATCAATTTCATCGATAAAAATAATACAAGGCGAATGCTCTTTCGCTTGGGCAAACATATCGCGAACTCGTGACGCGCCAACACCAACGTACATTTCGACAAAATCCGAACCTGAAATACTGAAAAACTTAACGCCAGCTTCACCCGCAATCGCTTTCGCAATTAAGGTTTTACCTGTTCCAGGAGGACCTACCATTAAAATACCGCGTGGAATTTGTCCGCCAAGTTGTTGGAATTTTTGCGGAGCTTTCAAGAAATCGACTAATTCTTCAACGTCTTCTTTTGCTTCTTCACAACCAGCTACATCAGCAAATTTGACTGTTAATTTATCTTCTTCAAGCATTCGAGCTTTGCTTTTACCAAAACCATTACCGCCATAACCTTGATTGCGACGCATATAAATAACCCACACTGTAATCATCAATAACATCGGAAACCAAGCGATGAAAATCTGCATTAACATCGATTGTTTTTGTGGGACTTTAGTTCGGATTTGAACATCAGCTGCAAGCAAATCATCAATCAAATGCCCATCACCAGGGTTAAATGTTTCGTAAGTTTCACCATCGGAGGTGCGTAATTTAATCGCTTGCCCCATGATTTCAACTTTATCGACTTGTTTACTTTTGACGCGTTCAATAAAATCCGAATAGGCTAATGAATTATCAATTGGCGGCTCGGCATTTAAACGTTCAAAAATGAAAAAACTTGCAAAACTCATCGCAAGAATAACGAAAATGTGAAGAAAGTATTTTTGCATTGTGGCACGCCCTCAGCCGTTATAAATGGTTATTTTGTTTCGTGAAATTTGTTGAACAGCATCATACCCGCGCCTAAAGCTAACGTAAATAGAAATGGTTCAATTTTGCCATCGCCAAATGCGGCAAGAACAGCACCAGGACAAAAACCAACTAATCCCCAGCCAATGCCAAAAAGAATCGCACCTAAAATTAACCGTTTATCTATCGGATTCTTGGTTTTAGGCAGATGAAATTCCGTGTCGCAAATTGGCTGGTGACGTTTCAAAATGAAATGTTGCAACGTCGCTAATGTAATCAACGCGCCGCCCATCACAAACGCCAAACTCGCGTCCCAATTCCCCGTTACATCTAAAAATGCTAACACTTTATCGGGATTATTCATTTGCGAAATTGCTAATCCTAAACCAAATAAAATGCCACAAAGTAGCGCAGCTTTATTTTTTGTCATTGCGCCCCCCCCAGTAAATGGCGCGTGATAAACACGGTTAAAATCGCAATCGCCATAAATGTTATCGTCGCGGCGACTGAACGAATTGAAAATCGCGCCATACCACAAACCGCGTGACCACTCGTGCAACCATTGCCCAAACGTGTACCGTAACCCACCAAAATACCCGAAATTATTAACAATAACGTTGATCGCGAATAAGTGGCTGGCGCGTGTGGCACGAATAAATTGAAAATCACAGCGGCTAAAATCAAGCCACCTAAAAAAAATAATCGCCAGTGATTTTCGCTATTTTTGAAATCAAACGCTCTAGCAATCATTCCTGAAATACCTGCAACGCGACCATTAAAAAACATCAACAAAGCGGCGGATAAGCCAATCAAACTACCGCCTAAAAATGCTGAATAAGGAGTGAAATTTTCCATCGTTTTTACTCTTCGATTACGCTGTCAATTTCAGTTTCAATAATTTCATCAGTCGTTTCGACGGCTTCATCTTCTTCAAGTTCTTCAGTTTCTAAGCCAGCAATTCTATCCACACCCACGACTTTTTCGCCGACATCCAAACGAATCACGCGCACGCCTTGTGCATTTCGTCCAACGACTGAAATTTCAGCAACGCGGGTTCTAACCAATGTGCCGCCGTCAGTGATAATCATCAATTCGTCAGTATCGCTCACCAATAACGCGCCAACAACATTGCCGTTACGTTCCGAAGTTTGCATCGCAATCGTGCCGCTACCGCCACGACCTTGATGACGGAATTTTTCTACTTCGGTGCGTTTGCCATAACCATTTTCTGAAACCGTTAAAACCGCACCTTCAGAAGCGACGATTAACGAAATCACTTTTTCGCCTTCAGTTAAGCGCAAACCTCGAACACCTGTTGCAGTCCGCCCCATTGAGCGTACGTCAGCTTCATTGAAACGAATCGCTTTGCCGTTGCTACTAAATAGCATGACGTTTTGTTCGCCGTCCGTAATTGCTACACCAATTAAGGTGTCGTCTTCGCGCAAATCAATTGCAATTTTGCCGCTGACGCGAATGCTGGCAAATTCAGGCAATGGCGTTTTCTTAACCGTTCCCGCTGAAGTTGCCATGAAAATAAATTTGTTTTCATCGTAATCGCGGGTCGGCAAGAAGGCGTTGATTTTTTCGCCTTCTTCCAACGGGAATAAATTGACAAACGGTTTGCCCCGCGCTGCACGACTGCCGATTGGCAATTGATAGACTTTCATTGCGTAGACTTTGCCGCGTGATGAGAAACATAAAATCGTGTCATGTGTGCTAGCAATCACAAGCTGGTCAACAAAATCCTCTTCTTTGGTTTGGGTTGCAGATTTACCACGTCCGCCACGATGTTGGGCTTGATAATCGCTCAACGGCTGCGATTTCACATAACCTTCGTGCGAAACAGTGACCACCATATCTTCTTCGGTAATCAAATCTTCGTCTGTTACATCGTCACGGTTTTCCATAATAATCGTGCGACGTGGTTCGTTGTATTGCTCTTTAATCGCAACGAGTTCTTCACGAATCACCGCCATTAAACGTAAATCGTCGCCCAAAATGTGAAGGTAAAACGCGATTTGTTCCAACAGTTGCGTGTATTCGCCGACTATTTTATCTTGTTCTAAACCTGTCAAACGGTGCAAACGTAATTCTAAAATTGCTTGCGCTTGTGCTTCTGAAAGTCGATAAACGTCACCCGCTAAACCATAAATCGCAGGCAAATTATCAGGACGTGAATCGCCCGCGTTAGTGCGCTCAATCAACGATAAAACTAAACCCGCCGCCCATTGTGTAGCGAGTAATTGCTCTTTCGCTTCGGCAGGATTTTTGGCGGCTTTAATCATGTCAATCATGGCGTTAATATTCGCTAACGCAATCGCTAAACCTTCCAAAATATGCGCTCGTTCTCGCGCCTTGCGAAGCAAATACACAGTGCGGCGTGTAACGATTTCTCGACGATGATTGATAAATGCATTCAGGATTTCAAGCAAGTTCAAACAGAACGGACGACCGTCTAAAATTGCCACCATATTCATGCCGAAAACAGTTTGGAATTGGGTTTGTTTGTAGAGATTATTCAAAACGACTTCAGGCATTTCGCCACGTTTCAATTCAATCACCATTCGCATTCCGTCTTTGTCGGATTCGTCACGCAAGCCAGAAATGCCTTCGAGTTTGCCTTCTTTGACGAGTTCAGCAATTTTTTCGAGCAACCGTGCTTTGTTCACCTGATACGGCAATTCGGTGGTGATAATTGCTTGACGTGAACTGTCGCCGATATTTTCAAAATGCGTTTTGGCGCGTAAGTAAATTTTGCCGCGTCCCGTTTCATAAGCGTGTCGAATACCCGCTGCACCGTTTATGAATGCCGCTGTGGGGAAATCAGGTCCTTTAATGTGTTCCATCAAATCCGAAATCGTGGAATTTGGCTCATCGATTAACGCTAAACACGCGCCAATCACTTCGCTTAAATTATGAGGTGGAATGTTCGTTGCCATCCCAACTGCAATGCCTGATGAACCGTTTATTAACAGCGTTGGAATTCGCGTCGGCAAAACTGAAGGTTCAGATTCAGATTCATCATAGTTAGGCGTGAAATCGACCGTTTCTTTATCTAAATCGGTTAGCATTTCATGCGCGATTTTCGCCATTCTAACTTCGGTGTAACGCATTGCCGCTGGTGAATCACCGTCAACACTACCAAAGTTCCCTTGTCCATCAATCAACATGTGGCGCATTGAAAATGGCTGTGCCATCCGAACCATCGTGTCATAAACCGCTGTATCGCCGTGTGGATGATATTTACCAATCACATCACCAACCACACGCGCCGATTTTTTATAGGCTTTATTAAAATCATTGCCCAATTCGCTCATCGCAAAAAGTACCCGACGATGTACAGGTTTCAAACCGTCACGAACATCGGGTAACGCCCGACCAACAATGACGCTCATCGCATAATCTAAATAGGATTGTTTCATCTCGTCTTCGAGATTAACGGGGATAATTTCTTTAGCGAAGTTTGACATGATTCTCTTTTAAAAACGTGGGTGGGAAATTTAAGGTTCAAAAAATATTTTGATTAACCAATGTTGGACTGTTTTGTGCTTTCATCATAGCGTGATGAAACAATGCGTGGATTATAACAAATTATGTACTATAGGTTTACGGCGATTTCAACGTCATAATTATGACTAACAATCAGCAAATAATAGTTATGTTATTTTTTTAAAAAACAAATATTTACAAATTTTCAGCTTAAAAATGTAAATGTTTGCCTCTGTAGCAAATGTGTAGTAAATCTAATATAGATTTAAAACGTAGTGTGATTCGCTAAATTTGAAAAAATTATTTAATTTTTTCTATTTCAGGCTGATAAACAAGGCAGTAAAGCAGTAAAAATAGCTTTTCTTTTTTTAACTTTAAAACTCAAAGGTATTCTCATGGCTCTTATCAAGAAAACATCAAACGCATCAGCTGCAACAAGAGATGCAAACGCTAACACAGCATCATCAGAGGTGTCGCGTGATATTGAAGTTCAACGCAAAAAAGCGCGTACCTTTGCGAAACAACAGCAAGCAGCTGAACGTATCGCAGCGGCAACTGGGCAATTATCTTCTGGTATCAATGAAGCGGCTGCGGCGGCTGAAGAATTAAAACGCTCGGCTGACCAAATCGCAGCAGGTGCTGAAGAAGCATCAGGTGCCGCCGAAGAATCAACGACCGCTTTAAAACAAGTGATTGCTGCCGTCGGTCGTCAATTACAAAACGCGGACATCTCGCAAACTAAAGGTGAAAGTGCGTATAACCTCATCTTGAAAGTCAGTGGTGATGTTACCGATTTAGTCAGTAATGTTGGTGTGGCGGCAAAACGTCAGTTGGCTTCAGTCGATATGGTTACTGAATTAGAAAAACAAGCCGCAAGTATCGGCGACATCGTCAAAGCGGTGGCGCGAATTGCAGATCAAACCAATTTATTGGCACTCAATGCCGCGATTGAAGCGGCACGCGCTGGGCAACACGGTAAAGGTTTTGCGGTTGTGGCGGATGAAGTCAGAACATTGGCGGAAACGTCAGAAAAAAGTGCGAAACAAATTCAAGAATTGGTTGGACAGATTCAAGGGGAAGTGAAAACGATTGCTGACGGGATTAACTTGTCTGCAAAAACCGTTGAAGCCGAAGTTGAAAACGGAAAGATTATTACAGAGCAACTGAAAGGTATTGCTACAACTAGTCTCGAAGTCACCCGCGCCGCGCGTGAAATTGCAGCGGGCGCACTTGAATCATCAAATGCGTCAAAACAAGCATTGATTGGTTCAGAATCGATTGCTGCCGCGTCTGAAGAACAATCTGCTGCCGCTGAAGAAGTCAGTAAAACGGTAGCGGAACAATCTGCTGCGCTTTCTGAGTGCGAGCAAACTGCACAAGGTTTATCAGAATTGGCAGAAGATTTAAAAACCTCGACTGATGTCGCGAAAAGTGCGGAAGAAGTTGCGTCTGCTGCTGAAGAATTATCGTCTGCTGTTCAAGAAATTAACCGTTCTGGCACACAGGTTATGGCGGCGATTGGTCAAATTCGTGACGGCGCAAGAGCGCAAGCGGCAGCGACTGAAGAATCCGCAGCGGCATTAGGACAAATTGAAAAAGGGCTACAAGTTTCGCAAGAAAGAGGCACGAAAAGTTTAGAGGATATTCGTACCGTGCAAACGTTATTGGGAACAAATAAAGCTGCAATCGATGCGTTGATTACTGGCATTGCTAGCTCGATGGGTACAACGAAAGACAGTATTAAACAAGTCACCGATTTGGAATTATTGTCACGTCGTATTGATAAAATTGTCGATGTGATTGCCACGGTTTCGATTCAAACGAATATGCTTGCTGTGAACGGTTCGATTGAAGCAGCACGCGCTGGCGAATTTGGCAAAGGCTTTGTCGTTGTTGCTACCGATATTCGTAATTTAGCGCATGATTCGGCTGAAAATGCGGATCGGATTAAAGATTTAGTCAAAGGCGTGCAAGATCAAATTGGGATTGTCGGCAAAGATTTGGCTGAAATTGTAGTGAGCGCACAATCTGAAGTGGATAAATCGAAAGCGAGTACCGAAAGTTTATTAGTTATCGAAACTGACATTAACGAAAGTGAAAAATCAGCACAAGATATTTTGGCTGCTTCAACTGAAATTGCAGCGGCGATTGCACAAGTTAAAACAGGTGTTGATCAAATTTCTGCAGCGGCACAAGAAGCTGAAAAAGCAGCGACTGAAGCAGCTACTGCTGCAACGCAACAATCACAAGGCGCACAAGAATTAGCCAACGCCATTGAAGAAATTTCTTCGTTAGCTGATGAATTACAAAGCGCGTAAACCTTTCGCATTACTTCTAAAAGGAGATTGTTATGAGTATTAAAGTTCCTAAAGGACAGCGAGAGGATGCTGATAATTTAGACCCAGAATTGCACGAAGGGTTTGAAGCACAGCCAGAAGAGGTTGAAGTTTTAACGTCTACATTATCAGCACAAAAAATAGACGAAGAGCTTACAGAAGAGGAAATGGCAGAAGGTTTAACTCAAGCATTCCATGAGGAAGAATCGCACGTCCGTCAGTTTGTAACGTTTATTGTCGGTGATGAAGTTTTTGCTGTTGATATGGCACCAGTTCAAGAAATTATTCGGATTCCGTCAGTGGTTCGAGTACCGATGGCACCCGCGACATTAGAAGGATTAGCGAATTTGCGCGGTAGAGTTTTACCGATTGTTTCATTGCGTCGTGTTTTTGGCTTTGAAGAACGAGACGATGACGATTCAACTCGCGCCATCGTGATTGATTTAGGTCAACCTTTGGGTTTTGTGGTGGATCGCGTTGCCAGTGTGGTGGGCGTTGAAATCAGTAAAATTGAAGACGTTTCCTCTATCAGCGGCACGATTGACACCGATTTATTGACGGGGTTGATTAAAGATGTTGGTGGTCACGGCATGATTATGGTGTTGGATTTCGCTAAATTAATTTCCAATGAATTTTCAGAAGCATCGAAAACATCAAATCACAATGGTGCAGCACAATCATCATCGCGTGAAGTGCTAGAAATAGACGCAATTAGTGATGAATTGCAGTTGGTTAGTTTCACTGTTGCGGGTGAAGAATATGCAATTAGCATTGAAGACGTGCAAGAAATTGTTCAAGTTCCAGAGCATATAATTCACGTTCCTCACGCCGAGTCACACGTTTTAGGTGTGATGACATTGCGTAATCGTTTATTGCCGTTAGTCAGTTTGCGTCGAATGTTTAGCTTGCCTTTCAAAGATGCAGACGAACACAGTCGTATCGTAGTAATTTCAGTCGGTAGCGCGTCAGTTGGTGTGGTAATGGATACCGTCAACGAAGTGTTGCGAGTGTCAAAAGATTATGTGGATCCAATTCCAAATATGCTCACACGCGATGCTGATATGTCTGAAATCACCGAAATTTGTCGGTTGGCAGATGGCAAGCGATTGGTATCAATTATCTCCGCTGACAATATGTTCCGTCATAACTCAGTGCGCGAAGCGTTAAGTTCAATAGAAAAAATGCAGGATGAAGATGGCATGAATGATGCTGAAAAATTAGGAATTGAAGACGACGAACAAATGGTCGTATTTCGTTTAGGAAAAGAAGAATTTGGGGTACCGATTGAAAGCGTACAAGAAATTGTGCGAGTGCCAGAAGAGTTGACTCACATTCCACGCGCTCCGTCGTTTGTAGAAGGTGTTATCAATTTGCGCGGTGCGGTATTGCCTGTTGTTGATCAACGTCGTCGTTTAGGTTTAGAACAAATCGAACGCAGTGAACAACAACGAATTATGGTGTTTTTGTTTGATGGTGTGCGTACTGGTTTCATTGTCGATTCAGTGGCGGAAGTGTTGAAAGTGCCAAAATCTTCAATTGAACCTGCGCCAAATTTATCGAATATCCAATCAAAACTCATTGCACGAGTGGCGAATTTGGAAAAACAAAAACGGTTAATTTTACTCATTGAGCCTTCGCATCTATTGGAAGCAGAAGATCGTGAGGGTTTAGCGGCATTCGCCGAATAATAACAGGAAAAACAGGAGTTTTTAGGCATGATTAAGTTACTCATTGTTGACGATTCTGCATTGATGCGTCGTCAACTTAGTTCAGTATTTGAAGCGGAAGGCGATTTTGAGATTCGTTTTGCGCGTAACGGCAAAGAAGCAGTGGACGAAAATAAACACTTTCATCCCGATGTCGTTACTTTAGATATTAACATGCCTGAAATGGATGGCTTAACTGCATTAGTTTTAATAATGGCAGAACGGTCTGTGCCTGTTGTCATGGTGTCATCATTAACGGAGAAAGGCGCGTTAACGACATTTGAAGCGTTGGCGTTGGGAGCGGTGGATTATATTGCCAAACCCAGCGGCACGATTTCATTATCGATGGATGACATTAAAAAAGAATTGGTGGCTAAAATTCGTGCGGCAGCAAAATCGCACGTTAAAGCAGTGCGCCCCACACTAACAACGCGTCAACCTGTTGAAAAAGCTCCGCCGCCAATTATGCGACGCGGGATTGCCAATGACGGTATCGTTTTAATCGGTGTTTCAACGGGCGGACCTCGCACACTTGAAGATGTTTTGCCTTTACTGCCAGCAAATTTCCCATATCCCGTTGTAGTTGCTCAACACATGCCTGCGAGTTTTACTCTCCAATTTGCGGCACGGATGAATGATTTGTGTGCATTGCAAGTCGTTGAAGTCAGCAGTCCTCGTCCACTTGAATCAGGTTTTATCTATATTGGCAAAGGTGGTGCAGATGTGGTTGTGGTGCAACGAGCAGGAAAACTAATGGTTATTTCAAAACCCGAAAACAAAGACTTCTTGTGGCATCCATCGGTGGAACTACTTGGACGTTCAGCACTTGAGAATTATGACGCAGCAAAAATTATCGGCGTGATGTTAACGGGCATGGGTAATGATGGCTCAGATTCTTTTGCTCAAATTAAAAAACAAGGTGGACGAACAATTGCTGAAAGCGAGGCATCTTGCGTGGTTTTTGGTATGCCAGCAGAGTTAATTGCAAAAGACGGCGCAACAGCGGTTTTACCTTCGGATAAAGTAACAGAAAGAATTTTGACGTGGGTTAGATAGAGGAATAATTATGGCTTTTATAAAAAAACAACAATCGTCAAGTGAAACCGAAGACGAGCGTAAAGCCCCAAGAGATTTTGAGGGACTGTGTGAGGAATTAAATCACACGGATTCTCAAGTGCGTCGCTGGGCAGTGCGTGATTTAGTTGAAATGCCTAACGCAAGTTCGGTATTGGTTGAACGGTTAGAACATGAAAATAATGCCAGCGTGAGAACGGGCATTTTAAATGCTTTAGCAAAATTGCGAGATACCATTTCATTGAATGGATTGATTGAGTGTTTACGCAGTGAAGATGCCGCACTTCGCAATGAATCCATTGAAATTTTAAAAGAATTGCCAGACGAAGTAGCAGTAATCATTGAAAATTTATTAAAAGATTCAGATTCTGATGTACGAATTTTTGCTGTCAACATTTTAGAATCACTTCGCCATGAAAACGTCGAGCAATGGTTAATTAGTGTGATTGAAAAAGATTCACACGTTAACGTTTGCTCAACAGCATTAGATTTATTAAGTGAAGTGGGGTCAGAACTGGCAATACCTGCGATTAACAAATTAAAAGGACGTTTTCCAGATGAACCTTATGTTTGTTTTTCGGCTGATTTAGCGTTGAAGCGAATCGAAGACGGGAGTCAGTAAAATGTCTGCCATCAACATAAGCGACGAGGATTTTTTGAAATTCAAAGAATACTTTTATCGTAAAACGGGGATGTTATTTGAAGATTCCAAACGTTATTTTGTCGATAAACGCTTGATTGATCGCATTGAAACTACCGATTCAGGTAATTTCCGAAACTATTTTAACCAGCTACGTTTTGAAGTATCGGGCGAGGAATTACAACAGTTAGTTAACGTCATGACGGTTAATGAAACTTACTTTTTTCGTGAAGAATACCAATTCAAATGCTTGGTAAATTCCATGATGGATGAGATTACTCGTAAGAAAAAAGATGATTCCCCGATTCGTATTTGGTCAGTTCCGTCGGCATCAGGTGAAGAACCTTATTCAATTGCTATTTATTTATTAGAGTATTGGTCAGGTATTCATCGATGGGATGTCGAAATTATGTCTTCAGACATTGATACCAAAATCATCGCACAAGCTAGGCGAGGATATTATTCAACCCGTTCAGTTATGAATTTATCAAAACCCATTTTGGCAAAATACTTCACGCCGCAAGCTGGTGGCTATCAAATCTGTGAAGATTTACGTCAAGCAGTGGAATTCAGCCGCGTTAATATCACAAATGCTGTCGATGTCCGTAATTATCGTGATATAGATGTTATTTTTTGCCGTAATTTGCTCATCTATTTCGATGATGCGTCACGGCGACAAGCGGCTGAAATGTTTTTTGATGCAATGAAAGAGGGCGGATTTATTTGTTTAGGGCATTCAGAATCGATGAGTCGTATTTCTTCGTTATTTCGGGTGCGTAAATTTCCAGATGCAATCGTTTATCAAAAACCTTGGGAGGCATGATGAAACATATTCTCGTCATTGACGATGCGGCAACTGTGCGACTTTATCATCGCAACATATTAGAAACAGCAGGTTATAGCGTTGATGAAGCTATCAATGGGATTGAAGCCTTAGAAAAAGCTTTAGTAACTTCTTACGATTTATATATTGTCGATGTCAATATGCCTAAATTGGATGGTTATGGATTTTTAAAAGAATTTCGTCGCCAAGAAGATGTGCTTCAATCACCCGCGATTATGGTGACTACTGAAGCAGGTAATCAAGACAAAATTCTTGGTTATGTGTCAGGAGCAAATTTATATATGACTAAACCAACTAAACCTAACCAATTACTTAGTTACGTCCGTTTATTACTTGGAGAGGTTGCGTAATGAATAATTTATTAGAACAATTTTTATCTGAAGCGCGTGACTTTTTACAAGGCATTGCTGAAAAGTTAATGCAATTAGAAAATGATCCAAATAGCACTGAATTGATGGTCGAATTATTCCGTTTTGTGCATACACTAAAAGGTAACAGCGGACTTTTTGATTTTCCTGAAATGACCCGTGTGTTGCACGCGAGCGAAGATTTGATGGATGCGGTACGAAATGGACGTGTTAGTTATTCGCAAACGCTTGCGGATCAATTACTTGAAGCGATGGATTTTGTAAGTGCTTTGATGGATGAAATCGAACTGACAGGAAAAACGAGCAGCAATCATGTTGGAACATCAACTGAATTAACAAACGCTTTACGCGCTTTGTTGAATGCACCTAACGCAGTTCATGTGCCAGTTGCCATTGAAACGTACACCGACGATGGTTTGGCAGTGAAAGCAATTTCATGGTCTGAATTACCACTAATGGATTTGCCTGAATCAACCGCGATGGGTTTACATCGTTGTGCCATTGATGGCGAAACTGTTTTGTGGCTTCAATACACACCAGAACCCGAATGTTTTTTCAAAGGTGAAGACCCATTCTTTTTAGTACGACAAATTCCTGATGTTGCATGGCGGCACATTATTTTGAATAACACCGCTTCGACATTAGCGGAAATGGATGTGTTCAGTAGCCAGCTTGTTTTTCAATTATTGACGATTGCATCGACAGAAGAATTAGACGACTTATTACGTTACGTTCCTGATCAAATTCATCGTGTAAAAGTTCCTGCATTAGCGTTTGTAAAACCTAGCGGTAATAGCGATGACGTAGCGTTGGATGAAGATTTCATTATCAATATCTTGGAATTTTTTGATGGCAATGAACTTGAAACATTAACCAACACGATTAACACCATGTTGGAATTGTCTTCACCTGATTTGTGGTCATCTTCGGCTTTGCGTTGGGTATTACATCTTATTGAAACTGAACCTGATAACAAACCTGTTCAACGAATTTTATTGGAATCATTACGCACGCAAAAAACGCCTGATTGGTCGGCATTAACATTACCTGATGTTGAACCTTCTCGAAATGTAGTGGCATCGCCTGTTGTTAATGTCAACATCTCAGAAATATCCGATACGTTATTAGTTTATTTTAATGAGGTGATTGATGCACAAAAGGAAATTTTAAGTCTCCCTGCATCGAGTGGTGGCGCGTGGTCAGCGGGACGATTGAAAGCCGTCGGTGCAACGTTAATCGGTTGTTATCGCGCAGTACAAAGAGCGAATGAAGTTGAGCATATTGAAGCCGCATTACAATTAGCATTGACCGAAAATTCTCCCACTCCATTATTAATTTGGTTAGACAATTCGTTGCTGGATACACACGAACCTGTTTTAGTGGAAGAACATGAACAACATGAAGAGCATCTCGTCGCTAACCATTTAGCTGCACAAACTGACGCAAAATCAAATCGCCGTCCTGAAGAAATTGGTGGTGCAAATATCGTCGCAGCATCTAAAACACTGAAAGTTGATCAGGATAAAATTGACCGATTGATGAATTTAATTGGTGAAATGGTCGTCGCAAAAAATGCGCTGCCATATTTAGCGAATCGTGCTGAAACCGTGTTTGGTGTGCGTGAATTGTCGCGGGAAATTAAAGCGCAATACGCCGTCATCAATCGCGTTGCAGAAGAAATGCAAGATACGATTATGCAAGTTCGCATGATGCCTGTGTCGTTTATTTTTCAGCGTTTTCCTCGGATGGTGCGCGATATTTCACGCAAATTGGGCAAAGAAGTTGAGTTAGTTTTGGAAGGCGAAGCGACTGAAGCCGATAAAAATATCATCGAAGCCTTATCTGATCCATTGATTCATATTGTACGAAACAGTTTAGATCACGGTTTGGAAATGCCAGAAGTGCGTCTTGCGGCGGGTAAATTTGCAACAGGAAAATTATTGATTCGGGCGAGTCAAGAATCTGATCGTGTTTTGATTGAAATTATTGACGACGGTAAAGGGATTGATCCAGACGTTATCAAGCAAAAAGCCTATGAAAAAGGCTTGATTGACGAATCCACATTTGAACGCATTAGCGACCAAGACGCAGTAAATTTGGTTTTTGCGGCAGGTTTTTCAACGGCAGATGTGATTTCAGATTTGTCGGGACGTGGCGTGGGAATGGATGTCGTGCGTTCTGCGGTTGAAAAAGTGAATGGCACGGTTGGAATTGAAAGTGAACGTGGTAAAGGCACGCGATTATTCTTATCGCTACCATTATCAATGGCTGTCACCAATGTGATGATTATCGAATCAAATACGCAAATATTCGGTGTGCCGATGGATATGGTTGTTGAAACTGTACGCGTACCCCGCGCACACATTCGGACGATTAAACAAAAACAAACCACTGTTTTACGCGGTCGAATCGTACCCTTGTTATCACTTAATGATTTGTTAGCGAAAAGTGAGCCGCAATTATCTAATGAAGACGATGAATTTGCGACATTGATTGTGCGTGTTCACGGTGAACATGTGGGTATTTTAGTTGATGATTTCAGAGAAACCGTAGACATTATTCTCAAACCAATGACAGGTATTTTAGGCGGTTTGCCAGGTTATTCTGGCGCGGCATTGTTGGGCGATGGTTCAGTGTTAATGGTTTTAAATCCACGGGAGTTGATTTAGTTATGGCGATTGAATATAAAAAATCACAGGCGGTATTTAACGATTTTATTGGCGTTGAAGAAGCAGAGGCTTTACTAGAATGGTTGCAAAAAAATCCAAAAGGCAAAGTAAATTTTGCGGAATGCACCCACATTCATGCGTCTAGTTTGCAAGTTTTAATGGCGATTAAACCACCGATTGCAGCAGAACCGAACGATGCAGACTTAGCGGTTTGGTTAAAAATTGCGTTAAAATAATAGCCCAAATTCAATTAATAAGGAAAATACAAATGGCAAAAACAATTCTACTCGTAGACGATTCGGTCACGATGTTAATGAGTGTCAAAAATAACTTAGAAATCGCAGGGTTTAAAGTCGAAACGGCTGAAGATGGCGTAAAAGCAATGGCAAAACTGAGTTCTGGTTTGAAACCCGATTTAATTATTACTGACATCAATATGCCGAATATGGGCGGTATCGAATTGATTAAAAAAGCGCGTGCTTTGCCTGGGTTTCGATTTATACCGATTCTGACATTGACCACGGAAAGTAATCAAGGCAGACGTGATGAAGGTAAAGCCGCTGGCGCAACAGGCTGGTTGGTAAAGCCAGTAGGTGGTGTTGATTTACTGAAAATCATCAAGCAAGTTTTGCCTGGAGCTTAGTTGTGAGAGCGAAATACCAAGGCATCGATTTTAAAAGTAGGGCAGGGCGCATTTTATGTTTTGGCGTAGGTGCAATGCTTTTACTCATAATCAGTGCTGTGTTTTTGAATAGCTATTTAGAAACACAATTAGGACATTTAAAAGATGTGATGTTTTTGGGTTTGGCAACGATTATTACATTCGTTTCACAATGGCTTTTGATTGTTGAAATGCAAAAGCCGAAAGTATTGTCGGTTGAAGAACGTGTTAATGCGACGAATGAAAAGCTTCGTCATGTGCTTAATAACATTACGCTTCAAGTTGAAAGTTCGTTCAATACAGAAAATGCTAATTCATCACCTGAAAATTCAAACGATGAGCTGGCAGTTGCCTTGGTGAAATGCACAGAAAATGTTGAAAAACGAGTGCGGGTTTTAATTGATACATTGCAACTTGGAAATAATGAAACGCTCGAAACAGCGCGATTAGATTTGCTACCAGAAATTGAAAAAACTGCTAATGCAATTATTGAATATCTAAATGCGAGTACAAATATCGATACAAAATTGCGTGAACAAATGAATGGCACGCAACCGTTGTTATTGAATTTACAAAATGCTTTGAATGATTTTTCATGTAAAGCCACCGTGGCAGAATCGCCGCTATTAGCAAATTGTATCAATGAAACCAGTGCGATTGTGGATAGACACATACGACTTGATAAAGAAGTAATTCAACAGTTAAATGTTATTTCTCATGATACGGGTGACGCGTCATTGCAGCTTGCGACATCGATGCGTAGTTTGAGTGATGAAGCAGGGAATTTAGTACGCTATATCACAGAAGCGGTGATGAAAATTGGTGAAATGGACGGCAGTATTAAAGACAGCGTCGATTTCATTGTAAAAATTGGATATTTCATTCAAGAAATCCCAGAGAAAATTCAACAGGATATTGCATCTGTTCAAGGTGCTGGCAGCGTGATTGATGACTTAGGTTATTTGGTTGACAGTATTAAGGAAATTAGTTTCCAAACAGATATTTTAGCGGTGAACGCTTCTATTCAAGCGGCTCATGCGGGCGATAAAGGTTTGGGATTTAAAATTGTTGCTGATGAAGTGCGTAAATTAGCGGTGAATTCAAACAAAGCCGCAGAAATGATTGAAGAAGGTTTAGATGCAGCCCGCCATACCATTCGGAACGGTTTGAAATTCAAGTTTTTAGATGAAATTATGAATCGAATGAACGAAGCGGCTCAGGTAATGGACGCTGTTCAAAATTTAGAAAATGCTCATCAAGATGCCAGTCAGTATTACAAAACGTTGTTTAATGTTATCAATAGTAACAATCGAAAACTTGCCGCTGATATTGCTGAAATTTTAGGCAGTATTCAATACCAAGACATCGTGCGCCAACGAATTGAACGAATGCAGTTTGTGATAGAACGCCGTAATGATTTATTTGAATCGTTTGTCACAGAATTGGAATCTAATAATGGTAATCTCACGAACGATTTCGCATCACAGATAAATGTAATACTTAATAATTACATTGAAGATGAATTACAACATGGCAATAGTTTAAATTCAGATAACGAAGAAGATGCGCCACCAAAATTCGAGCTTTTCTAATTCACTGCGTTGTGTGAGAATGAGAACTTACATTTTAAAAATTTTAAGGAGTAAATGATGGCGAAAATTTTAGTGATTGATGATGAAGAACAATTGCGTGATTTATTGAAACAAATGTTGGGACGTGATGGACATGAAGTTCAAACTGCGTGCGATGGTGTTGAAGGAATGAAAATCTTCGGTCAATTCAGTCCTGATTTAGTCATTACAGACATTATCATGCCGAATAAAGACGGTATTGAAGTGATTACTGAATTATTGTGCGGCAATACAGGAACACCGATTATTGCGATTTCAGGTGGTCGCCGTGCGATTACTGCGGAATTCAATTTAGAATCTGCTGAACTTTTAGGTGTAAAAGGCATTTTGTCTAAACCTTTTACCCGCGATCAACTACGCGAAGCCGTAAAAACCGCTTTGGATTCATGAGTTCGTCTGTCCCCGTTTTAGTCATAAGTAATCGCAAAGGTGGTGCGGGTAAAACAACCGTTTCGGTGAATATTTCCGCCGAATTTGCCGCTACAAAACAGCGTATTTTACTTATTGATTTAGATTCACAAGGGCATTGCGCCGTTGGTTTAGGTGTAAAAATAAACGTGGGACAGGCTGCCGTTCATGATATTTTCACTTCGCCCACGTTACGACTTATTGATGCCGTATGCGAAACCTCGATACATAATCTTTTTCTTCTGCCCGCAAATCCAGCATTTCAACATGGAGATAGTGGTAATGATGAACAATGTTTAGCGCGGGCGTTAGCGGATAAATCGATTGCCGAAAAATTTGATTTAATCGTTATAGACACACCTCCTTCGTTAGATAATTTACTTTTAAATGCGTTAGCTGCTGCAAATTGGGTATTGGTGCCTTATGTACCGCATCCCTTGTCTTTTGAAGGCGTGCGTCAATTAGTTCGCGTGTTATTTAAAGTGATTTCTAGTCGCAATCCCAAACTTAAAATTTTAGGTTTTTTACCTGTGATGACGGGAAATCATGTGCGCCAACATCGGCAAACGACTGAACAAGTGACTAAACAATTTGGTGCGTTGCGAGTATTGAATGGCATTCGTACCGATATTAAATTAGCCGAAGCCTTTGGCGTGGGTAAACCAATTAGATTGTATGCTGCGAAAAGTCGGGGAGCAGAAGATTTTTCTGAATTAGCAACAACGTTGATTCAACTGATGAAAAAATAACGTCACTTCCCTGTTTTTCTTTATAGGATTGAAAGAAAATGTCTATGAGCAATAAAGAATTCCCCATTGATGCGCTATTTCCCTTAAATGAATCTGCAATTATTAGTAAGACGGATTCAAGTGAAGTAATTACGTTTGTGAATCAGCAATTTTGTCGTGTTTCGGGTTATTTAGAAGAAGAATTGCTAGGCAATACACACGTTATGCTTAATTCTCACGTTCATTCAAGTGAGTTTTTTCATGTTATGTGGGAAGCTATCTCGAATGGAAAAAGTTGGCAAGGTGAAATTTGTAATCGTGCAAAAACAGGACAGTTGTATTGGTTGAATACTTCAATTTTCCCGATAATTGATAAAGATACGGGTGAAGTATCTGGATACACTGGGGTTGGCTTTGATATTACTGAGAAAAAGCATTTGGAATTAGGCGTGCAATCTCAGGAAATACTTTACGATTCTGTTATTGAAAGCACCGATGGTTTTTGGCATTTAGATAATAAAGCGCATTTCATTGACGTAAGCACACGTTATTGTCAGTTGTCAGGCTACACCGAAACGGATTTGTTGACGTTGACCATTTCTGATTTGGAAGCCGACGATCATAAAGGCGATTTAACGTATCAGCTTAGTACATTAAATGAATCAAAGACCAGTAAAGTTTTTGAATCTATGCACCAACGTAAAGATGGAACGAATTGGTTTGTAGAAATTTTGATTAGTTACAACGTCAAACACGATAATTTTTATATATTTTTACGCGATATTTCAAAGCGAAAACTGAATGAGCGTGAACAATCGGCATTGCAACAGCAACTGAATCATTTGCAAAAGCTGGAAAGTATTGGGCGATTAACCGCTGGGATTGCTCACGATTTCAACAACATTTTGGCAAGTATTTTAGGTTATAACGAGCTAAATAAAATAAATGCTGAAGATATGCCAGACAATGAATTCAAAGCAGATTTTTTGCATAACTCGGCACAAGTTGATGTTGCAGGAAGTCGAGCTGTTGATTTAATTAAAAAAATGTTGGCGTATTGCCGTCAAGAAGAAGAGCATAAAAGTAACGCACGATTAGAACTTTCTGATGTGTTGAATAAAATTTTGATTATGTTGCACGAAATTATTCCATCAACTATCACTATCAAAGCAAATTTGGTGGATGATGTTTATATTACAATCGACGAAACAGATTTTTATCAAATTATTGTAAATTTATTTGTAAATGCTCGCGACGCACTCAATAAAGCGAAAGGCACTATTGAATTAAGTATTTATTTAGTGGATTTTCAATCTCATATTTGTAGTGCCTGTCACGAAAAAATATCGGGTAAGTTTGTTGAAATAAAAATTTCTGATACGGGCGATGGAATCAATCCAACAAAATTAGCGCATATTTTTGAACCTTTTTTTACGACAAAAAAAGTGGGTGAAGGCACAGGATTAGGCTTATCTGTTGTCAGTGGCATTATTCATAATATGGATGGTCATATTTTGGTTGAATCTGAATTGGGCAAAGGAACAACATTTAAATTGTTATTTCCCTAACTCGCGCCGCCTAAATTATCGTCATGCCGTATAATTGTTTTTATTTTTACGGCGTTTTCGATGTCAAACCACGATTTAATTACTCAACTTTCCAAACAACTTCAATCCTGTTTAAGCAAAGATAAACATCTTTTAAAACGCCAACTCGACAACTTACGTCGAAATAAAAAATCAACGCCGCAAGATTTCGAAAAACTACAAAGTCGGATCGAAAAATCGGCGGCAGGTTTTGGAAAAAGACGCGCTAGTTTTCCTGTATTAAATTTCCCTGATTTACCTGTTACAGGTAAAAAAGACGACATCGCCGAACTCATCAAAAACAATCAAGTCGTCATCATGTGTGGCGAAACAGGCTCAGGCAAAACCACCCAATTACCGAAAATTTGTTTAGAAATTGGACGCGGCGCGGCAGGTTTTATCGGTCACACGCAACCACGTCGAATTGCGGCACGAACCGTTGCAGACCGAATTGCCGAAGAATTAGGCGAGCCGATGGGCAAATCAGTCGGTTATAAAATCCGTTTTAATGACAAAACGCACGCCGATTCGCTCGTCAAGCTGATGACCGACGGGATTTTGCTCGCCGAATCACAAAACGACCCATTTCTCAGCCAATACGACACCATCATCATCGACGAAGCGCACGAACGCAGTTTAAACATCGATTTTTTGCTCGGTTACATGAAATGGTTATTGCCAAAGCGTCCCGATTTAAAACTGATTGTTACTTCTGCAACGATTGATACGAAACGTTTTTCGGAACATTTTAACAACGCTCCGATTATTGAAGTTTCGGGGCGGACGTATCCCGTTGAAATGCGTTATCGCCCGATTGAAGCCAAAGACGATGAGGAAGATGACGAAACCACCGACGAGTTGCAAAATGCAATTTTAGACGCGGTTGATGAGTTGTATCGAGATTTGCGCGGTGATATTTTGATTTTTCTGACGGGTGAACACGAAATCCGCGAAACCACCGAATCGCTGAAAAAACATCATCCGAATCAATATGAAATTTTGCCGTTGTATTCAAAATTGAGTGTGAGTGAACAAGAGCGCGTTTTTAAACCGAAAGGTGGAAAAATACGAATTGTGTTATCCACTAACGTCGCCGAAACGTCTTTAACTGTGCCGAATATTCGTGGCGTAATCGATACAGGTCACGCGCGAATTAGTCGTTACAGTCCAAAAAGTAAAATTCAACGTTTGCCGATTGAGCGCATTTCGCAATCGAGCGCGAACCAACGGGCGGGACGTTGCGGACGGGTTGCAGAAGGAATTTGTATTCGACTTTATTCGCGCGAAGATTACGAAGCGCGTCCCGAATTCACCGAACCAGAAATCATGCGGACA
>SESD01000473.1_pt1 | contig 24941 bp, 24 predicted proteins | sample 3171411 | NCBI WGS metagenome assembly SESD01 (sample SAMN06051880, study PRJNA518727) | freshwater metagenome | biome: subpolar coniferous forest; feature: holomictic lake; material: water; isolation source: holomictic Lake 442, 16.5 m depth | place: Canada: near Kenora, Ontario | collected...
CTAGTTTTCAAGACTAGTGCAATCGACCACTCTGCCAAGCTTCCATTTATACAACTCCTCCGACGACAAGATGCCCTGGATCGGGGGTGCCCATTCTGGCCACAAGTGATCTCCAGTCATCCTGTTACGACTCAATCTGATGCGCCTTGCCTTAACTGATCATCAAATGAGGCTGGGATAGTACCTTTTTGCGACTGTCTTCGCCAGCAGTCTGCGTATGCCCCTTATTTATAAGTTCTTTATTTATATTGCAACTTATTGCCATTATGCGTAGTCTTATGTTGTAGACAGTACATAAACTAAGGAGTTCATGATGCAACCTGAACTAAGATATTCGAATCAAAATGCAACTGGCGCACTTGCAGCCGAGCGCAACAAGGTTCTCCGCAATACATACGGAATGCTGGGCCTAACCATGATCCCGACCGTGATCGGGGCGATGATCGGCATGAATACCAACTTCTCCTTCCTCGCACAGTCCCCGATCATGGGTCCTCTGGTGATGATGGCGGTGATGATTGGTCTGATGTTCGGCGTCAGCGCGACCCGCAACAGTGTGATGGGGGTCGTACTCTTATTCGTATTTACTTTTGTAGCAGGATGGTGGCTCGGTCCAATGCTGCAGTATGCCCTTAACTTCAGAAATGGCGCACAACTGGTCGGTATTGCTGCCGGCGGCACTGGGGCCATCTTTCTCACCTTGGCGACAGTCGCTACCGTGACCCGTAAAGACTTCGGCTTCATGAGCAACTTCCTGATGGTGGGACTGGTGATGCTAGTTCTCGCTTCGGTTGCCAATCTGTTCTTCGCCATGCCGGCCGCCTCACTTGCCATCTCGGCGGTAGCGGTGTTGTTATTCTCCGGATTCATCCTGTTTGACGTCAGCCGTGTCGTCAACGGTGGTGAGACCAACTATGTCATGGCAACGATGGGGATTTATCTCAGTATCTACAACCTCTTCATGAGCTTGCTACATCTGCTACTGGCATTCTCAGGCGAGAAAGACTGACGCGACACTGCATCAGATAGCGTCATCTACAACAAGAGGGCGGCTGGTAACAGCCGCCCTCTTGCATTTCTACGGTGAACTATGCCGACGACTTATCAAATAGTGCGATCGATTCTACATGAGAGGTATGAGGGAACATATTCACTACCCCAACCGCTTTGAGTCGATAACCCTTGGCATGGACCAGCACCCCCGCATCCCTCGCCAGCGTGGCTGGGTTGCACGAGACGTACACAATACGGGCGGGTGCTGACTCCCCCTCATCCAGTGAATTGACTACTGCAAATGCGCCATCACGCGGCGGATCGAGCAGCATCTTGTTGAACATGCCCTCACCCTTCAACCACGCCACATCGGTCTCGAACAGATTTTTTTCACTAAAACTAGTATTGCCGGATAACTGGTTACGCTCTGCATTCTCCCCCGCGCGTTTTACCATGTTTGAACTGCCCTCATAACCCACCACACGGGCCCCGCTCCGCGCGATCGGCAGGGTAAAGTTACCCAGCCCACAGAAAAGATCCGCGATCCGGTCCCCCACCTGAGGGTCAAGCAGACTCAGTGCGCGCCTCACCAGGATACGGTTCATCGCAGGATTAACCTGGGTGAATTCGGTCGGATGAAAGGGCATCACGATACCGAACTCAGGTAGGCTATAACTCAGTTCCGGTGAACTGATCGGATGGAATGGATATGCCGTCTCGGGACCCTTAGTCTGCAAAAAAAACTGGACCGAGTGCTTGTCGGCAAAAGCTCTGACTAGGGACTCGTCCTGACCGGTGAGAGGGTCCATAATTCGCAGCACCAGAACATCCACCCCGTCTCCCAGGGAAACCTCCACCTGTGGCAATCTCTCACGCAGAGATAGACTTCCGATCAATTCCCGCAGAGGCATGATCAATGCTGAAATACGGGGCGGCATGACCTCACACGACTGCATATCGGCAACAAAGCTGCTGCGCTTTTCATGAAAGCCTACTAATACGCCGCCCTTTTTAGCGACATAACGAACCGACATCCTGGCACGGTATCGGTATCCCCAAGCGGATCCATATACGGCCGGCAGAATGATGTCTGGCTCGACCTTACCGATATGCTTGAGATCGCTCTCAAGGATTCGCTGTTTCGCCGCAACCTGGGCCCTGTCATCCATATGTTGCAGGCTGCACCCACCGCATATCCCGAAATAGTTACAACGTGGGATCACTCTTAATGACCCCGTCTTCAGTATTTTTCCGACCTGGGCCAACTCAAAGCTAGGTTTCTTACGGTACGGACTGTAGGTGACTAACTCACCCGGTAGTGCACCCTCGATAAAGATGACCTTACCCTCGTAATGGGCAACACCCCGACCCTCCTGATCGAGTGATTCGACTATGACGGGGGGGATCATCTGGTATCTGTCTGGATGAGTGGCAATCGAGTGGAAAACTTGAAACGACCTAGCACTTCCACTGGCCGAGAAATTCATGCCAATGGAGCTCGGTCGATTTGACGAGGGTGGCACGTACCAATTCAGATTCTTGTTGATACTGTTCTTGACTCAAGGCCCCTCTCATCAACTGAAAGCGGAGATACACTAAGTAAGTGTTCACCACATCGGTCTCGCAATAATTTCGGATGGCAGCAATCTCGCCGTTCTGGTAAGCACCCCATACTTGTGATCCATCCATCCCAAGCTTACCCGGCAGCCCCAGCAGCCTTGCCAGATCACTTAAAGGGGCATTGGCACGTGGTTGATATAGTGCCAATAAATCCATCAGATCTAAGTGGCGGGTATGATAACGGCTGAGATAATTATTCCACTTGAATTCACGATCATCCTCACCAATCTCCCAATACCGACGTGCCTGAATGCCATGTATCAAGCTACGGTAATGCAGTACAGGGAGATCGAATCCGCCGCCATTCCATGAGATTAGTTGGGGAGTGTACTTATCGATACCTTCGAAGAATCGACGGATCAGCTCATCCTCAGAGTCTTCTGTAGTACCGAGCGACCAAACTCGGAAATCATTCTTATCACGCAGTGCACACGAAATCGCCACCACCCTTTGCAGATGCAGCTGTAAAAAATCATTTCCGGTCGATTGTCGGCGAGACTGAAATGCCATCTCAGCCACATCCTCTGCGGCCAGCTCCGGACCCAGATCATTGAGCTTACGTATCCCCTCGATATCGGGCACGGTCTCTATATCGAACACCAGTAATGGCGTCATGCGGCGAAGACTCCTGTCGACAGATAACGATCACCCCGATCGCACGCAATAAAAACGATCACCGAATTCTCTACCTCATCAGAGATCTTGAGTGCCATGGCCAGCGCACCACCGGTTGAGATTCCCGCAAAAACTCCCTCCTCACTCGCCAATCGTCGGGTCATATCCTCAGCCTCATCCTGAGAAACGAGCATGATACGGTCCACCTTATCTGGATCATATATTCTAGGCAGGTAGGCCTGTGGCCACTTACGAATACCGGGAATCTGAGCCCCCTCCTCCGGTTGCACGCCAATCACCTGAACCGCTGGATTTTTTTCCTTGAGATACCGACCGCAGCCCATGATGGTCCCGGTGGTCCCCATGCTGCTGACAAAGTGACTGATCTGTCCATCGGTATCACGCCAGATCTCGGGGGCGGTTCCTAGATAATGAGCAAGCGGATTGTCTGGATTCGCGAACTGGTCGAGAATGATTCCACAACCCTCATCACGCATGCTCTCAGCTACATCTCGGGCCTGCTCCATACTCCCTTGCTTTGGCGTCAGTACGATCTGAGCATCGAATGCGCTCATCGATTGCCGACGCTCTATGCTCAAGTGCTCTGGCATCACCAGCACCATGCGATAACCCATCACCGCAGCAGCCATCGCCAGGGCAATCCCAGTATTGCCGCTGGTGGCCTCGATCAAGGTATCCCCCGGCTTGATCTCACCACGCGACTGTGCACGTGAAATCATCGACAATGCAGGACGGTCCTTGACCGACCCGGCTGGGTTATTACCCTCTAACTTAGCAAGGATGACATTACTCGTCATCCCCGGCAGGCGTTTCAACCTAACGAGCGGGGTATTGCCGACAAAATCTTCGATACTCTTCAACATGGAGAGGATATTCTTAAAGGGTTGTATCGATTATCTCACATGATCTCTCGATTAAAATGCGGCTGACATCGTAGCGAGCCACAAAAAGAGATCCGTTGGAATTAGTCCCGCCTAGACTGCGTGGGTTCTGTGAATAGAGTGACCATGAGTCATACTATCTTTGGGGCCTTCACCACCCGAGTTGCTCCTGTCGTGGGAAGACGATATGTAAGATAGAGAAAGGGCAGATCGGGGCCGGACAAGTCTCGGGGGAGGACCGCGATCAGATCATTGTGATTTCAGCGTTCAAACGTTGCAACATCGCCAGTGGGTCGGCCGCTTGTGTGATGGGACGCCCTATCACCAGATAGTTCGCTCCATTTGCAATCGCTTGACTCGGTGTGGTGACCCGCTGCTGGTCATCCACCGAAGCATCTAACGGACGGATTCCGGGTGTGACCAGACAGAAGTCATTTCCCATCATCTGTCTGAGATGTGAAGTCTCCAGAGCAGAGCAGACGACGCCATCCAGTCCGCACGACCCGGCAAGACTTGCCAGTCGTTGAACCACCATCTCAGGCTCTCCGGTCAACCCGATATCAGACAGGTCATCCTTCCCCATACTGGTGAGGAGAGTCACCGCGATCAGCTTGGTTGTTCCTATCGGTATCGCTTCACGTGCGGCAGAGAGCATCTTTTTCCCGCCAAGTGCATGCACATTCACCATCCAGACACCCAGACCTGCTGCAGCCTTGCATGCACCCGCCACGGTATTGGGAATATCATGAAATTTCAGATCGAGAAAGATCTCAAACCCCTGGCTCATCAGGCGCTCTACCAGCTGCGGTCCTGCAGCGGTGAATAGCTCTTTACCCACCTTGACCCGGCACAACCGAGGGTCCAGCTGGATTGCAAGTGCGAGCGCTTGCTCAGCACCCGGGAAATCAAGAGCAACGATAATACGTGGGGAGTTCATTCGGTTCATTACCTTACTTCGGTCTATCGCCTTGGTCGGCAGGGCTCTCATGATCCAAACTGGCGAGACTCGCTCGTCTGTACGCTGCAATCTCTCGTCTCTGTCTGAAAATCTTACCCAGACATGCCAACACCCCTATCGCCACCCCGACCGTAAAGAAGAGCAACAGTATCATTACCAGCGGGGCCTGCCACTCATACCCAAAAAAATATTGCAGCCTCACCGTATCAACATTCTTCACGGCGAAACCGAGCAATAGCAGAAACAACACGATACGTACGAACCATGTCAGATAATGCATGATTCTCCCCGAGATAAAAAAAGCAGCGAGATCTTGCGACCCGCTGCCATTATATTCTTGTTGTCTGAGAGCCGTTTTAGATCTTACTGTCCACCCTCTCACGCAACTCTTTCCCGGCCTTGAAGTGGGGTACGTACTTTTCCGGTACCTTCACTCTCTCACCCGACTTTGGATTACGTCCCACACGAGGCGGACGGTAGTTCAGGTCGAAACTACCAAAACCACGGATCTCAATACGCTCCCCCTGAAACAGGCTCTTGACCATGGCATCGAGTATCGTTTTTACTGCCAGCTCTGCATCCTTCGCCACCAGCTGCGGAAAACGCATTGCAAGCCTGGAAATCAATTCAGACTTCGTCATGAGAACCCTCTACTGTTCAATATTTTTAACATCCATCTTAGCCTTGAGCAGAGCACCCAGGCTCGTTGTTCCAGAGCTTGGAGAGCTCTCTGTTGTGACCTTCTGCATCGCATCGGTCTCTTCAGACATATCCTTCGCCTTGATGGAGAGATTGATGGCGCGGTTCTTACGATCGACATTGATGATCATCGCCTCGACCGTATCCCCCTCCTTCAGCTGTGTTCGGATATCCTCCACCCGGTCACGAGATACCTCTGACGCCCTCAGATAACCTTCCACATCATTATCCAGCGTGATCACAGCACCCTTCGCGTCCATCGACTTAACGGTGCCCTTAACGATGCTATTCTTATCATTGACTGAGACGAAGCTATTGAATGGGTCCCCTTCCATCTGCTTGATACCCAGTGATATGCGTTCCCGCTCAACATCAATCGACAGGACCATCGCCTCTAAATCATCGCCCTTCTTGTAATTACGAACAGCATCCTCTCCAGTCTGATTCCACGACAGATCGGACAAATGAACCAGCCCATCTATGCCGCCCAACAATCCAATAAATACGCCGAAATCTGTAATCGATTTGATTTGACCTTGAACCTTGTCTCCTTTCTTATGATTAATGGCAAAGTCTTCCCAAGGATTCGGCTTGCACTGCTTCATCCCGAGAGAGATACGACGACGCTCCTCATCAATCTCAAGGATCATCACCTCGACCTCATCTCCCAGCTGAACCATCTTGGAGGGGTACATATTTTTATTGGTCCAATCCATTTCGGATACATGCACCAGACCCTCGATCCCCTGCTCAATCTCAACGAATGCACCATAATCTGTCAGATTGCTGACCTTACCAAAGAGACGCGTACCCTGTGGGTACCGACGTGAGAGACCGACCCATGGATCTTCGCTCAGTTGCTTCATCCCCAACGAGACGCGGTTTTTTTCCTGATCAAATTTCAGAATTTTAGCAGTGACCTCATCGCCGACATTGATGACTTCGGAAGGGTGCTTGACCCGTCTCCAGGCCAGATCGGTAATGTGCAACAGCCCATCAATCCCACCGAGGTCAACGAATGCACCGTAATCGGTGATGTTCTTGACGACACCCTTGACGACTGCGCCCTCTTGCAGATTCGCCAGCAATGACTGACGGTCTGCTCCCTGACTTGCCTCAAGCACAGCACGACGTGAGACGACTACATTATTGCGCTTGCGATCAAGCTTAATAACCTTAAACTCCATCTCCTTATTCTCAAAAGGAGTGGTGTCCTTGACCGGACGGATATCAACCAATGAACCGGGTAGGAAGGCTCTGATACCGTTAATCATTGCGGTCAGACCGCCCTTGACCTTTCCATTCACCATACCGCTCACGATAGCACCCGTCTCCATGGCCTTTTCCAGATCGTGCCATGCGGTCAGTCGTTTGGCCTTGTCACGTGACAGGCGGGTCTCTCCATAACCATCTTCCAGAGCCTCGATCGCCACTGTGATGAAATCACCGGCCTTGACCTCAACCTCGCCCTTATCATTCTTAAATTCTTCTACCGGGATAAAGCTCTCGGACTTGAGTCCTGCATTTACGACTACGATGTTATAGTCAACACGGACCACTTCGGCGGTAATGACTTCGCCAATACGCATTTCTTGGCGGGTGAGACTCTCTTCAAACAGAGCGGCGAAACTTTCTGGGGAGCTGGTGGCGGGGGAGGCAGTTGTCATTATAAAAAACCTGGTTTTAAATCACGCCGAAATAATCATCTGGCGAGGGGTTGGTTAATAAATTTGCTTGAATTCATGACCGGACTTGCGCCCTGAATATTGAACAGGGTCATCTCACCACATCACCATCATCAAGCAGGCTTTGCGCAGACCTCACCGTACCGTCTCAGCACCTCATCCACCGCCTGGGTGATATTGAGAGTGCTCGTGTCTAGCAAGCTTGCATCTGCGCCCTGTTGCAGGGGTGCTACGCTGCGATTACTATCGCGAGCATCACGGTCCCGGATATCTTGCAAAAGGGTTGAGATATTAGCATCGATTCCTTTCTCCATCAACTGTTTATACCGTCTCTGAGCACGCGTCTCTGCATCGGCCGTCAGAAAAATCTTCATCACCGCATCGGGAAATACCACCGACCCCATATCCCTTCCATCCGCTACCAGTCCGGGTACCTGATGGAATGCCCTCTGACGGTCCAGTAATGCTGACCTGACCTGGGGGTACGCAGCAACCTTAGAGGCCCCATTGCTACAAATCTCAGCACGGATTGCATCGGCCACATCCTCCCCCTTCAGAATGATCTTCGCACCCGTAAAAACAACATCCAGATCTCTAGCAATATTAGACAATGCTGCCTCATCGGTTAGGTCCACCTCAGACTGCATCGCTGTATACGCAACCAACCGATACAGCGCACCGCTATCGAGGTAATGGAACCGGAGACTTGCTGCCACCTTCTGTGCAACTGTGCCCTTACCGGACGCAGAGGGCCCATCAATCGCAATCACCGGAGCGCCATTTAGGTTCATAGATAGCCTTAATAATTACACACAGAAAATAAACCCAATCAGTCCTTGACGATGGTGGAAAATTTCTCGAAATAGTCAGGAAAGGTCTTCCCCACACAGTTCGGGTCATTGATCCTTAAAGGTGTACCGAAGGACGCGAGTGAGAAGCACATTGCCATCCGGTGGTCGTCGTAGGTATCAATTTCCGCATATCGGGCTTGGTGTAACGATATCGGCTCAATACGAAGAAAGTCCGCCCCCTCCTCGACCTTTGCGCCGAGTTTACGTAGCTCCCTGGCCATGGCTTCAAGTCGGTCGGTCTCCTTCACACGCCAACTGGCAATATTGCGTAAGATGGTGACACCATCCGCGAACAGGGCTGCCACCGCGAGTGTCATTGCCGCATCTGGAATATGGTTGCAGTCAATATCGATTGATCGGAGTCGCCCAGACGTGGGTGCGCATGCCTCGATCCAGTTATCCCCAAAGGTGATACCCGCACCCATTTTCTGCAGCGCTTCAGCGAAACGAATGTCCCCCTGAAGGCTACTCCGACCGACCCCCTCCACCCTCACCGGACCGCCACCGATGGCGCCTGCTGCCAGAAAGTAAGAGGCCGAGGAGGCATCCCCCTCAACGAATATCTCGCCGGGACTACGGTACCGCTGTCCGCCTCGCAGCGTAAATCTTTGCCACCCATCATGCTCGACCTGTACCCCGAAACGAGCCATCAGCGCGATAGTCAGATCGACATAAGGACGTGAAATAAGCTCCCCCGTCACCTCTATCGTCATCCCTTCACTCGAAGTGATCTCTGACAGTGGGAGTGCCAACAGAAGACCCGTCAGAAACTGACTGGAGATGTTACCCCTGAGTGTGACCCTACCTGCATGAATGGGGGCAGGCTTTATTTCCAGAGGCGGGAATCCATCACTGCCCAGGTAATGGATCTCCGCGCCCAATTGCCTCAGAGCATCCACCAGATCACCGATCGGCCGCTGATGCATCCTCGCTACGCCGGAGAGTTGATAATGCCCCTGCGCCATCGCCAAGACTGCTGTCAGCGGACGGAAAGCCGTGCCTGCATTGCCCAGAAATAAATCTGCCTCAGTAACCGGAAAGCGGAACGGGGATTGCCCGCCGATACCCCTCACCCGGTAATCATTGTCACCACTCTGAGTGATCGACACGCCCAACGCTGTAAGCGCCTCTAGCATCCTTGCTGTGTCATCGGATGCAAGCATTTCGCGTACCTGGGTATCCCCTTCCGCAAGAGCTGCGAGGAGCAATACTCGGTTTGAAATACTCTTGGAGCCGGGCAAACGGACTACCCCCTGGGCACCACGGGCGAGGGGGAGATCGAGAGAGTCCATTACATTCTAGCCACGAGAATACTATTCTTAAAAAGTGAGTTCAGAGTCATCACACCGCGAGTCATTGTTAGGAGCACTCAGATCACTCCATCATATTTGAACGAGAATGAGGATACTCAATTTATATGAATACCAAGAAATAGTGTAAGTGCAACTAAAAAGGCCGCTATTATAGCCATCCTGCGGTGGTCCGTCTTAACCTGCCCACCCCCTCTTGGCAATGCATCTTTATCAAGACTAATATTTTACGCTATCCTCATCCCTTTCCCATGATTGCCAATCTGCTCTCAATTCCAAAAGAGAATGCTACTCAACGCCGATGTGTTACAACGGTCAGCCATGGAGCGGCGGGGTCGATTCGATTTGTTTCAAATCAGACATATGTCATGACAAGGAGATTCTGGATGATTAGGCTCAAACATATATACCTTCTGGGCATGCTAGCCGCCTTGTCTTGTGCCTCACCGAGCACATGGTCCCAGGTGAAGGAGAATACGCTCATCGTCGCAGCCGGAAAGGGCAGCCTCCCCGGTGTTAAGGCATCTCTTGCCAAAAGGTCTAATGTGAATGCCAAGTCAGCCGATGGCATCACCGCATTGATGGCCGCATCTGAGAATGGGCATGAAGAGGTGGTGGAAGTGCTGATCGCTGCCAAGGCGAATGTGAATGCTGTATCAAATGATGGCACCACCGCACTGATGATCGCATCTCAAAGTGGTTTTCATGAGGTGGCACGTATCCTGATTGAGGCCCATGCCGATGTGAATGCTAAGTCGAATGATGGCAATACCGCACTGATCATTGCCTCACAGAAGGGTCACCGTCATGCGGTCCAGACCTTACTCGGCGCTGGGGCCGATGTGAGTGCCCGCAAGAGTGACGGTCTCACATCCTTGATGCAAGCCTCACAGGAGGGTCGGTGGCAGGTAGTGCCTCTCTTGCTCGCGGCCAAGGCTGATGTAAATGCACAACTCAGTAATGGCGCTAATGCATTGATGCTCGCATCTCAGATGGGACAGCTCAGGGCGGTTCACGCACTCCTCGCAGCCAAGCCGGATGTAAATGCTAAGGCCGTCAATGGAGCCACCGCGATGACGCTCGCCTCAAAGTATCAGCATCAGGAGGTGGTTAAGATTCTTAAGGAAGCAGGCGCTAAGTAGAGCCTCTAACAGATACTAAGGTGCCCCATCAGACTGCTTGTACCGGAATGCTGCCTCGTTGATTGATGATACGGTTCATCTCATTCACGTAGACCAGTCTTGGTTGGTAGAGCCGTAACTCGGACTCGGAATACGCCGCATAGCTGGCTATGATCAGGATATCCCCTGGACTCGCCTTATGTGCAGCAGCCCCATTGACTGAAATAATCCCTGAATTGCGCTGGGCACGGATGGCATAGGTGGTGAATCTCTCACCATTAGTGATGTTATAGATATCGATCTGCTGGTACTCGGAGATCGTGGCGGCATCGAGCAGCGCATCATCAATCGCACACGACCCCTCATAGTTGAGCTCAGAGTGCGTCACTCGGACCCTATGCAACTTGGCTTGCAACATGGTTTTCTGCATGACTTTCATTATAATGAATTCAACAGATCAATTATAACCAATCTGCGGCTAGGGATGGCAAGACTTTGGCGCTGCTGAGCCGGTTCTGAATGGGTATGCGGGATTTACTTGGTAATGGGTGAGAGAGTCAATCTCTTCCCCCTAGGGAAGTTTCAGCAGTGGGGGCTAATCGTTGCAATTGTTTACCCGAGTGGTTAACATCAAGCAGATGAAATCACTCGCCCGCCATCTGTAAGTGGCCATTCTAAAGGCGGTGGCGCGTATCTTGAAATCCTCCCGACTCTGCCGATAGTGCGATCCACGGGAGCTTACTCAACGCTTCCTTATACAAAAAAGGGTACCCCTATGTCTCACTGGTTCAAGGATAACTCGCAGTCCATTGGGCAGACACCCCTAGTTCGACTCAACCGCATCACCGATGGATCACATGCAACGGTACTGGCAAAGATCGAGGGTCGTAATCCCGGATACTCCGTCAAGTGTCGCATCGGTGCTGCAATGGTCGATGATGCAGAACGACGAGGGCTACTCACCCCCGGCAAAGAGTTAGTAGAACCCACCAGCGGCAATACCGGCATTGCACTGGCGTTCGTCGCAGCAGCACGAGGCATTCCGCTGACCCTGACCATGCCGGAAACAATGAGTCTAGAACGCCGCAAGCTGCTGATTGCCTATGGAGCCAAGCTAATCTTGACGGAAGGTGCTCGTGGCATGAAAGGCGCCATCGAAAAGGCTGAGGAGATTGTTGCCTCTGATCCTGACCGTTACCTCCTCCTGCAGCAGTTCAACAATCCTGCCAACCCGGCCATCCACGAACAGACCACAGGCCCTGAGATCTGGAATGATACCGATGGCGGTATTGACATCCTTATCTCCGGTGTGGGCACGGGGGGCACCATTACCGGCATTTCACGCTACATCAAGAAAACACAAGGCAAGGCAATTATTTCGGTTGCAGTTGAACCTGCGGCCAGTCCAGTACTCACCCAACAGCGCGCCGGTGAACCCCTAAAACCTGCCCCACACAAGATTCAAGGGATCGGTGCAGGGTTCGTTCCAGGGAACTTGGACCTGTCGCTGGTGGATGAGATTGAACAGGCCAGTAATGAAGAATCGATCCTCTACGCACGACGTCTTGCTCGTGAGGAGGGGATCATCTCCGGCATCTCATGCGGCGCTGCTGTTGCGGCGGCGGTTCGCCAGGCCAAACGTCCTGAAAATGCCGGCAAGATGATCGTTGTCATCCTGCCCGATTCAGGAGAGCGTTACCTGAGCACCATACTCTTCGAGAATATGTTCGACGACCAGGGATCGGTGTCATTGTGACCACCCGTCAGAAAATCAGCGACCCATCACCGCTCGAATCTCTTTCGGAGATGGATGAGATTGTGGCCAATCTACGTAACCTGCGTACAGCCTCTCTGGAACAGCGAAACCGTCATGACCGCCCCCCCCGCCTACCATCACGCAAGATACTGGCCGATATCGCAGAGGGTCTGAGCGCCTCCCTGTTCCCGAATCGCCTCGGATCACCGAAACTCACGGATGAAGATATTGATCATTATGTCGGCAAGACATTAGATAAGTCACTGAAGGATCTTCTGTCACAAGTACAAAGAGAGCTCAACTACGCATCCTCTTCGGAAATGACGAATGATCAAGGTCTTGATCGTGCATCCTCCATCACCCGCGCATTTGCCAAACGGTTGCCCAACATCCGCAATTTACTCGATCATGATATCTGCGCCGCCTACGAGGGTGATCCGGCCGCCCGTAGCGTTGATGAGGTATTGGTCTGCTATCCGGGCATTACCGCCATCATGTACTACCGACTTGCGCATGAGCTATATCAACTCGGAGTTCCGCTGATCGCACGCATGATCTCCGAGATCGCGCACTCATCGACCGGAATCGAAATCCATCCGGGCGCTCAGATTGATAGCAGTTTTTTTATCGATCACGGCACGGGTGTCGTCATCGGAGAGACTGCAATCATTGGTAAGAATGTACGCCTATATCAGGCAGTGACTCTAGGTGCTAAGCGTTTCCCAGTGGACGAGCATGGCGCTCTGGTGAAGGGGAATGCACGCCACCCCATCGTTGAGGATGATGTCATTATCTATGCTGGAGCCACCATACTCGGCCGCATCACGATCGGTCGTGGATCAACGATCGGTGGCAATGTCTGGCTTACACACAGCATCCCACCAGGCAGCAACATCACACAGGCCCAGTAGCCTGGGCACCGTCCGAGCTCGAATCTAAGGTCATTCAGACACTCTGGCCTATGAATACCACGAAGAACGGACCCGGCCCAGTGAGTAAATCGATCCAAAGCCCGTCACATCTGGAATTAGAATGAGTTATGTCGCATTAAAGATGATTCACGTCACCTGCGTCGTCTTGAGCTACCTGCTATTTACGGTGCGTGGGGTATGGATGACTCAGTCCTCCGATCTGCTGCAACGGCGTTGGGTCAGGATCATTCCTCACGTGATCGATACCGTCCTCCTGACCAGCGCTATCGGTCTGGCTGTGACATTACACCAGAGTCCAATGAAGGATCCATGGCTCGGCGCCAAGATCGCCGGGCTCGTGCTCTATATCGGATTCGGCATGATCGCTTTGAAGCATGGCAAGACCCGTAAAATCAAGGTCTCTGCATTGATCGCAGCACACATCGTATTCTTTTATATCGTGCTGGTCGCTCTAACCAAGAGCCCCCTACCACTCTAATCAAGCTTCAGATAACGAGTATCCGCAATCACCTGACGCACAGGCAGAATCCGCGCCAGCCGGGCCATTACCCGTTCAGCGGTCAGGCGGTAAGTCGTTAGCTTCCCACCATAGACTGTCAGCACTCGCGGGTGACCCTCATTGTCAAGATGCAGCAGCGTTTCACGCGAACGCGTATTAACCGACACCGCCCCCTCCTCAGACCTACTCGAGGGCAGCACCCGCAAACCCGCCATCTCAGACAGCACTGTCTGGTCGCTACTCCGACTTGGAAAGTAACGTGCGAGTGTTCTAAGTAAATAAGCCCTTTCCTGCGGTAATGGCCTCACACCGGCAGGATCCCCCTGATAGACCGATTCAGTGGTCCCGACCAGAGTATTACCCTGCCACGGCATCACAAATACCGCGCGCTTATCTTCCGCTTCCACATAATAAATTCCCTGAGTAATCGTACCCGGGACAGTGATATGAGTGCCCTGCACCAACTCAATTCCAAGTTGGGTCGGGGTCGGGCGGACTCGGCTTAATACCTGCGACACCCAAGGCCCTGCTGCATTCACCAATACTGTTGCAGAACAAGTCTCATCTATCCCGTTATACCGGTACTCGATGATGCTATCGCGATCTCCATTCTGACCCAATCGTGCACCGGTGAAGGTGGCGGGTACTCTTAACTGAGCACCCATCTGCTGCGCCGAACCCATTACCGCACGGGTCAGCGCAGCATCATCGGTCTGAGCGTCTTGGTACTGAAATACCGCATCCAGGTGTTTTGTATCCAACCCATCCAGATCCTGCCATCGGCTTGATGGAACTCGAGAAAACCGTACCTCTGGCTGCATCCCACCCAATAATGCATAAAGGCTCAGGCCCACGTGCAGACGCCATGGGCGACGGCTGGTATCAGGATATACAGGGATATAGAAGGACTTAATCTCAACTAACTGTGGCGCCAGCTTGAGCAATATCGCACGCTCTTGTAGGCATTCCCGTACCAGTGAGAGCTGACCACTTTCCAGATACCGCAGGCCTCCATGTATGAGCTTACTAGACCGGCTGGAGCTACCGCTTGCAATGCCGGTCTGCTCAAGCACCATCACCGACAAGCCCCTCGCCGCCGCAGCCTGAGCAATGCCCGCGCCATGAATCCCGCTACCGATAATGACTAGGTCGTAGTGTTCCGCCATCTGCTTTAAAAAATCGCTGATTGGAAGGCTGACTCTGCGAAGATGAGCTTACCCGCATCACTCTATCAGGGCAAATGTAGCCCGAAAGCAACCTATCACGACCTCAGTTTGCCTTGAGCGGGTCATGTCAAACTGCTATACTCTCGAGCTGATCTGGCTTTGCGTCTCAACTACGAGTCAATGGCCGGATCAAATTCGCATGCTCGCCAATCTTGGGGTGCTCTCTCCATCAAGGAAATGAGAGTGACTGTGGCGGGCAGAGGCTCAACCCTATAGGAGAAGTTCATGTCAGTAACCATGCGGCAAATGCTGGAAGCGGGTGTTCATTTCGGACACATGACCCGATTCTGGAACCCAAAGATGGCACCTTATATCTTTGGTCATCGGAACAAGATACACATCATCAACCTCGAAAAGACCCTGGCAATGTACCAGGACGCAATAAAGTACACCCGTCAGTTATCAACCAACAAGGGGAATATCCTGTTTGTAGGCACCAAGCGCCAGGCACGTGATATCGTGCGCGAAGAGGCCCTTCGGTGTAATTCCCCCTACGTTGACCAGCGCTGGCTGGGGGGGATGCTGACCAACTTTAAGACAATGAAACTGTCCGTCAAGCGCCTGCACGATATGGAAGCAATGACGCAGGACGGCACACTCGACAAGCTCACCAAGAAAGAATCACTCGATATTCAGCGTGAGCTGGAAAAACTAAATCGCAGTCTGGGCGGAATCAAGGACATGAAGGGCATCCCCGATGCCATGTTCGTGATTGATGTGGGTTATCACAAGGGCGCCATCACCGAAGCCAAAAAACTCGGCATCCCGGTCGTGGGTGTGGTCGATACCAATCACGATCCTCATGGGGTCGACTATCTGATTCCTGGTAATGATGACTCCAGCCAGGCGATACGATTGTACGCACGGGGTATGGCTGATGCGATCCTGGAAGGACGTAGTCAGATCATTCACGAGATCGTAAAGAACGAGTTTGTGGAAGTAGATGAGGCAATGACAGAAGAACGCTTTTCCGGGTAACCGGCAAAAAAAAAGGGGGGGCGATCTGCCTCCCTTTTTTTAACTACCAGGCAGATCCAGTTCGGGACTTTTTGTCATCGATAGACTGAGTCGTACTGCCCAATATTTTGACTAATCTTGTTGGAGAGGATATGGCGGACATTACCGCAGGCATGGTGAAAGAACTACGGGACCTGACCGGGCTCGGTATGATGGAATGCAAGAAAGCATTGACCGAGTCTGATGGTGACCTAAAAGCGGCAGAAGACTTGCTGAGAATCAAGAGCGGCGCCAAGGCAAGCAAGGCAGCCGGCCGTCTAGCGGCAGAAGGGATGATCGGAGTATATACCTCGACCGACAGCAGAAGTGGTGCCATGGTGGAGGTGAACTGCGAGACTGACTTTGTGGCTAGGAACGAGGACTTCATTAACTTCGCCAAGAACCTCGCACAAATCGTAACGACCCAGAATTTGACTGATACCGATTCTTTGGTCACGGCCACCCTTGAGAATGGCGAGAATGTAGAAGAATTTAGAAAGGCGCTGGTCATGAAACTGGGTGAGAATATCAGCATCCGGCGGAGCATCCGATATCAGACACAGGGACGCCTTGCCACTTACCTTCATGGCACTCGGATCGGCGTGATGATCGACTACACGGGTGGCGATGAGTCCCTCGGTAAAGACTTGGCGATGCACATTGCCGCCAGCAAACCGATATGTGTCTCCAAGGAGCAGGTATCGTCTGAACTTCTGGCACGAGAGCGTCTGATCTACACCGCACAAGCAGCAGAGAGCGGCAAGCCTGCCGATATCGTGGCGAAGATGGTAGAGGGTCGGGTCACAAAGTACCTCGCAGAGGTCACACTTCTCGGACAGCCTTTCGTCAAGGATCCGGACCAGACCGTGGAAAAACTACTCATAGCTAAATCCTCGAAGGTCAATGGATTTACCATGTTCATGGTGGGAGAGGGGATGGAAAAGAAGTCCTGCGACTTTGCTGCAGAGGTGATGGCCCAGGTCAATCAGGCCAAATAAGAAAACCCACTATCAATAGATCGACCGTACCCATGCCCAGTCCCGCTTATAAACGTATCCTACTAAAACTCTCGGGTGAAGCCCTGATGGGCGAAGATAGCTACGGTATTAACCGTTTTGTGATTGAGCGTATCGTTACCGAAATTGCCGAGGTCACCCAACTCGGCGTCGAGGTGGCGATCGTCATCGGTGGTGGCAATATCTTCCGCGGAATGACATCGGCCAAAGGTGGCATGGACCGGGCAACAGCCGATTATATGGGGATGCTTGCTACTGTCATGAATGCCCTCGCGCTGCAGGACGCGATGCGGTGCAGTGGACTGGTGAGTCGGGTACAGTCGGCGCTGCGTATCGATCAGGTCGTTGAGCCCTATATTCGTGGCAAGGCCATGCGATATCTTGAAGAGGGTAAGATCGTTATCTTTGCCGCCGGAACGGGCAACCCCTTTTTCACGACCGATACCGCTGCCGCTTTGCGTGGCATGGAAATGAATGTGGACATCGTACTCAAGGCCACCAAGGTGGATGGTGTCTATACCAGCGACCCCAAAAACAACCCCGATGCAGTCCGTTACCAGAAACTAACCTTTGATGAAGCCATTTCAAAGAATCTTCAGGTCATGGATGCCACGGCATTGACCCTGTGCCGAGACCAGAAGTTACCACTCAATGTATTCAGCCTCTTCAGAACAGGTGCCTTAAAGAGGGTGGTCATGGGTGAGGATGAGGGGACTCTGGTTCAGGTCTGAGTCGCTACGAACAGCACGGCAGTACAGGTTTTTATTTCTAATCTTTTCGCACGAGATAAATATCATGATCGCTGACATCAAGAAAGCAGCAGAACAAAAAATGCAAAAAAGCCTAGAGGCATTGAAAGTCGATCTAGGCAAAGTACGAACCGGTCGTGCTCATACTGGCCTACTCGATCATATCAACGTGGACTACTACGGCACCCCCATGCCGATCAATCAGGTGGCCAATATTAATCTGATCGATGCCCGTACCATTGGCGTCGCTCCCTGGGAGAAGAAGATGCTGGGTGTGGTTGAGAAAGCAATTCGCGATGCCGACTTAGGACTAAACCCGATGACGATTGGAGAGGTAATTAGGGTACCGATGCCCTCTCTGACCGAGGAACGCCGGCGCGATCTCACCAAAATTGTTAAGCACGAAGCTGAGGATGCGCGCATCGCGATGCGCAATATCCGACGCGATGCCAATACTCATCTGAAGGAGTTACTCAAGGAGAAGAAGATCGCAGAGGATGATGAGCGACGGGGGCAGGACGAAGTTCAGAAACTCACCGACCGACATATCCTCGAGATCGACAAGATGCTGCAAGTTAAGGAAGCCGAGTTAATGGCGGTTTAATTCAATTCGGAACGGTATTCCTCATGCCCATAAACATCAGCTCAACCCGCGAGATACCCAAGACCGGAATCATTCCCCGTCATGTTGCAATCATCATGGATGGAAATGGTCGGTGGGCGAAAAAACGATTCTTGCCACGAGTGGCAGGGCATAAGCGGGCGATGGAGACGGTACGAGGCGTCGTCAAGGCCTGTGCTGAACGGGGGATCGGCTACCTCACATTATTCGCTTTCAGCAGTGAAAATTGGCGCAGGCCGAAAGATGAGATCTCTGTCCTGATGCAGCTCTTCATCGCCGCGTTGGAGCAAGAAGTTGGGAAGCTGCATGAGAATGGTATCCGATTTAAAGTGGTCGGCGATTTATCGAAATTCGAACCGAAGATCATCGACTTCATCCGCAAAGGAGAAGGTCTGACCGCTGCCAATACCAATCTTACGCTTACGGTTGCGGCCAATTATGGCGGTCGTTGGGACATCATGCAGGCGACCCATAATATGCTCTCTCAACGCCCTGAATTAGCGGGTGGTTTCGAGGAAGAGGACCTGATGCCCCACTTCGCAATGAGCTATGCACCTGAGCCGGATCTATTTATCCGGACCGGTGGTGAGCAACGCATCAGCAACTTTCTGTTATGGCAACTGGCCTATACAGAGCTCTACTTCACCGATACCCTCTGGCCGGATTTTGACGCTGAGGCACTGGACCTTGCCATCCAGTCATACCAACAGCGGGAACGTCGCTTTGGTCGCACCAGCGAGCAACTTGAATCCTCACCCTCTGTAGATGGGTCGAGAAGATCTGTGACCACTGAATCGGCCTAACGCTCGCACAATCCCGACCGGTAAATCTCTGAGTTGGGCCCCCTCATCCATGCTTAAAACACGCGTTCTAACTGCTGTCATTGCGTTGATTCTGTTTCTGTCGGCGCTATTCTATTTGTCGCCTATCTTTTGGATGGCAGTGCTGCTCACCCTTGTGCTGGCTGGGGCAATGGAGTGGAGTAAGCTCGCAAAGTTCTCAGCTGCCCACTCGACTATTTACCTGATGTTTACCGTCTTGCTCGGCGGAGAGTTGCTGTATCTATTGAGCCGTGAGGTTCTGATCGACCCCTACACGACCTCATTCCTATGGCTCTATGCCGCATCACTGTTATTTTGGATGATCGCTGCGCCAGCCCTTCTGAAATCGAACTACCCAATTAAGAGCCCCCTTCTGATGTCCATAATAGGCTGGCTACTGCTACTGCCAACCGGTCTAGCACTCTACCAATTACGCACCATCAGCCCACTCCTGTTGCTGGGTTTTATGGCGACCATCTGGATCTCTGATACTGCAGCATATTTCGCCGGTCGTGCATACGGAAAGCATAAGCTCGCACCCGTTATCAGTCCCGGCAAGACCTGGGAGGGAGTGGCGGGTGCACTGGTGGCAGTCTCTGTCTATGCATTGATCTGGAGCCAGATAGCCGGAGAAGAGACCCGTCTCATATTGTTACTGCCATTGCTGCTCGGTCTGGTCCTTCTGGGCGTCATCGGTGATCTGTTCGAGTCACTGATGAAACGCCATGCCTGTGTCAAGGATAGCGGCAATATTTTGCCCGGCCACGGTGGTATACTTGATCGAATTGATGCACTCACCTCAACCCTGCCTGCCGCTGTTCTGGCGTTGCTGATTTTTACTGCCTAACTTATGTCTAACATTCGACATCTGACCATCCTCGGCTCCACCGGCAGTATCGGAGTAAGTACACTGGACGTGGTCACACGCCACCCAGATCGTTTTCAGATTGTTGCTCTCACCGCCAACCATAGTATTGAAAAAATGCTTGAGCAGTGCCGCCTCTTCCGACCCCGTTATGCGGTCATGCTGGATGAGACCAGCGGAGAGAAGTTGCAGACGGAGATTCATGCAGCAGGAATTGCAACCGAGGTGATGTGGGGGGTTGAGTCGCTCGAGAAGGTCGCATCCCTACCCGAAGTGGATACCGTGATGGCCGCCATCGTGGGTGCCGCCGGCATACGTCCCACCTTTGCAGCTGCGAAGGCCGGTAAGCAGGTGCTGCTCGCCAATAAGGAGACCCTCGTGATGGCGGGCCATATCTTTATGGATGTAGTGAAGCAGCATCATGCCACGTTGCTGCCGATAGATAGCGAACATAATGCCATCTTCCAGTCACTACCACACCACTTCACTGGAGACCTGGCTGCGGTAGGAGTACGTCGAATCCTACTGACCGCATCCGGTGGGCCATTCCGACAGTCATCACTATCATCACTGGAACAGGTCACACCGGAGCAGGCTTGCGCTCATCCCAATTGGGTGATGGGACAAAAGATTTCAGTCGACTCTGCCACCATGATGAACAAGGGGCTGGAGGTGATCGAGGCGCATTGGCTGTTTAACGCAACCCCTGATCAAATCCAGGTCGTGATCCATCCCCAAAGCGTCATCCATTCCATGGTCGAGTATGTGGACGGCTCGGTACTCGCGCAACTGGGTAATCCTGATATGCGGACCCCGATCGCTCATGCCTTGGGATTCCCGGATCGAATTGAAACGGGAGTGGCGCCACTGGATATGTTCAAGATTGGTCGGCTTGATTTTGAAGCACCTGACTTCAAACGATTCCCCTGCCTGGGACTTGCCTATCAAGCACTTGCCGCTGGTGGCAGCACACCCGCCATCCTGAATGCTGCCAATGAGGTGGCGGTGGAATCATTTCTCAAGCGTCGGATGCCATTTACTGCAATTCCTACCATGATCGAGCAGGTCATGCAGTCTGTCAGTCGAAAAGATATCGCTAGCCTGGAGGACGTCTTGGCAGCAGACCAAGAAGCACGCGAAACAGCGCATGATTGGCTGGCCTCCCTGGTGTAAAGTGTCAGGAATATCATTCCCCGAGAAGACCCCGGCCTCGTCCCTCCTGGTCACTCCCTACCCGACCCGCTCGCGTATCCCTGCTAGTCGGGAATTAGAAAGTCAAAAAAATCCAGATTACCTTCTGGAAATATTCCTTCGAAATATCCACGTCAACTCAATCGCATGACGATCCCTCTAACGATCATTTCATTCGTAGTCGCACTGGGTGTGCTGATCGTGTTCCATGAGTTTGGCCACTACCTAGTCGCACGCTGGTGCGGGGTAAAGGTCTTGCGATTCTCTATTGGATTTGGTCGTCCCCTACTGAAGAAAAAATGGGGTAAAGATCAGACCGAATGGGTGATCGCTGTTTTCCCGCTCGGCGGTTATGTCAAGATGCTAGATGAACGTGAGGGCGAGGTCGCACCTGAAGATTTGCCACGATCATTCAACCGCAAATCGGTCGCACGGCGTAGCGCTATAGTCGCTGCGGGGCCTATCGCCAACTTTCTACTGGCCATCCTGCTCTACTGCTTTCTATTCATGCTCGGCGTGAGCGGAATGAAGCCCGTCCTAGGTCCCGTAACACCTGCAACGCCTGCAGCATTTGCGGCATTTGAGGCCGGGGAGACCATCGTAAAGATTGGTACAGAGCCTGTGTCGACCTGGCAGGATGCACGCTGGATACTATTAGAACAGGTCGTGGATAAATCTCCAATCGTCACCATTGAGACGCTCAATCAGCGCGGGGAGATCAGTTGGCGCAATCTGGATCTAAGTGACTTTCACGCAGATGATCTGGATGGGGATTTTCTGAAGAAGATCGGACTGAATAGTTACCAACCCTCAATAAAACCCATCATCTCCCAAGTAACATCAGAGGGTGCGGGTAACCGTGCAGGTCTGTTGGCCGGTGATGAGGTTCTATCTGTAAATAACGAAAAGATTATAAGCTGGGAAGATCTGGTTGGCCAGATACGGGGCAACCCTGGTCAGCCACTCATGCTAGAAATTCATCGCGGCAATTCTGTCCTCAATATCCAAGTCACTCCGGATACGGTCACAGAGAAAAATGAGAGGATTGGTAAGATTGGCATTGCACCCAAAATTGATCCCGCCGAATATGAAGGGCTGCTGGTTAAGACCAGTTACCCACTCGGCGTATCCATGATGAAGGCGATGGAAAGGACCTGGGAAACGTCCATATTTACGCTACGGATGTTGGGAAAGATGGTGGTTGGGGAGGTGTCGTGGAAAAATGTCAGCGGACCCATTACAATTGCCGATTACGCTGGCCAGTCTGCACAAATGGGGTTGGCTCCTTACCTGGGATTTCTGGCGCTGATCAGTATCAGCCTTGGGGTTCTGAATCTCTTACCCGTCCCGATACTGGATGGGGGACATCTTTTATTCTATGCAATCGAAATCCTTAAAGGGAGTCCGCTCTCTGACCAAGTGATGGAGATAGGTCAGCGGATCGGGATGGCTCTTCTGTTTGCCCTGATGGCTTGTGCGATATATAACGACATCAGCCGGCTTGTCTCTAATTGAAAATGAAAATTAAGTACCTGGCTGCGCTTGCCATCAGCTTCTGTTCATCGGCCTCATGGGCGATCGAACCGTTTGTGGTTAAGGATATCCGGGTGGATGGAATACAGCGTACCGAAGCGGGAACCGTTTTCAGTTATCTACCGGTGAAGGTGGGGGATACACTGGACGACGAGAAGGCGGCCGCTGCCATCAAGGCTCTCTATGCAACCGGTTTCTTCAAGGATGTCAGACTGGAATCCGATAATGGAATCCTGCTCGTGGTGGTGGAAGAACGTCCCGCCATTGCACAGATCAATATAGTCGGCGCCAAAGAATTCGAGAAAAGCAAGTTGAAGGATGGCCTGAAGCAGGCGGGACTGACGGAGTCTCGCATCTTTGATCGTTCAATGCTAGAACGAGCAGAGCAGGAATTGAAGCAGCAGTACATCAGTCGCGGCAGGTATGCAGTAAAGATCACCACAACGACCACACCCCTTGAGCGTAACCGCGTCGCCATCGATTTTAATATCGATGAGGGTGAGGTTGCGAAGATACGTAAGATCAATATCGTCGGCAACAATGCCTTCAAGGATAAGGAACTGCTGAGCCAGTTTACACTCAGAACCCCAGGTCTACTGACCTGGTTCACCAAGGATGACCAGTATTCAAAACAGAAGCTAGGCGGAGATCTGGAATCGCTAAGATCCTACTATCTGAATCGGGGCTATCTAGAACTCAGCATAGACTCGACCCAGGTCTCTATCACGCCCGATATGCAGGATATTTATATCACCATAAATATTACTGAAGGTGCGAACTACTCGGTCTCCGAGGTCAAGCTGGCCGGTGAGATGCTCCTGCCGGAAGAAGAGATACGTAAACTCATCAAGATTGCTCCGGGCGAGGTATTCGCACGTGAGAAGCTGACTGAATCAGTCAAACTCATCACCGATCGGTTAGGTAATGATGGATATGCGTTTGCCAATGTCAATGCGGCGCCAGAAATCGATAAGGAGAAGAGGCAGGTAGGGTTCACCTTCTTCATCGACCCCGGCCGTCGGGTCTACGTAAGACGCATCAACGTAACCGGAAATGATCGCACTCGTGATGAAGTAATACGCAGAGAGATGCGTCAATTCGAGGGTGGTTGGTACTCAACTTCCAAGATTGCACAGTCCAAGATACGCGTGGACAGGCTGAATTTTTTTAATGCCGTTAACTTAGAGACTCCTGCAGTTCCAGGTGTTAGTGATCAGGTTGATATCAATATCGATGTCAAGGAGAAGCCCACCGGTGCCGTAATGTTTGGAGCGGGTTATGCCCAGCAACAGGGTCTGATCCTCAGCGCATCCGTTGCCCAAGACAATATCTTTGGCAGTGGTAAGAATGTCAATATTCAGGTTAGCACCGGTAATATCAACAAGACCTACTCATTATCTTTTACCGACCCCTACTTTACTAAGGATGGGATCAGTGCCGGATTTGATCTTTATGACCGCACCCTGAACACCACTACATTGTCCGGGGTGGCCCCCCTCAATACGGTTACCATGGGGACTGGGGTGCGGTTCGGTATTCCGGTCAATGAGAATGACACCATCTCGGCCGGGCTAGGACTGGAACAGACGACAATTAACTCGATCGGCACTGTTACACGTTACCAGCAATTCATTGATCAATACGGGCGCACCACCATTAACGTTCCGGTTACCTTGAGCTGGGCACGTGACGGGCGTGATAGCGCTATCTGGACGACCAGCGGAACCACCCACAGAGTGTTTGGCGAGGCCGGCATCCCGGGAGGAGATCTCAACTACTACAAGGCGAGCTATGCTCTGAAGTGGTTTTTCCCCATTTCAAGGGATTTCACGCTGATGCTGCATGGTGAAGGCGGGATCGGCAATGGGTATAATGGACAGCACGGTCTGCCCTTCTTCAAGAATTTCTTTGCTGGGGGCAATACTTCGGTACGAGGCTACTATATCAGCTCGCTGGGTCCTCATGCGGAGCTGAATGGTCG
>SESD01000476.1_pt1 | contig 24856 bp, 19 predicted proteins | sample 3171411 | NCBI WGS metagenome assembly SESD01 (sample SAMN06051880, study PRJNA518727) | freshwater metagenome | biome: subpolar coniferous forest; feature: holomictic lake; material: water; isolation source: holomictic Lake 442, 16.5 m depth | place: Canada: near Kenora, Ontario | collected...
TGGCGCGTTTGTCATGGCGGTGGTCACGCCCGGGGAGAGAACCGCCGCCGCCGGCTTCACGGCTGTGCCGCACAGCCTGGCCTCGGCTGTCAGTCTGACGCTGGGCGGCGCGTTGTTTGCGGCCGGGTGGTTGGCAGCCCCTTTGGTGGCCTGCGGTATTCTAAAAATTACCTACGATTTGGCTCTCTGGCGAGCTTTTCGCAAGAATGTGAATGCTGTCGCAAAAGGCTGACATCGGTGGGTTGCGGCTTTCCTGACGAGCGAGCAGCCAATGCCGACATGTAATTGGGCTCAGTCACGTTCTTGATGGTTGTTCGTCGGGATGATCCCCAGTCGCTTGCGCACCGTCCTTCCCGGAAACGCGATGTTTCGCTCAACCCAGGTCCTGAATTTGAGGGCGGCCGGCTTGTTTTCCTTGCTCAAGTGGGTTACCAGGGCGTCGTCGCGGATATGCATTTGGGCCGGCTGCCCGATCATTTTCAGCAGACCCGGATAGGTACGCGTCAGAGTGCGCTCATTGGCGGTGACACCCACGACCTTTTGTACGTCGACCAAACTGACCCAACGGCATCGGTCATGATCTTCTGCGACATGGATTGTCATCTCCATGAACACATAGTGCTGGCCGTGAACCGGAAGCCAAACATGCTGGAGAACCTTGTGTCGGTAGCTGGATAGCAGTGCGAAAGCCGGGCGGGAAATGGCGGTGGCGAAGAGTGGCAGCGCAAACACGAATGCAAATACCCCCAGGTAGTAACCCACGAGCGCATAAACACTGACGCACAGTGCGATCTGAACTGAAGGAAAGCTGAACCACCGTTTCATTCGTTTTTCGAGGGTAACGGTTGAGTTTATGCGCAAAAATACCGGGCGCATGGCCCGGTTGGATTTATAAGCAAGGGCCGTCAGCCCACGTTGCCCTGGAAGCCCGCAAAATCGCAGGCACAGAGTCCGGCTTGATGAAAGGTTGGCGAGATGGCGGAGCTAACGCAGTTACTGGCAGCAACGCGCAGCGGCGACCAACAGTCGGCGGGCCAGGCATTCAGCCTGCTCTACGATGACTTGCGCCAGCATCAGAGCTTCACTCTTTTGGACACCACCTCGCTGGTACACGAGTCATACCTCAAGCTCATTGGTAAGCAAAGCCTTGCCGTTGAAGACAGAAGACATTTTTTGCCTACGCAGCCACTGTCATGCGCGCAGTCATCGTCGACTTTGCTCGTAGCAGAGCCGCTGAAAGGCGCGGTGGCGACGCCGAACATCTGGTGCGGATACGGCCTTGTCCGACAAGTTTGGCGTGGCCGAGGACGACGTCCTGCGGCTGCATGAAGCCTTGCAAGTGCTGGCGCAGGCCGATGAAAATCTGGCTCAGGTGTTGGAGTTGCGCTACTTTGGCGGCTTGACAGAGCCAGAAATCGCTGAAGCGATGGGAATATCTGAGCGCTCCGTGAGACGTAAATGGGAAAAGCCCCCCTTTTTCTCACCGCCGAGTTGGATTGACATCCCGCAGAGCAAAAATTTTCAGGCCGAACAAAAAATATGACCGCTATCCTGTAAAAGGCCCTCAAAAAGCGCACTGTCGATCGCTATAGCAGCGCCATGGAGTTCTCCCAGGACCTCGATCGGTCCCTGCAGGGTGAACCGGTTCTGGCCCAACCCGACTCACGCTGGTACCGAACCGCCAAGTTGAAATTGCAGGCATCAAAGTCGCAACGGCCGCTGACTGAAATGGCCGCAAATGACGTGTTCTGTTTTCAATATCCAGCACCGAAACGCATCCGAACCCACGAAAAAAACCGGGCACTGGGCCCGGTTGAAATCCATAAAGACGCAGGCTGTACGCTGGCGCCTGACTGGGCTCTTAGTGGCCAGAAGCTTTGGATGCGCCGAAGCCGGTTTCCGAACGCACTTGCTGTGCCGGAAAGGCGGCCCGTTCCTTCGCCGCATTGGGGCTGCGATCCAGAATGGAGAACAGCCAGATGCCGACGAAACCAATGGTCATGGAAAACAGCGCCGGCGAGGTGTAGGGGAACAATGCCGAACCCTTGGGGTAGCCCAAGGTGGCTTCCCAGACCGAGGGCGACACGACGGTCAGGCCGACAGAAGATATCAAGCCAAGAAAGCCGCCAATGACAGCCCCCTTGGTGGTGCAGTCTTTCCAGAGTACCGCCATGAACAGCACCGGGAAGTTGGCCGATGCGGCAATGGCAAAGGCCAGCGACACCATGAACGCGATGTTCTGCTTTTCGAACGCAATGCCGAGGGCCACCGCGACAATGCCCAGAACTACCGTCGTGATGCGCGACACCTTGAGCTCGGAGGCACTGTCAACCTTGCCTTTCTTTATCACGGTGGCGTAGATGTCATGCGAGACCGCAGAGGCACCGGACAAAGTCAGGCCGGCCACTACCGCAAGAATCGTCGCGAATGCTACGGCAGAAATAAAGCCGAAGAAGACGTTGCCGCCGACCGCTTTGGCCACCAGCACCGCCGCCATGTTGGCCGAGCCACCACCACCTTTGATGATGCCTTTGGCAGTATCCGCAAACTCGGGGTTGGTCAGCACCAGCGTGATGGCGCCGAAGCCGATGATGAAAATCAGCACATAGAAGTAGCCAATCCAGGTGGTCGCCCAGAGCACCGATTTACGCGCTTGCTTGGCGTCGGGAACGGTGAAGAAGCGCATCAGGATGTGCGGCAGACCGGCGGTGCCAAACATCAGGGCCATACCAAACGAAATGGCCGAAATGGGGTCTTTCACAAAACCGCCCGGACCCATGATGGCGAGGCCAATTTTGGCCGCATCCTCAGCGTTCTTGCCGCCATTCGACGCGATGCCGGTTCTGACTTTCACCCCTTCAGCAAACAGGGCTTCCGGGCTGAAGCCGTACTGCGCCATGACCATGAAAGCCATGAAGGTCACGCCGCCCAGCAGCAGACAGGCTTTGATGATCTGCACCCAGGTGGTGGCGGTCATGCCGCCAAACAAAACGTACACCATCATCAGTGCGCCGACGATCACCACCGCCAGCCAGTAGTCGAGTCCAAACAGCAGCTTGATCAGGGCACCGGCGCCGACCATCTGGGCGATCAGGTAGAAGGCGACCACCACCAGCGTGCCGGAAGCGGCAAAAACCCGGATCGGGGTTTGCTGGAAGCGATAGCCGGCAACGTCGGCAAAGGTGAATTTGCCCAGATTGCGCAAACGCTCGGCCATCAGGAAGGTGACCACCGGCCAGCCGACCAAAAAGCCAATCGAGTAAATCAGACCGTCATAGCCGGTGGCCATGACGGCGGCAGAGATGCCCAGAAAGGAGGCGGCGGACATGTAATCGCCGGCAATGGCCAGGCCGTTCTGAAAACCCGTGATGCCACCGCCACCGGTGTAAAAGTCAGCCGCCGATTTGGTTTTGGCAGCCGCCCACTTGGTGATGAACAAGGTCAGAATCACGAAGCCACCAAACATGCTGATCGCCACCCAGTTGGTGGGCTGCTTGTCGACTTGCCCGAGGTCGGCGCCGGCCGCCTGCGCAGTTCCCGCCAGTATCAGCAACAACAAGGCTGCCATACTCGTCTTCATTATTTTCATTTCGCCGCATCCTTCAAAATTTCGCTGGTCAGCGCGTCAAACTCGTTGTTGGCGCGGCGTACGTAAATTGCAGTGATCACAACGGTGAACACAATAACCCCCATGCCGATAGGGATACCCAGCGTGGTCACGCCGGCACCAATCGGTTGCGCAAGAAAGGGCTTGTTGAAGGCAATCAACGCGATGTAGCCGTAGTACACGACCATCATCAGCAGTGTCAGCGCCCAGCCGATGCTGTTGCGTTTTTTTCGAAGCGCCAGATACTTTGGATTGTTCTGGATTTTGACGACCACTGGATCACTCATGTGGGTCTCCTCAAGGTAAGTTGGAATTGGTAGCAAGACATGTGTCTTCAACACACGTGCGGATTTTGCAAAGAGGTGCTGACCAAGTCCTTACGTTTGTGATTGCCTTGTGTCTTTCGCATCGTTAGTGCGCTGCGAAGCGGGTCATTTGAAATAGATGAATATGTTTTCCCTATGCTTCAATGCAGCCACCATGTTGCTTTCAGGGTCATTCTGGCGCTGAATTTCATATTGAGAAAGCGTAAGAGCGGGTAACTACTTAAGCAGTAAGGATGCGATCAGCTAGTCGCAAGGTTTTACAAGTAGCGCGTCAGAATCCGGTCAGCTAGCTGTTCAATAGTTCGCGCTGAACACCCACAGAGGTGTTATTCATTCAACTTTTGGAGACATCAATATGGCTACTGCAGCGGTACCTCGGCCCATGTCTGAAGGCGAGAAGATGGTTATCTTCGCGTCTTCGCTTGGCACCATCTTTGAGTGGTATGACTTTTATCTGTTCGGTGTCATGTCGGCCATCATTGCGGCCAACTTCTTCACCGCACTGGATGAAAGCACACGAAATATTTTTGTGCTGCTGGCGTTCGCGGCCGGCTTTGCGGTGCGTCCATTTGGCGCCTTGGTATTCGGTCGTCTGGGCGACATGATTGGCCGCAAATACACGTTCCTGATCACCATTGTGATCATGGGCTTGTCGACCTTTCTGGTGGCGTTTTTGCCAACTTACAAAACGGCCGGCATCATTGCGCCAATCGCTTTGATCGCGTTGCGCATGTTTCAGGGTCTGGCCTTGGGTGGCGAATATGGTGGTGCGGCCACCTACGTGGCCGAGCACGCGCCGCACGGCCGACGCGGCTTTTACACCTCCTGGATTCAAACCACCGCAACGGTGGGTCTGATGCTGGCCCTGATGGTGATTCTGGGCACACGCACTTACTTTGGCGAAAAAGACTTTGTCGAGTGGGCTTGGCGCATTCCCTATGCCATGTCTGGCATCCTGCTGGGTGTGTCAGTCTGGATTCGCCTGAAACTGAACGAGTCGCCCGCTTTTGCCAAGATGAAGGCTGAAGGCAAGACTTCCAAGGCCCCGTTGTCGGAGTCCTTCGGTCAGTGGAAAAACCTGAAGATCGTCATTCTGGCCTTGATCGGCCTGACCGCCGGGCAGGCCACAGTGTGGTACGGGGGCCAGTTTTACACCCTGTTTTTCCTGCAAACCTTCCTCAAGGTGGATGGACCGACCGTCAATATTCTGATCGCTGTCTCGCTCATTCTGGGGACGCCATTCTTTATTTTCTTTGGCGCCTGGTCCGACAAGATTGGCCGCAAACCCATCATCATGGCGGGTTGCCTGCTGGCAGTGTTGACTTACTTCCCCTTGTTCAACGCGCTCACCACTTACGCCAACCCCAAGTTGCAGCAAGCGATCCAAAAATCGCCAGTCACGGTGGTATCGGATTCGGCGAGTTGCAACCTGATTCTGAATTTGACCGGTACTGCCAAATTCACCACACCCTGTGATTTGGCGCGCGTCTACCTGTCAAATTCAGGCGTAAATTACGACAGCGTGGCGCAGACCGGTGTTGTAGCCACCGTCAAGGTGGGCGACAAGTCGATTGCCGCCTACGATGGCAAGGCCCCCAATGCCAAAGAAGAAAAGGCCCGTTTTGAGAAGGAAGTTCGGACTGCTCTAAATGACGCCGGCTATCCGGCCAAAGCCGATCCGATTGAAGTCGGCTCGAGCAACTGGCTCATGTTGGTGCTGATTCTGACCATCCTGGTGATTTACGTGACCATGGTGTACGGACCGATAGCTGCCATGTTGGTGGAACTGTTCCCGACGCGGATTCGCTACACCTCCATGAGTTTGCCTTATCACATTGGCAATGGCTGGTTCGGTGGTTTCCTGCCCGCCATTTCGTTCTCGATTGTGGCGGCACAAGGCAATATATACAGCGGGCTGTGGTATCCGATCACCATTGCCGCCATGACTTTCGTGGTTGGCACGCTGTTCGTGAAAGAAACCAAAGACGTTGACATTTACGCCAACGACTAAGACGATTTCTGGTTCATGCGGTCGCCATCAGTTTTGGCGACTGGCAGTTACAAAGAGGCCCTCCCAGTGAGGGCCTTTTTTTGCCATCTTGCCATGCCAACAAAAAGCGCTGGGCGGGTTTGTTGACACTAGAATGTGACCAATGAAATATCTGAAAACAGAAGCGGGTATGCAGGCATTCAAAGCCCGCTCGACCTTGTTGTCGGCGCGCCAGCGCTCGGTCTTCATTCTGTTTGACGGTGTCAAATCGGGTGACCAGGTGTTGGCGGTGACGGCCGGCCTTGGAACTACCCAGGATGATATTGAGCATCTGGTCCAGCAAGGATTTCTGCTGGCTGCAACTGATTCGGTGGCCGCGCTATCGGCACCGCCCAGCGCTAACGTTGCCAGCGCAAAGGTGGTCAGCAACCGTTCTCCGCAGGAGCGCTACATGGCAGCCATGCCAATTGCAACGCGGTTGACCGCCGCGATTGGTTTGCGCGGCTTCAGGTTGAATCTGGCGATCGAAGCGGCCCGTGGCTTTGACGACTTGCTGGCACTGTTACCCAAAATTCGGGCCGCTGTTGGGGACAAGGCCTGTGTCGCGCTGGAAAAGGCCCTCAACGATTAGCGCCGCTGTGCGCTTGGCTCATCGCATGAATTTGCCGCCCGCGCTAATGATCGACAAATCGGCAAAGTCGAGCCCGCTGTGGTGTGTCGGGCTGTAACTGATGTCCATCCCGCCAATATCAAATTTTTGCATGCCTTCCAGGGCGCGCTGGAGGCCTTCGCGCGTTGGCGGTTTGGTCGAACGACGCAGCGCCTCCACCAGTACCTTGGCTGAAGCAAAACCCTCCAGCATGGCAGGGCTGAGGTCGGTGATGTTGTGGGCTTTGGCCAGTTGTGTTGCTTCTTTGACAATGGGAAAGCTATAGGATTGCGGCATCACCTGGCTGACGATGACGCCGTGCGCCTGTTCACCCAATAGTTTGACAAATCCACCGGAGGCATTGTTCGACAGGGTGACGAACTGGGCGCTCGTTCCAGTGGCCTTGACTGCCTTGATACCGTCCACCACGGCGGTGCCAGAACCGATGATCATGATGGCCTGGGCTTGCGTTTTAAACATGAGGGCGGCGATGGCAGAAAAATCCGGCTTGCTGCGGTCGAATTTTGCTATTGCGACGGCTTCAATTTTGGCCGCCCGCAGTCCTTTTTGTGCCCCTTCCAATCCATCGGCGCCAAAGCTGTCGTCGACGTGAATGATGGCAATCCGCGTCATGCCAATGGAGGTAAGGTGTGCGATCGCTTTTTCGGCCTCACGCTGATAGGTGGCCCGGACATTGAAGATATGTTTTTTCACCGGCGTGTGCAGCACCATGGCACCGGTGGAGGGGCCGATTAGAGGCACCCCATACTGATCGAGAAGCGCAATGATGCCCTCGGTATGGGGTGTGCCGCGGGTCATGAAAAGGGCCAGCACCTTGCGCTCTTCAATCAATTTGCGCGCATTGATGGCAGTTAGTTTGGTATCAAACTTGTCGTCCAGCGTGATGATTTGAATTTTTTCGCCGCCGATGCCGCCCTTGGCGTTGACGGCATCAATATAGAGCATGGCACCGGCGCTGGATTCCTTCACGGTGGCGGCGACAGCGCCAGTGACACCTACAGTTTGTCCAATCAGTATCTGCGCCGGGATCGTTGAGCAGCAAAAAAGCAGTGCGCTGGCCAAGGCTACAAAACGAACAATTGCCATGATGAATTCCTGCGTGCTTGGGGGTAGATCTGACACATCCTGAGTGCTTGCAACCTGCCCGCCAAATTTTTACAAATGAAAACCCAGGCAGCAAGCATACATCTGGAGCGGGTTTTGGTGGATAGCCCTGCGCCAAGGCGGTGTAGTGGAAGTCCCTAAAATGTTCTGCCTTGACATCCATAAGACCCATCATGCCCCAGGGAATCATCCGCATTCGCGGTGCGCGCCAGCATAACCTCAAAAATCTTGACCTCGACATTCGCACCGGCGAGCTGACGGTGGTCACCGGACCCAGCGGTTCGGGCAAGTCGAGCCTGGTATTCGATACCCTGTATGCCGAGGGACAGCGGCGCTACGTGGAGACTTTCTCGGCTTATGCCCGCCAGTTCCTGGACCGCATGGACAAGCCCGCCGTCGACAAGGTGGAAGGTGTGCCGCCGGCGATTGCCATTGACCAGACCAACACGGTGCGCTCATCGCGCTCGACGGTTGGCACCATGACCGAGCTCAATGACCACTTGAAGTTGTTGTTTGCACGAGCTGGCCAATTGTTTGACCGCGAGACGGCACAAGCGGTGCAGCATGATTCGGCTGAGAGCATCTATGCGCAGCTAGTGGAGCGCACGCAGGCCGCCGCAGCGCCGGGCCGCCCCAAGCAAGGCACGACCCCCTCGGGAGCGCGTCTCGCTGTCACCTTTCCGGTGGAATTGCCGGCCAACACGTCGCCAGAAGAAATCGAGCAATGGCTGTCTGTCAGTGGCTTCACCAAAGTGCAGGCCGAACGCGAGGTGGCAAGCGCGGCGGGGGTTCGAAAAGTAATCGATGTGGTCGCGGACCGGTTTCCGCTAGCCACTGCCGAGCGCGCCCGTGTGCTGGAGGCGATTGAAGTTGCGCTCAAACACGGCAGCGGGCGCATCGCGGTCTATGTCGACGACACAGCCATCTGGAGATTTTCCACCGGCCTGCACTGCCCGGAAAGCGATGCGCGCTACACCGACCCGATCGCGTCGATGTTCTCTTTCAACTCTGCCGTTGGCGCCTGCGAAACCTGTCGTGGCTTTGGTCGGGTCATTGGCGTTGATTACGCGCTGGTGATTCCGAACGAGAAGCTGACGCTGCGCGCTGGCGCCGTCAAACCGATGCAAACCCCGGCCTGGGCAGAATGCCAGGATGATTTGATGCGCCACGCCGAGGCGGCTGGCATCCCACGCGATACACCCTGGAACAAGCTGACACCGGAGCAGCAACACTGGGTGGTCAGCGGCTCGCCGAACTGGAACGGCAAGTGGAACCAGCACTGGTTCGGCATCAAGCGCTTCTTTGAATATCTGGAGACCAAAGCCTACAAAATGCACATTCGAGTGCTGCTGTCCAAGTACCGCAGCTACACACCGTGCGGCGTCTGCGGTGCAGCCCGGTTGAAGCTTGAAAGTTTGTTGTGGCGTGTTGGCAGCAAGGCGGTTGCCAACGCCGTGCTGGAGCCTGGCAAGCGCTTCATGCCGGTCGGAGTGAAATGGTCACGACAGCAGCTTGAAGCCTTGCCGGGGCTGTGCCTGCACGATCTGATGCAGTTGCCCCTGGACCGGTTGCGAGTATTTTTTGACACGCTGCAAGCGGGATTAGGGGATACGGCGGTCTCCTCATACGCAAGCTCAAAATCGTCACCCCCCGCATCCCCCAATCCCGCTCCGACTTCGGCTGACTACAAGACGCTGCAACTGTTGCTGGGTGAGATCACCACCCGTCTCAAATACCTGTGCGATGTCGGCATCGGCTACCTGACGCTGGACCGCCAGAGCCGCACCCTGTCCGGGGGTGAAGTACAACGCATCAACCTGACCACGGCCCTTGGCACTTCGCTGGTCAATACCTTGTTTGTGCTGGACGAGCCCAGCATTGGCCTGCACCCGCGTGACATGCACCGCATCATCCTCGCCATGCAGCGCTTGCGTGACGCCGGTAACACGCTGGTGGTGGTAGAGCACGACCCGGCTGTGATGCTGGCCGCAGATCGCATGATCGACATGGGTCCCGGTCCCGGCGAGCGTGGCGGGCAAATCGTGTTTGACGGATCGACTGCCAATCTGCGCCATGTTGACACGTTGACCGGTGCCTACCTGGGTGGACGCAAGCAGGTGGGCATGGGTTTCAAACGGCTGGTCGAACCCAACACACCGCGCCTTATTCTGGAGGGCGCGCGCGACCACAACCTGAAGAATGTCACGGTCGAATTTCCGCTGCAGCGGCTGGTCTGCGTGACTGGTGTCAGTGGTTCCGGAAAGTCCACTTTGATCCAGGATGTGCTGGCACCGGCCCTGCTGCGCCACTTTGGCAGAGCCACCGAAACGCCAGGCCTGCATGAGCGCCTGCTGGGCGCCGAGCAGCTCAGTGATGTGGTGTTTGTGGACCAATCTCCGATTGGCAAAACAGCGCGCTCCAACCCAGCCAGTTATGTCGGTGCCTGGGATGCCATTCGCGAAATATTCGCCAACGCGCCGCTGTCGCGTCAGCGCAGTTACACCGCATCCAAATTCAGTTTCAACAACGGCGACGGGCGCTGCGCCACCTGCGGTGGATCCGGTTTTGAGCATGTCGAAATGCAGTTTTTGAGCGACGTCTATTTGCGTTGCCCGGATTGCGATGGCAAGCGTTACCGTCCCGAAATACTCGAAGTCACCATCGAGCGCAGAGCGAATTTGGCGGGATCAAGCCAGCTTGTGATTGTCAATGTTGCCGACATCCTGAATCTGACGGTCAGCGAGGCCAGTCTCTTTTTTGCGGCGGACCGTGACGTCATTCGCGCGCTGCAACCGATCGTGGATGTGGGACTGGAGTACGTCAAGCTCGGCCAGCCGGTGCCAACGCTTTCGGGTGGTGAGGCGCAGCGTCTCAAGCTGGCTGGCTTTTTGGCCGAAGCCGCCAGAAATACCAGCGCCAGCCGCCAGGCCACGGCCCGACGCGGCACCCTGTTCATGTTTGACGAGCCCACCACCGGCCTGCATTTTGACGACATTGCCAAGCTGATGCGCGCCTTGCGCAAGCTGCAGGATGCCGGGCATTCGCTGATCGTCATTGAGCACAACCTCGATGTGATCCGTGCCAGCGACTGGCTGATTGACCTGGGACCGGAAGGGGGTGAGGCGGGCGGCCACGTGGTGGCCTATGGCACGCCGGAAGATGTGCGATTGCACCCGACGTCACACACCGGCAAAGCCCTGCGCGAGTACGCGGATGCGATGGGAGGCTTGCATGAAGTGAATGAATTTCGAGGAGATTACTTGGCAAGCGCTGCTGCCGATAGCGGTGTGTCTGATAACTCCATCCAGATCATCAACGCGCGCGAACACAACCTCAAAAGCTTGAGCGTGAATATTCCGCGCGGCAAATTCAGCGTCATCACCGGCGTCTCCGGCTCCGGTAAATCCACACTGGCGTTTGACATTTTGTTCAACGAAGGCCAGCGCCGTTATCTGGAGTCACTCAACGCCTACGCCAGGAGCATTGTGCAGCCGGCCGGTCGGCCCGAAGTGGACGCGGTGTACGGCATCCCGCCCACGGTCGCGATCGAGCAGCGACTCTCAAGAGGTGGCAGAAAGTCAACCGTCGGTACCACCACCGAGGTCTGGCATTTTTTGCGCCTGCTGTATGTCAAGCTGGGCACCCAGCATTGCATCCACGATGGCACGGCGGTGGCACCGCAAACGCCCGACAGCATTGCCGCGCAACTGTTGAAAAACTTCTCTGGCCAGCATATTGGTTTGCTGGCGCCGCTGGTGATGAACCGCAAGGGTGTCTACACTGAACTGGCGGACTGGGCGCGGCCGCGCGGTTTCACGCATCTGCGGGTCGACGGCAACTTTTTGCCGACCACCGGTTTTCCGCGCATTGACCGTTTCAAGGAACATACGATTGAGTTGCCAGTGGTCAGCCTGGATGTGCGGCCCGAGTTGGAGTCGCAACTACGGGCAGCACTGGCTGCCACGCTGACGCATGGCAAAGGCGTGCTGCATGTGCTGAGCAATTTGACTGGCCTGCGCGAGGCCATGCAGGACGGCACCCCGACCGCAGCCATCGGCACACTGGATGCGTTTTCCACCAAGCGTGCCTGCCCCGTGTGCAGTACCAGCTATGCCGAACTGGACCCGCGCCTTTTTTCCTACAACAGCAAGCACGGCTGGTGCCCGGATTGCGTCGGCACCGGTGTCAAATTGAGCAAAGAGCAGCGCAAGGTGTTTGATGACTCGGTGCGGGACGACGACAACAAGGGCCGGGAGCAAACTTTCGCCGAACCCGAAGTGGAGGACCTGCTGGATGCGGCTTGCCCAAGCTGCCATGGGACACGGCTCAACGCCACCGCCCGCGCCGTCAAGTTTGGCCTGCAACTGGCAGGCGGGGCGACTTCTGGCACGGCTGGCAAACAGGCGATTGACGGTGTCGCCATCACCGAGCTGGCCCGCCTGAGCGTGACCGACCTTCGGCAATGGGTTGAATCCATCCAACGCCAGGGCCGCATGAGCCAGCGCGAGACGGACATCGCGCGGGACCTTGTGCCCGAAATCAAAAGTCGCCTTGAGTTTCTGGAGCAAGTGGGCCTGGGCTATCTCACGCTGGACCGAGGTGCCCCGACGCTCAGTGGCGGTGAAGCCCAGCGCATCCGGCTGGCGGCGCAACTGGGCAGCAATCTGCAAGGTGTGTGCTACGTGCTGGACGAACCCACCATCGGTTTGCACGCGCGCGACAACCAGATTCTGCTGGGCGCACTGCAAAGCCTGAGTGACAAGGGCAATACGCTGGTGGTGGTGGAGCACGACGAGGACACCATTCGCCACGCCGAGCACATCATTGACATCGGTCCCAGTGCCGGCAAGCGCGGCGGGCGCCTGGTGGCTGAAGGCACGGTAGCCGATATCGTCAAAGCCGGCGACTCGCAAACCGGTCGCTACCTGCTGCATGCGATGAAGCATCCTTTGAAAATCCGTCGGGTGGTCTCATTGCGCGCGGCGGCTGAAGGCAATTCGTCGGGCGCCTCGGACGCAAGCTCAACATCGTTGCCCGGCAAATCACCTTCAGCCGTGGGACCGTTGGGCAATTTGGCGGTACTGCAAGCGCAACGCTGGATCACCATCAAAGGTGCACACCTGCATAACCTGCAAAACATCACAACCCAAGTCCCCTTAAGCCGCCTGGTCGCCGTTACTGGCGTCTCGGGCTCCGGCAAATCCACGCTGGCGCGTGACGTGCTGCTGGCCAACGTGCAGATGGCGGTGCAAAAGCGCAGCACCAAAGCCGGTCGCGACGCCCTGGCCGCTGGCGAAAAAATCAACTGGACCGGTTGCGAGTCTGTGACCGGTTTCGAGGTGGTGGACCGGGTGCTGGAAGTCGACCAGACGCCCATTGGCAAAACGCCGCGCAGTTGCCCGGCCACCTACATCGGTTTTTGGGACATCATCCGCAAGCTGTTTGCCGACACGCTGGAAGCCAAGGCACGCGGCTATGCCGCCAACCGCTTCAGCTTCAATACGGGAGAGGGGCGCTGTGCGGGCTGCGAAGGGCAGGGCATACGCACCATCGCCATGAGCTTTTTGCCCGACGTGAAAGTGCTGTGCGAAACCTGCAAGGGCGCGCGCTTCAACCCGGAGACGCTGGCTGTCACCTGGCGCGGCAAGAACATTGGCGACGTGCTGCAAATGGAAGTGGACGAAGCGGTGGAATTTTTTGCCGCCATGCCCAACATCAGCCACCCGGTGCAACTGCTCAAGGACGTGGGCTTGGGTTATCTGACGCTGGGTCAGCCTTCGCCGACGCTGAGCGGCGGCGAGGCGCAGCGTATCAAGCTGGTGACCGAACTGAGCAAGGTGCGCGACGACATCACCCGGCGTGGGATGAAGGCGCCACACACCTTGTACGTGCTGGACGAACCGACCGTCGGCCTGCACATGGCCGACGTGGAGAAACTGGTCAAGGTATTGCATCGCCTGGTCGATGGCGGCCACAGCGTGGTGGTGATCGAGCATGACCTTGACGTCATCGCCGAAGCCGACTGGGTGATCGACTTGGGGCCTGAAGGCGGCGACGCCGGCGGCCGTGTGGTGGCGGCTGCAACGCCGGAAGGCGTGGTGAAGATGGGCACGCATACAGGCGTCGCATTGGCGGCGGTGCTGGCGCGAATTTAGGTTTGGCGCGTTTTCAATTGCCTCTTGGTCGCGCAAATTTGAGGACACGGGTCGCCAGCAGTGTCTCACTCAAAAAGCACACCAACGCCAGTAAAAAACAAACCACGCCGGACAGGAAAAAGAGGGTCGCCAACTTAAAGATCTGCAACTCGGTGGTTTCACCCAGAAACAGCACGACGATGGTCAGCCCGATCATGATGGCGCAAAAAGTGAGCAGTGCAATACAGGTGTTCACCAGACTGCCGCGCAAGCGCAAACCGGCCAGCTCGGCGTAGGCTGCCGTCACGGTATCCGCGACGGGTGCCGATTCAATCCGGTCCTCGACCAGCCGCGCGCGGTCAATGATGCGCCCCAGTCGACCGGCTACGGTGCCGATCATGGCCGATACCGCTGTTAGCAGGAACACCGGTGCCACGGCAAGCTGAATGCCATGGGTAACGGTGCTGAGATCAGTGGCAAAAAACATGGCGACTCCTGATGCAAAATTGGCTGACTAGACCCGGTATTGTCCCGCGCAATGGGTGTGGCCTACGTGCTGGCGCGACACGTCGTGAGCAGCGCCATCAGGCCTAGCGCGGCAACACCGATCAACACTGCGGGAAAGCCCAGCGCGGGCGACCAGTCAATCAGTGCGCCTGACGCAGCGGATGCAACCAAACCACCCAGCGTATAGGTCAGCACCAGCACGGCCGTGCTATTGACCAGGGTGATGCCTTTTTCGCGCGCGCCAATGTCGATCATGGCCAGTGTGTAGAGCGCGCCACCGCTGGCGCCCCAGACACACGCGATGGGCCAAACCAGCCAGTGCGCGTTCGGCACAAAAGGGCTGGCGCAGGTACTCAGCACGATGATCAACGTGAAGCCTGTCATCATGAAGCGACGCCCCACAGCGGGCGAGGCAAATCGATCGGCCAGCAACCCCGCGGGCAATGCGGCGGCGGTGCCACCCATTCCACTGACTGACACCAGCAGCGCCGCAGCGCTTGCACTCAGACCCAGCGCAAGTCCATAAAGGGGCAGTATGGAGGCCAGACCGAGTTCAAAAAATCCGCCGACAAAGCCCGCCAGCATGATGACCGGATGGGCCAGCACGGCATGCCACAGGCCATGCAGGCCGACGCGGGCCGTGCGGCTGTCGTGATCGGGTGGCAGGCGCGGTATCAGGGCGGTCCAGCCCAGACCGAAGGCGAGCAAGCCGATGACCACCCAGAGCGCACCAGGGTTGTCGGCGCCGACCCAGGACAGCACCGCTGGGCCGACCACAAAGGTGACGCCCACCATGGTGGCATAGGTACCGATATAGCGACCGATTTGTTCGGGCGGCGCAAACTCAGCGATAAAGGCCTCGGCCAGCACCCAACGCAATCCACCGGCCACACCTGCCATCAATTCCAGTACAAACCACAGCCACAGACTGTTCGTCAGCAGAAAACCTGTGGCGGCCACTAACGGCACAGTGGAGGCCAGCCACATGGCGGGTCGGCGCCCCAGTTTTTGGGTTACCACAGAGGCAAACGGCGTCATCACGAAAATACCCAGCCACGTGGTGGCGGCAAACAGGCCCGCTACCGTGTTGGAGACCTGGGCGCCTTTGAGTAGCAACAGCAACAGGGGAGACAGCATGAATATGCCAGACAGCTGGAACAAGGTGGAGCCAAAAATGCTGAGTAGGCCCAGCCGCGCTGAAGGGACCGTGATGACGGGTTGGTTCACCGGCACCGCGCTTCCAGAATGTAATGAGCCACTTCGGCAAACCCGGCACCACGTTCGCTGCGGGTGATATAGCGCGGCAAATGCAGCAACTGGTTTACAAAGCGGCGGATATTGGCCACCCCCACGCTGTGCGGAAAATGTTCAAACATGAGCTGATCGTTGGTGGAGTCGCCCACATAGGCCCACTGGCTCAGCTCTGCATCCAGATCGCGATCAAATAATTCCCGAACGATCCAGCGTGCACCTTCGAGTTTGTTGTGCTCTCCAAACCAGCCGTTGATGTGAATGCTGCTGACTGTCGCTGTCATGCCAGCGTCTTGCATCAGCGCCGTCACCCGGGCGATGTCCTCTGTGCAAAGATGGGTAAATTCGCTGTGGTCGATGGCGATGTCGGTCTCGCGGCCCGCCGAGTCTTGCGATAGCCTGGCACTGGGTACTTCGCGCAGCACTTGCTCTATCACGTCTTGCATGCGGGCGCAGTTGGTGGCGCGGGTGGTGGCGTTTTGTTGGTATATTTTTGTCGTCAACAAATTTTTACAGGCAAAAGCGACAGCGCCGTTTTCGGCCACGATGGCGTCCACCGGCCAGGGCGCCACGCCACGCGCTGCATCGCCCCGGGCAAACAGCTCACTCCAGCCGATGGGTCGTCCGGTGATGGGAATGACGTGCAGACCGACTGCCTGGAGCTTCGCCAGCGCTTGCAGGGCGTCACGTGTGATGGCACCGTCGGTGGTCAGCGTGTCATCGATGTCGGTGAAGATGCCGATGATGTTGCGGCGGTCTGCCAGCGGCCAGTCTGCCAGCGGTCTCATGTCCTGCAAACGTTAACCTGCACTTTGCAGTGCCAGCCCGGCGTGTTCGCGCAGCGGGTGGAAATGAATTTTGGGGAAGCGCTCCTGCGCCAGGCGCACGTCATATGGCGAAGTGCACAGAAAGGCCAGCGTGTTGGCTGCGTCGCGCGCCATGCGCATCGGGTAGGCGTCGCAAAAGGTCTTCAGTTCGGCCGGGGTGTCGGCGGTGATCCAGCGCGCACCAGTGTACTGACTGCCCTCCAGCCGGATGTCGGCGTCGTATTCGCCCTTGAGGCGGTGCTGCACCACTTCAAACTGCAGTTGTCCAACTGCACCGAGCAACATGTTGCCGCCGATCTCAGGTCTAAACACCTGAATCGCGCCCTCTTCACCTAGCTGTGCCAGGCCTTGCTGCAACTGCTTGGTGCGCAGCGGATTTTTCAGCACCACAGTCATGAACAGTTCGGGCGCGAAGAACGGCAGGCCGGTGAACTGCAGGTTGACCGAACCGTCGGTGATGGTATCGCCCAACTGCACGCCACCGTGCGTGGTAAAGCCGACGATGTCACCAGCGTAAGCCTCGTTCACCGCTTCGCGGCGCTGGCTCATGAAGGTCACCACGCTGGTCGGGCGCAACTCTTTGCTGGTGCGCATGACTTTGAGTTTCATGCCCGGTGTGTACTTGCCGGAGGCCATGCGGACAAAGGCAATGCGGTCGCGGTGCGACGGGTCCATGTTGGCCTGCACCTTGAACACCACGCCCGAGAAAGCGTCGTCATCGGGCTGCATGATCTGGATCACAGGCTGCTTATTGACGACCAGTGAACTGGTGCGTGGGCCGGGCGAGGGCGCCAAGTCCACCAGCGCTTCCAGTACTTCCATGACACCAAAGTTGTTGACACCCGAACCAAAGAAAACTGGCGTCTGCCTGCCGGCCAGAAAGGCAGCGCGGTCCCAGCTGGGTGAAGCGCCGGTGGCCAGCTCCATACTCTCCATGGCGGTCTCAAACTCGTGGCCGAAGCGCTTGACCAAGGCGTCCTGATTCGTCAGCGGCATGGCATCAAAGTCCTGCGGCAATCGGGCACTGCCGGAATCGAACACCGTCATGATTTGGGTGCGCAGGTTGATGATGCCACCGAACGTCTTGCCCTGGCCCACCGGCCAGGTCATTGGCACGCAGGGCATGCCCAGCTCGCGTTCGATCTCGTCCAGAATGTCGAGCGGCTCGCGCACCTCCCGGTCCATCTTGTTGACAAAAGTGATGATCGGCGTGTTGCGCTGGCGGCAGACTTCGATCAGACGTCGCGTCTGCGCCTCGACACCGTTGGCGGCGTCGATCACCATCAAGGCCGAGTCGACGGCAGTCAGTACACGATAGGTGTCCTCGCTGAAGTCCTTGTGACCGGGCGTGTCCAGCAGATTGATGACGTGGTCGCGGTAAACCATTTGCATGACGCTTGAGGCGACCGAGATGCCGCGCTGCTTTTCGATCTCCATCCAGTCGCTGGTGGCGTAGCGCGTTGCTTTACGGGCTTTCACCGAGCCGGCGATCTGGATCGCGCCCGAGAACAGCAGCAGCTTTTCGGTGAGCGTGGTTTTACCCGCGTCAGGGTGGGAAATGATGGCAAACGTGCGGCGACGCCGTGTTTCGGCTTGATAAGACATGAGCAAGGACTGAATGGAGCCGGGTTGCGCGACTTGGTGGAAAAGCGTCGCGCAAGTTCCGAAGACAGAGAAAGTCTGGAAAAGGTAGAATTATCGCCTTCCGAGGAGCGTTGCAGTTCACACAGGGTGAACGAGGCTCGGACCGCATGGTTTGGCATTCCCAGGTCATCGCATCAACCGCGCTCACCCACTGCTCTGTGAGGTGAGACTCCCTCAAAGGTATTTCGCACAGGCACTGGTTATTCAAACTCAACTTTGGAGTAAGCCATGAGCGTACTGAAACCCGTTAAAACTGAAGACTACAAAATTGCCGACTTGAGCCTGGCTCCCTGGGGCCGCAAAGAGTTGAACATTGCCCAGACCGAAATGCCGGGCCTGATGGCGATTCGCGAAGAATTTGCCAAGGCGCAACCACTCAAGGGCGCCCGCATCACAGGTTCATTGCACATGACGATTCAGACCGCTGTGCTGGTCGAAACCCTGCAGGCGCTGGGGGCACAGGTGCGCTGGGCCTCGTGCAATATTTTTTCTACGCAAGATCACGCTGCTGCTGCCTTGGTGGCCGCTGGCACACCGGTGTTTGCCTACAAGGGCGAGAACCTGACGGATTATTGGGACTACACGCACCGCATTTTCGAGTTTGGCGCCAAGGGTTCCAAAACCGAAGGTCCCAATATGATTCTGGACGACGGCGGCGACGCTACCTTGTTGATGCACCTGGGTGCCCGCGCCGAGAAAGACATCAAGGTGTTGGCGAAACCTGGCAGCGAAGAAGAGACCTGTTTGTTCAGTGCCATCAAGGCCAAGCTCAAGCTCGATCCGACCTGGTACAGCCGTCGCCTGAAAAACATTATTGGCGTGACCGAAGAAACCACTACCGGTGTGCTTCGATTGAACGAGATGTCGGCCAAGGGTACGCTGGCGTTGCGCGCCATCAACGTCAACGACTCGGTGACCAAGAGCAAGTTCGACAACCTGTATGGCTGCCGCGAGTCGCTGGTGGACGCCATCAAGCGCGCCACTGACGTGATGATCGCCGGCAAAGTGGCTTGTGTCGCCGGTTACGGCGACGTCGGCAAAGGTTCCGCCCAGGCGTTGCGCGCGCTATCGGCCCAAGTCTGGGTCACCGAGATTGACCCCATCAACGCGTTGCAAGCAGCGATGGAGGGCTACAAGGTGGTGACCATGGAATATGCGGCAGACAAGTGCGATATTTTTGTCTCGGCCACCGGCAACAAAAACGTCATCACTTACAAGCACATGGCGGCCATGAAAGACCAGGCTATTGTCTGCAACATCGGCCATTTTGACAATGAAATTGATGTCGCTTCGCTGGCCAAATGCAAGTGGGAAGAGATCAAGCCGCAGGTCGACCATGTGATCTTCCCTGCCAAAGGCAAGACACCTTCCAAACGAATCATTCTGCTGGCCAAAGGCCGTCTGGTGAATCTGGGTTGCGGCACCGGCCACCCCAGTTTTGTGATGTCTTCCAGCTTTGCCAATCAGACCATCGCGCAGATCGAACTGTTCACCAAGCCCAGAGAATACAAGGTCGGCAAGGTCTATGTGCTGCCCAAGCACCTGGACGAAAAAGTGGCGCGTTTGCACCTGAAAAAAGTCGGCGCCATGCTGAGTGAACTCACCGATGAACAGGCGGCCTACATCGGCGTCAGCAAGGCTGGCCCGTACAAGGCCAACAGTTACCGTTATTAATGCGCGCTGATCAACTTCTGGTGGCACGCCAACTGGCGGCCAGCCGCTCTCAGGCGCAACGGCTGATCGCCAACGGTTTGCAATGGCTCAAAGGCGAGGAGTGGAAGACGGTCACCAAAAACGGTGATGAAATTCCCGCTGAGGCCGAGTTGAAACTGCTGGACGACTCTGAAGCCCGTTACGTCTCCCGCGGCGGCCTCAAGCTTGAAGCAGCGCTCACGCAAGTCGGTTTGTCTGTCAACCGACTGCTGTGCCTGGATGTCGGTCAGTCCACTGGCGGCTTTACCGACTGTCTGTTGCAGCAGGGTGCAGCGATGGTGGTCGGGGTGGACGTAGGCAGTGCCCAACTGCACCCGCGGCTGCGGGCCGACCCGCGTGTGCTGTGTGTCGAAAATGTAAACGCCCGATCCTTGGTGGCGGCAGATTTGGTAGCCGTTTATGAAGGCAGTATGGGGGTTGACGGTCAATTTGATGATGACGCGGATGGCGCTGCAGAGTTTGTACCCGACTTTGATTTGATCGTGGTTGATCTGTCGTTCATTTCACAAACCCTGGTGCTACCGGCGCTCGTGCCGCTGCTGAAGCGCGGCGGTACTTTACTGACGCTGGTCAAGCCGCAGTTTGAATTGCAGCCAGGCCAGGTTGGCAAGGGTGGCATTGTGAAAGATGCCAGCCTCTATTTGTTTGTCGAGCAACGCCTGCGCGACGCCTGTGCCGCGCTTGATTTGAAAGTGACTGCATGGTTTGATTCGGCCATCGCTGGTGGCGACGGTAACCACGAGTTTTTTATTTGCGCAAGCTCTGCCGCAACACTTCAGGACCCGCCATGAGCTCTACTTCCAAAATGCCTCTGAGCATCGAGTTCTTCCCCCCCAAAACCCCCGAAGGTGTGGAGAAGCTGCGCCAGGTGCGCCAGCGACTATATGCGCTCAAGCCTGATTTTTGCTCTGTGACTTTTGGTGCCGGTGGTTCCACCCAAGAGGGTACCTTCAATACGGTGCGCGATATTCTGGCCGAGGGTATGAGTGCGGCGTCGCATCTTTCATGCATTGGTGCCACCCGAATCACGGTACGTGAACAACTGGTCATTCTCAAAGCGATGGGGGTCAGGCGCCTGGTGACCTTGCGCGGCGATCTTCCCAGCGGCTACGGTGCGGGTGGCGAGTTTCAGTACGCCAGCGATCTGGTGGCCTTCATCCGCTCCGAGAGCGGAAGTGATTTTCACATCGAGGTCGCCGCCTACCCGGAAGTGCATCCCCAGGCCCGGTCACCGGCCAGCGATCTGCAGGCGTTTGCGGCAAAAGTTAAAGCCGGTGCCAACTCGGCCATCACGCAGTATTTTTACAACGCCGATGGCTACTTCCGCTTTGTCGAAGAAGTGGATGCGCTGGGCTTGAACGTGTCGGTGGTGCCGGGCATCATGCCGATCACCAGTTCCACCCAGCTGATGCGTTTTAGTGACGCCTGCGGTGCCGAGATTCCGCGCTGGATTCGTCTGCGCTTGCAAAGCTTTGGTGACGACAGCGCATCCATCAAGGCTTTTGGTCTGGACGTCGTGACTGATCTTTGTGAGCAGTTGCGTGCCGGTGGCGCTCCGGGTCTGCATTTTTACAGCATGAACCAGAGCGTCGCGACATTGGAAATATGTAAAAGATTGCAGTGTTGACCAGTGCGGCTGTGGCTTAAAACTGTGATGCCGTTATAGCGTAAGCGGAATGAGCGCTCGAAAGACGGCTTGCAACTCGCATGGATGCTTACGCTATCATTTTTGAAATTCAGTTTGTTCCCCCGGATGTTCCCCCGGTTGGCCTTTGATACCCCAATAATTGACAGGTCAAATCCGGGTTTTCAGGCCGTCACTTAGACAAGATAAATAGTTGATCCGGCTTGGGAACAGGAAGTCCTCTGAGTGAAGACTGGCGGCCTTGATCCAGGCCGCGACCGCATCGCGCGTGGGTTCGGTAATTTCGAACTGAACTGGACGCGAGGTCTTTTGCTGCATGATGATCGCGCGTGCTGCCACATGCTCACCGTGGCAAATGTCGCGCACCTTCAGTTTGACCAGATCGCAGCCCCGCAGTTTGCTGTCCAGACCCAGGTCGAACATAGCCAACTCGCGTGTGCGGTGCTCCAGTTGCAGGCGCACCCGGATGGCCCAGATATCCTTGAGCTTGAAGGGTGCTTTTTGACCAACGAGTTTGCCCTTGTTCCACGGCTCGCGCTTGGATTGATTGCAGGATCGTTCCATTTTGAACTCCTTAAAAGTTGAAGGGAGTTCGACTGTGAATCGGTTTGTGCGGCAACGCCAGCAAGGCGTGAGTAGGGTCTACCTTCCTTTGACGCATCTGCGTTCAGAGGCGACGCACACCGTGGACTGCGATGAGCATTGCGAAGTGGTGGCACCCAACGTGCTGCCTGTACTTGGAAAACTCGCAAGTGGCGGGCGGCTCGACCGCCCCCTGCGCGATCGGATGTACGGATCAATTGCCTGCTTCTTGTTTGCTCAGGCGCGACGATTGAATGCTGAGGAATACTTTTGCCAACCCTGCCTCAGTCGTGCGCACCCATATCCACCGCCTTGCAAGCCAGTCGCACCACTTTCGGAATGGGCCGTGTGGCTGTGCGGTAATTGATGATATTGCGCCGCGACATACCCAGGGTGTCAGCCGCTTTGCTGGCTGAAAACCCGTGCTGCATCATCCATGCATCAAAGCTGCGCGCGCCGTCGTCCGACTGCTCTGCGGCCAGTCGGTAAATTGTGGTGGCCGCTATCGACAGCGGGCCTTCATCATCCCATGTCAGGCCGCTACCCCATTCCTCTACAGCAGCCCGGGAGAACAGATCCGCATCGCGCAGGGGTTTGAGGCTTTTGAACCCGGCCACGAATTCGGCCAGATCAACGTCGGCGCTCCAACCGTCCTCAAAGCAAAGGTTCAGGCGCATGTCGCCAAGCGCCGTGGCCTTGGTAATTCGGGGAAGTTTTTCACGCATAGTCATGCTCCATTGAGTTTGTCCCATTCGGCCTGAATCAGTGGTTTATTGGCCAGCGCCCAAGCTATCGCCTTGGCAAGCAGTTTTCGATTTGCGCAACCCGCAAGTTCGGCCATTGTTACCAGATCAACCGCTGAATCACCGTCCGGGGTGCGCACATGAAAATGAACCGGCGCATGGTCGGCATAGACCGATATCTTCATTTTGCCGTCGCGATAAATCGTATTCACGGAACTATTATAGTGCAATATTTGCACCATTAAACACCAAAAGATCGGCCCGGGTCAAGGCAAGTCAACCCGTAATTTGAAGGGAAGCTTTGGCTTTCAGGACCGTGGCGGCGAACGGCTGCTCCTTACTTTGCTCAATGTCTCGGCATAGTGACTGCTCCAGCCGGACAATTTCATTTCAAACCATTCCAGCGCCGTTACTTTGAAGGTGTCGGCGTCCGGTGTGGTGGCCATGAGCTTTTCTACCTTCCGCACTTGAATGGGATCGCGTCCCTCGGATTTATTCAGCTTTGCCGCTTCGCCGGCTTTTCTTGCCGCCGTCAGGCTCACCGCCGGGTAACTGCCGAGCGCCAGCCGCTTTTCAGTACTACCGACACGGTATTTCAAAAACCAACGCTTCGATCCTGCCGGACTGACTTGCAAGTACATCCCGCCAGAATCAGCAAACCGGGCTTGTTTCTTTTCAGGTGGACAAACTGCGCTTCTGCATTGGGCATCGGTCAACATGGGGAACAATCCTATCGTCAGGCTGGGGGAACACCGATTTCACTAGGGAATGGGGGAACAATCACCCAAAAACCAGAAAAAACCTTAAACGTATCCCCGGATGTTCCCCCGCTTTTGTTTGGCAGTCAATAGACCCCTTTGTACGCCGTTGTAGCGTAAGTGATTGATTCACCAATGAAAAAGGCCGCTAACTGTATGTCGTTAGCAGCCTTTGTCAGACCTCATGGTCGGAATGAGAGGATTCGAACCTCCGACCCCTTCGTCCCGAACGAAGTGCGCTACCAGGCTGCGCCACATTCCGAAATTTCTGTTGCTGCCCGAAAGCAGCGTCAATGCTGACGCCCAAGCAATTGGGTCGCCAATTCTATCAAACACTCGGTGTGCGGGGACGATGGAAGTTTTCTGGCGGCGGCAATGGCGCGCTGGGCTTCCTGTGTTGCCGCCAGTCGCGCGACTTCCAGCGCGCCGGTGGATTTAACGATGTTGACGACCTGTTCCAACATGGCTACGCCGCCTGTTTCAATGGCGGTTCTGACGATTGCTTCTTCGCTTGCCGTGCCGCGTCGCATGGCGGCTATCAATGGCAAAGTGGCTTTGCCTTCGCGCAGATCGTCACCGACGTTCTTCCCCATGACAGCGGCATCGCCGGTGTAGTCGAGCACGTCGTCAATGACCTGAAAGGCGGTGCCCAGCGCCTGGCCATAGTCGGCACAAACGTTTTCCATTTCAGCTGTGCTGCCAGCGAGAATGGCCCCGACCCGGGCGCTGGCTTCGAACAACTTGGCGGTTTTGGAGCGAATAACTTGCAGGTACCCTGCCTCATCCAGTGCGGCGTTGTGCATGTTCATGAGTTGCAGCACCTCACCTTCAGCGATCACGTTGGTGGCGTCGGCCAGCACTTGCATGACCCGCATGTCCTGCGCATCGACCATCATCTGAAAGGCGCGGGAGTACAAGAAATCACCAACCAGTACGCTTGCCGGATTGCCGAAGGTTTCGTTGGCGGTAGCATTGCCCCGGCGCAAGACGGATTCATCAACTACGTCGTCGTGTAGCAGGGTTGCGGTATGAATGAACTCGACCACGGCGGCCAGATTAAACCGCTGTTCGCCACAGTAGCCCAGTGCCCCGCTGGTCAGCAGCAGCAAAGCGGGCCGCAGCCGTTTGCCGCCAGCGGCGATGATGTAACGCGAAACCTGGCCGATCAGCGGCACCCGGGAGTCGAGTCGGCGGGAGATAACTTGGTCAACCTCACGCATATCCTTCGCGATGATCGACAGGGAGGCAGCGGAGCTGGAGGGAATGACTTGCAAGACAAATAGCCGGTTGTGTGCGGGGATTATAGGAAATCGTCGGTGCCAAAAAGTGGGTGGGCCATGGGTAAGTCCCTCAAG
>SESD01000477.1_pt1 | contig 24790 bp, 22 predicted proteins | sample 3171411 | NCBI WGS metagenome assembly SESD01 (sample SAMN06051880, study PRJNA518727) | freshwater metagenome | biome: subpolar coniferous forest; feature: holomictic lake; material: water; isolation source: holomictic Lake 442, 16.5 m depth | place: Canada: near Kenora, Ontario | collected...
CCAGCGCACTTAATGAAGAGCGCAAACTTATTTTAGTAGCACACGACATTTCACCTGCTGATGCGATTCAATTCAAGCAGCATGAATTTGCCGCATTTATTACTGATGTAGGCGGCATTACTTCACATACCGCTATTTTAGCGCGCAGCTTAAACATACCTTCTATTGTTGCCTTGCAGAAAGCGCGCGATTTAATTCGTGATGGTGAGTTGATTATTGTGGATGGTAGCCAAGGGGTAGTGATTGTTAACCCTGACAAAAGCATCTTAACTGAATACAAATTACGCCAAGAGCAATGGGAGCTTGAGCAACAAAAACTTCAGCGAATTAAAGCGACCAAAGCCATCACATTAGATGGCACTAGTATTGATCTATATGCCAATATTGAAGTGCCTGAAGATGTTGTAGCAGTCAGCGCATCAGGCGCTACAGGCATTGGACTTTATCGTACTGAATTCTTATTTATGAATCGGCGTGAAATGCCTGATGAAGAAGAGCAATTCATTGCTTACAAGACCGTTGCTGAAGCAATGAAAGGGGCTGCGGTCATTATTCGTACCTTAGATTTGGGTGCTGACAAACAAATGAACCCTGACACTGTAATCACTTGTGCGAATCCAGCGCTAGGTTTACGGGCTATTCGTTACTGCTTATCAGAGCCACAAATCTTTCACACGCAATTGCGAGCATTATTACGTGCCTCACATTTTGGTAACATCAAAATTTTGATTCCTATGCTTTCTACGCTATCTGAATTGCGTCAAACAAAATTATTATTAGAGCGTGCAAAAATAAGTTTGCGTAAACAAAATATTGCGTTTAACGAAAATATTGCACTAGGCGGCATGATAGAAATTCCTGCGGCTGCCATTAATGCTGAAGCCTTTGCTAAAGAGTTGGATTTTTTATCCATAGGCACCAACGATTTAATTCAATATACCTTAGCCATTGACCGTACCGATGACGCTGTAGCACATCTATACAACCCATTGCATCCATCAGTATTAAAACTCATCTCGATGACGATTAAAGCGGGTGAAAAGTTAGGAAAATCAGTGTCTGTTTGCGGAGAAATGGCCGGCGATGCCAAATTAACTAAGTTACTCATAGGCATGGGGTTACGCCAACTATCTATGCACCCCTCTCACATACTCAGTGTAAAACAACAGATATTACATAGCCAGCTAAGCAACCTTGGCGATAATGCACGTAAAATATTAAGCTTAACTGACATAGAGAAAATTGAACCTCTGGTTGCCAAATTTAATACCCCAGCAAATTTAAGATTGAAATAATTACTAAAGGATTTACCGCAGTGACTGCAATATTATTAGCAAACAACCCTCTTTTGCACTTTTCTGGTCTACCCAAGTTTGAAGAAGTTAAAGCCGAGCATGTAAGTCCTGCTATAGACTGCCTATTGACTGAAGCAAGGGCAACAATAGAAACACTGGCTTTGAGTTCAGACCCCGTTACTTGGGATAATTTTGCCGCCAAACTTGAAGATATGGAAGAAAAGCTATCACGTACTTGGTCACAAGTAGGGCACATGAATGGCGTAGTCAACAGCCCTGAACTACGTGAAGCTTATAATGACAATTTATCTAAACTCACTGATTTTTATGCTGATTTAGGCCAAGATGAGCGCCTATACACAAAGTTCCGCGCACTCCGTGCAGATAAGTGCTTTAACTTGCTTTCATCTTCTCAGAAAAAAATTATAGAAAACGAACTGCGAGATTTTCGCTTAGGTGGTGCAGAACTTCCTGCTGAGCAGAAAATACGCTTCAAAGAAATTCAAGAGGCGCTTTCAAAACTTTCATCAAAGTTTGAGGAGAACGTTTTAGATAATACCAACGACTATGCGCTTTATATTGAAGATGCAAGCACCTTAACAGGCATTCCTGAAGATGTGCTACAAACTGCAAGTGATGCAGCAAAAGAGGATAGCAAAACTGGTTATAAATTTACTTTGCACTTTCCATCTTATCTGCCTGTGCTGCAATATGCACAAAATCGAAAACTGCGTGAAACGCTTTACCGGGCATATGCAACACGCGCTTCTGAATTTGGAAAGCCTGAATGGGATAATACGCCGCTCATTTCACAGATACTAAAACTTAAGCTAGAAGCTGCTAATCTACTAGGTTTTCCAAATTATGCAGAACTCTCAATTGCCACAAAAATGGCTGAATCAGCGCAACACGTAAATAATTTTTTGCATGGTCTTGCAAAAAAAGCCAAACCCTACGCACTTAAAGATCAAAAAGAACTTAACGATTACGCTACTAAATTAGACATCAAGGACATGCAAGCTTGGGATGTCGCCTATGTATCAGAAAAGTTGCGTGAAGAAAAATATGCTTTTTCTGACCTTGAAGTAAAACAATATTTTCCTGAGAATAAAGTATTAGCTGGCTTATTTAAGGTGGTTGAAACTATTTTTGGGGTGCACGTCATCAAGTCTAAAGCCTCAGTTTGGCATGAGACTGCTAGCTTTTACGACATCAATGATCATACTGGACAATTAATCGGCCAGTTTTATTTAGACCTATACGCACGGAATAATAAGCGCGGCGGCGCTTGGATGGACGAAGCCATCACCCGACGTAAAGTTGCTAACGACCTAACCACACCTGTCGCATTCTTAACCTGTAATTTCTCTGCACCTGTGGGCGATAAACCTGCACTATTTACCCATGATGAAGTACTCACGATGTTCCATGAGTTTGGTCATGGCTTACACCATATGCTCACCAAAGTTGACGACTACAGCGTCTCTGGCATAAAAGGCGTGGAGTGGGATGCCGTTGAATTACCTAGTCAATTCATGGAAAACTTCTGCTGGGAATGGGATGTGTTACGTCACATGACTGCCCACGTGGATACTGGTGAGCAATTACCACGTGCGTTATTCGACAAGATGGTAGCGGCTAAGAACTTTCAAGCCGGCATGCAAACCATGCGTCAAATAGAATTTTCACTGTTTGATATTCGATTGCACAGTGAATTTGACCCATACGGTAGCAAAACAGCCGTAGATCTGATCGAAGAAATACGCGATGAAGTTGCCGTAGTTCGCCCACCTAAATGGAACCGTTTCCCTAATAACTTCACGCATATTTTTTCTGGCGGTTATTCTGCAGGCTATTACAGCTACAAATGGGCAGAGGTCCTATCAGCTGACGCTTACAGCATGTTTGAAGAAAACGGCGTACTCTGTGCAGAAACAGGCAAACGATATTGGCAAGAAATTTTAGCCCAAGGTGGTTCAAGACCTGCTTTGGAATCATTTAAAGCATTTCGCGGACGCGAGCCTAATATTGATGCATTACTGCGCCATAATGGTATGAACTAGATTGCCGCCTATATCTTTAAGTCAAAAACTCTAACTTAAAGATATCACGTTAGGAGAAAAAATGAACTTCAATTTACCGGCATTAATTACAGCATTCACGCTTATCCTACTTCTCGCTGTCGCGTTTAACGTAGGCCGAGCTAGAGGAAAGTATAAAATTGACGCGCCTGCTACGACTGGGCACCCTGATTTCGAATTGGCCTACCGAGTCCAGATGAATACGGTCGAAAGTTCGGTAGCCTTTATTCCCGCACTTTGGCTATTTTCATATTATGTCAGTCCTGTTTGGGGCTCTGGACTGGGCGGCTTATGGCTAATAGGCCGAATATGGTATGCCATCGCATATTGTGCTGATGCCAAAAAGCGTGGCGGTGGGTTTGGACTTTCATTGTTAGTTTTTGTCATTCTGACCATTGGTGCTTTAATTGCAATCATCAAGCAAATGCTTTAATTGATTATTACTTTTAATAACCAACTCATATGAAATTTGCTACTTGGAACGTCAACTCATTAAATGTCAGGTTGCCACACGTGTTAGATTGGCTCCGAGATAATCAACCTGACGTCTTATGTCTGCAAGAAACTAAACAAGAAGATAGTAAATTTCCTTATAAAGCGCTTATAGAGGCGGGTTATGAATCTGCTCATATTGGCCAAAAAACCTATAATGGTGTGGCAATTTTGAGTCGCCATCCACTTAGTAATATACAACGTAACATCCCAAACTTTGACGATGATCAACAACGTGTTGTCGCTGCCTCCATTAATGGTATTCGAGTTGTTTGTGCTTATATTCCCAATGGTCAAGCGGTGGATTCCGAAAAATATCAATACAAAATGCGCTGGCTTAGCGCCTTTAATGCTTGGCTTAAAACGGAATTAATATCACACCCTCAACTGATGGTGTTAGGTGATTATAATATTGCCCCTGAAGACCGAGATTGCCACAATCCTGCTGCTTGGATTGGGCAAGTACTAGTAAGCCCACCCGAACGAATAGCATTTCAAAATCTCTTAGATTTAGGTTTACATGACAGCTTCAGACTGTTTGAACAGGCTGAAAAAAGCTTTAGTTGGTGGGATTACCGAATGATGGGTTTCAGACGCAATTTTGGTATGCGCATTGATCATATTTTGGTGAGCAGTCTACTTAAATCAAGATGTGTCTCTGCGCATATTGATAAATTACCGCGTAAACTAGAACGACCTTCTGACCATACGCCAGTAGTTTTAGAAATCGCTTAGTCCATACACAAGCGAATAGCGACTACCCCTTAGTTTTAATCCCCAACTGTTTGAGTTTACGATACAAGTGCGTACGCTCTAATCCTGCAATTTCTGCTAATTTGCTCATATTATTAGATGCTAGCTTAATGTGATGATCAAAATACATTCGCTCAAAATCATCACGTGCTTCACGTAAAGGTTGATCTAATAAATGTTTTTCTATATTAGCAGCATGGCCCGTAGCTTTTACACGTGCCTTTGATGTGCTTGTCGTATCAGCTTTAGTAAAACGTATTTGTCTATCATCAAACTGATGTAGTACTCGATTCACATCATCTAAGATAATTTTTTCACCTAAGCTGGTTTGTAACAAATTACGGATTACCGCATCTAGTTGAGCTAAATCTCCAGGCCAATCAGCATTACGTAAACCATTCAAAGCAGCAATATCAAACTCACGGTACTCCAACCCAGCCAGCTCTAATTGTAAATTTGTAATCGCCACAACTAAATCAGGAATATCCTCCTTATGCTCATCTAAAGCTGGCATGTTTAACGATACCGCTGATAAAGCTTGGAATAAATTATAATCAAACAAGGATTCTGCCTGCAATCTTGGTAAATTCTCACTAGTGCCACACACAACGCGCGCATGATATTTTTCTGATTTTGCGATTAGTAATAATAAGCCCTTTTGCTCAGCTTTGTTGAGCTCAGCAATCTCGGCAATGTATAACACTCCTCCGCGAATTTCTTCTAATATATCTAAAGGCGCTTCTGAAAGCCGGCTAAACTCGGTGAGTGCTAACCAAGGACTACCTGCTTCTTGCAAATAACGAGCGCACAACTCAGAGCCACAACCCTTTGCACCGATTAACAATACTGGACTTGGGCTAATACTTACTGCAATTTTATCCAATCTATCTTTGAGTGCAGTCACAATTGAACTCTTGCCTAAACTTGCCAAATTCATCTCTGATTTTGGTGATTGCTCACCATGTTTTAACGCCGCAGTTACCGTTTTCAATAGCTTTTGTAGGGCAATTGGCTTTTCTAAAAAATCAAATGCGCCTATACGCGTAGCCTCAACTGCTGTATCTATCGTGCCATGGCCGGACATCATCACGACTGGCATCGTCAACTGGCTACTATTTGCCCACTCTTTTAGCAAGGTAATACCATCGCAGTCTGGCATCCAAATATCCAATAGAACCAAATCTGGTCTCTGGTGTAGCCTCACGGCACGAGCGGCGGCGGCATTTTCAGCAAGCTGAACTTGATACCCTTCATCTTGCAAGATATCTCGTAATAATTCACGTATACCAATCTCATCATCAACTACTAATATATGTTTTGTTGCCATGCTTTTGTCTTCTAGTTTTTCAATTGTTGTGTTAATTTTTTATACATTGATTACTTTTCAACGCCACTGGATTCAGTTAAAAGTGGAATACTAATCATCACCATTGCACCTGTTTTTTCTTTAGTTAGCATGTCTACTGACTTATTATTTTGAGTTGAACTGGATATATTTTCAATCTTAATCGTGCCTTTATGCTCTTCAATTATTTTTTTGACTATTGCTAAACCTAACCCAGTACCATGAGATTTGGTAGTCATATAGGGTTCAAAAACATGCAACATCAACTGCTCTGGAAATCCAGCACCATTATCAGCTACCGTTAACATTAAGGCCTGACCATCAATTTTTGTTTTTACTTCAATCAGCGCATCCGCTTGCTCAGCAAGTGCATCCTGTGCATTTTGCAGTAAATTATGTATGACTTGGCGCAACATTGTGCTGTCACCTTTAATCGTACAAGGCTGTTTTTCCAGGGATAATGCTATCTTATGATTGGGTAAATCGTAGAACGAAACCACTTCTAGAATTAATTTATTTAAATCTAATTTCTGCAACTGCGGCGCTGGCGAACGAGCATACTCACTAAATTCATTCACCATTTTCTTTAAAGCATCTACTTGATTCACAATCGTTTCAGTTGATCGTTTTAGCATCTGAGCATCAGCCGGCTCTAATTTACTCAGTAGTTTATGCGCCATGCGTTCTGCGGATAACTGAATAGGGGTCAAGGGATTTTTAATTTCATGCGCAAGTCGTCTCGCCACTTCACCCCAAGCTGCATCACGTTGCGCTTGCACCATCGTTGTAGCATCATCAAACACTGCCACATAACCACCATCTGGCAAACGTGTGCCACGTAAGGTTAGAATCTGCTTACCTTGCCCCGTTGCCAATTCAATTTGAGTCAGCAACTCATCTTTTTGAATATCAACGTGACCGCCATCTTCCTTACCATCTAGCTGGTTATGTATGGAAATCGCTTGAAAAAAACTTTCTAAGCGCACGTGCTTCGCAGTAATTTTATCTACCGTCAATCCTGCATAAGCTTCTAACTGAACGCCTAAAATGTTGATTGCAGCTTCATTAAAAGTACGCAGTTCTCCACGCTTATTCAGCGCTATCACGCCTGACGACAAATGCGCCAATATAGTCTCCAAATAGCCGCGTGCCGCTTCAACTCGAGAACGATTCCTGTCAGCAGCTTTAGTCGCGTCATCTAGCTGTTGCGTCATACTATTAAAAGATTGTACTAGTACACCTAATTCATCTTTGCCATGTGCAGGAAGCATTGTGCTGTAATCGCCACTCGCAATCGCTTTAGTCCCCTCGGCAAGCACCGTAAGTGGTGCAGATAATCTTCGGCTCAACACAAAGGCTACGGCCATTGCACCTAACATTGCCAGCATCATGACCAATGTTAAAGTAAGCGCAAAAACCTCTCTTAAGGAAGCGCGGCTATAAGAAAGCTGCTGATAATCTTGATACACATCTTGTACCGCCTCAGCTGTAGTTGCCAGCGGCTTGGGTACGGGTTGAAGTAATTGTAAAATCCGCGTCTCCCCCGCCAAATTCTGCACATTCACCGGCACTAGCACGCGAAGGTATAAACCCTTGTTACTAATAGGCTCAATGCTACCCAATATGTGCAAGCGTGCCTGCCTTAACTGCCTTACGCTCGGCAATTCAGGCAAAATACTGGTGGAGTCGCTATTTGAAACCTCTAAAATTTTGCCTTGCACGGTCAATAAAGTGGCATCTTGAACACCGCTCTTCTCGCGCAAGTCATTTAGTATGGAGTGTGTATTAGCCGGCTGAAAAGCGAGGCTACTCGCCATATTCTCACCCTTCTCTTTGACATCCGCTAACATAATATCTAACGCTGTACGTCCTAAGTTAAGACCGCCTTCCAACGCCGCTTCAACTTTTACATTAAACCAAGATTCAATAGAACGTGTTAAGAAATTAACTGATACCAAATAGACGATTAATCCAGGAATAATTGCCATCATCGCAAAACTTGCAAGCAATCTCAGGGTAAAGCGGCTACCCACGATGCCATTTCGAATTTGTCGATATAAACGCCAACTTTGAAAACTAAGCACAGCAATGAGAAATGTCGCCAATAAAATATTAAGTGCGACTAATAAAGAGTAGTACTCACCAGAGCCAGCCGTATTGGCACTTGCATTAGATAATAAATAGAGTAAAAACGCGCCTGAACTTGCGCTTAATAGCACGATATACTTCATTTTAAGAGGTATTTCATTTGAATAAATTGGGGGTCCACTCAAAGCGCTGTGAACTCAATTTCCAATCATCTAAGCTAATGGATTCGCCCTGTAGGCTTTTAGGTAATTTTTTTGTGTCTAGTCGCATTAAAAAAACTGCCTTATAAACCTCACCTTTTTCTACCTCAGATTTTTGAAATACCTTTAAATTGTGGATATAAGTTAAATCATCTAACGCTTCATCCAACCTTACAAAAGTTTTTTGCTGATCGCCTCGTATCACCAAATATTGGCGAGAAAGTGCATGATAAGTCAAAGAAACACGGTGAATAGTGGTTGCTACTTCATCATCAAACCAATATTTTCTAGGCTTAGCTAATTGAAATTCAAAGATAAAATTCAATTCAAAGCCCCTATTAACCGCCTCTTCTATCGCATTGCTAAATTTAGCGTCAACATCTGCATTTAAAACATATCCATCTTCAAACGACTCTAATTCAGCACTTTTAACATTCAAGCTACTATTGCCAGCCAACACTGGCGTGGCCGAAAGTGCCAACAAACAAATAATTAAAAATTGTTTAATTTTTTTGCAATAAAGCATAGAAAAAACCGTCATGTGCGATACAGGGAATAAGCTGACCATTTAACTGAGTAATATTGCTCTGTGCATGACTGGCTGATAAAGGATATGGTAGCTGGGTTGCATCGGCGTTATTTTTTAAAAAATTATCCACTTGCCCTTGATTTTCTTCATTAAAAACGGAACAGGTAACATAAAGTAATTTACCACCCTTTGCCAACATCTGCCATAAGTTCGGTAGAATTTTAGCTTGCTGTGCAACAAAAGAAGCCACATCAGCTTCACGTCTCAGCCATTTAATATCAACATGACGACGCACTATGCCGGATGCTGTACATGGCACATCTGCCAGAATTCCATCAAAACTCACGCCATCCCACCAACTACTTGATGATGCATCGCCAGCCACTAAGCTAGCCTGCAATTCAAGTCTATCCAAATTACTTTGTACACGCAACAGCCTGACTTCATCAGTATCAAGAGCCGTTAGCGATACTTCTGCCAATTCTAAAATATGCCCCGTTTTACCCCCTGGGGCACAACAAGCATCCAGAACATGCATATTATTTTTCATGCCGAGTAATGGTGCTGCTAACTGTGCTCCGTAATCTTGTACTGAAACGATGCCTGCTGTAAATCCTGGTATTTTTTCAACGGGTACAGGCTTAGTTAACACTACCGCCTGTGCACCAAGATGTGTTGCCTCAATATCTTGCCGCTTTAATAACTGCATATACTCGTCTATGCTAATTTTTTGAGTATTCACTCTCAATGTCATTGGGGGATGCTGATTGCCAGTTTCTAGCATACTTTGCCAATGATCTGGGTATTGTAGTTTAAGCTTGTTAATCCACCATTGCGGATAAGAATAAGTGGCCACTTCATTACCAGTTAACTTAGCAACAAGCTGTTCTTTCTGACGCAGAAAATTTCGTAAAATTGCATTCACCAAACCCTTAGCCCAGCTTTTAGGTGCGGGTCTCTTTAGCTGGCTTACGGCTTGTACAGCCTGATTTACAACCGTAAAAGCATCGGCTTTATCATGCAATAATTGGTAAATCGCCACCAGTAAAATCGAATGGATACGGTCATCTGTTAATGGTTTTTCTAGCAGCTGCACAAGGTAAGCATCGATTTCACCATAAAAACGCAATGTGCCATAGCTCAAATCCTGCGAGGCGCCACGTTGTTGGGGCGTTGCATTTGGGAAGCCAGCCAATGCCGCAGGCAACGCTAGGGTTAGATTCCTGCCTAATAACACTTGGTTCACGGCATTCGCAGCTATTTGTTGGGATATATACAAAGAAAACTCTCTTGATGTTCAAACATATTGATTAAGCGTTGATTTTACTTGATAACCGCACTGTCAGGGACTTATTACAAAGTTGTCACTTTCAAAAAAATCGCTTATTACTGCGCTATTGAGTAGCGCTAGTGACTTGTAAAAAAATCCCCTACTTGCAGGTTATGCCCTTGCACAAAAGCTTGAGAATTCAGTCTTTTGCCACCAGGGGCTTGTAGCTCAGTGATATGTAATAAGCCTTCGCCACAACCTACAGTGATGCCATCGTGTACATTAACAATCTCACCAACCCTTGCATTACCCACCTTAGCAGTTGCCATCCAAATACGGCAAACTTCATCTTTTAGCATACTTTGTGCAACAGGAAATGGGTTGAAGCCTCGCACTTGGCGTGAAATATCAATCGCTGTCTTTTGCCAATCAATCGCTGCCTCAGACTTTTCTAGCTTGTGTGCATATGTCACTAAGGCTTCGTCTTGTGGCACAGCTACAAGTGATCCCGTTCTCTCCAACGTTGCCATTGCCACGACCATTAGCTCAGCACCAATAGCACTCAAGGCATCATGTAAAGTCTGCGTTGTATCAGTGTCAGTAATCGGCACAATCCCCTGACTCACCATAGCGCCTGCATCGAGCGCAGGCACCACCTCCATAATGGTCACGCCTGTTTCTGTATCTCCAGCCAATAGTGCGCGATGAATGGGCGCTGCACCACGCCAACGCGGCAGCAATGAGGCATGAATGTTATAACAACCAAACCGAGATGCATTTAATGTCACAGTAGGGATAATCAGGCCATAAGCCGCAACGATCATAACGTCTGCATCCATCTCTGCAATACGTGTCTGAACAGATTGATCTTTTAGGGTTTCTGGTTGAAATACATTTAACTGGTGTTGGGTAGCCAGCACTTTTACCGGACTGGCTTTAAGCTTCATGCCCCGACCTGCTGGACGGTCAGGCTGCGTGAGCACCATTACAATCTTATGTCCTGCCTCAATCAACGCAGCCAGCGCTGGAACAGCGAATTCAGGTGTACCAGCAAAAATTATTTTCATATGCGAATTTTTATATAAATACTTGATGATATTTTAATAATCACGTTGCTGCTTAAGCATTTTGTTCTTAATACGATTGCGCTTAAGCGGCGACAGATACTCAACAAACACTTTACCCAATAGATGATCCATTTCATGCTGTATGCATATGCTCAACAATCCTTCAGCCTCTAAAGTAAATGCTTTACCATCCCGCCCTAGCGCCTCAACTTTCACCTTAGCAGCTCTGGTGACACTTTCATAAATACCAGGCACAGACAAGCAGCCTTCTTCGTAATCTTGCTCGCCACTTTTCTCTATAATTCTAGGGTTAATAAATACTTGTAAACAATCCTTGGTTTCGCTGGTATCAATGATAATAAGCTGCAAGTGCTGATTGACCTGTGTCGCCGCCAAACCGATGCCAGGGGCGCTATACATAGTCTCACTCATATCATCAATCAAACGGCGAACTGATGCATTTAGCTCCTTCACCGGCTTTGCTACCTTATGTAGGCGTGGATCTGGGTAATTAAGTATGTCTAAAATTGCCATAAATATTCTTTTATTTCTATATAAAGCTCAGCTTTTTCCATAAAAGCTTGATTGTTGAATGAATTACATGATAAATTTAACGTAATTTAGCAGTTTTCGTAGATAGTTTAATCTATATCTTTAATGCATTTTTGACTGAGGTCATCAGTATGTTCCGCTACATTATAACGCTGCTCATGTTTTGTTGCATAAGCTTCAGCGCTCAAGCTGAAGAAGTTTTACTCAAAAGCGAACACCCTGATCGTCATGTTGTAGTCAAAGGCGACACGTTATGGGGCATTTCAGGCAAGTTTTTAAAAGATCCTTGGCTGTGGCCGAAAGTCTGGCAGCTCAATCGTAGTCAAATAAAAAATCCGCATTTAATTTACCCTGGCGATGTTGTTTTTCTTGATATGAGTAGTGGCACACCTCAATTAAGATTGCTGAGTGAAGCTATTACCTTACAGCCGGGGGCAATAGAAGAGCCGTTGGATAGAATTGCAATTTCAACCATTCCCCTAAGTATCATTGCACCATTTTTGAACCAGCCGCTGATTATTGAAAAAAATCAACTAGCTCAATCACCTAGAATTCTAGCGGCACAAGATGATCGAGTCATATTAAGCACTGGCACACGCGTTTATATCAACAAAATTGAAGAAGGTGACGGACTCAATTGGTATGTTTATCGACCCGCAGAAAGCTTAGTAGACCCTGACACCAAAGAAGTTTTAGGGGTAGAAGCTACTTATTTGGGGGACGTCAGAATCACAAAATATGGTGAGCCTGCAAGTGCAGATATCACTAAAACAAAAGAGGAAATTTTCACTAAAGATAGATTAGTGCCGGCTAGCGATAATATTGTTGCAAACTTTGTACCACATGCGCCTGACTCTGCCATATCAGGGCGCATCATTAACATTTATGGCGGTGTCACTGATGCAGGGCCGCAGAGTATAGTTTCCATAAGTCGCGGTATAGCTGATGGTTTAGAAGTCGGGCATGTGCTTGCAATTAATCGTTATGGTCGTGTGATAAAAGATCCTGAGCCTTCCAAAGAGAAAAAGCTAAAAAATAATGCAGATACATTAGTCCTTGAGCCTGGCATGGTTAAACTACCGGATGAACGCATAGGCTTATTAATGGTGTTTCGTGTATTTGATCGCGTTTCCTACGGCTTAGTGATGCAGGCAACACAGCCTATTAATCTGCTAGATTCGGTCACCACCCCTTAGCTACATACTTGCTATGCAACTAAGCCACAGTGAAGATACCTACAACGAAGAGTTGCTAGAAAAATCACTATGGATTAGTTTAAGTAACATTCATGGCATTGGCACACAAACATTCTGTCTCCTGCTTAAAACCTTTGGCAACCCAGCCAACATCTATGCTGCAACTTTCAAAAAGTTAAATGAAGTCGTTTCAGAAAAAATAGCTGCTGAAATTACCAAAGGTACAGATAAAGATTCTTTAAAAGACGCGCTAGCTTGGCTATCTCAAGCCAACAATCACCTTGTCACACTAGCTGATTCGCACTACCCAAAGGCGCTACTCGAAATTTCTGACCCACCCCCTCTACTCTACGCTAAAGGTAATTTAGCCCTACTAAACCAACCAAGCATTGCCATAGTAGGCAGCAGGAATGCTTCAGTGCAAGGTGAGAAAAATGCTGAGGCTTTCGCACAGGGCTTATGCAGCTACGGCTTATGCATCGTCAGTGGCTTGGCATTAGGCATAGATGGTGCGGCCCATCGTGGTGCATTAAAAGCAAATGGTGCGACCATCGCCGTCGTAGGTACTGGCTTAGATATTGTATATCCTGCTCAGCATCGTGATTTAGCCCATCAGATTGCTGAACACGGCCTCATCATTTCTGAATTCCCCCTAGGCACCCCATCAAAAGCGCAAAATTTTCCTAAGCGCAACCGGATTATTAGCGGCTTAAGTTTAGGTTGTCTAGTGGTAGAGGCCAATCTACAAAGCGGCTCACAAATTACCGCACGCTTAAGTGCAGAACAAGGTAGAGAAGTATTTGCCATCCCTGGTTCGATTCATTCGCCAATGTCTAAAGGTTGCCATCAACTCATTAAGCAGGGAGCAAAATTAGTCGATAGTTTGCAAGATATCGTAGAAGAGTTAAATTTAAATAATGATATATCAAGCCCATCACAGCCTCTTGACCATAATAGTGTCAGTCATAATCCACTCATCAAGCTAATGGGATATGAGCAAATGTCATTAGAAAATTTAGTGCATTTAAGTGGCTTGACTGTCAGTGAAGTTTCATCCATGCTAATGTTATTGGAATTAGAGGGGAGGATCACTAGCCTAGCTGGCGGACAATATCAAAAAATTGTGTAATTTTAGATTTATGCATAAACCATCACACTTAATTTAAGAATAACTCTATTTAAGGATAAACATTATGTTTGAAGTATTGGTTTATATGTTTGAAAACTACATTGATACACACTTCAGACCTGACGAAGATACGCTCTCAAAAGAGCTATTTGCCGCGGGATTTGATGAACAAGATATTAATGGTGCTTTTAATTGGTTCAATCAACTAGAACTGATGACCGAGCAACCTGATATATTCGACAACCCTAATCACATCAGCACCCGCATTTTTACTGATGATGAACTTAAGAAAATCACTGGTGAAAGCCTAGGATTTATTCTATTTTTGGTGCAAGCCAATATACTCAACACGGCACAACGCGAGCTAGTGCTTGACCTTGCAATGAACTTACCACAACTTAAAATCAGTATTGAAGAAATACGTTGGATTGTGCTAATGACCACCTGGGGTGCTAGCAAGTCTGGTCCGGATAAAACCAAAGAATATTTATTTATTGAAGATGCACTTCTAAATAAAGAAAAACCGACGCTCCATTAGCAGTGTCGGTTTTCTTTAACGCATACTAAAATGTATGGCGCACTTATTCGCCAATATTTTCTATGATATTGCTAATTACACCTGAACGGTTCAAGGTGTAAAAATGCAAGCTTGGCACACCCCAAACCTTTAAGGTTTCACATAGCTCGCTCACAACATCAATACCAAAAGCACGCAAAGAAGTCATATCATCGCCATATTCTTCAAGACGCATTTTCAGCCACCTAGGAATTTCTGCCCCACAAATACTTGAAAACCTAGCAAGTTGCGTAATGTTATATATCGGCATAATGCCCGGCACAATGGGAATATTAATACCCGTTGCCGCACATTGCTCTATAAACCTAAAATAGGCATCAGGATTATAAAAATATTGCGTAATTGCAGAATTAGCACCTGCATCTACTTTACGTTTCAAGTTTAATAAATCCGCAGCAGGGGTTCTCGCTTCTGGGTGAAATTCTGGATAGGCGGCCACTTCAATATGAAAATGATTGCCAGTTTCAGACCGAATAAATGCCACCAACTCTGCTGCATACCTAAAATCACCGCTGCTAACTTCGCCAGAGGGCACATCGCCACGCAATGCAACTAAGCGTTTGATACCCTGCGCTTGGTACGCATGTAATAAATTACGAATCTCTTCTTTACTCGATGAAATACAAGAGATGTGTGGTGCTGCTTGAAAGCCTTCTTGCTGGATTTCAAGTACAGTATCCATGGTTCTATCTCGCGTAGAACCACCAGCCCCAAAAGTAACTGAGAAAAACTCTGGGTTAAACTTCGCCAACTCTGCGCGCGTTTCACGTAGAGTTCCCATGCCTTCTGCTGTTTTAGGCGGGAAAAACTCAAAACTCAATGTTGTCGTGTTCATTTATTTGTCTTTTTTGTCTTCAATAACAATTGCCGTCAATAGCCAAGAAAGTACACTATAAACTAGTGCGCCTATCATGCCAGCCGTTAACGTTTGAACTTCAAAACCATTTAGCCAATTGCCCACTGCATAAAATAACAATCCATTAATAACCAGTATAAAAAGCCCGAGCGTCAGTATTGTGATAGGTAAAGTTAATATCACTAAAATTGGCTTGACCAACATATTGACCAAGCCAATGACTAAAGCAGCCATTAATGCAGTTAAAAAATCAGCCACATGAATATTAGGCACATAGTACGCCACCGCTATCAGCGCTAGCGCATTTAACATCCATACCAACAATAATTTCATGTGACTTCCTCTAACTAAAAGACTAGTAGCGGTAGGTATCTGGCTTATATGGGCCTTGTTTCTGCACGCCAATATAAGCTGCTTGTTGATCGGTTAATACCGACAATTTTGCATTAAGTTTTCTCAATTGCAACACCGCAACTTTTTCATCCAAATGTTTAGGTAAAGTATACACACCTACTGGATAGTTAGCTTGCTGCGTGAATAACTCAATTTGCGCAATCGTTTGATTGGCAAAACTTGAACTCATGACATAACTTGGATGACCCGTACCACAGCCTAAATTCACCAAACGCCCTTTTGCTAATAAAATAATTTTTTTACCATCTGGGAAAATCACATGGTCTACTTGTGGCTTAATTTCATCCCACTCATATTTCTCAAGTGATGCAACATCAATCTCATTATCAAAATGGCCAATATTGCAGACAATCGCCTGGTCTTTCATCCGTGCCATATGGTCGTGTGTAATCACATGGTAATTACCTGTCGCTGTCACAAAAATATCTGCATGTTCAGCGGCATAATCCATTGTGACTACACGGTAACCTTCCATGGCGGCTTGTAATGCGCAAATTGGGTCAATCTCAGTCACCCAAACTTGGGCAGATAGTGCACGCAAGGCTTGGGCAGAGCCTTTACCTACATCACCGTAACCTGCAACTACTGCTACTTTACCTGCAATCATCACGTCTGTTGCACGCTTAATCGCATCGACTAATGATTCACGGCAACCATATAAATTGTCAAATTTTGATTTTGTGACAGAGTCATTGACGTTAATCGCTGGAAAGGCTAATTTGCCTTCTTTATGCATTTGATACAAACGATGCACACCGGTAGTAGTTTCTTCAGTCACACCAATAATTTTTTCTAAACGCACTGAATACCAACTAGGATCTACTTTTAACTTAGCTTTAATAGCATCAAAAAGGCAGACTTCCTCTTCTGAAGTAGGATTTGATACTAAAGATAAATCTTTTTCCGCACGGGTACCAAGATGAAGGAGCAATGTAGCATCGCCGCCATCATCTAAAATCATATTGGTATAGCCTCCATCAGTCCACTCAAATATGCGATGGGTGTAATCCCAATATTCAGTCAGCGTCTCACCTTTAATAGCAAATACTGGGGTTCCACCGGCGGCGATTGCCGCAGCGGCATGGTCTTGCGTAGAGTAGATATTACATGACGCCCAACGTACTTCTGCGCCTAAGTCCTTTAGAGTTTCAATCAACACAGCCGTTTGAATCGTCATGTGCAAACTACCCGTAATACGCGCACCTTTAAGTGGCTGCAAGATTGCAAACTCTTCACGAATAGCCATCAAACCTGGCATTTCTGTTTCAGCAATGGCAATTTCTTTACGGCCAAACGCTGCCAAGCCAATATCGGCAATTACATAATCTTTAAAATCAGTCACAGAATTCATTTTAATTTCCTTGAATGTGTGACCGGAGGGAAGGGGTTGTAATAAAACTAGAGATGCTTAATGCTTTTCTCACCCGTATCCCGTGTCCGGCACGGTTAATATTGGTGAGCGTCGTTTAAACATTTTCCGAGCCTAGGAGAAAGACTCTCGCAACGCTCCTCGGAATTGTCGAATTATACGCGCTTTTTTTTAGCTTACAAGCGTAAAAAAGCAGCCTCTAGAGGCTGCTTGCTAGCAAATTTAGGGCTGACTCCAAATATCATGGATATCATGAATACCCCAAGCCAAAGGATTTTCGTGGCCGTCAATTGAATCTTGCTCACCCGGTGCTGATAAATCGATTATCTCAATCTTAATACGTGATTTTGATGCCGTTGAAAAAAATACTTTGATTAAGGGCGTCAATAATGACTTCGGACTCTGATCAACAACGACTGCCAACCGCCCAGACTTAAGTTTAACCATAGAGCCTATAGGATAAATGCCCACACTTTTTACAAAGGCTTTAAATACCGTATCGTCAAAGTGATCAACCCATTGGGCCATTCGCTGCATGGAAATGCCAGGCTCCCAGCCAGCTTTGTAAGGGCGATTTGAAGTAATTGCATCGTAGACATCGCAGACTGCACCCATTTTGGCAAACAAGCTAATTTCATCAGCTTGCAGTTTGTGTGGGTATCCCTTGCCGTTTACTTTTTCGTGGTGATGTAAACACACATCCATTGCCACTTCATCCGTAATATTTGCTTGCATTAATAATTTATGGCCGCGCTCAGGATGTAGTTTCACCAGCTCAAACTCTTCCTCAGTGAGTGCCCCAGGTTTATTAAGCACATCCAGAGGAATCCCTGCTTTACCTATATCATGAAGTAAACCAGCTAGGCCAGCCTGCTTAGTTTCTGCCTCAGATAAACCTAGTTCTCTAGCCAAAGCCACCATCAGCGCACAAACTGCCACCGAATGCATATAGGTATATTCATCTTTATTTTTTAAGCGCGCCAAGCTAATGAGCGCGCCTAAATTTCGATCTACAGAAGCGGTAATATCATCCACCATAAGCATTGCCGTTTCAGCGCTCACCGTCTTACCCATACGCACATCATGAAACATCGAAGCAACTGCTTTTTTTGAGTCTTGAATGACGCGCTTAGCCTGCTCATGCTCGGCAGCAGCTGAGATTTTAGCGGGTCTTTGTATGGGATTTTTGGTGGAGGCTATTTCAGGTGGAGCTTCAGTCTCAACCAATAATGACGGCGCTATAATGACATCCAGCTCTTCGACATCCAAGCCCTTAGACGTGTCAATGATGATTTCTTTAACAGCGCTATTTTTCAGTTTTTTTAAATCGGCAGGATCTACTAGTTTAAAGGCTTCTTTCCAGAAAGGATGGTCTATCCAAGGGCATTTCAGCTCTTGGATAAACATACCTAAACGGACTTGCTTTGTAGAAATTACTTTTAACATATGCCACCACTATATTGTGGTCACAATTCTAGCAATGGTATCGATAAATCAATTGCCCTATATAGAGGCTTTTAGTGCGGCTACTTTATCAATTGCTTCCCAGGTAAACTCTGGCTCATCACGGCCAAAGTGGCCATAAGCAGCGGTTTTAGTATAAATTGGCCTGAGCAAATCTAGCATTTTGACAATGCCTTTTGGGCGTAAATCAAAGTGTTCACGTACAAGTGCGGTGAGCACCTCGTTCGAGACCTTACCTGTGCCATATGTCTCCACCATGATAGAGGTTGGCTGAGCCACACCAATGGCATAAGAAATTTGTACAAGGCAACGTGAAGCAAGCCCAGCAGCTACAATATTCTTCGCGACATAACGACCTGCGTAAGCAGCTGAACGGTCTACTTTTGAAGGATCTTTACCTGAAAATGCACCGCCACCGTGGGGGGCAGCACCACCGTAAGTATCCACAATAATTTTACGTCCTGTTAGGCCACAATCCCCTTGTGGCCCACCAATCACAAAACGACCTGTTGGGTTTACCAAAAACTTGATATCCCCTTTGATTAGTTCTTTAGGTAGTGTGGGTTTAATGATTTCTTCAATGACCGCTTCACGAATATCTTTAAGCTCCATCTCAGGGGCATGTTGTGTTGAAACAACAACGGTATCAATCGCACTTGGTTTGCCATCTTGGTATTTAATGGTCACTTGTGATTTAGCATCTGGGCGCAACCATGGCAAACGGCCATCTTTACGCAATTGTGCTTGACGCTCCATAATGCGGTGAGATAACCAAATAGGCAATGGCATCAATTGTGGTGTTTCATCACAAGCATAACCAAACATTAAGCCTTGGTCACCCGCACCTTGATCCAACGGGTCATCGTGAGCGCCATCAACGCCTTGGGCAATATCAGGGGATTGTTTGTCGTAAGCGACTAAAACTGCACAACCTCTGTAATCAATACCATAATCAGTATTGTCGTAGCCAATACGTTTAATTGCATCACGTGCCACTTTAATGTAATCGACATTGGCGGTAGTAGTAATTTCACCGGCCAATACAATTAAGCCAGTATTGGCAAGGGTTTCTGCCGCGACACGAGCGGTAGGGTCTTGGGCTAAAATAGCATCTAAAATGCTATCGGATACTTGGTCTGCGAGTTTGTCAGGGTGGCCTTCAGAAACAGATTCTGAAGTAAAAAGATATTCGTTCATTTGTGCGCCTTGGAAATAAAATTTATAAAAAATGAAATGATTTTCATACTAAAGGCTGAAGCATGATTATCAGGTCAATTACTAGCCTCGCATTCTACCTAACTATTGAATAATAAGACTAAAATATTTCAATAAAATGCTGTCTATTGAATCAATCAATTTATAATCACGTTATGAATGCTAACGCTATGACCTTAAAATTTACCAAAATGCACGGTGCAGGCAATGACTTTATGGTCATAGATGCCATTAATCAGTCTGTCAATCTCACAGGGCACCAAATCCAAATGCTGGCACATCGTCAATTTGGCGTGGGCTTTGATCAGCTTTTATTGGTTGAAACTTCCGCTATCGCTGATTTTAAATATCGTATTTTTAACGCCGATGGTAGTGAGGTTGAGCAGTGCGGTAATGGTGCGCGCTGTTTTGTACGTTTTGTGGCTGAACAAGGCTTAAGCAATAAACGTGAAATTCGCGTTGAAACTGCCAGCGGCATCATCACGCCTAAACTAGAAGAAAATGGCCTGGTCACCGTGAATATGGGTGCACCTAAATTTGAGCCTAGCGCTATTCCTTTTGTTGCTGAGGCTCTTGCTGCTAGCTATTTGCTGACAGTAGACAATCAAACAGTGGAGATTGCAGCGGTTTCAATGGGCAATCCACATGCCGTGCAAATTGTCGACGATGTAGATACAGCTCCGGTAGTAAGCCTGGGCCGGCAAATTGAACTACATCCACGATTTCCTGAGCGCGTGAATGCTGGCTTTATGCAAATAGTCGATGCCCATCACATTAAACTAAGAGTCTTCGAGCGCGGTAGCGGAGAAACGTTAGCTTGTGGCACAGGTGCTTGCGCGGCAGTCGTGGCAGGCATTCAATTAGGTCGACTAGAATCCCCAGTCACCGTATCAGCCCGTGGCGGTGAACTGCAAATTACTTGGCAGGGCGGCAACGCTCCAGTCATGATGACCGGGCCTGCTGTGACAGTATTTACCGGCACCATTACATTAATATAAAGTAGCATTTACTAGAAATAGCTGTATCCATAAGGACTATCATGCAAGAAGATCAAAGCGCTCAAAGTCATAACACTGCAATTTCAGCCGACGAAGTCAGTAGTTACTTACGTAGCCATCCACAATTTTTTGAACAGCACGCAAGCTTACTCACTGAAATTTTTCTGCCTAGCCCGCATGGCAGTGGCGCAATTTCTCTTGCTGAACGTCAACAGTTAGCGCAACGCGACAAAATTCGCGTCACTGAAAATATGGTGGCGCAATTGATTGAGTTCGGCGAACAAAATGATATTACCAGCCAAAAAGTGCACAACTTCAGCGTCAAACTGATTGAAAATAAAAATTTTAGCCATTTGCCACAACTGATTTCTGAAAGCATGCAGCAAGTTTTTGCTGTCACACAGTCGCAAGTGCGCGTTTGGGTAAGCCCTAGCGATGCGACCCTTGCACAAGATGCTATTTTTACGCCCACAGATACGGCTTTTAGCGATTGGGTTAGTTCATTGAACGCGCCTTACTGTGGCGTAAAACCTGAATTAGCTGAAGGCTTAATGCAAGATCATTTGCAATCTTTTGCTTTTATTCCACTTCACCAAGGCGGCGACAAACAAAATGTCTATGGCGTGTTAATGTTAGGATCAGATGATGTGCAACGCTTCAAAGCCGACATGGGCTTAATGTACCTTAACCGCATAGGTGATTTAGTCAGCGCTTCATTTTCAGCTTATCTTTAGCGAGACATCTATTATCAAGTGAGCGATCTTAACGATTATCTTCAGCATTTAACTTTTGAGCGAGGCTTGAGCACACTCACCCTGCAAAGTTATGCCCGGGATATCAAACTACTAGAGACCCTGCTTGAAAATACCTCGCTTGACCAAGTTCAGAACACGCAAATTAGACGCTTTATCGCCACGCTTCATAGCCGTGGTCGGAGTGGTAAAACCATTGCTCGAGCACTATCAGCCTGGCGAGGCTTTTATGATTACCTCATTCATCACAAAGGTTATACGCAAAACCCAATCATCGGCTTACGCGCCCCTAAAACTGCTAAAACATTACCGCAAGCACTTTCCACCGACCAAGCCGTTAAGTTTGTGGATATTCAGGGAGATGGCCTACTTGAGCAACGTGATCATGCAATTTTAGAGTTATTTTATTCGTCGGGGTTACGTTTAGCTGAATTAGTCAATCTAGATATGTCCATGCTGGACTTTTCTGAAGGCACCGTGACCGTCACCGGTAAAGGCAATAAAACTCGCATTGTGCCGATGGGTAGTCATGCGATGAACGCGATACAAACCTGGATACAACGCCGAGCACTTATTAAAATTGCTGATGCCAACCCAAATGCTTTATTTGTGACTCAGCAGGGCCGGCGCATCACCCCTCGAGCAGTGCAATATCGGGTAAAAGAGTGGTCAATTAAGCAAGGCATTAACACCAGCATGCACCCCCATTTACTGCGTCATAGCTTTGCCACTCACGTATTACAATCTAGCCAAGATTTGCGTGCTGTGCAAGAAATGCTCGGCCATGCCAACATTAGCACCACTCAAGTTTATACACATCTTGATTTTCAACATTTAGCCTCCATTTATGACAAAGCGCACCCACGTGCCAAGAAAAAATAGCAATACCCTACTAATTTACCCTGTTATTATGGCAAAATAACGTTTACAAATTTTTACCCAAAAATTACCTTTAAAGGAATAACCATGGAACACACTCTACCGGCACTACCCTATGCTAAAACCGCTTTAGCACCTCACATTTCAGAAGAAACTTTAGATTTTCACTATGGCAAACATCACCAAACTTATGTGACCAATCTAAACAACCTCATCAAAGGCACTGAGTTTGAAAACGCAAGCTTAGAAGAAATCATCAAAAAATCTGCTGCCGGCATTTACAACAACTCAGCACAAATTTGGAATCACACCTTCTTTTGGAGCAGCATGAAGCCTAATGGCGGCGGTGCACCTAGTGGCGCATTAGCTGATGCCATCAACGCAAAATGGGGTTCTTTTGACGATTTCAAAAAAGCTTTTCAAGCTTCAGCTGTCGGTAACTTTGGTTCAGGTTGGACATGGTTAGTAAAAAAAGCTGACGGTTCAGTAGATATCGTGAACATGGGTGCAGCTGGCACACCACTCACTACTGGCGATAAAGCATTATTGACCATTGATGTTTGGGAGCATGCTTATTACATTGACTACCGCAATGCTCGCGCTAAATTTGTAGAAGTCTTTTTAGCGTCTTTAGCTAACTGGGATTTTGCTTCGGCTAACTTTGCTTAGTCTTTAGCATTCCGAATCATGGCTACTTAGGTTGCCATGATTCGGCTTAAAAAGGCTAGTAAAATCCAAGTCATGCTTCAACGGTTCATCCTTCATTTTGCACTCGTTTTCTTATTTGCTTTTACGCAATTAGGCATAGCGACGCATGAAATAAGCCACTTAAACGAATTTAGCCAACATAGTCAGCAAGATAAAAAAGCCCCGGCTGAAGTATGTAGTAAGTGCCTCAGTTATTCGCAAGTCGCCAGTGGCTTACAATCTCCAGCTTTCACCCTACCCAATATTGAAGCCGGCTTTGCTAGTAATTCAAACTACTATCTCAATGTTCAATATTCACTGCAAACTGCCTACGTAGCGCGCGCCCCACCTCAAATAGCCAACATTTAATCATTTAATTTATCAGCCGAGCGTACTTTAAAAACGCTGCTGAATATTTGCTATTTTTTGAGGTCTACCATGAATAACAAACAATCCACACCGAGGGGTGAAATATCAACGCGCGCACCTGCATTAAGTAAGGCTTTTGTAATTAAAGCCATTCCATTAGCACTCAATTGCCTACTCATCAATCATGTATGGGCAGAACAAACCACAAATATTGATTTGCCAACGATTTCCGTGACGGGCAATCCGCTTGGCGTAGCCTCAGACGCGCTAGTGGTTCCAGTCTCAATATTAAGCGGGCGTGAACTATCACTTAAACGCGAAAGCACCTTAGGCGATACCCTAAATGGCATTCCCGGCGTTGCGGCTACGCATTTTGGGCCCAACGCCTCTCGGCCTGTAATACGCGGCCTAGATGCTGAACGAGTGCGCATTATGCAAAATGGCGTAGGGGTGTTAGACGCTTCATCGTTAAGTTTTGACCATGCAGTGACAATAGATCCGCTCGTCATCGAACAAATCGATGTGGTACGTGGGCCTGCCGCTTTACTTTATGGTGGTAGCGCAGTAGGTGGCGTAGTTAATGCCATTGATCACCGCATTCCAACTGAATCTGTGACAGGCGTTATTGGCAGAGCCGAAGCACGAGTAGGCGGACCTGATAGCCAAAACAATCTGGCTAGCGTAGTCGATGTCGGTAATGGCAAAATAGCGATTCATGCTGATGCCTATACTCGTAAAACCAGTGACTTAAATATTCCTGGATTTGCCGTCTCCAGCCGTAAAAATCAAGCTGACCCAAGCATTTTGCGTGAGAATCACGGTAAGCTTGTTAACAGTAGCGCCAGCGCTGACGGTGGCGCACTAGGGGCATCACTCACATTTGATAACGGCTATATTGGTGCCTCTTACTCTGATTTTAATAGCAATTACGGCACCGTAGCAGAAGCCGCGGTCCGTGCTGACATGAAAAGTCAGCGCTGGGATTTAGCCAGTGAATTTAAAGACCTAGGTAATATTATCAATCGCGTAAAAGCGCGCATGGCTTATACCGACTACCAGCATCAGGAAATTGAAGGCGGCACCGTTGGCACAACCTTTAAAAATAACGGGGTAGAAGGTAGCGTTGAACTAGGCCACGCTAAGTTTAGTAGTATAGAAGGCGTGGTGGGGGTTCAGTTTCAAAATACCCGCTTTGAAGCATTAGGGACAGAAG
>SESD01000478.1_pt1 | contig 24789 bp, 18 predicted proteins | sample 3171411 | NCBI WGS metagenome assembly SESD01 (sample SAMN06051880, study PRJNA518727) | freshwater metagenome | biome: subpolar coniferous forest; feature: holomictic lake; material: water; isolation source: holomictic Lake 442, 16.5 m depth | place: Canada: near Kenora, Ontario | collected...
AGGTTTCCCCGTCTCCGCATTTCGAGTGCGGTGCCATCAACCACTCGGCCATCTCTCCTGGGGAGGCCCATTCTAGCAAAGCCCCCGGTAGAATCCAGCCTTCGGGAGGCGGGGCATGGGGCGATGGGTGGGGATGCTGCTGGGATTCGTGCTGTCGGCGGGGCTGGGATGGGCGCAGGCACCGGGTCTGACGCCTGAGGCGGCGGACCGCCTGGCGGGTCTGGCACTGCGCTGCGTGGGGCAGGAGTACCCCAACAAGCTGGACCATGTGATGAGTGGCGCCGCGGAGGTGCGGTCGCCCCGGGACCTGCACCCGGCCTTCTACGGCTGCTTTGACTGGCACTCCTCCGTCCACGGGCACTGGATGCTGGTGAAGCTCCTGCGGGAGCACCCGGGCCTGGCCAAGGGCCGGGAGATCCGCGCGGCCTTGGACGAGAACCTCACGCCGGGCCGCATTGCCGCCGAGGTGGCCTACCTGGGCCAGCCCAACCGCCGGAGCTTCGAGCGCACCTACGGCTGGGCTTGGCTGCTGAAGCTGGATGCGGAGCTGCGCACCTGGGACGACCCCGCCGCCACCCGCTGGGCTGCGGCTCTGCGCCCCCTGTCGGCAGCCTTCGCTCGGCAGCTGGAGGCCTTCCTGGAGAAGCAGACCTACCCCATCCGCACCGGCGTCCATCCCAACACGGCCTTCAGCCTGGACTTGGCCCTCGACTACGCCTGCGCCGCCGGGGATGCCCGGCTGGAGGCCCGCATCCTGGACCGCGCCCGCGCCTGGTTCAGGCGGGACCGCAACGGCCCCCTGGCCTGGGAGCCGGGCGGCGAGGACTTCTTATCTCCCTGCCTGGAAGAAGCGGCCCTCATGTCCCGGGTGCTGCCCCGGGCGGCCTTCGCCCGCTGGCTCACAGGCTTCCTGCCGGACCTGGCCAAGGGCCTGACCCCGGCGGTGGTCTCGGACCGCACGGATCCCAAGATCGTCCACCTGGATGGCCTCAACCTCAGCCGGGCCCGGGCCCTGTACCGCGTCGCCACGGCCCTCGGCCCCAAGGATCCCCGCACCCCGGCCCTGGTGGCCCTGGGCCGCCAGCACCAGTCAGCGTCCCTGCCGCACCTAGCCTCCGGCTCCTACGAGGGCGAACACTGGCTGGCCACCTTCGCGGTGCGGACTCTCGCGGAGCCTCAGCCCCCTTCGGCCCGCCCAGGGAGGGCCCTGAAGTAGTCCCGCTGGTCACTGTCGATGTGCTGCTCGACAAGATCTCGCACCAGATACTGCACCAGAGCGCCCACCTCCACGCGGCCGGCAGCGGCCTCGTTTAGGATGTACCGGGCCTTGTGGAGGAGCCCCTGGTGCTCGGCACTGTGGGCCTCCCACTGGGGGTGTTTCAGGTCCCGCAGCAGGGCCTCCTCGTCCTGGAAGTGCTGGGCGGCGATAGCCACCAGGCTCTCGAGGCTGGCCAGGATCTCGGCAGCAGAGGCCCGCTGGCTCAAAAGGGTGAGGGCCGCCGTGGCCAGGAGGTGCAGGCGCTGGTGCTGGTTGTCCATGAGCGGGTGGCCGCACTCGTACTCAGGGCCCCAGCCCCCGGCCGTGATGGCCGGTGCCGGCTCCCCGGCGTCCGCCCTGGAGCGGAGGGGGGCTGCTGCCACGCACTGGTTCCGCCCCCGGTCCTTGGCCTCATAGAGCGCCTGGTCCGCCCGATCGATCCAGGCCTTGAGGTCCTCCCCAAGCACACATTGGGCGACGCCCAGGCTCATGGTCACCTGGCCGACTTGGGGGAAGGCCTCCGCCGCCAGGGCTGAACGCAGCTTCTCTGCCAGGGCCATGGCTCCCTCCAGTGCGGTTCCGGGGGCCAGCACCAGGAACTCCTCCCCGCCCCAGCGCACCAGCAGGTCCGAGACCCGGAGGTTCTGGCGGATGAGGGCTGCCGTGCCCACCAGCACCTCGTCGCCCTTGGTGTGGCCGTAGGTGTCGTTGATGCGCTTGAAGTGGTCCAGGTCCATCACGATGAGGGAAAGGGGCTCGGAGCCCCGCTGAGCCAGGGCGAGCTGGCCCAGCGCCACCTCCTCGAAGCGCCGCCGATTCCAGGCGCCGGTGAGGCTGTCGGTGGTGGAGGCGGTCTCCAGCTCCTGGAGGCGGAGCATCAGCTCCCGGTTGCGCACTTCCAGCATGGCTTCCAGCTCAGCAGCCTGTCCCTCGGCAAGGGCAAGCTGGTCAGCGAGGGCCTGATCCCGCTCCCGCCGCAGACGCCCCATGCGATCCAGGATGGTCCCGCCCAGGAGGAGGCCCTGCGCGCCCATGGCCGTGTACAGGATGCCCATCCCCGGCGCGTGCGCGACCCAGTCCATGTGCAGGGCCCAGAGGGCACCGGAGCAGACGAGCAGAGCCGCGGACCCCAGGGCCAGGGCCGTGGCGTCCTGGTTGCCCTCCCCCCGGGCCCGGAGGGCCGCCAGCAGGGTCATGGCGGCCAGGGTGGGGGTCAGGATCCCCAGGCTACCCTCGGCAAGGAGGTGGATGGCCTCGTTGGGAACCAGGGCCAGGACGGCCAGGAAGAGGGCTACAGCTGCCACCGAGCGCTGCCCCGGGGCCAGGCGGCGGGCGCTGGAGGAATCGCTGAGAATGCTTGCGCTCAAGCGTCCCCAGAGGCCGAAGCTAGTGGCGCCGAGCACCAAGGAGATGGGATCCAGCCAGCCGGTGAGGTGCTCGGGGCGAAAGACCTCCGTGGCCCCGCTATAGGTCGCCCCGGCAGCGGCGGAGGCCAGCAGGAAGAGGCCGACCTGCTTGAGCAGGGGCTCTCCCAGGGGCCGGTAGGCCAGGCTGGCCAGAACCCCCTGAGCCGCCAGGATGCCGATGATGAGGGCTTGGTAGGCCAGGGCGTGGCCCCCCAAGGCAGGCGGCGGCACCGGGCTCACCGGCGCCGCCTACAGGGCCAGACACATGGATTGAAAGTCATCGCTCCTCCAGGGAGTAACCACGGCGTCGCACCCCATGAAAGTAAAGGATTTTTCTTAGACATCAGTGAGAGGTGTATCCGAAACAATAGTGCAATGTATAAAAAAAACAATTTAATAAAATTTAAGATAAGTCCATCTGTTGTTCGTCATTAAAACGTAACCATGTGTTGTGAGACCTAACCATTGACACGGGGGCGAAGGTCCTTGAAGCCGTCGGCAGGCGGACCAAGGACTTTCGCCCACCCGGCTTCGGGGCACTGCGGCAAGGGACCACAGGCTGGGCGCCTTCGCTCTGCGGACCCTGGCCGAGCCTCAGCCCTTTTCGTCGGACTCCTGGATGAGCCCGAAGTAGTCCCGGTCATCGTTGTAGATGTGCCCCTGCACCAGATCCAGCACCAGGAACTGCACCAGGGTGGCCATCTCCAGGCGGCCGGTGGCGGCCTCGTCCTGCAGGTGCTGGGCCTTATGGAGCAGCTCCTGGTGCAGGCGGCTGTGGCGCTCGATATCCGGATAACGGAGTTCCCGCAGCAGGGCCTCCTCGTCGTGGAAGTGCTGGGTGACGTGGGCCACCAGGGTGTCGAGACGGAGCTGCACCTCAGCAGCGGAGGCCCGCTCGCCGGACAGGGTGAGGAGCGCCGTGGCCATGAGGTGGAGGCGCTGGTGCTGGCTGTCCATGAGGGCATGCCCGCACTCATTGCCGGGGCTCCAGCCCTCCTGCAGGAGGATGCGAACCCGCTCGTCGGAACCCGCCCAGGGGGCTGGGACCAGCGCCTCCACGGACTGGTTGCGCCCACCGTCCTTGGCTGCATACAGCGCCTGGTCCACCCGGTCAATCCAGGTCTTGAGGTCTTCGCCAGCGGCATACTGGGCGACGCCAAGGCTCATGGTGACCTGGCCGACGCGAGGGAAGTCCTCAGCCTCCAGGGACTGCCGCAGCTTCTCCGCCAGCGCCATCGCCCCGGCCTGGGACGTGCCCGGGGCCAACACCAGGAACTCCTCGCCGCCCCAGCGCACCAGGATGTCCGAGGCCCGGAGGCTCTGGCGAGCCACTTTGGCCATGGTGATCAGCACGTCATCACCCACGGAGTGGCCGTAGGTGTCATTGACGCGCTTGAAGTGGTCCAGGTCCATGAGGATCAGGGACACTGGCTCCTGGCGCCGATGGGCCAGGGACATCTGGGACACCGCCGCCTCTTCGAAGCGCCGCCGGTTCCAGGCCCCGGTGAGGGTGTCGGTGGTGGAGACCTCCTCCAGCTGGGTGAGGACGCGGTGGAGGGCTTCGTTGGCGGCTTCCCCGGTGCGCCGGTACTCCTCCAGGTCCTTCAGGCGGGCGTTCAGCTGGGCATTGCGGACCTCCACCATGCCTTCGAATTCGGCAGCCTTCCACTCGGCGTTCGCCAATTGGGCGGCCTGGGCCTCCTCGGCGGCCTGGTGGAGTTGGCGGATGCGCTTCAGGATGGTCCAGCCCAGCAGGAGCCCCTGGGCGCCCAGGGCCGCATAGAGCACGACCATCCCCGCCGCATCACCCACCCACCCCAGGCCCATGGCCCAGAGTGAGCCGGAGCAGATGAGCAGGATCACGGAGCCCAGCGCCAGGGTGGGGGCCGCCTTGTTGCCCTCCCGCTGGGCCTGGAGCGATGCCACGAGGGTGAGAGCCGCCAGGGTGGGGGTCAGGATCCCCAGGAGCCGCTCGGAGAGGAGGTGGGAAGGGTTGTAGGGAATCAGGGCCAGGACCGCCAGGAGCAGGCCCAGGATGGCGACCATGCGCTGCCCTGGGGCCAGGCGCTGGGCGCTGGGCGAGTCGCTGAGCATGGTGGCGCTCAGGCGACCCCAGAGGCCGAAAGTGAGGGCGGCGAAGACCAGGGAGATGGGATCCAGCCAGCCGGTGAGGTGCTCTGGTATGAATGCCTCGGTGGCCCCGCTGAAGGTCGCTCCGGCAGCGGCGGAGGCCAGGAGGTAGAGCCCGGCTTCCTTGAGCAGGGGCTCTCTCAGGGGCCGGTGGGCCAGGCTGGCGATGAGCCCCAGCGCTGCCAGGAAGCCCACCATGAAGGCCTGGAAGGCCAAGGTCAGGCCGAGGCTGGACGTTGGGTCCGTCATGCCTGCCGCCGGCGCTTGAAGAAGCCCTGGAGGAGGTCCCGGCACTCGGCTTCCAGGAGGCCGCCCTCGAAGGTGAAGCTGTGGTTCAGCTTGGCGCCCTCCAGGGAGTCCAGCCAGCGGCTGACGCCCACCTTGGGGTCGGAGGCCCCGAACACCACGCGGTCCACCCGGGCATGGAGGAGGGCCCCGAAGCACATGAGGCAGGGCTCGAGGGTCACGTAGAGCGTGGCGCCGGCGAAGCGGTAGTTGCGGGTCCAGGCCCCGGCATCGCGCAGGGCCATCACCTCGGCGTGGGCCGTGGGGTCGTTTTGGCGGATGGGGTGGTTGTGCCCCCGACCGAGCAGGGCACCCTCGGCCACGAGCACCGCGCCCACGGGCACCTCATCCAGGCGGTCCGCCTGCTCCGCCTCCTGGAGGGCCAGGCGCATGAAGTGGATGTCATCACCACTCCAGAGGGTGGTCACGGCGGCTCTCCCCAGGTGAGACCGGGTTTCCTCAGGTAACGAGGAGCATCCTGAATAATAGGAATAAAGGAGAAGTATGACCGAAAACCCCTTGGAGAAAAAGGCTGATAGGGCATTTTCAGGGTCGCTAGACTCAGAGTTGGCCCTCAGGGCCACTCATTCTCAACGCCCCGCGATGGCCTGGTCCTAGCGGGGTTTTTGCAGGGCACCGGAGGGAGCCACATGCATGCGCACCTGATCCTCAAGGACGGAACGGTCTTCCGGGGGCGGGCGCCGTTGGGTTTTGGGGGGTCTGGCGAGGCCGTCTTCACCACGTCCATGGCCGGGTATCAGGAGATCCTCACGGATCCCAGCTTCGCCGGCCAGATGGTCTGCATGACCTTTCCGGAGCAGGGCATCTACGGCATCCACCCAGACCTGGACGAGGGCACCCGCCCCTGGGCCACAGGCTTCCTCTGCCGCCGCATCACCTGGGCGCCCGATCACCACCGCGCCACCGGGGACCTGCCGGGCTGGCTGAAGCGGCACCGCATTCCCGTGCTGACGGACCTGGACACCCGGGCCCTTACCCAGCACCTGCGGGACCACGGGGCCCAGCCCTCGCTCATCTGGACCGAAGGGGATGGGGACCTGGCTGCGGGCGTGGCGAAGGCCCGAGCGCTGCCGGACATGGTGGGGCAGGCCCTCTGCGCCGAGGTCAGCTGCCGCGAGCGCTACGAGCTGAACCCGGGGGGCGCCCTGCGGGTGGCGGTCCTGGACGGTGGCATCAAGAAGAGCATCCTGAACCAGCTGGTGGCCGCGGGCCTGCACCTGGAGGTCTTCCCCTGGGATGCCCCCGCCACGGAGCTGGCCCACAGCCGCTTCCAGGGGCTGTTCCTGAGCAACGGCCCGGGGGACCCCGGCGCCCTGCCGGCCATGCAGGCAGAGGTGGCGGCCTGCCTGGGCAAGCTGCCGATCTTCGGCATCTGCCTGGGCCATCAGCTGCTGGGCCACGCCTTCGGGGGCCGCACCTTCAAGCTGAAGTTTGGTCACCGGGGTGCCAACCAGCCGGTGCATGACCTGATCACGGGCCGCATCGAGATCACGGCCCAGAACCATGGCTTCGCGGTGGATGAGGCCAGCCTGCCAGCGGACGTGGAAGTGACCCACCGACACCTCAGCGACGGCACCATCGAGGGCCTGCGGCACAAGAAGCTGCCGGTGTTCAGCCTCCAGCACCACCCCGAAGCCAGCCCCGGCCCCCACGACGCCCATCCCGCCTTTCAGCGCTTCGTCGAGCTCATGGAAGAGCACAAAAGATGATTTACCGCAGAGGACACAGAGGGCGCAGAGAAAAAGCAATTCACCTGTATTTCCTCTGCGTTCTCTGCGTCCTCTGCGGTTAAAAAAGAGGTTCTGTGATGCCCAAGCGAACGGATCTGAAGTGTGTGCTGGTGCTGGGGTCGGGGCCGATCCAGATCGGGCAGGCCTGCGAGTTTGACTACTCGGGGACCCAGGCGCTGAAGGCGCTGCGGGAGGAGGGCATCCGCACGGTGCTGCTGAACTCCAACCCGGCGTCGATCATGACGGACCCGGGCCGCGCCGATGCCACCTACATCGAGCCCCTCACGTTGTCCGTGCTGGAGAAGGTGCTGGAGGCCGAGAAGCCCGATGCCATCCTGCCCACGGTGGGCGGCCAGACGGCCCTCAACCTGGCCATGGAGGCCCACGAGAGCGGCCTCCTCGAGCGCACCGGCGTGCAGCTCATTGGCGCCCAGCCCGAGGCCATCAAGCGCGGCGAGGACCGCCAGCTGTTCAAGGCCCTCATGGATACCCTGGGCCTGGAGACCTGCCGCGGCGGCTTCGCCCACAACATGGGCGAGGCCCGGGACCTGCTCAAGATCACGGGCTTTCCCGCCATCATCCGGCCCAGCTTCACCCTGGGTGGCAGCGGCGGTGGCATCGCCTACAACGTGGACGAGTTCGAGACCGTGGTGGGCCGAGGCCTGGATCTGAGCCCCACCAAGCAGGTGCTCATCGAGGAGAGCATCCTGGGCTGGAAGGAGTTCGAGCTGGAGGTGGTGCGCGACCTGGACGACAACGTCGAGGTGATCTGCTCCATCGAGAACTTCGACCCCATGGGCGTTCACACCGGCGACAGCATTACGGTGGCACCAGCTCTGACCCTCACGGACCCCGAGTACCAGCGCATGCGGGACGCCTCGCTGGCGGTCATCCGCGCCGTGGGCGTGGAGACCGGCGGCTCCAATATCCAGTTCGCCCTGGAGCCCGAGACCAGCCGGATCATCGTCATCGAGATGAACCCCCGGGTGAGCCGCAGCTCCGCCCTGGCCTCCAAGGCCACGGGCTTCCCCATCGCCTGGGTGGCCACCAAGCTGGCCCTGGGCTACCGCCTGTGGGAGCTGCCCAACACCATCACCCGCATGACCAAGGCCGCCTTCGAGCCGGTGCTGGACTACGTGGTGGTGAAGATCCCCCGCTTCACCTTCGAGAAGTTCCCCCAGGCCGAGAAGGTCCTGGGCACCCAGATGAAGAGCGTCGGCGAGGTCATGAGCCTGGGCCGCAGCTTTCAGGAGGCCCTGCAGAAGGCGGTGCGCTCCCTGGAAGAAGGCCACCTGGGCGTGTCCGGGGCCCTGGAGGGCAAGCTGGACCTGGGCCGCCTCAAGGAACACCTCATCACGCCGGGCCCCCAGCGCCTGTTCTGGGTCTACCACGCCCTCAAGGCAGGGCACAGCGTGGAGGAGATCCACCGCCTCACGAAGATCACGCCCTGGTTCCTGCGGGAGATCGAGGAGATCGTTGTGCTGGAGGGCCGCCTGCGGAGCTTCCCCGTGGATCGCCTGCCGGAGGAGCTGCTGGAGCGGGCCAAGCGCGCCGGCTTCGCGGACTCCCAGATTGCGGTGTTCTGTTCGGGCACGGAGGCCGAGGTGGCGGAGCGCCGCGGCGCCCTGGGCCTGCACCCGGTCTACAAGCGGGTGGACACCTGCGCCGGCGAGTTCCAGGCCGAGACGCCCTACCTCTACGGCACCTGGGAAGCTGGAGAGAATGCCAGCGAGGCCCCCCCCACGGACCGCCCCAAGGCCATCGTCCTGGGCAGCGGTCCCAACCGCATCGGCCAGGGCGTGGAGTTCGACTGCTGCTGCGTGCAGGCGGTGGAGGCCATCCGCGCCAGCGGGGTGGAGGCCATCCTCATCAACTGCAACCCGGAGACCGTGAGCACGGACTTCGATACCAGCGACCGCCTCTACTTCGAGCCGCTCACCTACGAGCACGTGAAGGCTGTCGTCGACCGGGAGGCCGCGGGCGGCCACCTGCTGGGGGTCTTCGCCCAGTTCGGCGGCCAGACGCCGCTGAAGCTGGCCGGGCCCCTGCACGCCGCTGGTGTGAAGCTGCTGGGCACCCCGCTGCGGGCCATCCTGGATGCGGAGGACCGCGAGCGCTTCGGCCAGGTGCTGGGCCGTCTGGGCATTCCGGCCCCGGCCTGGGGCATGGCCACCAGCTTCGCCCAGGCCCTGGAGGTCGCCCGCCGCCTGGCCTACCCGGTGATGGTGCGACCCAGCTTCGTGCTGGGCGGTCGCGCCATGGCGGTGGTCTTCGACGACGCGGGCCTGGAGAAGTACATGCGGGAGGCCGTGGCCGTCAGCGATGATCAGCCCGTGCTACTGGACCGCTTCCTGGATGGCGCCCTGGAGCTGGATGTGGATGTGGTGTGTGACGGCGAGCAGGTGGCCATCGCTGGGCTGCTGGCCCACATCGAGGAAGCGGGCATCCACAGCGGGGACAGCTATGCGGTGATCCCGGCCCTGGGCGTGCCTGAGCCGGTGCTGGCCACCGTGCGGGACCACGCTCGCCGCCTGGCCCTGGACATCGGCGTGCGGGGCCTCATGAACCTGCAGTTCGCCGTGAAGGACGGCGTGGCCTACTGCCTGGAGGCCAACCCCCGGGCCAGCCGCACCGTGCCCTTCGTGAGCAAAGCCACCGGCGTGGACTGGGCGGGCGTCGCCGCCCGCGTGGGCCTGGGCCAGACCCTGAAGATGCAGGGCATCACCGACGGCGTCGCCCGGGCGGTGTCGGTGAAGGGCGTGGTCTTCCCCTTCGGCAAGTTCCCCGGCGTGGATCCCGTGCTGGGCCCGGAGATGAAGAGCACCGGCGAGGTCATGGGCATCGGCGACACCTTTGGCGAGGCCTACGCCAAGGCCCTGCTGGCCGCAGGCATCCCCCTGCCGCTGTCGGGCACCGTGTTCCTCACGGTCAACGATGCGGATAAGGCCCGGCTACCGGAGCTGGCGCAGAAGCTGGCGGCCCTGGGCTTCGGCCTGTGCGCCACCGAGGGCACGGCCCGGGCTCTGGAGGCCGTGGGCCTCAAGGTGCGCCGCATCTTCAAGGTGAACGAGGGTCGCCCCAATGCGGTGGACCTCCTGAAGAACGGCGAGGTGCAGTGGGTCATCAACACGCCCCTGGGCCGGGACGCCTTCTTCGACGAGAGCTCCATCCGCCGCGAGGCCCTGCGCCTGAAGATCCCCTGCATCACCAACCTGAGCGCCGCCCTGGCCGCCTGCGAAGCCGTGGAGACCCTCCGGGGCGACATGACCGTAAGAGCCATCCAGAGCCTGGCCTGAGGCATTCGTTCTCTCACAGGCGCTGTGGCTAGGGAGAATCCTGGCGGATTCTCCTGTGGGCCCTGCGGGCCGTTCGTGGCTAAATGATTCCCCTGGAGATCCCATGTCCGATCCTGTTGTTGCTCGCATTGAGGCCTTCCTGGCTTCGGGCTCGTTTGCGGTGGTGGGGGCCAGCGTGGACCGGTCGAAGTATGGCAACAAGGTGCTGCGCTGCTACCAGCAGCACGGGCGGACGGTGCATCCCATCAACCCCCGGGCCGAGGAGGTGGAGGGGCTGAAGTCCTACGCTTCCCTGGCAGCGCTGCCTGCGCCGGTGCCAGCGATCTCCGTCATCACGCCGCCGGCCATCACCGAGCAGGTGGTGCGCGACGCCGCAGCGGCGGGGGTAAAGCACATCTGGATGCAGCCCGGTGCAGAGAGCGCCGCCGCCATCCGTGCCGCAGAAGAGCTCGGCCTGTCGGTCATTGCGGGGGGGCCCTGCCTGCTGGTGGTGCTGGGCTATCGCGACTGAATTTGCTGCGCAAATTCAGATGGGAATTCGCTCTGCGAATTCCACAAAGAATCTTTTGTTATCTGAATTCGCGCAGCGAATTCAGCCTACGCCAAGCCCAGGCTCCGGCGGACTTCCAAGCGATACTCCTCGTGGGTCTTCACCACCAGCGGGACTTCCCTCCGCCACAGCTTGGAAAAATCGGCGAAGGAGATGGTCGGCTTCGCTTCGACGCCAGGCGTCGAGGCTTCGGTTGAGGCCGGCGAGGACATCTCGCGGGTACCAGGCTTGGGGATCATGGGTTTGGTTCCTTAGGAGAGAAATGTAAGCGGTCTGAAGCCGATAGGCAACCACAGATTCGGCGGGTTTTTCCCGAACCCGGACGGCCATCACGGCCTCCAGGCCCTGGGCAATGGTCGCCGGGGCGTCCTCATGGACCCGCACATGGTAGAGGTGGAACCCCCGGCTCACCTCGGAGGCCAGGCCCAGAAAGGTGATGGGGGCGCCGGCGTGGGCTCGGGCCATGCGGTCCAGGGGGACGTAGCGACCCTCCCGCTCCGACCGGGCCAGCATGGCCCTCAGGCTGCCCTCGGGGGTGCGGTCCGTGTAGGCCACATGGATCTCGCCGCACCCCGAGCGGGCGAGGCGCCCCAGGAGGAACTCCAGGCCCTCAGGCTCAGCGTGGGGGGCATCGAAGGCGGCTCCGAAGGCGCCCCCCAGGGCCAGGGCCGCGGTGGTCTTGCCGGAGGCCTGGCCGCCCATGAAGATGATCACCGGCACCCCCGTGGCGCGCTCCAGGGCCCGGTCCCGGAGGCGCTTGCCCAGGGCATTGAGGTGGATCGCCGCCCGGCCCCCCGGGTCCTCAAGGGCCTCGTAGCCCTGGGTGGGGTTGGCGCAGAGGGTGGGCAGCAGGGTGGCCAGGATGTCGCCATTCACCAGCTGGCCCTCCAGGGTGCCGGGCAGGCTGGCGTATTCGGCCAGGGCGTCATCTGAGTGGCGCGCCCGGTCGGCGGCCTCCTGCTCCAGGGTGGACCTCAGGTCGTGGCGCTCAGCCTCCGCCAGCTCCCAGTAGGAGCGACGCGCATGCCAGGCAACCTGTTGCCAGGAAGGAAAGGGGGCCATCGGGACACGGTAGCCGAGTGGCGCCGCTGGGCCAAACCCGAGGCCGCGGGAACCCCGTATGCTGGGGGCATGGATGCCACCCGCCGACCCGTGCTGCTGTTCCCCGGTCAGGGGACGGAAGCCGTGGGGATGGCCGCAGGCTGGGCGGGGCAGGGTGCCTGGGTGGAGACCCTGGCGACCGCCGAGGCCCACACCGGGCTTCCCCTGCGCCGCCTCATGGGGGAAGGACCCCTGGAAGCCCTGCGGGCGCAGCGGGTGGCCCCCTATGCCGTGCTGGCCCACTCGGTGGGCGTGTTCCGGGCCTGGCGCCAGGCGGGCCTGCCCCTGCCGCTGGCCGCCACTGGCCACAGCATGGGCTTCTACTCGGCCCTGGTGGCGGCGGGGGTGGTGCCCCTGGAGGCGGCCCTGGACCTGATCTCGGCGGTGGAGGACCTGAGCGCCGAGACCTTCGCCGGGCGGCCCATGGGCATGGCCTTCTGCATTGGGGTTCCCGAGGTGGACCTCCACCGGGCGCTGCTGGACCACCCGGGCCTGGTGCTGTCCAACCGCAACGGCCGCGCCCAGTTCACCGTCTCCGGGGCAGTGGCGGCTCTAGAGCCGCTGGTGGCGGCCCTGGCACCCGGGGCCCTCAAGGCGGGCCTCCTGCCGGTGCGCCACCCCCTCCACGGGCCCCACATGGCGCCGCTGCTGCCCGCCCTGGCCCGCCGCCTGTCCGCTTGGTGCCCTGCCGACCCGGCCTTTCCCCTGCTGTCCCACTTCGATGGGCGGCCCCTGGAAGATGGGTCGGCGGCCTGGGACGAGGGCCTGGCCTCGGTGGCCCTGCCCGTGGACTGGCTGGCCGTGGTGGCCCGCCTCCGGACGCTGGATGCGCCGCTCTTCGAGTGCGGCACCGGGAGCCAGCTGGCGGGGCTCACCCGCTGGGCGGAGCGGACCCTCCTGGTCGGCAGCCTGGCCCAGCCACCCGGCGGCGGGGATTGATTCCAGACCCTTAGGTAATGGACGCATTTTTCATAACCAATTCGTTGGAATGTATCTGGCTTGCTCTGGCATGATGGGAGGCCAACCCATAGGTGCCCGGATCCAACTCCCAGTCTCCTCTGCCGCTCAACGCCTCGGTGGTGCCGTTGCCCACCGCTGTTCCCAGGTGCTCTACCGCTGCCTCGAAGAGGTGGGGAGCACCAAGGGCGTGCTGTACCTGCGCCTCCCGGGCCAGCGGAACTTCGATGTGGTCAGTTCCTATGGCTGGCCCCGAGGCAAGACCCCCCCTGCGGTGATTCCCGAGGGGCATCCCCTGCTGGTCCGCACCCAGCGGGAGCGGCGCTCCTTTCTGCTGGATGGCCCGGCAGACTGGCCGGATCTGACCGACGCGGGGACGGACGGGACCTTCCCCCGGGCCTTTGTGACGCCCCTCCACCTGGAAGGCACCTGGGTGGGCCTGCTGGTGCAGCGGGACCGCATCAAGGGCGCCCCCTTCCACCCCGAGGAGGATGAGCAGGCCACCCTGGCCATCTGCCGGGACCTGGTGACGGAGCTCCGGGACCACGGCTTCCAGGGCTCTGAGCCGGCCCCGCCGCCGGTGGTCCGCCCAGTGAAGGCCCGGCCCTCCGCAGAATCAGAGCGCCCAACCGTCGGGCCCCGGAACCCGGAACAGCTCCACGGCTTCCCCGGCGGCGCAGCGGCCTACGCACCGGTGCCCTGGGATCCGGACCGCACCCTCAGTGGCTGGGTGGCCCCGCCGCCCCCCAACCCGGACCGCAAGCGCGGCATGGTCCGGCCGGAGCTGCGGACCTTCTTCTGGGAAGTGGCGGAGCTCATCAGCAAGCTCATGCCGGCCTCTGCCGTGGCCCTCTGGATCGATGACCCCGAGGAGATCCGCCCCATCCTGGCCTACAGCACCTATCCCCTGTCGGACACCCTGCAGCAGCAGCTCCTTGGCCACGCCACGCCGCACCTGCCGGCGGTGCCCCCCCAGGACCTGCGCCTCATCACCCAGACCGGGCTGGTGGATATGCCGTCCATCGACGGGGCCTTCGCCGTCTGCATGCCCCTGCTGCTGAACGAGAGCCTGCGGGGCCACGACCTGTTTCTGGTCCTGCGCCAGGAGGAGCAGTCCTTCTCCCGGGCCGAGATCGAGGCCATCCAGCAGATGGGACGGGTGCTTGCCCTCCACCTGCAGGAGTCCCGCCTCCACGAGCGCTACCACCACGCCTTCCTTTCGGTGAGCCACCGCATCCTGCAGTCGGGGGAGGGGCGCATGCCCAGTCTCCGGCCCCACAGCCTGGCCACCGCCCGCCTGGCCCGGGACCTGGCGCTCCGCCTGGGCCTGACCACCGAGGAGGTGGAGGCCGTGAGCATCGCTGCGATCCTGCACGATGTCGGCCTCCTGATGCTGGACCCCAAGATGCTGGCCAAGCAGGACCTCAGTGCCGAGGAGCTGCGGAAAGTGCGCAGCCACCCGGAGCTGGCCGCGGTGTTCCTGAAGGACCTCCGCTTCCCCTTCGATGTGGTGCGGACGATTCGCCACCACCACGAGCGCTGGGATGGGAACGGCTATCCGGACCGGCTCCGGGAGACCGCCATTCCCATCGGGAGCCGCATCATCGGCATCATCGAGGCCTACGAGGTGATGACCAGCGGCAAGGGCTACCGCAGCCCCATGGGCTTCCGTCAGGCCCTGGAGGAGGTCACCAGCGAGGCCGGGGCCCAGTTCGACCCGGAGGTGGTGAAGGCCTTCCGCGAGCTCATGACCCGCAAAGCAGACCGGGGCTCCTGGTAATCTGGGTCCTGGAGCCCGGATGCCTGCCCACCCTCGCCAGCGCGGATTCACCATGGCCCTGGCCCTGGCCCTGGCTGTGGGCATGGGCATCCTGCTCATGAAGACCGCCCCCGCCCTCAGCTTCGAGGTGCAGCACGCCAACGAGGAGGAGCTGATCTTCCGAGGCGAGGCCATCGCCGAGGCCCTGCGGATCTATTTCGCCCGGGCCAAGCAGTACCCCCGGGACCTGGACGAGGTCATGAAGGTGCGGCCGCGGATCCTGCGCCAGAAGTACAAGGACCCCATGACGGAGGCGGGAGACTGGGAGTTCATCACCCAGGTGCAGCCGGGGGCCTCCGGCAACACCCAGGGCCTCCCCATCGTGGGGGTCCGGAGCAAGGGCAACCAGAATGCGAAGCACATCTACCAGCTCAAGGAGCTGGTCAGGGACTGGACCTTCTCGGCGGACCAGAACCTGCTGGGCCTGGGCGATGAGGCCACCCGTCTGCGCAACCTGCAGCGGCCGCCCACGCCCGCCGGCCAGGGCCAGACGCAGACCCCGTCACCGACCCCCAAGAACTGAGGTCCCATGAAGCCCGGTCTGCTGTCCCTCCTCCTGCTGGTGGCCCAGGTGCTGCCCGCCCAGGACCTGCGCACCTGGGCCCTGCGCCTGGAAGCCCGGGGCGTGCGGGTCTCCGCGGGCCTGTGGGATGCCTCCTCCGGCAAGGCCCTGGGGCGGCACCGGGACGACCTGGCTCTGGTTCCGGCCAGCACCACCAAGGTGGTATCGACCTATGCGCTGCTCAAGAGCCTCAAGCCGGAGTTCGTCCTGGAGACCGAGGTCTGGGGCGACCTGGCTGACGGCGTGGTGCAGGGCGACCTGACCTTCAAGGGCGCCGGCGATCCGCTGCTGACCAGCGAGCGGCTCTGGCTGCTGGCGCAGGCCCTCAAGAAGGCCGGCGTGCGCCGGGTGAAGGGCAGCATCCGCCTGGATCAGGGGGCCTTCGACGCCCAGCGGGAGCCCCAGGGTTGGGAGAACACCTCCGCCGACACCCTGCCCTCCGTGCTTGCCTTATCCGTGAACTTCAACCGGGACGAGGCGGGCCGCCAGGTGGCAGATCCCCAGCGCTTGGCGCGGGAGACCCTGCAGCGCCTCCTGGTGGAGACGGGCATCCCCGTGGACGGCCTCCCCGCCGGGGCCACCGCGCCGCGCAAGCTGCTGACCTGGACCTCGCCGCCCCTGCGCTCCCTGGTCATGGACATCAACAAGTGGTCCAACAACTTCATGGTCGAGATGCTGGTGCGGTCCTTCGGCGAGGGCTCCTGGCCCCGGGGCGTGAAGCGCATCCAGGCCTTCTACCAGGCCGCCTTTGATCTCGGGCCCGAGGTCGTGAAGGTCACGGACGGCTCTGGTCTCAGCAAGGACAACCGCCTCTCGGCCCGCACCCTGGCCATCATCCTGCGGGGCGCCTACCACGACTTCGAGGTGGGACCGGAGTTCGTGTCCTCCCTCAAGATCATCGGCGGGGAGCCCTGGAAGCTGAAGGTGAAGGACCCCAATCTGGCCCGGCGGGTGCGGGTGAAGACGGGCCACCTGGATCACGTCACCAGCCTCTGCGGCTACCTGCAGACCCCCGAGGGCAAGGTACGGGTCTTCGCCATCGTCCTCAACGGCCCTTGCACCGACGACGATATCTGGGAGCAGGTCTCCCGCTGGGCCAACTGAGGGGGGCCCGTTCCATGGCATTTCCCTCATTTGCTCAAGTTTTTTTCTGGTATTACGATGAGGTGACTGGGAGGCACCATGCCCCGCATTGCCGTGGTGGACGACAGTCGCTTGGTCCGGGCCTATTCGGCGGGCGCTCTGCGCGCCTCGGGGCACGATGCCGTGGAGGTGGAGCCCACCTCGCTCTTCGAGGTGCTGAAGGTGCTCCGGGAGACGCCAGTGGCCCTGCTCATGGCGGACTGCCTCATGCCGGACTGCCCTGGGGAGAGCCTGGTGCGGGCCTGCCGCGAGGATCCGGCCCTGAAGGACCTGCCCATCCTCATCGTCTCGGCCCACCGGGACGAGCTCAGCCTCGGCCGGCTCCAACAGCTGGGCATCTCCGGGTTCCTCCTGAAGCCGGTGGAGGCCTCGGCCCTGGTCGGCAAGGTCGCCGAGACCCTCGAGTCCTGAGCCTGCCCAGGAAGGCAACACCATGACCCTGCGGGAACCGCCGGACGCACGGGGGCTGGCGGCCCTGATCCTGGGGGCGTCCCTGCTGGGCTTTGCCGCCATGCTGGTGCGCTGGGCGGCACCGGCGAGCCCGCTGCTGGTGGGCTTCTACCGCATGGCTTTCGCCCTGCCCCTGGTGGCTGTGCTGGCCTGGCGGAGCCGGACTCCGGGCCCGGCGGGGCCGCGCCTGTGGGCCATCCTGGCCGGCGCCTGCTTCGTCTCGGACCTGTGGATGTGGCACACCGCTCTGCGCCTCACCAGTGCTGCCAATGCCACCCTGCTGGTCACCCTGGCCCCCATCTGGGTGGCCCTGGTGTCTGTGCTCTGGCTGGGCGCCCGCCTGCGCCGTCGCTTCTGGACCGGGATGGCTCTGGCCACCGCCGGGGCCCTGGTGCTGGGCCTGGCCCGGGGGGCCCGCTTGGGTACGGGCCTGGGGGAGCTGCTGGGGGCCCTGGCCTCTCTGGCCTATGCCGCCTTCACCCTGGCGCTGGGGCGGGCCCGGCGCAACCTCAGCACCCTGGAAGCCCTCTTCTGGGTGGTGCTCTGCTGCACGGTCCTGTTCGGCGTCCTGGGCTGGACCCGGGGCGAGGCCTTCACCGGGTATCCCCCCCGGTCCTGGGCCGCTCTTCTGGCGTTGGGCCTGGGCGTGCAGGTGGGGGCCTGGTGGCTCATCACCTGGGGCCTGGGCCACGTGCCCACCAGCATGGGGGCCATGGGCCTCATGACCCAGCCCGTGGCCACGGTCATCCTGGGCTGGCTGCTGCTGGCGGAAGCCATGCGCCCGGTGCAAGGCCTGGGTGCCCTCCTGGTCCTGGCCGGCGTCACCCTCTGCGCCCTGACCCCGCCCGTGCCCGACTCCAGCCACTGAATGGCTCTCGCAGTTATCTCCGCCCATCCCAGTTATCCCCGGCAAAAAGCACTTGGAGCAGGGCACTCGGCTAGGCGCTATTCCGGGGTGAGGACGCCGCGCTCTTCGCGGTAGGCGAAGAGCTCGCCGAAGCGGCCCCAGCCAACAAGCGTTTCGAAGGTCTGCTCGGGGTCCTCCATGGGCAGGCGGGTGGCCAGCTCCTGGAGCAGGGCCTCCTTGGGCAGCTCGCCGTCCTCCAGCTCCATCATCTGGCACACCACCCGGAACAGGCGGAGCTCCAGCAGCTGGGCGCGCCAGAGGTCCTTGCGGTCATCCATGTTGGCGTTCACGAAGCGCTTGCCCAGGGCCGTCAGTAGCACGCCCCGCTTGGGGGTGTCCACCAGGTCCAGCATCTCGGCAGCCTTTACGGTGGTGAGCACCCGGTCAAAGGGGACATGCGTGTGGGAGGCCACCTGGAACAGATCGCTGGTGCCGCCCTGAGCCTCCAGGAACTCCAGGAGGCCCAGGATGTCGGCGCTCTGCACCAGGGGCAGGGGCTCCACCGGGTCCTCCTGGGAGGAGGAGGGCATGGGGGCCGTGACGTGAATGTCCGGCAGCTCGGCGCTGGTGATGATGTCGTGGATGTGGTCCACCAGCTTCATGAACTCGGGCGAGCGGCTGTCCCGGGGGCGGGGCAGGGGCACCTCCACCACCGTGCGCACGGTCCCGGGGATGCCGGAGAGGATCGCCACCCGGTCCGCCATGAGCAGGGCCTCGCGGATGGACTGGCTCACCATGACGATGGAGGAGGGGTTGCGCTCCGCATCGGCCCAGATGTCCAGCAGCTCCGCCCGCAGGGCCTCCGCCGTGAGGGCGTCCACCTGGCTGAAGGGCTCGTCCATGACCAGGATCTCGGGGTCCACCGCCAGGGCGCGGGCCACGCCCACGCGCTGCTTGGTGCCGCGGCTCAGCTCCCGGGGATAGGCCTCCTCGAAGCCCTCGAGGCCCACCTTGCGGATGGCCTGGTGGGCCTGCTCGCGCACCTCGCCTTCCGGCAGGTCCCGCGCCCGCAGCACCACCCGGACATTCTCTTCCACGGTCATCCAGGGGTAGAGGGCGAAGGTCTGAAACACCACCGCCACACCTGGGTTGAGCCCCGTCAGGCGGTCGCCGTGGTAGAGCACCTCGCCCTGGGTGGGCTCCAGGAGGCCTGAGAGCAGGCGCAGCAGCGTGGACTTGCCGCAACCGTTGGGGCCGATGATGGACAGGATCTCGTCGGGCCGAACGTCCAGCAGGATGTCCTCCAGCACGCGCTGGACCTTGCCCTTGCCGCTGGGGAAGCGCATCTGGACGTTGCGGAGCTCGCAGATGGGGGCACCGAAGGGTAGCTGCATGTGCACCTCAGCGGTTCATGGCGTAGCGGGTTTCCGCCAGCCGATAGAGGGGGCCCCAGACGAGGCGGTTGAAGAGCACCACCATGCCCGCCATGAGCAGGGCGCTGGCAGCCAGGTCCGGCATGGAACCCCGGTCCGTGGCGAGGACGACCTCTGCCCCCAGCCCGAGGGTGCGCAGGGTCTGGTGCTTGGCGGTGACGATCTCGGTCACGATGCTGGCGTTCCAGGCCCCGCCGGTGGCCGTGACCCAGCCCGTGACCAGGAAGGGGAACACAGCGGGGAAGTACAGGCTCCAGCAGCGCCGCCACAGGGAGAGGCGGAAGGCCCGGGAGGCCTCCCGCAGCTCCATGGGGATGGCCTGGGCTCCGGCGATGATGTTGAAGAGCAGGTACCACTGGGTGGACAGCACCATGAGCAGCACGCAGCTGACCCCCAGGCCGATGCCCAGGCCCTGGAACACCAGGATGAGGCTGGCGAAGATCAGCGAGGAGGGGAAGGAGGCCGCCACCTGCACCACGGACTGGAGGCGGCGGGACCACTTGGGCGACATGCCGATCCAGAGGCCCACGGGCAGGGTCCAGAGGGTGGCCAGGAACGTGGAGAGCAGCACCCGGGAGAGCGAGGCGCCGCCGGCCTTCAGGAGGTGCAGCCACTGGGCGGGGCGCACATCCACCAGCAGGCGCACCACGGACAGGCCACCCAGGGCCAGGAGCCCGATGACCACCAGCAGGGCGGAGCCCGCGAACCACGGCGCCAGGCGGCCGGGCCGGGTGATGCCTTCCTCTGCCCGCTTGAGGAGGGCTGGGCGGGGCCGCCGCAGGTGCAGGCGGTGGTTCCGGCGGGCCTCCAGCCAGCGCAGGAGGCGGGAGCGGCGCAGGAAGCGCAGGAGCCAGTTCACACCGGGCTCGACCTCGGCGCCTTCATCCACCTGGAAGCGCTGGGACCAGGCCACCACGGGCCGCCACACCAGCTGATCTAGCAGCACCACCAGGCCCAGCATGGTGAGGATGGCGTAGACCTGGGCCCGGCCATTGCCCTGCTCCACCGCGGCGTTCATGTAGGACCCGACGCCCGGCAGCTGGAAGTTCTTGTCGCCGGCCTTGAAGGCCTCGGCGGACATGAGGAAGAACCAGCTGTTGGCCACGCTCACCATGGAGTTCCACACCAGGCCGGGGGTGGCGAAGGGCAGCTCCACCAGGCGCAGCTTCTGGAGCCAGCTGAAGCCGTAGAGGGCGGCGGTCTCCTCCAGATCCTTGGGGAGGGCCTTGAGGCTCTGGTAGAAGCTGAAGGCCATGTTCCAGGCCTGGCAGGTGACGATGAGCAGCACCGCCGACAGCTCCAGGCCCACATTGCTGCGGGGGAACAGGGTGAGCATGACCAGCAGGACCGGCGGCAGGAAGGCCAGCAGGGGGACGCTCTGGAGGATGTCCAGGATGGGCACCAGGATCCGCTCCGCCACAGGATCCTTGGCGGCCCAGTAGGCCACCACCAGCGTGAAGGTGAGGGACAGGGCATAGGCGGCGATGGCGCGGATGAGGGAGAGCAGCAGGTACTTGGGCAGGGCCCAGGCGCTCAGGGAGATCTCCACCGTGTGGCGCTGCACGGCGGTCCACTCCAGGCCCACGTACCACAGCGCCGCCAGGGTGCTGCCCATGGCGGCGAGCACAAGGAGATCGATCCACCGTTTGTGGCGGATGGGGGCGGTCAGGAGGTTGGTCGCCTGGCCCCAGACGCTGTCGAGCAAGCGATGGATCATGGCCGGTCCGGAGGAGCGGACGGGGCACATCGCAGCGCGCCGGCGTCCCGTTCAGAGTGCGGAAGCGGAAGAGCAGTCGGATGCCACCTCAGCGGGCGGCGCGTCTCGACGGAGGTTCGGAGAGATCGGCGTGTCGTCCCATGGAACCTCCTTTCCGGCCGCTGGGCCAAGGCCAGTCTGCCCCACCCCGGAGGCGGGGGTCAACCCACGGAATAGCAAAGTTACGGTCTGGGCACAGCCTGGAGCAGCTGGGTGATGGCCTGGTCCGTGGTGGCCCCGTCGGCCTCGCTTTCAAAGGTCAGCAGGAGGCGGTGCCGGAGCACGTCCGGGGCCAGGTCCACCACATCCTGGGGTAGCACATGGTCCCTCCCCTGGAGCCAGGCCTGGGCTTTGGCGGCGGCCTGGAGGGCCAGGGAGGCCCGGGGACTGGCGCCGCAGCGGAGCTGCTCCTTGCCCTTCCAGGGCTTGCCGTGGCCGGGACGGGTGGCCTGCACCAGGCGCACGATGTAGGCCCGGATGGCCTCGTCCAGGCGCACCTCGGCGGCCTTCCGGCCCGCCGCCAGCAGGGTGGGGGCGTCCACCACGGGGCGCACCTCGCCGCCGTCCAGGTGGGCCCGCCGCAGCACCTCGATCTCCTCCTCCTGGCCGGGGTAGTCCACCCGCAGCTTGAACAGGAAGCGGTCCATCTGGGCCTCGGGCAGGGGGAAGGTGCCCTCCTGCTCCAGGGGGTTCTGGGTGGCCAGCACCAAAAAGGGATCCGGCAGGGGGAAGCTGTCCTCCCCCAGGGTCACCTGGCGCTCCTCCATGGCCTCCAGGAGGGCCGCCTGCACCTTGGAAGGGGCCCGGTTGATCTCGTCGGCCAGCACCAGGTTGGCAAAGACGGGCCCCCGCTTGGGGCTGAAGGTGAGGTGGCGGGGGTCGAAGACCAGGGTGCCCACCACATCGCTGGGCAGCAGGTCCGGGGTGAACTGGATGCGCCGGAAGCTCAGGTGGCTGGCGGCGGCGAGGGTCTTCACGGTGCGGGTCTTGGCCAGGCCCGGCAGGCCCTCCAGCAGCACATGGCCCCGGCAGAGCAGGGCCACCAGCAGGCGGTCCAGCAGGCGGGACTGGCCCACGATCACCTTGCGGCACTCGGCGAGCAGGGGTTCCAGGGCATGGGGTGGGGCATTTTTCATGGGGGATCCCGGGGGGTCCTCCCATCTTGACTGGAATAGCCGCCGGGCAACACGCCCGTTGACCCACGGTAAGTGGGGACGGCCATCTGGGCCCGGTGCTAGGCTCCTTCCAGCCAAGACCAGAGGTTTATTCACACCGGGAGGCCCCATGCGATCCGCCGTCATCGTCGAAGCCAAGCGAACCCCCATCGGTCGGGGCATCAGGGGGGCCTATGCCGCCACCCGCCCTGAGTATCTGGGCGCCGTCGTGCTGGAGGCCATCAAGCCCCTGCTGGCGGACTGGTCGGCCCTGGAGGATGTGCTGGTGGGCTGTGCCATGCCCGAGGGCGAGCAGGGCATGAACCTGGCCCGCATGGTCAGCTTCCGGGCCGGGATGCCCATTACGGCGGGTGCCGCCACCATCAACCGCTTCTGCGGCAGCAGCCAGGAGGCCATGCTCATGGCCGCCCGGGCCATCGCTGCCGGGCAGGGGGACCTCTTCCTCGCCGGGGGCGTGGAGAGCATGTCCAAGGTCCCGATGATGGGCTTCAACCCCAGCGTCGATCCCTTCCTCGCCGAGCACTACCCGGCGGCCTACTGCTCCATGGGCATCACCGCCGAGAACCTGGCCAAGGAGTACGGCATCACCCGCCGGGAGCAGGACGAGTTTGCCTGCCACAGCCACCAGAAGGCCGCAGCCGCTTGGCAGGCCGGGAAGTTCGACCGGGAAGTGGTGCCCTTCGAGACCAAGGGTTTGGACGGACAGCCCATCACCCTGCAGCGGGATGAGTGCGTGCGGGCCGACACCAGCGTCGACAAGCTCGGCGAACTGAAGGCCGCCTTCCTGGCCGGGGGTAATGTCACCGCCGGCAACAGCAGTCCCATCACCGACGGCGCCGCCTTCCTCCTGGTCATGGAAGAGGGCCTGGCCAAGTCCCTGGGGCTCCGGGCCCGCGCCCGCATCCTGGGTGGCGCCGTGGCCGGCGTGGAGCCGGACCGCATGGGCATCGGCCCTGTGCCCGCCGTGAAGAAGGTGCTGGGCCGCCTGGGCCTGACCCTCGACCAGGTGGACGCCATGGAGCTGAACGAGGCCTTCGCCGCCCAGAGCCTCGCCGTCATCCGCGAGGGCGGCTATGACCCCGCCAAGGTGAATGCCTGGGGCGGCGCCATCGCCGTGGGCCACCCCCTCGGGGCCAGCGGCGCCCGCATCCTCACCACCCTCCTGCACCGCCTGGAGACCGACGGCGGCAGGTACGGCGTCGCCACCATGTGCATCGGCGGCGGCCAGGGCATCGCGTCGGTCATCGAGAAGCTCTAAAGAAACCACTCTCGCAGAGGGGCGCAGAGATGGCTGAGTCCACAGAGAAGCAGGAGCCTCTGCGAACCTCTGCACCCCCTGTGCCCCTCCGCGAGTGTTTTTCTGATTGGGATCTGACATGAAAATCAAAAAAATCGGTGTGCTGGGCTCGGGGGTGATGGGGTCGGGGATTGCGGCCCATGTGGCTTCGGCGGGCTGCCAGGTGGAGCTGCTGGACATCGTCATTGACGAGGCGGCGCCGGACAAGCTGGCGGCGGGGGCCCTGGCGGCCCTGGCCAAGAGCAAGCCGGCCCTGGCCATGCACGGCGCCTTCCTCAAGCGGATCCGCCCCGGCAACCTGCGGGATCACCTGGATCGGCTGGCGGACTGCGACTGGGTGGTGGAGGTGGTCAAGGAGGACCTGGCCATCAAGCGCGAGCTCTACGGCCGCCTGGAGCCGCACCTCAAGGCCGGTGCCTGGATCAGCTCCAACACCTCCGGCATCCCCCTGAAGCTGCTGGTGGAGGGGCGCAATGACGCCTTCCGCAGCCACTTCGTCATCACGCACTTCTTCAACCCCGTGCGCTACCTGCGCCTGCTGGAGTTCGTCACCGGCCCTGAGGTGGAACCCGCCGAGGCCATGGCCTTCCGCACCTGGCTGGAAGAGGGCCTGGGCAAGGAGGTCGTGCCGGCCTTTGACAGCCCCACCTTCATCGGCAACCGCATCGGCATCCACGGCATCATGGCCACCCTGCACATGGCCCTGGCGGAGAAGCTCCCCTTCGAAGTGGTGGACATGGTGCTGGGTGACGCTGCGGCGCGCGCCAAGAGCGCGGCCTTCCGCACCGCCGACCTGGCGGGCGTGGACATCCTCGCCGCCACTGCCAAGAACGTCTATGACCTCTGTCCCCAGGACGAGGAGCGCGATGTCTTCAAGTTCCCAGAGCTGCTTCAGTACATGCTGGACAACAAGCTCCTGGGCAACAAGACGAAGCAGGGCTTCTTCAAGAAGGGCCCGAAGGACGCCAAGGGCAAGAAGACCTTCCTGGCCCTGGATGCGGTCACCCGGGAGTATGTGCCGCAGGTCAAGAAGGACTGGCCCATCCTCAAGGAGCTGAAGGGCATCGACGACCCCGCCGAGAAGGTGCGCACCCTGCTCACCAGCGACACGGAAGCAGGCCGGCTGGCTTGGCGCTGCATCGCCCCCAACCTGGTCTATGCGGTCAATCGCCTGGGCGAGGTGACAGACGGCCCCCTGAATGTGGACCGGGCCATTCGCAACGGCTTTGCCTTCGAGCTGGGCCCCTTCGAGCTGTGGGACACCCTGGGCCTGGAGCGCGTGGCGGCCCGCCTGAGCTTTGACGGCATCGCCCTGCCGGCCTTGGTGGAGCGGATGCTGGCCAAGGGTATTCCCGGCTTCTACCGCTGGGAGCACGGGGTCCAGGTGTCCCAGCTGAACCCGGCCACCCTGGCCTTCGATCCGATCCTCGAGGACCGGCGGGTGATGATCCTCAAGCGCCAGGAGGGTCAGGGCAAGGTGGTGGCCGAGAACGGCAGCTGCCAGCTCATCGACCTGGGCGACGACGTGGCCTGCCTGGCCTTCCGCAGCAAGATGAACGCCCTGGACGACGGC
>SESD01000481.1_pt1 | contig 24648 bp, 15 predicted proteins | sample 3171411 | NCBI WGS metagenome assembly SESD01 (sample SAMN06051880, study PRJNA518727) | freshwater metagenome | biome: subpolar coniferous forest; feature: holomictic lake; material: water; isolation source: holomictic Lake 442, 16.5 m depth | place: Canada: near Kenora, Ontario | collected...
TTCCCATAAGGCGCTGCTGGCTCCAAACGAATTGGGACTGGTAACATCCAAGGCAAACACTGCGCGTCCACCAGCTCCGGTAGTTCCTGCCAAGATAGTATTCCAAGCTCCGCCATAGTAGACATCACCGGTACTTGACATACCATCAACAAAATATTTATGGGAATAACTGGGGGATGTTAAGTTACTTAAGTTCGGCATTATTGCATTGGGAATATACGCAAATACTTCTTGCCCACCCGTTCCAGTGCTGTTGGCATCAAAGCCATGCAACATACCATCATTTGCACCCAGATAAAGCATGGGTCTTCGACTCGATTTACTGGTCAGAAAGGCAGAGTAACTTGGCAATTCAGAAGCATAGCCATAATCCTGGCTACCAACGTATATCGGATCTGAATTGATAATATCTCCCAAAAAGTCGGTTCTGTGCCTAAAAATACCTGTTGGATTTGCAGTTGTTTGTTCGTGGCTATTATCACCTCTTAACCAGTTTAAACGCAGTGAGCCATTGCCATCATTAACTGTAGAGAGTGTATTAAGATAATGTTGTTGCGAAAATGGTGTAGGAGCGGGGCTGTCAGTATCCTTGGTAAGGTTGGCCCACTGAAAGGCAATGCCATGCGATCCTGCTGTAGCTGAGGGATCATAAGTAAAAATATTTCGACTGGCTTGCGCGGGAAGTAAAGCTGATCCTTCCCAGTTAAGTGTTAATGCTCCGGTTGTGGTATTGACATTATAGGCTTCCAATTGACCGCTCCAGTCACCCGAGTTGAATTTGGCCTGATAGATCTGGGTACCGGCATCCAGTCGTGTTGAGTTGGCCGCTACGGCAGCGGCTGCTGAGCTGGTTGCAATAACATCAGCGAAGGCAGTACTTAAGGAGGTAGCTAATTGACTGGGATTAGTGGCATAAAAATAACGATTTGGAATCCCATCTCCATTACTATCCCATTCGCTTTGCAGATCAGGAAGCCCATTGTTGTTACTGTCGACGAAGCCCCCCCATTTAGCGGCATAAAGTAAGGGTTGTTGCAAGCTTGCAGCAGAGCCAGTACCCATATTGTAAGTGACTGTGGAAGCCGCATCTGTATCCAGACAATTGCTACAGGCATTCACGCCCGTTGTCACGGTACCAGGCAGCGGGTCAGTATAGGCATAACCATTAATACCTGTGTGTGCATGAAAGCCGTCTTTGCTTGTGCCACTGAGTATATAACCAAAAGCCATTTTATAGGGGGTTGATTTATAAATAACATCTGTGGTGATTTTAACTTGAGTAGAACTTACGCTGTAAGTAAGCGTTCCCCACATATCCATGTCAAAGTCACCGCCTTGCTCACTGTCTTCCCAATTAACATAAATCTTTCCACAATTTGTTGTTGAGGAAGAAGGGGGTGAAGAAAGCTGGGAGCAATCTTGATGGACAATTTTAAAATCAACCAGTGTGCAATTACCGGTGGTACCGGGCACCGATGTTGGTGTGGTCAAAGATGTATCCTGGCAAGCGGGTAATAAGGTTACGGTATTCGTACTACCGGGAACTGGAACGACTAGTTTGGGAACTTTGGGTGATAAGGCAACGCCATAGGTTGTTACCAATTGATTGCCTTGCAAGGCAGTTGCAATATCATTGTTATGGGCGACTTGGGCTAATCCTGCAATATGATAGGTCCCGGAAAGTCTAGGTGCATCTGGGCAGGTACCCAACACATCGCTGAGGTTGTTTACAGTTTTGGCCGTACATAACTGGTTAATGTTAGTGCCCGTTCCGCCACTCAAGGCACCAACAAAATAACTGTGACCTGGAATGTTCTCACCCACACCGACAGCATTAGTTAATGAACTTATGGTTGAACTACTAATATCACTAACATTAGCTAATGTGTTGCCGTCGTAGGAAGTGGTGCTGGCATTAAATTGAATGACATTCAACTTTGCGCACCATTGGGAACTGCTTAGTGGATTGGATGCCGTAGCGACTGTTAAGCCGGATAGATAGTCAGGGCTGTTAGCAAGAAATGCCGGTAGGGCTGCATGATTAGACAGGTAACGCAGGGACTCCAGAAATATCTCGGCTTGCGGATTTCCCCAATTACTACATTTGCCCTCATCAAATGAACTCCATCCCCAGGTACAGCTATCGCTACCGGTTACGCCAAAGTAGGTGCCATCATCATGACGGTAGCCATATATTCTTAACAGATTCAGGGTATTAATGATCCCGCCTGTTGTCGGTGCAGCTTTAAAGGTTCCACTAGTCGACACATTGATTTCGTCGGTAATCGAAGAAACATTTTTACGTAATACGCCGCCAGATTGGTTTTTTCCATAAGATCCGGTCAGTAGGCCAAACCGTATAAGGTCAGTATCACCATAGGTTTGCAGTAAGCCGATGGGCTTTACAGTGCCGTCAGGATAGTTTTTGCAGTTTTCAGTATTGATTAAACCGGTTACACACACTTTTACCCGTAAATTAAAATCGCCGGAGCCAGAACTGGAATTGCTGGGATTATTGGCCGATGCGTTAAGACCTGAACTTGCGGTTACATTACCGTTAGTAGCTGCAACCTCTTGAGACCAACGACATTGCCAACGCTCGTTAGCACTCCAGAGGCTAAAGTCACCCTTGGAAACACGAAGCAGCGGAGCATCGGTAACATTCTGAGAAAGCTGAGTAGCTGATACAGTGGTATTACAAAGCGTGAGGCCAGTTGACGAGGTATAGGGAGTTAACTGACTTAAATCTGACCCGTTATAAAATTTTGTAAAGCTGTGGGCGTCATTGGGTAGATAACTGCGTTCCAAGACGGTTTGACCTTGATTGCTGGTAGTGGTTGTGGATGTCGTAGATGTTGATATGGATATTGTTGTGGCTGGAGTGGTCGAAGTCACAGTTGTTATGGTCATATTAGAGAGCGTAGATTCATTACTTGTAATGAACATGGTGACAGTAAAATTTTGGCTGGAAATGCCATCTAAGGTGTTGCAACTTCCTGTTGGAGTATAAGAAATTGATGTGGTACGAAGGCGATTGTTGCTGCCAGAATCAGTAAAAGTAGTTGTAGATGTATTTGTAATACTGGTAGTTGTAGTGGTGTTAACAGTTGATGTTGTTGACCCGACGGTTGATGCTGTCGAACTTGAACTAGAACTTGAGGATGTTGTGCTGTAGTCGAAAGTGTAAGTGTAAACATTACTGCCTCCTGAGCTGGAACTGGGCAAAGTAGTGGCTACAGTCGCAGGGGTTGATGGACAACCCGAACCCGACGTCAGTATTTTTGTAGCTGTAGATGTATAGGTATAAGGAGAGCTACTGCCACTTTTAGTAGAGGTAGGATGACTTGTTGAGGTAGCCCCAGAATTCGTAGATGAAGTGACAACGGGTGTTGTGGTGTTGGTGGTGTTGGTGATGCCTCCTATGTCAATGGAACGCAAACCGCCATAAAGTATTTTACGGATGGTATCAATGCGAGTCATGCCGGCCCAATTTAAAAAGTTGCCACTCCAAAGACCGGAGCAATATTTAGTTGATGTCACTGAGCTGGGTTCGAAGCGACTATTGGTGTAGCTATAGCACTTATAGCTGTCGAAGTAGCCATAGTAGTCAATACTGTTTTTGTAAGATGTGTCTGGAGTGCCGTCATTGTCCAAATCGGAAAAATCGTCATAGGCTTTAAAATGGAGCTGATGATCCTTGGAGATATTAAGCATGACAATCGGTGTTACATTAAGCGTAAGAAAGAGTGGCGATTGAGAAATATCTGCATGACTAGCATTGACAGTAAATCCAAGTATTAAAATCAGCGACAATCTGGCCAATAAGTCTTTAGCGATAAGATAATAATTGCGGGTAAAAGTATTCATGTCTAATCTCCGATGAAATGGTTTCGGTAGAATTATAAGTATCTAAAAGTCAATTTTTCAGTGTTTCAGCGCAAGTAGATTGATTGCAAAATAGCTACTGCATTAGTCGAGCCGCCACTGGCGCGAGTTGTGATGCGATAGTATTTGCATCCTAATGTGCCAGTTCCCGCTCCGGGACAATCGGCAACCTTACCCATGTCTTGGATAATATAAACCGGAGTAGCTATACCGTTACCAAGTCCTGTAACTGTGGATGTTGCTATTGGATTACTTGTCCAAAAAACGTCAGTTAATACAGATGATGCCGACGGTAGAGTCGACGTTGAAGAATAATAGCCATTAGTACCTGCAGCAGAAAAGGTAGGAATTGTATTGTTAAGACTGGTTTCTATGGCTTTAAGTGAGGACTCTGCCGCCTGAAAGGCCAGGTTTTTGTCGCGTAGATTGCCAGCCATTTTTTCTTCAAGCGTACTGGTTTGCATCCCGGTAGTGGCTATTAGCGTTAATAACAATAGAATAATTAAACTGATAATCAACACAGCACCGGATTGATCAAATTTTCTTCTAAATAAGGTAGTGAGGTTTTTAGATTGATTTCCTGATGCCTCATATAATGAGCAGGATGAAATTATTCGATGATTAATCATGGCGGCCTCTTAATTTATGGTAACTAATTACGAATGGCAATTGTTGTGTTAAAAACTCGTCTGATTTTATTGTCTGTTGGTGTAATCGTTGTGCCATTGTATGTATAAGGCACCGGCTGTGCGGTTAGGTTGTTATCCAGTGTGGCTGCTAAGAGGCTAATTCGAACACTGACAATATTAGTCATATTAACCACGTTATTTGCTGATACATAATAATTGGATGATCCATCTTGGTCCGTATCTTCTCCATAAAGAATTTGCATTTGCTCTATGCCTTCAACTAATTCTTGAGCGTTAGATGAGCCGATTCGGCGATAAATCGATAGGTTATTGTTAGTGTTTGTACTAACGAAATAACTGATGGTGTTGATCGGATAAACCTGCCCCCCCACAAAAGTTGTAACCAAACTATTAGTTGAGTTATCAGGTGTGCAAGTGCTACCTGTATTATGCGACAAAACACCTCCTGATATTGAACTGACCTGAAAAATAGAAGCAGATGTGCAATTGTTGACTACAGCTATACTACAGTTGTTTGAACCCGAGGAATTTAAAAAGTCAGCAGATTGCAAATTGGTGGTTGTGGCGGATGTATCCAGCGTGAGGCCAGCAGTCACAGACACTTGAGTTATCACATTAAAGCCTAGGTCGGCTGCTCTGCGAATAGTGATGACGTCTGAGCCTCCTTGTGGTGAACCGATAGCTACGTTTATAGTGGGTGTCCAGGCTGAAGTTGATGTTGATTCGAAGCCCTCAATGGGCTTGCTAAAGTTATATAAAAAAGCGGTTGGGGTGTTTAAGGTATTTGGTGTGTAAACTGGACTGGTTGTATTGGTTAGTGAGGCACTATTGTTGCAACCTATGAATCCGGCCATACGAATATCGTCAGCTAAAAAATCCAATGCAAAACGACCATTTTCCTGAAGTCTGGATAAGCCTTCCTGCATTCTGTAGGTTTGTTTGCTGTTAATGAAAATCTCCAATATCCCGCCGATCAGGAAAACCCCAATCAATAAGGCGATCATAACTTCGATGAGGGACAATCCGGTTTGGTGACCACAAAGAGCTTGTTTTTTTGCCTTGGCTAGCTGGATCAGGTTAGTTGTTTTCATATGCTTTTACCAGAATCAGTGTGGATTTGACTAAGGTGTCTATAGTTGCCAGACGTTGTTATCGGAAACCAAACGAATTGAGTGTCTTGCCTTGGGATATGTCGAATTTCAAGATTTACAATCATAACTGAAAGCTTGTTTGAAAACTGGGGTTATTGGTATCGTTACCATCTTGGTCATCATCCCAGGTGATTCGAATAGTATAGATGCTGTCTGAAACACTAATTGTGCCAATACCGCTGGGCAAGCTGCTATTTAAAATAGCGTTCCATTCAAAGAGGTCATTTTGAGCCATATCGGCAACTGTGCAGGTTGTACTGACAGTTAAGCAATCTGTTTGTGCGGCAGCCGAACTTGGGAGAATTGCAGTATAGCTAGCTTTACCAACGACATTGGCGCGCATTCTGTCTGCCAAGTCATAAGTAAGTTGTGTCGCGCGACTGCGGTTATAAGCACTTTGATTGTTTTTAAGGCTGGTTGCCTGTAAGCCGGCCAAGCCAAGGAGACCAACGGCCAAAACCAGCATCGCAATCAGTACTTCGATCAGTGTAAATCCGGCTATTTTTTTCATACCATAACTCTTTGTGAAAGGTATTAAGGACATGATGTTGTGCCTGTTGAAACTCGTGCTCGACCTAAGGAGTTAATGGTAACTGCGCGGGATGTGGTGGTTTCAGAGCCATGACACAGTCTGAAGGTGTCGCCAACAGATACGTTGCTTAAACCAGAGGGCAAATAGGCGGCATAATCATCGTATGAGCTACTGCCCGTTCTTAAGGTATAACCGTTTGGTAATGCCGCGTAAGTTCTTAATAAGCAATCTTCAGTTGCTTCACATAAAGTTGCATTGCCATTATCGTTGAGGGTCTCGTTTCCGTTAATATCTACAAATACATCCCAGCCGCTTTCCCATTGCGTACTTGGGCCCTTGTTTCTGACGGTTACCTGTATACCTCGTTTTATTGCCTCACTACGCGCTAAATTTAATGCTGTTACTAACTCATTGGCTGAAGTCGTTAATCGGTTAATGATTATGATGGAAGTAAAGTTGGGGATGGCAATTCCTACCAGAATACCAACGATGGCGATGGTCACCATCAATTCAAGCAGAGTGAATCCTTTAGTGTAGTCTGGCTGGTTATACATGGTTATCTGATATCCTGTTGACGAATTGTTTCAGGGATAAACCTTTTGATAATTAGTTTTTTTTAGGTATAGGAAATTAAAGTCAGTATAGCTTTGTAGTGAATATCTTGCTACTTTTGACGTTAGTAAAGTAAATGTTTTTTTTCATCTTATCTACCTTTTTGATTAGGTTTTCCTGCGATTTGATTCTACTAGTCGTTTGAGATGGGTCTGTTAACTATCTCGCATTTAATTTGAGGTATTAAATTTACTTAGGATGGTTTAAAAGGGTGAAATAGTTAATTGCGATTTTTTTTAATAAAAGGGGCTCCCTAATAAAAAGGAGCCCTATGATTTTTCAGATTTAAGATAAAATTTAGCGGCCTATTTATCGACTTTAAGCGCCAAAAACACTGGACTACCTTGGCGCTGGATTAATACAGCGACTGATTTTCCCGCGGGGAGTTTTTTGACGACATTGTCGAAATCAGCTGCATCATGGATAGGATTGTTTTGGATACGTAAAATTACGTCGCCTCGCTGAATTCCTGCCTCTTTAGCCGTCCCTTTCGCAACATCTTGCACTACAACACCATTCTTGGCGATTTGTAGCGCTTCTCTTTGCGCACTGGTTAAATCAGTAACATTAATGCCCAGTCGATTATGTTGCAGTTCTTTCGGCGCTGCTTTAGCGTCTGCCAATTTATCAACTTCATCGGGTAACAGTCCTACTTTAAACTCAATGGTTTTATTCTCGCCCTGTCTGATGATTTTTAAAGTGGCTTTGTCATTGATCGGAGTTATGCCAACCATGGGGGGTAAATCGCCAGACGTTTCAATTTGCTGGCCATTAAATTCGGTGATGATGTCACCAATCTGCAATTCGGCTTTTTCCGCAGGACTGCCCGGCAATACTTTGGAAACCAGAGCGCCTTGCGGTTTTTTCATGCCAAAAGTTTCAGCTAGTTCTCTTGTTACATCCTGTATTTGTACGCCAAGCCAACCGTGCGAGGCTTTTCCTGTTGCTTTTATCTGATCGACAACATTCATTACGACATCCATTGGGATGGAGAACGAAAGTCCCATAAAACCACCAGTACGACTGTAAATCTGGGAGTTTATTCCTACGACTTTCCCTTCCATATTAAACAAAGGACCACCCGAATTACCCGGATTGATGGCTACGTCGGTTTGAATAAAGGGCACGTAATTTCCACCTGGAAGACTACGGCCTTTTGCACTGACGATACCCGCTGTTACTGATTGCTCAAAACCAAAGGGTGAACCGATTGCCAGCACCCACTCACCGACTTGTAGTTTATTGGGTTCACCAATAGTCACAGCGGGAAGGTTTTTTGCGTCGACTTTTATGAGTGCAACATCGGTCCGGGCGTCAGAGCCGATGACTTTAGCTAAAAGCTCTCTACGATCAGAAAATTTGACCACAATTTCATCAGCATCTTTTACTACGTGATGATTGGTTAAAATATAACCATCAGCAGAGATGATGAAGCCAGAACCTAAGGAAGCTGTATCTCTTGGAACATTACCTCCACCTTGTTCATTTAAAAAACGCTTGAAAAATTCTTCCATTTCTGGAGGCATGCCCTCTGGCAACTGTTGCTGTTGTTCGGGGGCGTTTTCGGCTTGGGGTTGTGCTTTTTGCGTAGTGCTGATATTGACCACGGCAACGCCGTTGGTTTTTACCATTTCAGTAAAATCCGGTAATTGTGCGAACGTATTTTGATTGAACAAAACAATCAGAAAAAAACACCACTTAATTTTTTTGAGCATAAAAAACCTCTGTTTAATACCATTAACGAAATGTAACTCTCTAGCGCTTCGAAAAATAATCAAAAAATGACCCGGTATGAAAGGTTTGAACAGATTTTAAGTAATTTAAAATCTTTAAGAACTTCGGTTTTAATCTCTTTATGAAGAAAACTTTATTCAATAGGTGTCTCCCTGTCAAGTTAGTGTCATCTGGCGACTATTTTTCTCCCTGAAGAATAATTACAAAATTATTACAAAAAAATTGCTATCACTCTAAAAAGCTTTATTATCCATAAACAACAACAACTATGCCACTTTACCCATTAACTTCGTATTAATTAGCTCGTTAAATGTCTTAAACTGATGACTTATTCCCAAAATTTCGATGTCCTCATAATTGGTAGCGGCGGAGCTGGCCTGAGCTTGGCACTTAAACTGGCTGAACAATCGTTAGATATTGCGGTATTATCAAAGTTCGCCCTGACTACGGCTAGCACCTATTATGCGCAAGGAGGTATTTCGGCAGTGTTTGGTGCCGATGATTCGATTGAGTCGCATATTGACGATACTTTGGATGCCGGTGCCGGACTTTGTGATCCTGAAATTGTCAGGTTGACGGTGACGCATGGTAAGAGTTCCATTGATTGGCTTAGGGCGCAGGGTGTCGTCTTTACTGAAGAACAAAATGCTTTTGGTGAAGTTCAACTGCATTTAAATCAGGAAGGCGGGCATTCCCACCGTCGCATTGTGCATACCGCAGATGCAACAGGTAAAGCGGTGTCATTATCCTTGATTGAGCGTGCTCAGGAACATGCCAATATTAAGTTATTTGAACATCATAATGTGGTGGAATTAATAACCAGCTCAAATAAAGTGGATGAAGAACTTCCCACAAAACGGATTTTGGGCGCCTATGTACTGGATTCAAAAAATCAGCAGGTCAGAACTATTGCTGCCCGTGTTGTGGTTTTGGCTACTGGTGGTGCAAGCAAAGCTTATCTTTATAGTACCAATCCGCAAAGTTCAACTGGTGATGGAATCGCGTTGGCCTGGCGAGCAGGTTGTCGTGTCAGTAACATGGAATTTATGCAATTTCATCCAACGTGTCTTTTTCATCCACAGGCTCAATCTTTTTTGATCAGTGAAGCGGTAAGAGGGGAGGGCGGTAAATTGATTTTGCCGGATGGCTCATCTTTTATGCAGCATTTTGATTCCAGGTTAGAATTGGCGCCACGAGATATCGTTGCCAGAGCCATTGATCACGAAATAAAAAAACGTGGTATAGACTGTGTTTATCTGGATATAAGCCATAAATCTGAACAATTCATACTTGAACATTTCCCTACGATTTATCAGCAGTGCCTTGAGTTTGATATTGATATCACTAAACAACCTATTCCTGTTGTTCCAGCTGCTCATTATACGTGTGGCGGTGTTTTAACCGACAGTCGTGCTCGCACTGACATTACTAACCTTTATGCTGTAGGTGAAGTTGCTTGTACCGGTCTCCACGGAGCCAATCGTATGGCCAGTAATTCCTTATTGGAATGTCTGGTGTTTGCAGAAAGAGCTTGTGAGGATATTTTGGAAAAACTTCCACGTATCTTACCTCCTCCGCACATTCCTGAATGGGATGAATCAAAAGTAAGTGATTCCGACGAGGAAGTTGTTGTTTCACATAACTGGGATGAGCTACGTCGTTTTATGTGGGACTATGTAGGCATTGTGAGATCCGATAAGCGATTAAGTAGGGCTCTAAGTCGGGTGGAATTGCTTAAAAATGAAATCTCCGAGTATTACAGTAACTTTCGTGTTACCAGTGATTTATTAGAACTACGAAATCTGGTCATCGTGGCTGAATTAATTATCCGTTGCGCACAGCAACGTAAAGAGAGTCGTGGATTGCATTTTACGTTGGATTACCCCGAAACTGATCATAGTAAAACTGCTCATAATTCTATTTTAACGCCGAATTTCTTTCACAGAATCGATAAAAACACCTAAAAAATAAGTCCCCAAGCATAAATTATTGCCCATAAAATCGAGCTTTCTACTCGAATTTTATTCTTTACGCGCAGTGATGTGTTTTTGGTGATCTATTATTTTTTTGATCTTCAAAATATCAAGGATAAAGTCTCCTTCTTTTGTGAGTTCTGCGATTGGATGTTTTTGATAATTTCCAGTCCCTGTTGAATTGTTTGTGTTTAAATGGAGTCAATACAATTTACGTATAAAGGCAGGAAAACTTGGGTACAATCAAATACTGTGATAAACGCTGAAATGCTAGGGGATTGTGCGTTAAAATGTCTCTTAATTAATAAGGCATTTAAACTAAAGTATTGATTTTGAATATAAGTAATTATTATGAGTCTATTGTAGAGTCCTCGGATGATGCAATCATCAGTAAGACTCTGGATGGAACGATTGTTAGCTGGAATGCCAGTGCTGAAAAGTTGTTTGGCTTTACTGCCAAGGAAATGATTGGAGCATCCATGCTCAAGATATTTCCTCCTGGACGTGTTAGCGAGGAACATTTTTTCCTGGAACAAATCCGTCATGCTCAGCGTGTTGAACATTTTGAAACTGTGCGAGTTCGTAAGGACGGTTCACTGATTGATGTTTCTGTGTCGATATCACCTATTATCGATAATAGGGGCAATATTATCGGAGCCTCAAAAATTGCTAGGGATATTACCAAGAGTAAACAACTGGAGAGCGAATTACTTTTGGCAAAGCAGGTTGCCGAAGAAGCAAACCACGGTAAAACGATATTTCTTGCCAATATGTCGCATGAAATTCGGACACCCCTAAATGCTATAATCGGGTTGACCCGTTTGGCGACAGAAACAAAGTTAACGCCTAAACAGCGTGATTATCTGCAAAATATTAACAAATCTTCAGAAGCTTTGTTAAAAATCCTTAATGACATTTTGGATTTATCAAAAATAGAAGCCGGAAAAATAAATATAGAACTTATCGAGTTTGATCCTGTTGTTATGCTTCAGGGCGTGTCCGATTTGTTTACGGTAATGGCTGAAAATAAAGGCATAGAAATATTTTTGGATATTGCGCCTGAAATGCCAATGACTCTGATATGCGATCCCTTGCGTATCCAGCAAATACTGATCAATCTGCTTAGCAACGCAATAAAGTTCACCCCTAAAGGCCAAATTCATATTCGAATGGAGCCAGAGCAAAGTGGTAAGAATGATTTAATGCTACGTTTAATAGTGACAGATACGGGTATCAGTATCAGTGAAAATAATATTCAAAATCTTTTTGAACCATTTAGCCAGGCGGATTCATCGACGACCCGAAGGTATGGTGGTACTGGACTGGGCTTAACGATTAGCAAGCAATTGGTTGAGTTGTTGGGTGGCAGTATTACAGCGTCCAGCAAAGCAGGTAAAGGCAGTACTTTTTCCTTTTCAGTTCCCTGTACCAAGGGTCAATCATATAACTGGAATTTGGATAGTTATCACCTTAAAGATACCCGTGTACTGGTGGTTGATGACCAGGAAATTTCTTGCGTTATTCTTAAAGGTATTCTCGAGTCCTGGCAATTGAAGGTTGAGACTGCATTATCTGCTGAAGAGGCTTTATACAAAATCCATCAAGCTGAACTAGTTGGCTCGCAGTTTGATCTGCTCTTGGTAGATTGGCAGATGAAGAGTATGAGCGGATTGGAACTTACTTGTCAATTAGAGCAACAGACAGCAGAGGATAAGCTGAAACAACTGCCTATAATCATTATGGTAACAGCCTACAGTAAGGATCAGCTGCTCAGTGAAGCCGATGGTATGTCGGTTCATCTGGATGCAATCTTGAATAAGCCTGTGATTCCTTCAAGTCTGCTAAACACTATTCTTCATATTTATCATCATCAAAGTAAAGGTTATCAGCTTCCTGAGAAAAAGATTGATGTTTACGAAATGGCACGACCACTCAAAAATGCACGAATCCTATTGGTGGAAGATAATCAATTAAATCAGCAGGTAGCAACTGAGCTTCTTGAAAATGCCGGGCTACAAGTGAGTATTGCCAGTCATGGTGTTGAAGCGATTAACTGGGTGCAGAAAGAAAAATTTGATGCCGTGCTAATGGATTTGCAAATGCCTGTTATGGATGGCTTTGAGGCTACCCGTCAAATTCGTAAATTATCTAATTGTAACCATTTGCCGATTATTGCAATGACGGCTTCGGCAATGCCACATGACAGACAGGACTGCCTTGATGCAGGAATGAATGATCATGTTGCCAAACCAATCAATCCGGTAGATTTGATAAATTCTTTATTACGCTGGTATGAACCGAATACTGAATCACTTAAAAACGTGCCCGATCTTCTGGAAAGCAGCGAGGATTGGTCTGAACTTATAAGCAGTTTGCCAGGTTTTGATATTAGTGAGCTCATCACTATTTTTACCGGTAAACAAAAACAATTCATTTCTCTACTGATCGATTTTCGCAAGCAAATTGGCAGCGATGCCTTGGCTATTATTACCAAAATTAATAATGGCGAATTGAGTGATGCAAAAAAATGTTTACATACACTTAAAGGCACTGCTGGTAATCTGGGTGCAAGAGAGTTTCATCTAGCTTGTGTTTTGCTTGAGGCTCAGCTTCTAAAAGGAAAGGTTGATAAACTTATATTTAATAAATGGAATGACAGCGTTAACAGAATTCTCTCTACCCTTACAGCGATAACGGATGACCTAGATATTCTCGTTAGCACTGTGGGTGATGAGGTGAAGTCTAACCAGCTTATTGCTGAATTAGATGATTTACTTGCTAATGATAGCTTTATCAGCGAACATCTGTTGCAAAGATTAAAGTTTTTTATCCCGGATGACAGTTTGCCGGAATTTGAAAATATGTACCAATACATCCTTAATACTGATTACCTACCAGCAAGAAAAATATTGGCAGTTTTCAATGATAAAAGTTAATACACCTAATTGTAACTTTAAAATTCCTATCATCTTGATCGTTGATGATATTCGCTCAAATCAGGAAATACTGGTTTCTTTGCTTGGTCAGGATTATCAGGTAAAAGTGGCTGGAAATGGCTATAGAGCATTAGATATTGCTCAGCGTTCGCCAAGGCCTGATCTAATCTTGCTTGATATCAATATGCCTGATATGAATGGCTATGATGTCTTTAAAGAGTTAAAAGATAATAGACTTACCAGTGATATTCCAGTGATCTTTGTGACAGCGGCAACCGACAGTGAATCCGAAGTCCATGCTCTCCAAATGGGTGCTGTAGATTACATCACCAAGCCTATTAGCCCCGCAATTACCTTATTGCGCGTCAAAAATCAATTATTGATTAGACATTCTTTGGACAAGTTAAACCTTGCATCTATCGTTTTTGAAAACGCCATGGAAAGTATCATGGTTACTGATGCGCAAGTTAATATTCTTGATACCAATCCTGCTTTTACGCGAATGACCGGCTATTCACATGAAGAAGTGTCAGGAGAAAACCCAAGATTTTTAAAATCCGGTTATCATGATCAGTCATTTTATGAGGCAATGTGGCAGTCAATTATTTCGACGGGTCATTGGAGTGGCGAAATTTGGAATCGGAATAAAGCTGGGGAGTTGTATCCTGAACTGCGCAGTATCTCTGCAATTACAGATACTCAGGGAGTAGTAACTCACTATGTGGGTATTTCCTCCGACATCAGCATGTTAAAACAACATGAAGAGCAATTGGAGTATCTTGCTCACTATGATGCTTTGACCTCCATTCCCAACCGCGTTTTGTTGGCAGACCGCATGAAGCAGGCTATTGCTCAAGCCAAGCGGGAACGGACCATGTTGGGTGTTTGCTATCTTGATATTGATGGCTTCAAACCGGTTAATGATAATTTTGGGCATCAAGTTGGCGACTATGTATTGATTGAGATTGCCCAGCGTATAGGTAAAATTCTGCGTGAAGGTGATACTGTTGCACGATTGGGTGGGGATGAGTTTGTGGTATTACTTCCGGATTTAAATCATCTGGAAGAATGTATTGTCACCTTAAAGCGAATACATGAGGCAGTTGCCATGCCAATTTTTATTGATGAGCAATTGGTTTCACTTACCACAAGTATCGGAGTCAGTATTTTTCCCAGTGATAATAAAGATTCTGACGAGCTTTTACGTCATGCAGACCAGGCCATGTATGTAGCAAAACAATCGGGAAAAAATCGTTTTCATTTTTTTGACCCAATGTATGACCAGCAACATCAGGCCTATCATGAAGCTATGTTGCGCATTCAGCAAGGCTTGGTTAACGATGAGTTTGAACTTTATTATCAACCCATAGTTGATTTGTCCACACGGCAGGTTGTTGGAGCCGAAGCCTTAATTCGCTGGAATCATCCGGAACGCGGTTTATTACTGCCAGGTGTATTCTTGAATGATATACGTAACTCTGAGCTTGAAATCAGGGTAGGTGAATGGGTTATCGATTCGGCGCTGTCTCGACTTATGCAGTGGAGCAAAAAAGGCTTTTCTGTTAGCGTATCAGTAAATATTGCCGCTTGTCATTTACAATCAGATAATTTCTTAAATTTTCTGGAACAGGCTTTTATGCGTTATCCTGATTTGCCTGCTGGTAGATTACATATTGAAATATTGGAAACAGCGGCACTTGAGGATGTCGCTACTGTGGCTGCGACTATAAAGGCCTGCCGCGTTCTTGGTGTATTCTTTTCTCTGGATGATTTTGGTACCGGGTATTCTTCGCTTACCTATTTACACCATTTACCCGTTGACACGATCAAGATCGACCAGACATTTGTGCGTGATATGTTGGTCGATAAAGGTGATAATGCTATTGTTAAGGGTGTTATTGCATTATCTAAGGCTTTCGAGATAAGTATGGTCGCCGAGGGAATCGAAAGTATGGAACATTTTCACGCTCTTTATGCTTTAGGCTGTGAATATGGTCAAGGTTATGCCATAGCGCGCCCAATGCCGGCAGCACTTTTTTATGACAAATATAGCCAGGATCATGAGATTAATTAGCCTATGATAGTAGATTGGTAAATCAGGTTAGTACGATTTTTTTAGCATCGATCACAGCATCCGCTACGCTCCAAAAGAGTTGGTTTTGAAACTGTTTCTCTGCCAACTGTAACAATAACTGCCTTATTGGATCTTTGACTCTTGCCAATAAGAGTATTTTTTCCTGACGCTGAAGATGATCAGCAAGTTCAATCAGACATTCGGCGGCCGTGCTATCCAGATTGGCGCTTTCTTCGAGGCTTATGATAAGTACCTTGGCTTCAGACCTACTTTTTAAACGTTGTTGAACTTCCGTCAGAATGCCCTCGACGCTGGCGAAAAACATAGGTTCTTCCGGACGCAAAATCAAAATGTCAGCCTGGATTATTGCTTTTGGGTGATTTTCTCTGTCCACATAATCACGAGAGCTGTCTAGTTCTGCAAGTTCCCTTACCAACGGCTGACTAAAGGTGCGCATCGCAGCCGCCAAGGATAAACCCACGGCCAGCAGCATGCCATGTAATACACCAAAAATTAAAACAGCCACAACTGCGGCAAGCGCAAGGTATTGATCGCGATCGATACGCCACAGGTGTAGCAGTGCTTTAGGGCTTAACGCATGACTCAAGGCATTAATTACGGCGGCCGCCACAATCGGTTCAGGAATATGACCTATCCAGACTTGACCAAAAATGGCCATTAACAGCAATACCAAGGCCGCCAGGAAACCGGCCAGTTTGCTTTGGGCACCAGCTTCTTCATTGGCAGAGCTCACCGAAAACCCTGCTCCGACTGGCATACCTTGAAATAAGCCTGAAACCAGATTGGCTGTGCCCAGTGCAAAAAGTTCGCGGTTGGGCTCTACATTGTTTCCATGAAGCAGGGATAAACTGCGGATACTACCCCACGATTCGGCAACAATGATTATGAGTAAGCCGCAAGCCAGTTCGGCAATGTTTAGCCACTTTTCAAGAGGTAACTCGGGCAAGGTGAGTATGGGTGTTTTGAGGGAAACGGGTCCAACGATAGCAACATTAAAGTCATTCAGATTAATGTTGTTGCTTAAACAGATACCTAAAACCAACACCACAAAAGCGCCCGGAATTTTGGGCCATCGTTTCAGTAGCCATAACAACAATAGTGCGCAACAACCGATGAAAGTGTTCCAGACTGCCAAGTCCTGGGCGTGAACCAATAACTCAACGATAATTTGAAATGGCTCGGAAGAGTGAATTTTAATCCCCAGTATGATCGGCAATTGTTTAATAATGATGGTTAGCGCCAACGCAAACGAGAAGCCATGAAGTACAGGGCGGGAAATAAAGGCGGAAAGTCGTCCGAGTCTGGCTTTTGCAAAAGCCAGTAAACCGATGCCGGTCAAGATCACCAAAGCGACGCCTAAGCCAGTGGCGGCACTGGCGTCAACTGGATGCATAGATAGCACTACCGCTGCCAGAAGCGCGGCGGCAGATGAAGTGGGTGCGACGATTGCGAAATGACTGTCGCCTAACCAGGCATAACAAAGTAAGCCAACCAAAGCCGCAGTAATCGCGGCTTGAATAGTAAGATGGGCAATGGCTGCATAGGCGACAGCCTCAGGCAACAAGATAAAAGCAACCGATAAGCCAGCAACAGCATCGGCGAGTAATAATTGTTTACGGGGCAGGAAGAAGCGGCGCTTTAAACTATTTTGCATCGGATCCAGGCGTCTTCGTCAAATTCGTAGATGGCGCATAGTCGATGGTAGCCATCTGCAATAACGACTTTCCCGTTATGTTCGTCTCTTAGAAGTAGCAGTGGAGAGATGCAGATATTTTTTTCAATTTTTTTTCTGTCTTTTTCTACATGCAAATTACTGATGCCCAATAAAGAAAGTTGCGTAGCCCTGAAAATGTCTTTTGCCTTGAATTGCACGATGGTAGCACTTCTGAATTTACTTATCATCACTGCAACTTTATCTTCACTATAAAGCAGTTGCAGATAGGATTCAGCGGCTGGGTAATCGTGTTCCTCGACATCGGGAAACCATTTTATTTCTTTGGGTTTATGTTTTGACATTAGCTTTCCTTGTTAGGATTGTAAATAAAATACCTGTTAATATTTCGGTCATTATATTTATTACAAAATCAAACAGTTACTGGTCGAAATCAAAAGCTCCCTGCAAGCCATTGGCTTGGGCATCGCGACTGGTGAGTGGTACCAGGTTGTAGCGGTTTTCGATTAATTTCAGAATCGAGGTCGTGTTATAGAGGGTGTGATCCACATAAGCTTTCTTCGCAAACGGCGAAACGATGATGGCAGGAATCCGGGTGCCAGGTCCCCAGCGATCAATTTCCGGTGGAGCGACATGATCCCAAAAGCCGCCGTATTCATCATAAGTGATGATAATAGCAGTATTTGGCCAAATTGTGCTGTTGCGAATAGCTTCAACCACTTCTTTGACTTCGTTGTCCGCCTCGAAAATAGTTGAATAACCTGGGTGCTGATTTTTACTACCTACAGGTTTGAAAAAAGCAACTTTGGGGAAATCGCCTTTAAGGTCAGAAAACAACTTATTTTTGTCTTTTAAATGCTCAGTTCGCGCCTGGCTGTCTGGCGCATAATTTGCGAAATACACAAAAGGTTGATGATGGTATTGAAAATTATCCCCTGATTTTCGTCCAGCTACAGCATCGTCCCAACCACCGGCATACCAGACCCAGGAAATCTTCTTGTCAGACAGTCGGTCACCGATCGTCGTGTGATATTGTGAAGGTAACCTGTTCTCCGAATGGGCAGAATCAAAAGGTGGAAAATTGGGTTGGATGCTACCCACAGCGTAACCATCTTCAGTGACACTGGGATCACCGATTAGTCTGCCGGTTGCCGGATCGATTTTCCACTGGCGAAGTTCTGGTGGCGCTTCTTTAAATTCCGGCATGCAGGCACAGATTAACCATTGATGATTTAAAAACGAGCCGCCAAAGGCACCCTGAAAAAAATTATCGGCCAGCGTAAATTCCTTTGCGTAGTTCCAAAGCGTGGTCCCTGAAAGGTCATAATGTCCTAGCGTCAAGCCACCTGCTGAAGACAGTTGTGCAAAGCGGTCATTACGCCCACCGTTGATTTGCATCTGGTGGACGAAAAATCGGTGGGTGAGGTCTGGATGTGTCTCGTTGGGTTTTACATAGCGACCAATATCGAAGGGGTTGTTAGGCAAGTCGGCAGGAAAGCGGCTATCAACAAGCTTACCGTTCATAACCGGTGGTAACGTCTTGAAAGGTCGTCCGTATTGATCAAGTTGTGGCGGTGCATTTTTTAAGTCTATGATGCCGTTGGCGCCCGGAAATAGGCCGAACAGGCTGTCGAAGCTGCGATTTTCAAGATAGATTACGACGATGTGTTCAAGGCGATCCAAGCCAACTGGTTCGCTTCTTCCGAGGGCGGGTAACAATAGTGTTAATGCCGCCAGCAGGGCAGGGATTCGGTTATTGGCCATGGTCTATCTCCTTGGGGTTGAAAGTTAATTATTAATTGTTGGTCGTGTACATGTTTTCAGTAGGTATTCGATCAGGTAGCGTGTGTATTTCAAGCTAATTATGGGTATTGATAAAATTCAGCGCTTGGCCATTACTTCGTCATTCAAAATATCAAACGCATTAAAAGCGATGTTCAGACTGAGTTTTAAATTGATAATACAGGCAATTGTGGTACTGGTAAAAATACAGATCATAATGGCGATTTGATATTTTACTGCCAGCCAGGGGTCGCTACCTCCGAGAATTTGTCCGGTCATCATCCCCGGCAATGAGACCAATCCCATGGTGCCCATGCCGGCGATAGTGGGGTTGATTGCGGCTTTGATTGCATCCTTAAAATACGGACGAACCGCTTCCCAACGAGTTGCGCCCAGCATCAAAAAGGTTGCGTATTCATTTTCGTTTTTTCTTAGTACTGAATAAAAGCGTTCTAGTGCTATGACATTGCCCTGAAGGCAGTTGCCGAGAATCATACCAGCCAGAGGAACAATATAGTGAGCATCATAATAAAGCGTTGGCTGAATCACCAAAACTACCAGGAATGCAGTGGAAAAAAGTATGCTGGAAGCGACTGCAGTAAAAGTGGCCAAGGCAAAATAACGTACTTTAAGCCCAGCCCGTTTCAAAATGGTTATATCAGCCACAAGCAGCATCATTAATATCCATAAGCCGTTGAGATAAGGATGATTTAGCTCGAAAAGCATTTTCAGGTAGATACCAACCAGCGCTAATTGAATACTCATTCGGACAATGCTGATGACTATATCTTTTGTTAAGCGCAGACCTATAAGCCACAGTAGTAAAACCGGTAGTAGCGACAGGCCATACAGCAATGTCATTTTAGGAAGTTCAATGTCCAGTGTATTCATTGCGCTTCTCCTGAATTAATCGACCGGCTTCAAGTTGAAAAATAATACTGCAGCGTTCCAGCCATTCAGGGTCGTGAGTGACTGATAGTACTGTCAGCGCAGGATCAGATAGAACCTCGAAAACTGCTTGTTTACTTTCAGTGTCCAGAGCGCTGGTTACTTCATCCAGTAGATATAATTTTTTGCCTAAAAGTAAACCACGGGCCAAGGCAATTCGCTGTTTTTCACCGCCCGAAATTCGGCTGCTCTCTTGGTTTAATAGTGTCGCGGCAAGTTGCAGGCGGTTTAGTACCTCAATAAGTTGATCCTCAGTGGGTTTTCTGTCGCGATGTGATTTAAACTGAAACGGTAACAGCATGGCTTGGCGGACATTGTCAGCGCCCAAAATTGGCTCTTGGCCAATGAAAGCTGAGCAACTGCGGATGATCTGAACAGTGGATGGCGTTAATGCTGATTCTTGAAAGAAAACTGTGCCTGAGGTGACGGGATGAAGTCCCAGTAAGGTTCTAAGAACGCTGCTTTTACCTGAGCCTGATTTTCCGCATAACACGGCTTTGTCACCGTTGTAGAGAGCCAGATTAATATTGGTTAATAGTGATTTTTGTTGAACAGTGACCGATACCTGGTCGAAGCGAAGGAGAGGTAACATTAGGTGAATTAGTTTTTTCCATAGAGTTTAAGCACCCATTCATAAAACCAAACAGGGCGAAACAATACCACCCAAATTAAAAAAATAGGGGTCATCGGTATTGGCCCAATTTCAAGAATTGATATGAATATGAGTATGATAAGGCAGAGGAAACGCATGGCTTATGGGGTGAGTTTTAGTTTTTGGATGGCATAAGTACTGAAGCCTTATATTTCTAAAAATAAACAAATCCCTTGTCATAAAACTATATTTATAATGTTCATTTAAGGGATTTATATATTTATTGTTAATCTTTAGAAAATTTAGTATAAAAACCTGGGTTTTATTTGCAGGCTCCAATTTCTTTTCCTTCAGGAATTTCACATTTTTTAGATGCACATACTGCATCACGCTTACAGGCTGCCCCCGCTTCTTGAGGTGCTTTACATATATGTGGTGTGAGCGCTAAAATACAAACGTTACCGTCCTTACAATCCTTATCATCTTTACATTCATCTGTAGCAAAAGATACTTGTGATAAAAACGATAATGACACAATCATAGCCATTGATAATAAAAATTTATTAGTCATATTCTGATCTCTTGTAGTTAATTATGATAAATACGATGCGCTTTATCGCACATCCGATTTGAATTATGCGCTTCGGGCGATTTATCGTCAAGGAAGATAAAACGGGTATTGACTGGACACTTTAAATAGTTATGTACAGATTTTATTAGTGATAGAAGGATTGTAAATAACGGCTAAAAATGCGCTAAAAGTTACAGTGGTTTATACTTTCTGGAGTTTTTGTAGATAATAAGTTTTTTCAGAATAATTGATAGAGGCTAAGACAATGAGCGAGTGGTTTTTTTCCTGTGATAATGTAACCAGCGGTCCTTATACGCAAGATTATGCAAAGAATTTTGCCCGTGAACATCAGGGGGCTTATTGTTGGTGTCAGGGTTTATCTGATTGGATAACGGTTTATGAAGCAACCGAAATCAGGCCGGTAAAGAAAGACGGGGTAACGCCTTTTCCACCAACACCCTTGTCGATGATGTCAACCAAACCACTGAGTTTGCCCATGCTTAATCAACCGGTTCCTTTGCTCTCAACGGCAATTAATGAGCAGTCTTCTCATGGCTTTGGGCAGGCTTCGGTTACAGAAGGTATTGATTATAAAATCTTCGGCCATGAAATGCAGTTTGTGGAAATTGAACTGGATCCGCAAGAGAGTGCAGTCGCGGAGGCTGGGGCGATGATGTATAAAAGTGAAGCTGTGAAAATGGAAACCATTTTCGGCGATGGTTCTGGCTCGCAACAAGGTGGGATTATGGGCTTACTGCTAGGGGCAGGCAAGCGCTTGCTGACTAATGAGAGTTTGTTTATAACTGTTTTTACCCAAACTGCCCAGTGCAAAGGTAAAGTGGCTTTTGCCGCGCCTTATCCGGGAACCATTCTTGCTTTAAGCCTGAAAGACTATGACCGTAAACTGATTTGTCAAAAAGACAGTTTTTTGGCGGCTGCAAAAGGTGTGCAAATTGGCATACACTTCCAACGTCGTATTTTAACGGGACTTTTTGGAGGTGAGGGTTTCATTATGCAAAAGTTGGAAGGTGATGGCTGGGTCTTTATTCATGCGGGGGGCTGTCTGAAAAAAATTGAACTAGTTGCGGGTGACGTTTTGCATGTCGATACCGGTTGTCTGGCGGCGATGACTGGCAGTGTTGATTTTGACATTCAACAGGCAGGTGGCATAAAAACTATGCTGTTTGGTGGCGAGGGCTTGGTTTTTGCCAAATTAACCGGCCCCGGCACGGTTTGGTTGCAAAGTTTACCTTTTTCGCGTTTGGCGGGTCGTATGCTTTCTTCGGCACCCCAAGGTGGGGGAAGACAGCAAGAGGAAGGTTCAATTTTAGGTGGCTTGGGTAATTTATTAGGCGGTGATTAAGGCTAACAGAAACAGAAATTGGAGGCGCTGATTGCCGCCAAGACTTGCTTATTGCCTTGGAAGGCTGGCAAGCTTTAAAGCGGAGAAGCCTAATCCCTAGATATTTTTCTACCGAAATGTATTTGTGCTGTCAATTTTCAGAGGATGATGGGTATAATTAACCTCGATTTTTTTAATATTTGAATTTAACCGATCTATAAATTCCGTTTTATCTGTTTTAAACGTCCAATATCAAGCATAACTGCATATTAAAGTTCAGCCTTTTTAAGGTATTAAGCTAAAGTAATACGACGATTTTTTAGAAGTATGACAAGTGTATTCTTTTTAATTCATCTTATTCACCGCATGATAGAAATAGATATGGGTCATGAGAAAATTACAAAATAAAATTATCAATACTGGCGATAAAGATAATAAGTTATCGGATAAATTCTTGAAAAATGCAGCTTCGATAATGTCAGGTAGTCAAATCGATATTGACTTAATGTCTGCTGAAGACATTAAAAATCTGTTGTTTGATCTTCAAACTCATCAAATTGAACTAAAGATGCAGAACGAAGAATTAAACAGAGTACATCAAGAGTTAATTGTATCTCGTGATAGTTATGCGCAACTTTATGATTTATCGCCAGTCGCTTATCTTACATTGAATGAGGTCGGCGGTATCGAGAATTGTAATGTTGCGACATCAGTTCTGTTGGGGCAATCAAAGCAGGCACTTATAGGTCAGAAATTTGCCGGTTTTATACATTCTTCTGATCAGGATAATTATTACTTGTTTCTCAGAAGTCTTTTAGCTAATAAAGTAGACCAAGTTTTTGATACCAAATTAGAAAATATATGCGCCTCAACATCTCTTCTTTATCCGGTATGTCAATTTTTCCAGGAGTGTCCGGGCTATAAATGTGAATCTGAATTCTGTAATAAATGTAATCTTTTAACTTATATTAAATGTAGTGTAAGTGTTAACTCTAATGATAACAGCGCTTTACAGATATTGATGGTTCTTGATAATGTAACAGAGTTGAAGTATTCACAAGCTAGTATCATTTGTCTTAATGAAAAATTGGAAGAAAAAATCCTTAGGCAGACCGATGAATTGATAGGAAGTAATTTTAGTTTACAGAAGAAGATTGACGAACTTAGTGTATCAAAAAATAAATTGATGGAACGTGAAGCTAAGTTTAACGCTATTTTTAATGCATCTGTTGAAGGTATTATTACAGTGGGCCATGATGATTGCATCGTATCAGCGAATGCTGCGGTGGAAGTTATTTTTGGCTATAAGCCAGAAGAACTTAAGGGGAGAAGTATAAAAATACTGATGCCGTTTATGCCGGAATTAATAAAACAGAATATTGGGCAACAGCTAATAACAGAGACGGGTAACATTCGAGAGGTTGAAGGATTGCACAAAAATGGAAAGGTCGTATTTCTTGATTTATCCATAGCTGAATTTTCAACTGATAAAGAGCGTTATTTCACTCATATAGTTCGTGATGTCAGTTCGCGTAAGCTGTTGGAACAACAAGACCGAGAGCATTTAGATCAACTCGCCCACGTTACTCGGCTTGGGTTGATGGGGGAAATGGCTTCGGGTATTGCTCATGAAGTCAATCAGCCACTGGCCGCGATTTCAAATTATACACAAGCCAGTATGAACTTGATTGCCAAACCAAATCTTGATTTGGTAAAACTGGTTGATATTTTATCTAAAACACAGCAACAGGCTTTACGAGCAGGTAAAATAATTCATCGCATGAGAAACTTTGTCAAGTCTCACACACTCTATCGTTCAGCCATTAATCTTAATGACTTGATTCATGATGCTTTAGATTTGTGTATACCTGAGCTGAAGCAAAATAATATAAGTTTTAAATTTGAGCTGGAAACTGATTTGCCACCTGTTTATGTAGATAAGATTCAAATCGAACAGGTACTTATCAATCTGATCAGAAATAGTGTCAATGCTATGCAAAAACAACTTCTAACACAGAAGCCCCAGTTAACCATTGAAGCATTCTTAATTGATAGTAATAAAATACAAGTAAGAGTAAAAGATAATGGGCATGGTATTGAGCATGATCAGCAACAAAACATATTAACTCCTTTTTTTACAACAAAAGCTGATGGCATGGGAATGGGACTATCT
>SESD01000482.1_pt1 | contig 24581 bp, 18 predicted proteins | sample 3171411 | NCBI WGS metagenome assembly SESD01 (sample SAMN06051880, study PRJNA518727) | freshwater metagenome | biome: subpolar coniferous forest; feature: holomictic lake; material: water; isolation source: holomictic Lake 442, 16.5 m depth | place: Canada: near Kenora, Ontario | collected...
TGCACGCATGACGATAACGCCAAGCGTAATCACGGTTAAAACCAGTAGATTCGGCTTTCCGTCGCTGGCAATCCACAACGCCCAAAGAGCGGGATATAATAAAATGAGTGTGCCAATTGGTTTGTCGAAGCGAGCTAAAAGCCAATAATATCGTGTGCGTTCTGTGAGCATAAAATTCAGTGAAAACAAATTGAAAGCAATGAAAAATAGGGCGCATTGTAGGAAGTTATCGGAGCAATTAGCAACGGTGAATGTGATTTAAACGAAATTAGCACTTGTTGCCTAAACATTATTGCGGCTATAATTACACGTTCATTAAAGTGCGAATGTGGCGAAATTGGTATACGCGCTGGATTTAGGTTCCTGTGGGTCACCCCGTGAGAGTTCGAGTCTCTCCATTCGCACCACTTAAATAATTCATAATCAAGGTTATACTATCTTAACTTTTCAATCCATTGAGCCAGTCTCGGCATTCAATAAAATCCAATTTTTAATTTAAAAACGTGTGGGGAAAAACAAATGCAAATTTCTGTTGAGCAAACATCAGAATTAGGTCGAAAAATGACTGTCACTTTGCCAGAATCTGCTGTTCAAGCGCAAATGGCACCACGCTTAAAAAAAGCAGCAAGTGAAGCGCGTGTTGATGGTTTCCGTCGCGGAAAAGTTCCCCAAAGTGTTGTAATTAAAATGTACGGTTTGCAAATCCGTGATGAAATTAAATCTGATTTAATCCAATCCAGTTATGCAGATGCGTTGAAAGCAGAAGATTTAACGCCTGCTGGTTATCCAAGTGTCGAAATTCTAAGCGATACAGATGGCTTCAGTTATGCTGCCACTTTCGAGGTTTATCCTGTTGTTTCTTTAGACGGTTTTGATTCATTAGAAGTTACGCAGCAAATCGCGACAGTTGAAGAAAGTGATGTTGATACAATGATTGCAAAATTAAAGGATCAACGTAAAACGTGGGAAGTTGTTGAACGTGCTGCTGAAAATAATGATCGTGTGACGATTGATTTTTCGGGTGTGCTAGATGGCAAAAATTTTACCAATGGTAAATCAATCGATCACCCTGTTGAACTGGGTGCAGGCAACATGATTCCTGGGTTTGAAGATAATTTATTGGGCTTAAAAGCGGGCGACTCAAAAACGTTCACCATTTCTTTCCCTGAAGATTATCCAAATGAAACGTTAGCGGGTCAACCTGTTGAGTTTGAAATAGAAATCAAAAAATTGGAAGTCGCTACCTTACCTGAAATCGATGCAGAATTTATTACTGCTTACGGTATTGAGAGTGGCAGTGTTGAAGCGTTTCGCAATGATGTAAAAGAAAATCTGGAACGTGAATTAAAAAGAAAATTAAAAACGAATTTAAAAAGAGCCACGTTGACGGCATTGCACGAAAAACTCGCGTTATCGTTGCCAAACAGCTTGGTTGACGAAGAAGTTGAAGAGCAGTTGAAGCCGTACAAAGAAATGGCGAAGAAAAATAAAATGGATTTCAATTCGCTAAATTTACCGCGTGAACCGTTTGAAGCAGAAGCTAAAAAACGAGTCGCTTTGGGTTTAATCATTGGCGAAATCATTCATCAAAATGAATTGAAAGTCGATGAAGACAAAGTGCGTGTTCACGTTGAAGAAATGGCAAAAAGCTATGAAAATCCAGCGCAAGTTATTGAATGGTATTACAAAGACGAAAATCGTTTAAATGACATTCGCCAAATGACAATGGAAGAACAAGTGACAGAATGGTTGCTTTTGAAGGCAACAGTCACTACTGAAACCGTTGATTTTAATGCTGTCATGAACGACGCAACTAACGCTTAATTCGGGTCAAAAAATGTATTCACAACAACTTGCACAAATGATGGCAACCCAAGCTGCTGGCGGTTTAGTCCCGATGGTCGTTGAACAAACGGCTCGCGGCGAACGCGCGTTTGATATTTACTCTCGCTTATTGAAAGAGCGAGTGATTTTTTTAGTTGGGCAAGTTGAAGATTACATGGCAAATCTTGTCGTGGCGCAGTTGTTGTTTTTGGAATCTGAAAATCCTGATAAAGATATTCACCTTTATATCAACTCGCCTGGTGGTTCGGTGACAGCTGGTATGTCCATTTATGATACGATGCAATTCATCAAACCCGATGTGAGTACCATGTGTATTGGTCAAGCGGCAAGTATGGGCGCAATCTTGTTAACGGGTGGCGCAAAAGGTAAACGCTATTGCCTACCGCATTCACGCATGATGATTCATCAACCTTTAGGCGGGTTTTCGGGTCAAGCGTCAGATTTCGATATTCATGCGAAGGAAATTCTGTTGATTCGGGAAAAACTAAATAAGGTATTGGCGCATCACACGGGGCAAACAATGAAAAAAGTTCAAGCCGACACCGACCGCGACAATTTTTTAAGTGCTACTGATGCAGTGACTTACGGGTTAATCGATCAAGTGTTGACGAATCGCACCACCACAATTGATAAACCAAATAAATAGATTAACGGCTTAGGGCGAAGACAGTTATGAGCAGCAAAGACAAAAATAAAGAAGACGGAAAAACTGCAGATTGTTCTTTTTGTGATAAAAATCAGGATGAAGTGCGGAAAATGATTGCTGGGCCAACGATGGTTGGTGGCGAAGCTGTTTATATTTGTGATGAATGCGTCGAGCTTTGCAACGATATTTTGCTCGAAGAGTTAGGACAATCTGCCGCACCTAATGAAAACGCTTTGCCTAAGCCAAAAGAGATTAAAAGCGAATTAGACGGCTATGTGATTGGTCAAGAACGCGCGAAAAAAATCTTAGCGGTTGCGGTTTATAATCACTATAAGCGATTGCATAATAAAAATAACAAGTCTAAAAAGAACCAGATTGAGCTGGCAAAAAGTAACATCTTGCTCATCGGGCCAACGGGTTCTGGAAAAACATTGTTAGCGGAAACTTTAGCGCGATTGTTAGACGTGCCGTTTGCCATTGCTGATGCGACGACGCTTACTGAAGCGGGTTATGTCGGTGAAGATGTTGAAAATATCATTCAAAAGATTTTGCAAAAATGTGATTATGATGTGGAAAAAGCCGAATCAGCGATTGTTTATATCGACGAAATCGACAAAATTTCACGCAAATCTGAAAGTAGTTCGCTGACTCGTGATGTATCGGGAGAAGGCGTTCAGCAAGCATTATTGAAATTGATTGAAGGTACTGTCGCTTCAATTGCACCGCAAGGTGGACGCAAACATCCCAATCAAGAATTCATTCAAGTTAACACCGCGAATATGTTGTTTATCGTTGGCGGCGCGTTTTCTGGCTTAGATAAAGTCATTCAAGCACGTTCAGAAACGGGCGGAATTGGCTTTTCAGCAGAGGTAAAAACAAAAGATCAAAGCAAAAACATCGGACAATTATTTGCCGAAGTTGAAGCCGAAGATTTAATCAAATACGGTTTAATTCCAGAATTCGTGGGGCGTTTGCCCGTTGTCGCTACATTAGAAGAATTGGACGAACTCGCATTGATACAAATTTTGACGCAGCCGAAAAATGCGTTAATCAAACAATATAAGCATTTGTTTGAAATGGAAGGCGCGGAGCTTGAATTTAGTGACGACTCGTTGTCAGCCATTGCTCAAAAATCAATGGAACGCAAAACGGGCGCACGCGGTTTGCGAACAATTGTTGAAAATGTGTTGTTAAATACGATGTATGAATTGCCTTCTGCGGATAACATCAGCAAAGTGACCGTTGATAAAGAAGTTATTTTAGGTAATACCGAACCGACATTAGTTTATAAGGTCGAAAAAGCAGAGCGTAAAACGACTAAAAAAGTCGCAGCAGAAAGTTAACGCGACGCTTTAGCTGTACGCTAAAAAATAAGGGATGCTTTTTCAAGCGTCCCTTTTTTGTGGATGATGTTTAAAAATAACTTGTTTTTTACACAACTTCCCCCATTGTCCAAATGTCCTTTACTACTTCAAACTACAAACACTATGACTGAATTAACAGCTGACCAAGTCCTTATTCCCGTGTTGCCGCTCCGCGATGTGGTGGTTTATCCCAACATGGTTATTCCCTTATTTGTGGGACGCGACAAATCGATTGACGCGCTCAATAATGCGATTAAAGAAAATCGCCAAGTTTTATTAGTCGCGCAAAAAGAAGCCGAAGTCGATTCGCCTGAAATTAGCGATTTATACGAAGTCGGCACGCTCGCAAATGTATTGCAAATGCTCAAACTTCCTGACGGCACGGTAAAAGTGTTGATGGAAGGCGACGAGCGTTGTTTGGTGACACGCTACCAAAAACAAGACGGTTTTATTTGCGCTAAAATCGAAATAGCGGAAGAAACTTACGATGTTCCAGATCAGGAAAAAGAAGTTTTGGAACGTACTGCGATGAGTTCATTTGAAAATTATGTGAAGCTCAATAATAAAATTCCGCCCGAAGTTTTGAACGCGCTTTCAGAAGTCGATGACGCAAGCCGTCTGGCCGATACGATGGCGGCGCACATGAATTTAAAAGTCGCGGATAAACAGACGATTTTAGAAACGATGGATATTGCTCAACGGTTGGAATCGTTGATGGCATTTATGGAATCGGAAGTCGATTTGCTAGAAACCGAAAAACGGATTCGCGTGCGCGTGAAGCAGCAAATGGAAAAAAATCAGCGCGAATACTATTTGAATGAACAAATTAAAGCCATTCATAAAGAACTAGGCGAAATGGATGAAGCGGCAACGGAAGTTGATGAATTGACCAAAAAAATCAACGACGCGGAATTGCCTGAAGAAGCTAAAACGAAAGCCTTCGATGAGTTGAAAAAATTAAAAATGATGTCGCCGATGTCAGCTGAAGCAACCGTTGTCCGCAATTATATTGAATGGTTGGTGAGCGTTCCGTGGACGAAAAAAACGGATGTTCAGAAAGAGCTTGCCGCCGCCGAAGCGATTTTAAATGAAGAGCATTACGGCTTAGAAAAAGTGAAAGAACGCATTTTAGAATATCTCGCCGTGCAACAACGGGTGGATAAATTGAAAGGGCCTATTTTATGTTTAGTTGGCCCTCCAGGCGTTGGTAAAACATCGTTGGGTGAATCGATTGCACGAGCGACAAATCGGACTTATGTTCGGATGGCGTTGGGCGGTGTGCGTGATGAAGCCGAAATTCGTGGTCATCGTCGTACTTATATTGGCGCAATGCCAGGTAAAATTTTGCAAAGTCTGGCGAAAGTGAAAGTGCGGAATCCGCTGTTTTTGCTCGATGAAATTGATAAAATGGCGACCGATTTTCGGGGTGATCCCGCTTCGGCATTGCTGGAAGTGTTGGATCCTGAACAAAATAGCGCGTTTGCAGATCATTATTTGGATGTTGATTTTGATTTGTCGGATGTCATGTTTGTAGCGACGGCAAACAGCATGAATATCCCGCCAGCTTTGCTCGACAGAATGGAAGTCATTCGTTTGGCTGGTTACACCGAAGATGAAAAAATCAATATCGCGCTGCGTTATTTGGTGCCGAAACAAATTAAATTGAATGGTTTAAAAGCCAAAGAAATTGATATTGCCGAAGATGCAGTGCGTGACATGATTCGTTATTATTCGCGTGAAGCGGGTGTGCGAAATTTGGAGCGTGATATTTCTAAAATTTGCCGCAAAGTCGTGAAAGATTTGTTATTGAAACCGCGTAAAACGAAAATTAAAATTACACCAAAGAATTTGAATGATTATTTGGGCGTGCAGCGTTACAGCTACGGTTTGGCGGAAGAAAAAGATCAAATTGGTTGCGTAACGGGATTGGCGTGGACATCGGTTGGCGGCGAGTTATTGACCATTGAAACGGCGGTTATTAACGGCAAAGGCAAGTCATCGACGACGGGAACGCTAGGCGACGTAATGAAAGAATCGATTGCGGCAGCGATGACGGTCGTTCGTAGTCGTGCAGAAACGTTAGGGATTCCAGATGAGGTGTTTCAAACTCGTGATATTCACATTCATGTTCCTGAAGGTGCCACGCCGAAAGATGGCCCAAGTGCGGGCATTGGTATGTGTACGGCGATTATTTCTGCGCTGACTAAAATTCCAGTTCGGGCGAGCGTGGCAATGACGGGAGAAATCACATTGCGTGGTGAAGTTTTGCCAATTGGTGGCTTAAAAGAAAAGCTACTCGCGGCGCATCGTGGTGGGATTACAACGGTAATTATTCCAAAAGAGAACGAAAAAGATTTAGTCGAAATTCCAGACAACATTAAACAAAACCTGTCGATTATGCCAGTGCGTTGGATTGATGAAGTTTTGGAAATTGCGTTGCAATATCAACCTGTTCCGCGTGAACCAATTTTGATTGATTCGCCTGAAGTACTGAAAATTGAACCAAATAAAAAAAGTCGAGTGCAAATAACAGCGCATTAAAAAGCGTGCAGGTCACAGAATTCAAAGTCTGTCACGGTTTAATGCTTGACACTGTGTAAGTGCATTGATATAAATACAGGCGTTTCGTGCCATATGTAAACGAGACAACGGCAGCAACACCGGCTAATAACTTAAAAATTTTAAAAATAACTTCCTTAGGGGGAAATAATGAATAAATCGGAATTGATTAGTGCGATAGCGGAATCGGCAAATGCAATTAAGCCTGATTCTTTGACTAAAGCTGATGCTGGTCGTGCATTAGATGGTTTTATTGCAGCAGTAACAAAAGCATTAAGTGTAGGAGATACCGTCGCTTTAGTTGGTTTTGGTACTTATTCCGTAAAGGAAAGAGCAGAGCGCAAAGGACGTAATCCGCAGTCTGGCGAAGAAATTACTATTAAAGCTGCAAAAACTCCTACATTTAAAGCTGGTAAATCATTAAAAGATGCTGTAAACTAGCTAAATCAAGTCGGGTGCTTAGCTCAGCTGGTAGAGCATCGCCCTTACAAGGCGAGGGTCGGGGGTTCGAACCCCTCAGCACCCACCAGACTTTGGAGTGGTAGTTCAGTTGGTTAGAATACCGGCCTGTCACGCCGGTGGTCGCGGGTTCGAGCCCCGTCCACTCCGCCAAAATCAAAGAAGCCCCGTATCGTTTGGTTCGGGGCTTTTTTTTTGAGTAAAATAATGTTGTTTCTTTAGGACAGAGCTATGCTGACAAAAATAAGAGAAAAAGCACAAGGTGCTTTTGCATGGGGTATTTTGATAATCATTTGTGTACCTTTTGCTTTATGGGGCATTCAGAATTATTTGGATACTGGAGAAGAAGCACCAGTTGCCTCGGTAGGTGATAAGGATTTTTATCAGCGAGATGTTAACAAGGCTTACGAACAATATAGTCAAAATCTTCAGGGAATGACGGTCGACGAGCAAAGCTTGAAGGTGCAAGCGTTGCAGAAGCTGATTAAAGACGAAGTTTTATTACAGCATGTGCGAGCAAAAGGCTTGGTTACAACAGATGATACTGCACGTGACTTTATACAATCACTGCCATATTTTCAGACTGAGGGAAAATTTGACGAGCAGCGTTATAAGACAATGCTTGGTTCGCAAAAAATATCCTCTGGAGAGTTTGTCAATAGAATCAAGAATGCTCTAATTATGGAGCAATTCCAGCGTAGTATTATAGATAGCAGTTTTGCTACTAAGTATGACGTGGAAAGTTTCTTTAAAATCCAGAATCAACAGCGCGATGTAGACTATATTTCAGTCGCAGTCCAAAAACAGGCGGAACAGCCTGCAGAGCAGGAAGTAACAGCTTATTACGAACATAACCAAGATGTTTTACAAACGCCTGAACAGGCTTCTGTAGAGTATCTGGAATTGTCTCTGGAAGAGGTCGCGAAGACTATAGCTGTAACAGATGAAAAGCTAAAAGTTTTTTTTGAAGAACAAAAAGATCAATATACCAAACCGGAACGCAGAAAAATCAGTCATATCCTTTTTATGATTAATGACAAGGTCGATGAAAAAACTGCATTGGAAAAAGCTTTAAAAGTCAAAAATGAATTGTCTACCAAAGACTTTGCCACGTTGGCCGGGGAAGTTTCTGATGATAAGTTGACGGCTAAAAAAGGTGGTGATTTAGGTTTGTTCAATATCGGAGTCATGGAAAAATCTTTTGAGGATGCGGCGAGTTCTTTAAAGCTTGGGGAAGTTTCAAATCCTGTTAAATCAGCTTTCGGTTATCACTTGATTAAAGTAACCGAGTTAATGCCGGGAGAAATTAAAACTTTCGATAGCGTTAAGGCTGATGTAACCAAGGCATATCAAAAAGCCCAAGCTGAAAATGCTTTCTATGAAGCCGGTCAACGCTTAACAGAAATGAGTTATGAGCATCCTGATACGCTTAAAACGGCATCTGAATCTTTGAATCTGCCTATCAAAAAATCAGTACTATTTACCAAAGATAAGGGTGAAGGCATTGCTTCTGAAGATAAAATCCGTGGTACTGCTTTTAGTGAAGAAGTTCTGCACGGTAATAATAGTACGGCTATAGAGCTGGGCGCAGATCGTTTGGTTGTTTTGCGATTGTTGGAACACAAAGCTGCTGCTCCCAAGGAATTAAAAGATGTTAAGCAAGACATCGTGTCCCTATTACAAGCTGAAAAAGCTACACAACAGGCAGTAGAAAAAGCCAAACAAATAAAGGCTAAATTGCAGGCAGGACAATCGATTCAGAGTGTTGCGGCAGAAATGAAGTTGTCGGTCAAAACCGTTGCCGGATTAACTCGTAGTAAAGAAGATGTACCGATGCCGCTGAGTCAGGCAATTTTCAAGGCTGCTAAACCAGTAAGTGGTAAGCCAACTATCTTTATTGCTGAGTTACCGGCAGGAGAGCAGGTGGTGGTAAGTCTGACAAAAGTCAAAGAAGGCGAAATGACTGAGGATGATAAAAAGAAGTTGGATTTGGCAAACAAGAATATTGCCAAAGCTTTTGGTCAGACTGAATTTACCGCCTTGGTAAATGGCTTGCAGAGTGAGGCTGATATCACTGTAAAAGCAGCTAAGTAAAAATATATTTGCCAACAAATAAAAAAGGGAGCTTATGCTCCCTTTTTTATTGCCAGAATTAAAGGGTTAAGAAGCAGCCAAGCCAGCGATATTGTATCCGCAATCGACAAATGTGATTTCACCGGTAATGCCTGATGCCAGGTCAGAACACATGAAAGCCGCTGCATTGCCGACTTCTTCAATAGTTACGTTTTTCTTTAAAGGCGCCGTATCGGCAGCTTTATTGAGCATAGATTTGAAATCATTAATGCCTGAGGCAGCGAGCGTTCTGATAGGTCCGGCTGAAATGGCATTGACACGGATGCCTTCAGCACCCAAGGCCACCGCCATATAACGTACATTAGCTTCCAAACTGGCTTTCGCAACACCCATGACATTGTAGTTTGGAATCGCACGGTCAGCGCCTAAATAAGTCAGTGTTAGCAATGAGCCGTTTCGTCCTGCCATCATCTTGCGGCCGGCTTTAGCAAGCGCTGTAAAGCTGTAAGAGCTGACATCGTGCGCAATTTTAAAATTTTCGCGTGTGGTAACATCTACATAATCACCATTCAGTGCATCACGAGGTGCAAAAGCGACTGAATGCACGATGCAATCCAGGCCATCCCAATGCTCGCCAAGTTTGGTAAATACAGCGTCGATATGTTCATCAATGCTGACGTCACATTCAATAGTAATATTGGAATTACATTGTTCAGCCATTTCCACGACGCGACTTTGCAATTTTTCATTTTGGAACGTAAAAGCCAATTCAGCGCCTTCACGGTGCATGGCTTGGGCGATACCCCATGCGATAGAACGATTACTGGCCAAGCCCACAATCAATACCCGTTTGCCCTGCATAAAACCCATTATCATCTCCCAGTGTTTTTATTGTTACAATAGACATTCAAGTATCTATGACCTATTTATTGATGTCCAGTCTTTTGTCTCGGCAATTGTTCTAACTTTATGTATTCGAATGAAGATGTATAGCTTTAAAGTTTGTGTGTTAGCTAAAATAGTTGCCCTCTTGTTTGGTGCGGTATTTTATTCGTGTTCAAGTTCGGCATCATCCCAACTTAATAACCCTTATAGCGAAGACGAGGGCACTCAGTCGGTTTTGTATGAATCATTTTCAGAGCGACCCAAGCATTTCGATCCGGCGGTAGCTTATAGTTCCAATGAATATGCTTTCATCGCGCAGATTTACGAGCCGCCGTTTCAATATCATTATTTAAAAAGGCCATACCAGGTGGTGCCGCTAACGGCTACTCGTATGCCTGAAGTAATTTATCTAAATCAAAATGGCGAAAAACTGACACAAGACGTAAAGGATAGTGACATTGCGTTTACCGATTATGTCATCGAAATTCAGTCAGATATTCGCTATCAGCCGCACCCTGCATTGGCTACAAACACTCAAGGCGAATATGAATATCACCAACTAAGAAAAGATTTATCCGAAGCCGATAAAATCACTTTACCCCTGCAAACACTGAACGACTTTAAAAACAACGGTTCGCGTGAATTAATTGCCGAAGATTATGTTTATCAAATCAAACGTCTGGCGCATCCCAAAATGCAGTCGCCGATTGCCGAAATCATGAAAAACTATATTGTCGGCTTTGATAATTTTGCAAAACAGGTAAGTGACCGACCCAAAACCGCCATTAGAAACTTGCCCATAACCGGTGTAACTGCGCTAAGTCGCTATCAGTACTGTATCCGCATTAAAGGCAAATATCCGCAATTTATCTATTGGCTAGCGATGCCGTTTTTCTCGCCGATGCCCTGGGAAGCCGATGTGTTTTATGAGCAGCCGGGACTTGCCGATAAAAACATCACCCTGGATTGGTTTCCGCTAGGCACAGGGCCTTATCTGATGGCAGAAAACAACCCGAATCGGCGCATGACCCTGCTTAAAAATCCGTTGTTCCATCATGAAACCTATCCAACTGAGGGAGAAGCAGAAGATAAACAAAAAGGTCTGTTGGTTGATGCGGGCAAACAACTGCCGTTTATCGATAAAGTGGTTTTTATGTTGGAAAAAGAAACCATTCCCTACTGGACCAAGTTTTTACAAGGTTATTATGATGCGTCGGGTATTGCCTCGGACAGTTTTGATCAGGCCATACAATTTACCGGTAGTGGTGGCGTGGCTTTAACACCTTCAATGTTGGAAAAAGGTATACAGTTACAAACCTCTGTTACGACCTCCAGTTTTTATATGGGTTTTAATATGCTCGACGCTACGGTGGGCGGTGAAACTGAGCAGGCCAGAAAGCTGCGTCAAGCGATTGCTATTGCGGTTGATTATGAAGAGTATATTTCAATCTTCATGAATGGTCGCGGCGTTGCAGCGCAAGGTGTTTTGCCACCAGGCATTTATGGTTTCGATGAAAAAGAGGGTATCAATCCTTATATTTACGACTGGCTGGACGGTAGAGCGCAGCGTAAAAAAATAGAAGCGGCGAAGCAATTGCTGAGCGATGCCGGTTATGCGAATGGCATCGATCCAAAAACCAAAGAAGCGCTGATTTTGTATTTTGATACCACGTCCACCAGTGTTGACGATCGTCCCAGAATGAACTGGTATCGTAAACAATTTGAAAAACTGGGCATCAAACTGGTGATACGCGCCACTGATTACAATCGTTTTCAGGAAAAAATGCGTACCGGTAATGCCCAGCTTTTTGTCTGGGGCTGGAACGCTGATTATCCTGATCCTGAGAATTTCTTTTTTCTGTTGTACGGGGCAAATTCCAAAGTTCAGCATGGCGGCGAAAATGCGGCCAATTACCATAATCCAGAATTTGATCGCTTATTTGAGCAAATGCGTAACATGGATAACAGTGAGCAACGCTATCAGATCATTCAGCAAATGCAGGAACTTGTGCGGCATGATGCACCATGGATTTTTGGGTTTCATCCGAAGAATTTTTCACTGTTTCATGGCTGGTATAAAAACCTCAAACCCAATTTGATGGCGAATAACCAGCTCAAATATACCCGCATTGATACGGCTGAACGCGCTGAGCAACGGCAGCAATGGAACCTGCCGGTATTTTGGCCTTTGCTATTGGGTTGCGCAGTGTTCATTTTGCTTTTAGTTCCGGCGATTAACGCTTATCGCCGTCGCGTTAGAGAGACCAGATTATGACCCAATATATTCTTCGACGACTTTTATACAGTTTGCCTTTGCTAATGGGCGTTAATATTTTAACGTTTGTGTTGTTTTTTGTGATCAACAGTCCTGACGACATGGCGCGCATGCAATTGGGACAAAAACATGTCACCGAGCAATCCATAGCCAACTGGAAACAGCAACATGGCTACGATGTTCCGTTATTGTGGAATAACCAGGCGCTAGGTGAAGAAAAAATTACCCATACTATTTTTTATCAAAAATCGGTAGGACTGTTTTTATTTCGTTTTGGTGTGTCCGATAGCGGCCGAAATATTGGCGCAGACATTAAGGAACGCGCGTTGCCCAGTCTTGCCGTCGCCTTGCCGACCTTGCTGGTCGGTTTGTTTGTGAATATCTGTTTTGCGTTACTGATGGTGCTATTTCGTAACAGTTATCTGGAACAAGCCGGTATTGTGTTGTGTGTGGTTATGATGTCGATTTCCTCGCTGTTTTATATTATCGGCGGGCAGTTTTTTATTGGTAAAGTCTTAAGACTGGTGCCTATCTCCGGTTATGACGATGGATTTTCTGCGATTAAATTTATGATTTTACCGGTATTGATCGGCGTGTTTTCGGGGATAGGTTCTGGCGTACGTTGGTATCGCACCCTGTTTTTGGAAGAAGTCGAGAAAGATTATGTCCGTACCGCAAGAGCCAAAGGCTTAACCGAAACCCAAACCTTGTTTCGACATGTGTTACCCAATGCGATGATCCCTATTTTGACCGGCGTTGTAGTGGTGTTGCCGTTGTTATTTATGGGTAGTTTAATCATGGAATCATTTTTCAGTATTCCCGGTTTAGGCAGTTACACGATCGATGCGATCAACAGCCAGGATTTTGCCATTGTTCGCGCGATGGTGTTTTTAGGTTCGGTGTTATATGTGATTGGCTTGTTGTTGACTGATATTTCTTACACTTTGGTTGATCCACGTGTGAGGTTGTCGTAATGGTAGTGTTATGGACAGACGCACTGATCTATTTGCTGCTAGTTGTGATGCTGGGACTGGGGTTATACCTGCGTGGCAAGGAGCACATTAAACGTCCGCTACAAAAAATATGTCGGAGCAAAATCGGCATGGTATCACTGGTGGTGTTATTGTTTTTTGTGTTGATCGGTTTACTTGATTCCATTCATTTTAAACCGGCCGATGACAAAAAAAACGAGATTATCAGCGTTCTGGATGACTGGGCGACACCGCTTCGGGAGCATGGCGAAAAAACGTATTCCTCACCTTTTGCGACGACACTGTACAGCAAAGAAATGATGTTACAGGCCGACGGTTCCATGCAATGGGGTTATCCGCGCCTAGAATTTGGTGGCAAGCATTTGGAGGATACTGAAACTCAGAAAATCCCTGATATTCTGCAAAAAACAGCTTACGGTTTTTTCCAAGGTATAGCTTTGACGAGCTTATTGATGCTAATTATCGTTTCCATGCTCCGGCGTGGGAATGTAGTCCAAGTCGCTCCAGCGGCAGGAGAAGGTTCCAGCACTAAGGCAGTCTGGCTTACCCTGTTCATAATAATCCCGGTAGCAACCATCCTTATCCACCTGTCCACCCATTATCATGTTTTCGGTACCGATAAAGTGGGCGAAGACGTGTTTTATCAGGCCGTCAAAAGCATCCGTACCGGTCTGGTCATCGGCACCTTAACCACGTTAATCATGTTACCGATGGCGATTATCTTCGGCATTTTGGCCGGTTTTTTTCAGGGTTGGGTGGACGATATCATTCAGTATGTTTACACCACGCTGAACTCCATTCCCGGCGTATTGTTAATAGCTGCTTCCATCCTGATGGTGCAGGTTTACATGGCCAATCATGAAGCGGCTTTTACCAGTGTTATTGTCAGATCGGACATGCGCTTGTTATTTTTATGTATGATTTTGGGTGTGACCAGTTGGACCGGTTTATGCCGGTTGCTGCGTGCTGAAACACTTAAGCTCAGAGAAATGGAATATGTTCAGGCTGCCACGGCTTTGGGTGTCAAGAAAACCACCATTTTAATGCGCCATATCTTGCCCAATGTCATGCACATAGTGCTGATCTCAGTAGTATTGGATTTTAGTTCGCTGGTGTTGGCTGAAGCCGTGTTGTCTTACATCAATATCGGCGTTGATCCGACCAGTTATAGTTGGGGTAATATGATTAACGGCGCTCGCCTGGAAATGGCGCGCGAACCGGTGGTGTGGTGGTCGTTATCGGCGTCCTTTGTATTTATGTTCGCGTTGGTGCTGGCAGCCAATTTGTTTGCTGATGTAGTGCAGGATGCGTTTGATCCAAGACGGAGCGGCAATGAATAATCCTATATTGATGGTTGAACATTTAAGCATTACCTTTAATCAGCAGCAGAAGGTTGTTGATGACATCAGTTTTAGCCTCTATGCCGGAGAAACTTTTGCTTTGGTCGGTGAGTCTGGTTCCGGTAAATCGTTAACCGCTTTGTCGGTGCTCAGATTATTACCCAATAATGCCAGGCTTGAAGCGGAAACGATTAATCTGCAAGGCGATGATTTACTAAACCAATCTGAATTTGATCTGTGTAAAATCCGTGGTCGTCGCATCGGTTTTATTTTTCAGGATCCGATGTCGTCCCTCAATCCGGTGATGACTATCGGTAGTCAGATTGAGGAAGTTATCAATCTGCATTTTGACTTATCCAAAGCAGCTATTAAGCAACGGGTGTTGGAATTATTACAGCAAGTAGAACTGCCCGAACCAGAGCAGCGCATTAAAGCTTATCCGCATCAGCTTTCCGGCGGTCAGCGCCAGCGGGTGATGATTGCTATGGCTCTGGCCGGCAAGCCGGATTTACTGATTGCCGATGAACCAACCACGTCTCTGGATGTGACCATTCAGGCGCAAATTTTGGCGTTGTTGAAAAATATTCAGAAGCAAACCGGCATGGCGCTATGGTTGATCAGTCATGATTTAGCGCTGGTATCAACTTTGGCGGATCGGGTGGCAGTCATGCAGCAGGGTAAAATTGTTGAAACCGGCATTACCGCCGAGTTTTTTGATCAACCCAAACATCCTTATACCCGCAAGTTGTTAAATGCATTACCGTCAATGCAAAGTTGTTTAACTCATAGTAAGCCCGAGAATCCACCGTTACTTCAGGTCAACGATTTTTATTGTTATTATCCGATTCGCAAAGGATTATTCAAACGAGTCGTGGATTTTGTAAGAGCCGTCGATGGCGTGAGTTTTAATCTGCAACAAGGTAAAACCCTGGCGCTGGTTGGTGAATCCGGTTGCGGGAAAACCACCTTGGGCAAGAGCTTGTTAAACCTTATTCCCGGAAGTAGTGGCAGTGTCGTTATCAACGGAATCGAGTTGAATAATTTAACCGGCGAAGCCTTGCGGCAACAACGCGCCAATATCCAGATCGTATTTCAGGACCCATTTTCCTCAATGAATCCGCGCATGTTGGTGGGTGATATTATCGCTGAAGGTATCAGCGCCTTGCATCCCAAAATCAGTCAGACTGAACGTAAAGCCAGAGTCCGGCAACTTTTGCAGCAAGTTGATTTGCCCGAAGATTCGGCGCTGCGTTATCCGCATGAATTTTCCGGCGGCCAGCGTCAGCGTATCTGCATAGCCCGCGCCTTGGCAGTTGAGCCCAAGTTGATCGTTTGCGACGAACCCACCAGTGCCCTGGACGTATCGGTACAAGCGCAGATAATCCAATTGCTTAAAACCCTGCAACAGGAAAAAGGCGTGAGTTATTTGTTCATCACCCATGATCTTGCCGTCGTCGCAGAAATCGCTGATGACGTGGCGGTAATGTATCAAGGGAAAATAATAGAGCAGGGCAGTGTGGCGGAGGTTTTGACCCAGCCTAAGCATGCTTATACCCAAAAATTATTGGCGGCAGTGCCAGTTATGAAAGTGGATGGTTGAGGCAAATAGTGACTGGATACCAAAAAAGCATGGATAGTTTAGGAAGACAACTGCCCTGCTTTATTCAAACTTTTAACGCTTTTTGGGTGCGGGCATTTATAAATCCGGTTTAGGCAGGATCAAGTTAATTTCGTTGATCAACAAGGCCAATGTAAGCTCGGTCTTTTTCAATGCAGCTTCTAACATTGTATTATCGTGTTGTTGAAGCACCAGTTCCAATTCAACAGTCAAATCACTTAGATGGGCTTGCGCCATCGAAGCAGCACTGCCTTTAAGTTTGTGGGCAATCAGGTTGGCGGTTTCCTTAGCGCCGGCCTGATAAGCCGTTCTGATTAAGCTAATGTCATCTGCATGATTAGCGCAAAATAACGACAACATTTTTTTGTAGACCACAACGTTGTTGCCGGTCTGTTTTTTTACAAACGCGAGGTCAACGCCGGTCAATTGCGGGAACTCCGGTACGGTGTTAGCGATTGTTACGTCGGTTATTATGGAACTCTCAACTCGGGGCTTAACCCAACGTTCCAGGGTCTTAAAAAAAGGATCCCAGTCGAGTGGTTTACCGATATGATCGTTCATGCCGCTGGCCAGGCAACGCTCGATATCAGCTGGCATGACATTGGCGGTCATCGCGATGATTGGTAGCGTTGCAAAACGCGGATCAGAGCGAATTTGTCGACTTGCTTCAAAACCATCCATCACCGGCATATGGCAATCCATTAACACCGCGGAATAATCTTTCTGGCGTACCATCGTAATCGCTTCTAAACCGTTATTGGCGATATCAACTTGTATGCCTTCGTTTGCCAGTATTTCAGGCATAAACTCCTGATTGATCAGATTATCTTCAACCAACAACAAATAGGCATTGTTAAGCGTGGGATATATGATTGATGTTGGGTCGGCTATTGGCAAAGGCTTGGTACTGGTCATTATTATCCACACTGGTTATTAGTACAAAATGCCGATGCTGCCCGGCCAAATCCATGAGACATAGCTGTCATTTATGCAAAAATTAAAGATGACATACTACCATAGAAAATTGTTGGTAAAACTTAGGTATCTAGGTTTTTTGGGGGTATAGGATACTATCGACGCAAGGAGGAGCATCGTTTCGCGATGGATGCGATTTATTATGCTCAGCAAATCCAATCGTATTATTGACACTCAACTATGTGTTAGAGTTTGGCTATGAAACCCATCGAATTCACCCACTTATCCAAACTTAATGATCTTTACCCAAAGAAGACTGTTATTTTAGCCAATGGTGCTAAGTTTGTTTATCTCGACCTACCTCAAAAAGATAAACTAAATGCAGCTAATGTACTTTACCTCCATATCAACCGCGATACTCTAAAATGTTACATTGGCATCACTATCATGAAAGCTGGAGATCGGTGGGGTGCAGGCACTCCATATCGAAATAACCGCCACTTTGGCAACGCCATTCAGGCTCACGGCTGGGAAAAATTTGAATCTTACATACTTGCTTTTGCAGAAAATAGAGAAGCTCTAAATATTGCTGAGGCTCAAGCAATCGCTGCTGCTGGTGGGCACAAATCGAAATTCACATATAACATCTCACCAGGTGGTGACATAGTTGCTGAGAATGACAAGGCTATCGTCGGTATATTTCTCCCCACAGGTAAAGTATTTGATTTCAAAAGTGGCGCAGATGCAGCTCGCAAACTTGGATTAGGCAGCGTTGATTACCCGATGAACGTCGCGAGAGGTGAAATGTTGTCTGTAAAAGACTGGTGGTTCCGTTTTAAAGATGATGCGACTTCAATGCCACCAGCATTGTGGGGCGAATCATTGCGATTGCAAAAAATGCGTGAAATCAATTCGAAGCCCCTTGTTGGCATTAATTATAAAACCAAAGAGGTTCGTTACTTTCCAACACAGCAAGTAGCAGCTGATGAATTAGGTGTCAATCAGTCTGAGGTCTGTGCTGTTGCAAGTGGCAATTCACATTCAACAGGTGGTTGGTGGTTCAGGTATGAAGAAGATAAAGATAGGCCCATGCCAACTTTATTTGGAACATTAGCAACTAGGCAGAAACGTGATAAAAAGGTTTATGCGGTTCATTTGAAGACAGGTATGAAACACGAATTCCCCAATTGCACTTTAGCAGATCATAACTTGGAAATTCATGTGGGAGCAGCGGCATCTGTTGCTTCTGGAGGAAGAGTATCTTCACATGACTGGTGGTTCACTTACGACCCAAGCCAAAAACCACCAAATGCCTATAAGTGGGATCTTGTTGCAATAGCAAGATCTAAAGCTGTAATTGCCGAGAACATCGAGGATGGGAGCTTGCTAAGATTTGATAGCGCTAAGTCAGCAGCTGAAGCCCTTAGCATAAGTCGTTCAATGATTAGCATGATAATTAAGGGAAAGCGCAAGTCGGCCAAAGGTTACACATTCCGAGAAGCATAAAATAAATGTGATAATAGGCAATGTGGGTTAACACTGTATGACGGATTTGCCGTTTTGGAATGCTTCATTGGCGGTTTGCACTCATCAGACGCTGAATTTACTTAATCAATAAATGCCAAGTTCTGCTTAAACTCTAAAATCAGCCTTGGCTGTTAAGATGTTTTTTCGCTTACTTGTAAGGTTTTTTCGTGTGCTTCCAGCGTTCCACTGCACGCTTGGGGCGTTGACTCGTACGTAAAAGTCTCACCCTAAAAACTGATCGTTTGCAGGCCATATCTGGCGTGACCTACAGCGTTTTTCCACCAGTCTTGGAAGCGTGCACTTGGAACGCTCCAACGCACGTAAATATCGTAAGAGCAGTAATAATGAGTTTGTTATAGGATGACTTTAGCTTAAGCCGGTCAATTATTGGGTTTTGGCGGAATAGTTTTGTTTGATTTATGCAATAAGGTGGAATCTCTAGGGGCGCTGATAGCGTAGCCATCTCGCTTCATCCAGACTTATCTACTTCGATTTAATTTGATAGCTAGAGTAGAGAGGCGCGGAAACCATCGCATAAGGTATCGATGATGGGTTTCCGCTATCGTCCCTAAACTACGCTCTGTAATTCAAACGCAGGTTTGAACTTCAATGCATTTACATTGCCGTAGGCATTTTCTCCCTGAGCTTTAAAAATCGTTGATAACGGGTCATGGAAATAGCTCCACTTTCAGCCGCCGGACGCACTGCGCAACCTTTATCTACTAGATGACGACAGTTATTAAATTGACACTGATCAATCAAGGGCTGAAATTCCCGGTAGCCGTAAGCCAATTGTTGCTCGGATAATCCTGCCAGGCCAAAAATGGCCACGCCGGGACTGTCAATCAAATCACCGCCTTGTTCCATGTGATACAAGGTTGCGGCGGTGGTGGTATGGCGACCATGCTTGGTGGTTTCGGAAATGGTATTGGTTTTTAAGTCTTTATCGGGAATGATCGCATTAGTCAGCGAGGACTTACCGACACCGGATTGCCCGGCTAAAATGCTGACTTGATCTTTAAGAGCTTGCTTAAGTTCGTCCAAACCCGCAGCCGCGGTGGCGCTAACCCGATAGAGTGAGTAACCTAGATTGATGTAATCTTGAAGCTCTTTTTCTATGACCTCAGCTTGCGGCAGATCGGTTTTATTGAGCACTAACGCTGCATCGATATTGCGATTTTCACAAATGGCCAGATATTGATCCAGCAGTAAAAAATCGCAGTAAGGTTCCACGGCAAACACCACAAACACGGTGTCGATATTGGCGGCAACCGGACGCACTTTGCCGTTTCTGGACGGTCGCATTAATAACGAGCGTCGGGGTAGGATTTCTTCTATACGGCCTTGATCGGGTGAAGATTGCGTCCATAAAACCCGGTCGCCGACTGCGACGGTTTCAAGTCGTCGCAAGGTTTGGCAAAGCACGATTTTATTGTCATGTTCAACAGCAATGCCCTGGCCTAAATGGGAGATAACCAGGCCTTCGAGCAACTCAGACACGTATTTTGGATTCTAAATTAGCAATACGAATTGCTGCAGGCGGGTGACTGTAATGGAACGCAGAATATAAAGGGTCCGGCGTTAAGGTGCTGGCGTTTTCTTCATAAAGTTTAACCAGTGAGCTGATCAGCTTTTCGGCTTTGGCATGGTTGGAGGCAAAATCATCGGCTTCAAATTCAAATTTGCGTTGAAAAAAGGCGCTGATTGGTTGCATAAAAAAAGTAAACGGTGAAGATACGAGCATAAATAACAATAATGCCGCTGCATGTGACGGCAGTTTTACGCCCAGTCCGGTGTAAAACCAATCCTGATCAATCAGCCAACCCAAAACCGCAAAACTGATCAGCGTCATGATGGCGGTAGCAATCAGCATTTTAATGGTGTGTTTGCATTTAAAATGCCCCAGTTCGTGCGCCAAAATCGCTTCCAGTTCTTCATCTTCCAAAGAGTTGATCAAAGTATCGTAAAACACGATGCGTTTGTTGTTACCCAAGCCGGTAAAGTAAGCGTTGCCATGACCTGAACGCTTGGAACCGTCCATGATAAAAATACCCTGACTGTTAAAACCGCAACGGGCCAGCAAATCCTGAATACGATGTTTTAAAGAACCGTCTTCCATCGGGGTGAACTTATTAAATAACGGTGCGATAACGGTAGGGAACAGCCAGCTCATCAACAAGGAAAAACTCATCAAGATGCCCCAGGCCCATAACCACCATAAGGAACCGATGCTGTCCATGACCCAGAGAATCAAAGCCAGCAAAGGCAGGCCGATAGCCGCTCCCAAAGCCAGTTGCAATAACTGGTCTTTAATGAATTGTTGTTTGGTACTTTTGTTAAAGCCGAATTTTTCTTCGATTACAAAGGTTTGGTAGACACTGGTCGGGATGTCAACCAAAGTCATCACTAAAAAAACACTGGCGACTGCAATCAAACCGGCCAGCAATGGATTGGCAATTGAGGAGGTCCAAAATTCAAAGGCAAGATTAATGCCGCCGCCGATGGTCAGAAGCAATAGAATCACAACGCCGAGAATACTGTCTATATTGCCGATTCTACTTTTTTCCAGGGTGTAATCGGCGGCTTTCTGGTGCGCTTCAAGCGACACGGTGTCTTTAAACGCGACAGGCACGTCGGCGCGGTGCTTGGCAACATAAGCGGCGTGTCTTTTGGCCAGCCAAAATTCAACCGAAAAGGAAAGAGTTAAGGCGAATAAAAAAATGAGGGTAAAGCTATTCATGAGCTGATTTCTTTAAAGTTTAAGAGTTAGACGTTCCAATTAGCCAATGCTACACTAACCGCCACCTTGAACACAACGGAATCAATAAATGGCACAGGACATATCGCATCTTATCTGGATAGATCTCGAAATGACCGGACTAGACCCGGACAACGATGTCATTATCGAGATAGCGACGATTATTACTGATAATGACTTGAACATTCTGGCACAAGGGCCAGTATTGGCCGTGCATCAGGCGGATGACACGCTGGCTAAAATGGATGACTGGAATCAGAAGCATCATGGTGAATCTGGCTTAGTAACACGTGTTAAAGCGTCAACTATTGATGCCAACGTAGCTGAACGCTTAACCCTTGAATTTTTAGAGCAGTGGGTTCCTGCAAATACTTCGCCGATTTGCGGCAACAGTATCGGTCAGGATCGTCGTTTTTTGTATCGCTATATGCCCAAACTCGAAGCGTATTTTCATTATCGTAATATCGATGTTTCCACTGTTAAGGAATTGGCTGCCAGATGGGCGCCTCAGGTAAAGGACGGCTTTAAAAAAGCATCAACGCATCAGGCGCTGGAAGATATTATCGAATCCATTGAAGAACTGCGTTATTACCGTGAGCACTTCATTAAGTTCTAACGTATGAATCAAATTATTGCGATTGCTCTGGGTGGCTCGTTTGGTGCTGTCATTCGATTTCTGGTTTCTTCGGGGATTTATCAGTGGCTGGGGCGTGGCTTTCCGTATGGAACTTTAGTCGTCAATGTGATGGGTTCTTTTATGCTCGGTTTGCTGACCGAATCGCTGATGATGCAACGCATCACCAGTACCTTTGAATATCGGGCCGCCATCCTGGTCGGCTTTATTGGCGCATTTACAACTTTCTCTACGTTCTCTTTGGAAACTTTTTATTTAATTGAGCAAGGCCAGTTAAGCAAAGCGGCATTGAATATCTTTAGCAGCGTCAGTGCTTGTGTCTTTGCCATCTGGATCGGCTTGCTGTGCGGCCGGGGATTGTTTTATTATTCAGAGGGTGTATTTCAGTGGTCTGGCGGCATTATTCCTTATGCCTTGATGACCATTAACGCCTTGGGCGCTTTTTTGATCAGTATCATAGCCACTGTTTTGTTGCAAAAAGTGTCGCTTTCCGTGGAATACCGTGTTGTCCTGACCGTGATTTTGGTCGGCGTTTTCTTAACCCTGTCTGGATTGTATCTACTGTTGTTTTTGGTAGAAAAAGGTTATTCATTCGATACACATCTGAACCTGATGCTCGGCACTTTTGTCAGCAATGGCCTGCTTTGCATTTTTGTGATCTGGATGGGCTTGTTGGTAGGGAAGCAGGTTTAACCCTTTCCCACATATCTATTTTTTAATTTTAAGGTAATCATTTAGTCATGTTAGATCCCCGTTTATTTAGAACCGAACTTGATTTTGTTAAGGAACAACTCAACCGACGTTCATTTGTTTTTAATTCGGAACATTATTTAGAACTGGAAGCTCGGCGTAAAGATATTCAGGTCAAAACCCAGGAATTACAGAACGATCGTAACAGTCGCTCAAAAGCTATCGGCATAGCCAAGGCTAAAGGCGAAGATGTGCAGCCACTTTTGGATCAGGTTCAACATTTGGGTGACGAACTTAAAGCCGCTGAAACAGAATTATCTGACATTCAGACTGAAATGACCGCTTTGATGGAAAGTATTCCCAACCTGCTTGACGAATCCGTTCCGAACGGCAAAAGCGAAGATGACAACATCGAACTTAGCCGCTGGGGTGAAATTCCTGTTTTTGATTTTGAAGCCAAAGACCATGTCGATTTAGGCACCAAGATAGGCTTGGATTTTGAGTTGGGTGTCAAAATAGCCAGTGCCCGTTTTGTGGTTTTGAATGGACCTTTGGCGCGTCTGCAAAGGGCGCTTATTCAGTTGATGCTGAATACTCATACTGACGAACATGGCTACACTGAAACTTATGTGCCTTTTTTAGTCAATGCCGAGAGTTTGCGTGGTACCGGTCAGTTGCCCAAGTTTGAAGCGGATTTGTTTAAAGCCAGCGATGATCCGGCTTTATACCTGATTCCAACCGCAGAAGTACCGGTCACTAACATCGTCAGAGATGTAATTATCGAGGTCAAAGACCTGCCGCTCAAGTTTGTATGTCATAGCCCCTGTTTTCGCAGTGAAGCAGGTGCTTATGGTCGCGACGTCAGAGGCATGATTCGTCAGCATCAATTTGAAAAAGTCGAAATCGTCCAAATCGTAAAACCTGAAGATTCGGCGGCCGCTCATGAAACCTTAACCCAGCACGCAGAAGTTATTTTACAAAAACTGAAGTTGCCGTATCGCAGAATGTTGTTATGCGCTGGCGATACCGGTTTTTCGTCGACTAAAACTTATGATTTGGAAGTCTGGCTGCCAGGGCAGGGCGCATATCGGGAAATATCCTCGTGTAGCAATTTTAAAGATTTTCAAGCACGCCGCCTGCAGGCTCGTTGGCGTAACCCTGAAACAGGCAAACCCGAACTGGTGCACACCTTAAATGGCTCAGGTCTGGCGGCAGGTAGAACGCTGATTGCGGTAATGGAGAATTATCAGGATGCCCAGGGTCGAATTCATATTCCTGAGGCACTACAGCCTTATATGGGTGGTTTAGACATTATTGAGTAACTAAAGTCTTACTTGAGTTTATCGCGCTTAAATAACCGAACTTAATTTAATCAACAATGCTGCAATCAGGGCGGTTTGCAGCACACCGACACCCACTACCCAGCCCACTAATTCGGCTTTATTTTAAAAGAAAAGAAATGGTACGAAATACCTCAGCAAACATCTCATGGGTTAGTCGTTTAGTCTGCACGTTGTAGCGACTGCTGTGATAAGAATCAACCAGCGTTCGGCCTTCCGGCAACACATGTTGTGCATTATGGGTAAACTTGGAGGTGCTTTGTTTTAATCCGTAGGCTTTTAATACCGCCTGATGGGCAACCAAACCTAAAGCCAGGATGACTGCCTGTTCCGGGAGGGTTTTTAGTTCTGCTGCCAAGTATTCATTGCATTGCTTGATTTCATCGGTAGTCGGTTTGTTTTGTGGTGGCAGGCATTTAACTGCATTGGTGATCCGGCAGTTCTTAAGCATCAGGCCATCGGTCAAGGATTCGGATTTTATCTGATTACTGTATCCAAACTCGTAAAGCGCTTCATACAACAGTAACCCTGCATAATCGCCGGTAAACGGCCTGCCGGTGGCATTGGCGCCATGCATTCCTGGCGCCAATCCGACTATGAGTAATTGGGCCTGACTATCGCCAAACGGTGCAACCGGGCGGGCATGATAATCCGGATGCTT
>SESD01000483.1_pt1 | contig 24543 bp, 17 predicted proteins | sample 3171411 | NCBI WGS metagenome assembly SESD01 (sample SAMN06051880, study PRJNA518727) | freshwater metagenome | biome: subpolar coniferous forest; feature: holomictic lake; material: water; isolation source: holomictic Lake 442, 16.5 m depth | place: Canada: near Kenora, Ontario | collected...
CATGAGAGACTGGTAAAATGATGTATCTAATTGATTATTAACGATAATATATCAATCAAATGGTGCCGAAGATAGGAATCGAACCTACGACCTATTCGTTACGAGTGAATTGCTCTACCAACTGAGCTACTTCGGCATAAAACATGCGCAATTATAGTTGAGAAACCGTGACTATAGCCAGCGATATTCCTCGCAAGATAAGGGTTGAGGGCGAGCTTCGATCTCATTGAGCAATAATTCGGCACAGGCGAGTGACATCGTGACGCCATAGCGGAAATGCCCGCAGTTAGCATACAAGTTGGATAAAACAGGATGACGTCCGATGGTCGGAATATTGTCGGGAGACCCCGGGCGCAGGCCTGCCCAGTGTTTGCCTAAAGGTTGTTCGCGCCAGTGCGGGAACAACGCGTAAATACGGTCTAACAGGCTGTTTTTTGCTTCATCGGTGGTGGATTTGTCGAATCCTGCATCTTCGAGCGTGCTGCCGACCAGTACATGACCGTCACGTCGCGGGATGAAATACAGGCTGCCTTCAAGCAAAATGTTCCGGAAGGGCGGGGCATCGAACTTGAACAGTAAAATCTGCCCGCGTATCGGACGCACGTCAAGCTTTAGCGCATGTTCGCCCAACAAGGTTCGACTCCACGCTCCAGCCGCCAGAATCACGGCATCGGCGCTCAGATTTCCGCAGTTGGTTTGCAGCGCTTGGACGCGATCATTTTCGATCTCTAATTTTTGGACTTCATGGTTTTCAAGGATCGTGCCACCCAGCAGCTCGACATGGCGACGTAACGCCTGCAACAGGCGCGGATTGCGCACTTGACCTACGCGGGGCAGCAGCAAGCCTTCCCCTGACAATCCCGGCAGATGCGCGCTCAAGGCGACGCGCTGCATTTCAACCTGATGGTCTGTGCACCATTGCGTGGCGCGGTTATCCTCAAATGGGGGGAGCACCAGCATGCCGCTCGGCTGATATTCAGGATCGATTCCGGTCGCAGCATGCAGCTTTTTCATCGCCTCGGGAAACATTCCCATGCTGCGTTCAGTCAGGCGCGTGACGGCTTCCGGGTAATCCCACGAGCAAAGCGGCGACATGATGCCGCCTCCGGCCCACGAGGCTTCCTGTCCTGATGTGCCGCGCTCCACCAGCGTGACCTTGTAGCCCGCTTGTAGCAGTGCTTGTGCGCTGGTGAGGCCAACGGCGCCGGCGCCAATAATCAGGAAATGTTCAGCCATGCGGTCACTAGCGGGTTTCTGTAATTTTGATCAGCGTCTTGGGCAACGGAAACACCACATTTTCAATGATGCCCTGCAACTCGCTAACTTGCTGCGCGCCCAATTGCTGCAATCGTGCAATTACGCCTTGCACCAGCACTTCAGGCGCGGATGCGCCAGCCGATACGCCGATATGCAGTTTTCCGGCGAACCATTCCGCTTGCAGGGCGCTTGCATCATCCACCAGATAAGCCGGCACGCCGACATTCGCGGCGACTTCGCGCAGGCGATTGGAATTTGAACTGTTGGGCGAGCCAACTACCACGACGACATCGCATTGCTTAACCAGTAACTTGACGGCATCCTGACGGTTTTGCGTGGCATAGCAAATGTCGTCCTTCTTGGGGCCGGTAATGAAGGGGAAGCGGTTTTTTAATGCCGCGATGATGTTGCTGGCGTCATCCACCGACAGCGTGGTTTGCGTGACATACGCTAAATTCTGCTCATCACGGACCGTGAGCGTTTCGACCTGTTCGGGCGATTCGACCAGATACATGCCGCTGTCAGTTTGTCCCATGGTGCCCTCGACCTCTGGGTGACCCTTGTGGCCGATCATGATGATTTCTTTATCCTGATCGCGCAGGCGGGAGACTTCGATATGTACTTTGGTCACCAGCGGGCAGGTTGCATCGAACACGGTCAGATTGCGTTCTTCGGCCTCGCGGCGCACCGTTTGAGAGACGCCGTGGGCGCTGAAGATCAGGATGCTGCCGGAGGGGACGTCATCCAGATCCTCGATAAACACGGCGCCTTTGCTGCGCAACCCTTCAACGACAAATTTGTTGTGCACGACTTCATGACGCACGTAAATCGGCGCGCCATGCAATTGCAGCGCGCGCTCAACGATTTCGATGGCGCGATCGACGCCGGCGCAGAAGCCGCGCGGGTTAGCTAACAGCAGATCCATGTTTCTTCTCCATAAAACTCTCCCAGATCATCAGTCCCGCACCGAAGGTGATTGCGGAGTCGGCCAGATTGAAGGCGGGGAAATAATGCTCATTCCAGTGAAACAGCAAAAAGTCGATGACATAGCCATAGGCGATGCGGTCGATCAGGTTGCCTAAGGCGCCGCCCAGTATCAGACTCAGCGCCAGTGCAAACAGGGTCTCTTTTGCATGTTTGTACAGCAGCAGGGTGATCGACACGGAAGCGATCACGGCGATGGCGGAGAACAGCCAGCGCTGCATGCCACCCGCCTCGCTCAGGAAGCTGAACGCGGCGCCCGCATTGTGCAATCTGGCCAGATCAAACACGCCATTCACCGTGATGCTCTCCAGATAGGTGAAGTGACTGATTACGAACAGCTTGGCGATCTGGTCGAGCACGATCACCAGTGCGCTCAAACCCAGCCAGCGACTAAGCATAACGCCTCGATTCGCCCTCGCCATACAGATTGCTCACGCAACGGCCGCACAGGGTTGGATGCTCGGTGTCGGTACCCACATCCTCACGATAATGCCAGCAGCGTTCACACTTGTCGTGCAGGCTGGCCGACACATCGATACGCTGTTCATCCTCGGCGCGATGCAGCGTGGCGCGCGAAGTGATGAAGACCAGGCGCAGATCGTCGCCTAAACGCGTCAGCACGTCGAAATCATCGCCTGATGCAAACACGTCGACTTCGGCGGCCAGGGCCGAACCGATCAGCCCTGCGGAGCGCGCTTCTTCCAGTTGCTTGTTGACGCGCGCGCGCCAGCCATCGATGGTCAGCCATGAGCTGATTTCTTCGCCGGACAACTGGGCGTCCGGCAGATCGTGCCATACGCCCTCGAACACACTCTGGTCGTTGCGGCCGTTCAATATTTCAAAGGCCTCCTCGCCGGTGAAGCTCAGGATAGGCGAGATCAGGCGCGTTAGTGCATGGGTGATGTGGTACAGCGCGTTCTGCGCGGAACGGCGTGCACGGGAATTTCCCCCCGAGGTGTACAGGCGGTCTTTCAGGATGTCCAGATAGAAACTGCCCAGTGTTTCGGAGCAGAATCCCAGCAGCTTTTGCACGCCCAGATGGAATTCATAACGATCAAAATCGGCACGCACTTCATCCTGCAGCTTTTGCGTCATGTGTAGCGCGTAGCGGTCGATTTCCAGCCAGTCACTCACGGGGAGTGCATCGCGCGTGACGTCAAAATCTGAAATGTTGGCCAGCAGGAATTTCAAGGTGTTGCGGATGCGGCGATAGCTCTCCACCACGCGTTTTAAAATTTCATCCGAGATGGTCAACTCGCCTGAATAGTCGGTCGAGGCGGTCCAAAGGCGCAGAATGTCGGCGCCCAGTGTGTCGAAAATCTTCTGCGGCGCGATCACGTTGCCCTTGGATTTCGACATCTTGTGGCCGTTGCCGTCGACTACAAAACCGTGCGTGAGCAGGGCGTTGAAAGGTGCACGGCCATTGATGGCACAGCCGGTCAACAGCGAAGATTGGAACCAGCCGCGATGCTGGTCAGAGCCTTCCAGATACAGGTCGGCCAGATAGCGATCGGAGGAAGAGCTCAGCTCAGGACGGCGGGCGAGGACGGCCGCATGGGTCGAGCCTGAGTCGAACCACACATCCAGCGTGTGGGTGAGCTTCTTGTAGTGTTCGGCGTCCGTGCCGAGCAGGTCGACTGAATTGAGGCTGAACCAGGCTTCGATGCCGTTTTCTTCGACCCGTTTTGCGACTTGTTCCAGCAATTCCTGTGTGCGTGGGTGCAATTCGCCCGTTTCCTTGTGGACGAAGAACGGCATCGGCACACCCCAGTTGCGCTGGCGTGAGACGCACCAGTCGGGACGATTTTTGATCATCGCCTCCAGACGCGCGCGGCCCCAAGCCGGGAAGAAGGTCGTCTCATCGACGGCTTTATTGGCAAGGTTGCGTAAGGTAGCATCGCTGCCGTGCGCCTGTTGTGTCATGCCGATAAACCACTGCGGCGTGGAACGGAAGATGATCGGGGTCTTGTGGCGCCAGCAATGCGGATAGCTGTGCTGTACTTTTTTCAGGCAAAACAGATGGCCTGAAGCTTCCAGCGCCTGCAACACGATGTCGTTCGCTTTCCAGACAAATACACCGGCCAGAACAACGTCACCGACGGCAGGCACAGTGGCCAGAAACTTGCCGTCGTCGCCTACCGGATTGTCGGTCGGCAGGCCGTATTTTTGGCCGACGAAATAATCGTCCAGACCGTGGGCGGGTGCGGTATGCACCAGACCCGTACCGGAATCCGCTGTGACATGGTCGCCGCAGATGAGCGGGACGATGCGATCCTGGAACGGATGCTGCAAGGGCAGCATATCGAGCGCCGCGCCACGGCAGGTGCCGACGGTCTCGCCGCTTAACTGATAGCGCTCCAGACAGCTTTGCGCCAACTCGCTAGCGAGCAGCAGATAGCCTTTTTCGGTTTTGACCAGACTGTATTCGAACTCGGGATGTACGCTCACCGCCTGATTGGCAGGCAGCGTCCACGGCGTTGTTGTCCAGATGACCGCCGATACGCGTGCAGATCCCGGCAGCGAGACGCCGAAGGCGCGTGCCAGGGATGCCGGATCCTTGACTTCAAACGCAACGTCGATCGCGCTGGAGGTTTTGTCTTCGTATTCGACTTCAGCTTCTGCCAGAGCTGATTGGCAATCCAGACACCAGTTCACCGGCTTATAGCCCTGATACAAATACCCATTGTCGTGTATCTGGCCGATGGCGCGGATGATGTCGGCTTCGACCTTGAAATCCATCGTCAGATACGGACGATTCCAGTCGCCCAGTACCCCTAAACGGATGAAGTCTTTTTTCTGGCGTTCGACCTGTTCTGCGGCATAGCTGCGGCACAGTTCACGGAATTGCGCTGGCGGAATTGCCTTGCCGTGTTTCTTTTCCACCATCAGTTCAATCGGCAGGCCGTGACAATCCCAGCCCGGCACATAGGGCGCATCAAAGCCTGAGAGCGTTTTGCTTTTGATGATGATGTCTTTTAGGATCTTGTTGACCGCATGACCGATGTGGATGTCGCCGTTTGCATAGGGCGGGCCGTCGTGCAGAATGAATTTAGGCAGCCCCTGTTTTGCGGCGCGTATCTTCTGATAGCGCTGTTGCTCTTGCCAACGCGACAGCATTTGCGGTTCGCGTTTGGCCATGTCGCCGCGCATCGGGAATGAAGTATCTGGGAGATTCAGTGTTTTTTTGTAATCAGTCATGTTGTTCAAACCATTTCTTTGCATTTTCGACGTCCAGCGCGATTTGTCGCGTGAGCGCTCCCACATCGGGAAATTTTTGTTCATCGCGGCGCTTTTGCAGAAATTCTACGCGCAACCGCTTTCCATAAATATCTTGTTCAAATTCAAATAGATGGACTTCTAGTATTGGCTTTTCCTGATGTTTTAGGGTAGGGCGAACGCCTAAACTCGCCACGCCCTGCAGGACGCCCAGTCCTTCTGCATGGGCCTCGACGACGAAGATCCCGGACAGCGGCGGACGGTTGTGTTTGATCTGGATATTCGCGGTCGGGTAGCCTAATTTTCGGCCAACGCCATCGCCGTGGACGACGCGCCCCGATATGCTGTAGGTGCGGCCCAGGTAATCGTGGACGCGGCGCATTTGTCCGGCTGCCAGCGCTGCACGAACCGCGGTGCTGGAGATACGCACGCCATCGTGGGTGACGCTTTGGACTGCCTGCACTTCGAAACACTGCTGCTCACCGATTTTTTCCATCAGCGTAAAATCACCGACGCGTCCGCTGCCGAAACGAAAATCGTCGCCGATCAGTACGAATTTGGCGTTCAGCTTCTGATGTAGAGCGCGGATGAAATCTGCAGCTGACATTTGTGCGAGGCGGGCATCGAAGCGGCATACCTGCACACGGTCGATGCCGAACTGCTCGAATAGCGCCAGCTTTTCTCGCAGGCTGCTCAAACGGGCAGGTGCCGTATCGGGCGTGAAAAATTCGCGCGGGTGCGGTTCAAAAATGACCACCGCTGTCGGCAAGCCGCGCGCGCCGGCTGCTGCCTTTAACTGGTTGAGCAAGGCCTGATGACCCAGATGCACCCCGTCGAAATTACCGATGGTGAGGGCGACAGGCTGGGTGTCAGGTGAATAGAGTCCGCGTAGTATCTGCATAGAGGTGGAATTATACCGTGAGATGAGCCGCAGGCGCGGTTTCATGTCTATGCGGTTGAGGGGGCGCGCACAAATTCGCCGTGCAGTGAATCGATCCGGGCAGTAGAATACGCAGATTGAAACGCGCTGATGCCGATGTTGAGCGCACTCCATTTATGAACACACTTATGACCGCCAGTAATCCAAAAATTTTATCGACTATTCTAGAACCTTTTGGCGCGAACGAAATTTCGATGGAAGAAATTCGCAACACGCTCGATGCAACCCAGATGTTTAAAGACTTTGAATGGGCGCAGATTCAAGCGCTCTCGGAGTATATTCAGCTCTATCGTGCTGTGCCAGGTACCGTGTTGTTCAGCGAAGGCGATAAGGGTGATTTCATGTGTGTCGTGCTGCAAGGGTGCTTGGATATTCGCAAGCAGGACATGCAGCACGATGACAAGATGGTCGCCACGGTCTATGCCGGCCGCAGTTTGGGTGAAATGGCGCTGGTCGACGGCGAAGTAAGGTCTGCCACGGCGGTTGTCAAAGTGCCGTCTGTATTAGCCGTTCTGACTTACGACAGTTTCACTGAAATTACCCGCGACAAGCCGGCGCTGGCCGTTAAACTCTTGCTAAAGATCGCGCAACTGATCAGCCAGCGGCTGCGCCTGACCAGCGGGATACTGGTCGATTATCTGGAAAAATAAGCGGATTCAGGATTTTACGGGCAGAAATTCGATGCCGGTGCGCTTTACCAATTCCTGATAACTGATCGGTTTACCTACTTTTGCCTCATCACTATTGTCCAGCCAGTTCACCCAGCTCTTATTGGTCGACGGGTCATAAACAAGTTTGAATAAATGCTGCGGTACCCACACGCGGTTTTCGCCTATGGTGGGTGGTGTGCCGTCAAATACAGGCCCGGTGATCACGTAAATATCGCCTGATGCGCGCATGGCGTATTTTCGTGTCGCCTTCTCAATGCTGGACCACGCTTTGCGGTTATTGATGGAATACTGCGGCACCATGTTGGCCAGCGAAAAACTCTGCGCCATTGAAGCTTCCGTTGCCATATCGCCTGCTGGCGCCATGTGCCCCCGATCAAATCCCGAACCGTGATAGTCATTAAGTTCTGCGCGCTCGGCACGCGGCAATCTGGCGTCGGCAAAAAACTTGTTGGTTCTTTGATTGCCGCGAGCCGCTTGTAGCACCGCGTTGTTGAGGCGCTCTGCAACATACACCGGCGTGTGGCTTTTTCCTGAATGCATGACCGCAAATGCGTCAAAACAGAGTGCGCGCCCTTGCAAGTTCGCTTGATTGTGGATAACAGGCGGCGTGCTATTGGCAAATACTTCGCGGCACAGTTTGAAATCATCCGGTGCCGCCAATGCGGTGCCGAAGGAGACGGCGAGGAGTAGCAGTCCCAGTTGTAGTTTTTTAATCATCGCGATGTGTAACCTTAAGCGTTAAAACGGAAAAACAGCCTCACGCGGAGACGCGGAGAAAAGCACAAAAACATTAAAAACAAATTCGCCAGCGTCAAAAAAATTAACGTCAAACGGTCATTTTTTGTTTGAATTTATTTTTCTCCGCACCTCCGAGTGAGCAATCGTTTTTAGTGCATCGCATTGAGTTGTTTGGCGATGATGTCGTGGTTGAGCCAGAGCACGGGGCCTGCCGGTTTAGACGTCTCGTAAAACATCAGCGGTCCTGTGCCTTCCAGTACCAGCGCGCTCAATATTCCGACCACCAGTTCCTTGCGGTCCGTGTGCATCTGGATGATGTCGTCCGACGTGCCGATCATCAGGTCGGCCAGCGCTTCCGAGTTGTCCATCGGCCATGCTGAGAAGTTTCTGAATGTCTTCATCACAGGGCTGATGTTGTAGTCTTCAATCTTTTGCAGCAGGGCTTCGAGCGTGATGCCTTCCTGTAAGAGCGCCCGGCAGGCTTGCCACTGCGCTTCGGCCCATGCGCCGCCATTTTCCTGTTTCAGCGCTTTGAGCAGCGGGAACAGCGAGAGTTCTACACCGGCGAAGATATCGGATGAATTCGTGCGGATTTCCGGACAGTTATAAACGGTGGCCACGACGCCTTGCTCCCAGGCGGCAACGGCTACCTGTTCCAGGCGCATCTTAGCCTGACCTTGCGTGTAGTTGCTGTAGGTTTGCCACTGGTATTGATCTTTAATCAGAATCTCTGTGCCGTGATAGCCGTAGGCGGTGTAGCGCACTTGACCTCCGGTCTTTTCAAGTCTGGCGCGGATCGCAGTGCTGCCTTCGATCAGGTACTGGAAGGTGTTGGCGGTTACTTCATCGAAATTCATCAATATCAGTTTGCCAAGATCGCTGCCCAGCAGCGCGCGGGAGGACATGAAGCGCTCGCCGCGTCCCTTGTAGATGCGGTTGGCAATGGCCAGAAACACTTTGACCTTAGGGATGCCGCCTGCCATGGTGTGTGCGAAAAAAGCGTTCGCGCCATCGGGGATCAGACTGTCGAGTTCGCTCATGACGCGAGCTACGGAATCCTTGAAGCGTTTGATGCCGACTTCACGGCATTTTTCGATATGCGCCCAGTCAAGTTTGTCTTCCTGCCAGCTCTTGAGCGTCATGCCCGAGAGCAGATCAGTTGGAGTGGGTTCGCCTGCCGGTGCGTCCAGATCGAATCCTGCCATTAGCGGCACATTGATGATGCGCCCGCCCAGATTGGCTTCCGCCTCACGAAGTTCTTCCGTCGTTAGTGCGCGCAGCGCATTGTTTTCATCGCGACGGCCGACGGTGATACCAACCACGGTCATACCGGATTTTTTAGCTTCGTTGATCAGGCCGTTGGCGTAGCCGCGGCCAAACAATTCGCCGAACAGCACGAAGACATCACCTTTACGGAAAATGTTGGTCTGAGGAATATCTCGCAGGGCGATGGGTGCGTGCATAAAATCTACTCCGAAATGATAAATTTATAAAAAATACAAGACATTGTCCACTAAAAACACGAAAAGTACGAAATATATAACCAGTTGATTTAATGATTGTTGCTGGAATGTCTCAATCTTCCCTTGCGAGGCTTAAAACAACACCTTGCGCTATATAACAGGCAAATATTAAATATGATGTGGTGGTTTTCGTGTCTTTCGTGGATGAGTTTTTATAGGTTAAACTGTGCCGCCAACTGTCAGGCCGTCGATACGCACTGTTGGTTGTCCGACGCCGACCGGTACGCTCTGGCCTTCCTTGCCGCAGGTGCCGACACCGGGGTCGAGCGCCATGTCATTGCCGATCATCGAGATGCGCGTGAGCACATCCGGACCGTTGCCGATCAGGGTTGCGCCTTTGACCGGATAGGTGATTTTGCCGTCTTCGATCATGTAAGCTTCGGCGGTTGAGAAGACAAATTTTCCGCTGGTGATATCGACCTGACCGCCTGCAAAATTGACCGCATACAGACCGTGTTTGACCGAGGCGATGATTTCCGCCGGATCCTTGTCGCCGCCCAGCATATAGGTGTTGGTCATGCGCGGCATCGGGATGTGCGCGTAGGATTCACGACGGGCATTGCCGGTGACCGGCACACCCATCAGGCGGGCGTTGAGCGTATCTTGCAAATAGCCCTTGAGGATGCCGTTTTCGATTAGCGTCGTGCATTGGGTCGGGTTGCCCTCATCGTCCATCTGCATCGAGCCGCGCCGGTCACTCAAGGTGCCGTCATCCACCACGGTGACGCCTTCAGAGGCCACTCGCTCGCCGATGCGGCCTGAAAATGCGGAACTGCCCTTGCGGTTGAAATCGCCTTCCAGGCCATGGCCGATGGCTTCATGCAGCAATATCCCCGGCCAGCCGTTGCCCAGTACTACGGTCATGTTGCCTGCAGGGGCGGGGGCTGCATCCAGGTTGATGGACGCCTGGTGAACGGCGAGCGCTGCATATTTGCGCAACACGTCGTCCGTGAAATACGCATAACTGAAGCGTCCGCCACCGCCTGCCGAACCTTGTTCGCGGCGACCATTGCTCTCGATGATGACGGTGATAGACAGACGCACTAAGGGGCGGATGTCCGCGTTCATCAACCCGTCGCTGCGTGCGACCATCACGACCTCATACTCGCCGGAGAGTCCTGCCATCACCTGCACGACGCGCGGATCGAGCGCGCGCGCGTAGCCTTCGATGCGCTCTAGCAGCGCGACCTTGTCGGCATCCTTGAGGCTGGCAATCGGATCATTCGGCAGATAGATGTCGCGACGCGACCCTTTATGGATCATCGGTACGGTTTGTGTGCCGCCACTGGAGGCAATGGCGCGCGTGGCATTGGCTGCACTTTGCAGTGCATTCAGGCTGATATCGTCTGAATAGGCGAAGGCGGTTTTTTCGCCGCTGACAGCGCGCACGCCGACCCCCTGGTCGATGCTGAAGCTGCCGGATTTGACGATGCCTTCTTCGAGTGACCAGCTTTCCGCGCGGCTGTACTGAAAATACAAGTCCGCATAATCGAGGCGATGTGCCAGCATGCTGTTGAAGACCTGCTCGATCTGAAGAGTTTCTATCAGATAGGGCGCGAGCAGGATTTTCTGCGCGGTGGCAAACAGGGCGTCAGGTGAGGCGGATAGGGTCATGGTTTTAGTTGTTAGTCATTAGTCGTTAGTCGTTAGCCATTAGTTGTCGCTTCGCAGTTTTTAGCTAATAACTAACGTCTGGCGACTGCTTTTTAGCAGCTGATTTTTCGGTGTGTCAATGCGGGCAGGCCGGTACGCAGGCTGGCCTGATACGATGGATTGACCTCAGCAATCACCACGCCTGAGCCGCGCGGTAAACGGTCGAGTATGCGCCCCCATGGGCCGACGATCATGCTGTTGCCGTGGGTTTCGCGGCCGTTGACATGATAGCCGCCTTGCGCTGATGCAACGACATAGGCCAGATTCTCGATGGCGCGAGCACGCACCAGTATTTCCCAGTGCATTTTGCCTGTCGTTTCGGTAAAGGCGGCGGGCAGCACGATAATGTCGACATCCTTCATCGCGCGGAACAGTTCGGGGAAACGCAGATCGTAGCAAATGGCAAGTCCGATACGGCCGAAGGGGCTGTCTATGACCACCACCTGATTACCGGCCTCGATCGTTTGGGCTTCGTCGTAACTTTCGTTCCCCATGGACAAGTTGAACAGGTGAATCTTGTCGTAGCGGGCGACCTGCTGCCCCTCATCGTTGAATACCAGACAGCTGTTGAGTACCTTGTCCGGCACACTGGCCGCTAAGGGAATCGAACCACCGACCAGCCATATCTTGTGCTGGCGCGCGGTATCGCTTAAAAATTTTTGAATCGGCCCTGTGCCGGCTATTTCGCGCACAGCCACTTTGTCTTGTTCATTCATACCCATGATGGCAAAGAATTCGGGGAGCACCACAAGCCGTGCTCCTTGTTCAGCCGCACGTGCGATCAGTCGTTTTGCCTCGCTCAGGTTTCCTGAAACATTCGGGCCGGAGGCCATCTGAATGGCGGCTACCTTAAAGGTGTTTACGGAGGCTTGGTTTGATTCGGCTGACATGGTTCTTCCCTGAGAAGTTATTGTTTGTCCGTTGGATTGGCAGCTTTGGGCGCGGTGATGATTGTAATCGGCTTTTCGCCCACTTTCACCACGCTCGGGTCACTCCATTTTCCGGTGACATTGTATTCAAAAGAGATTAATTTATCGAGCGGATTTCCGAGTATTTTACTCACTATCAGAGTGCCTATGCCAACAACCGGCCCTGCGGCAAAGGCACTTAGCATCGAAACACTCGAGCCTAAAGTGGGTAATACCTCCACGCGCAGGTTCTGCGTTTCGTCGTTCAGATTGACCTGGCCCTTCATGGTGACTTTGGCGGATGAGCCGTCTATGTGTAAATCATCGGTTTGCAGCACGCCGCGCATGAGGGTCGCATTGCCGTTAATGCTGTCGAACTCGAAACCGGAACTGAACACATCGGTAAAATCGAGCGTGATGCGTTTGGGTAGCGCCTGCAGACTGAGGATGCCGAGCAGCTTGCCGATACCGGGTTCCATTTTGAGAAACTGTCCTTGGCCTGTGTCAAGTTTGAGTGTCCCGTTGAGCGATGCGTAGTTAAAATCAAAGGGCTGGCCGTCCCAATTCAGATTTGCGATCATTTTCCCGCTGCCGTTCTTGACGGTATTCGGGTAGCCTGAGCGTGAAAGAATTTTTCCGGCATTGCTTATGTCGAGCAACAGATTGACATGGGTTTGCATGCTGGTCTGTTCGCTGCGCCAGATGCCATCACCAGTGAGCGTGCCATCCGGATTGCTGATATGCAGTCGGCGCAATCGCCAGTTCTGGGCTTCGGGCATGCCGACCAGTTCGAATCGACCGAGATTTTTTCCTTTGAATTGTAAATCTTCGATCGTCACTTCAATGGCAGGCAATTCCTGCGGTTGGCGGGGTTGGGGGGCGGCCTGAACCGGCAGGGTGTTGCTTTTTTCCTGCTCTGCCCAGTGCAAATTGCGCAGATGGGCCGATAGCTTGGTCTTGCCGTTAAATCCGTGTGGTTGCCATATCAGTTCTCCATTGAGCGGCTGGCTGGCGAGTTGTGCTGCGAGGCCGTCTCCGCGTCGGGCGGCCGTGATTTGCAAATCTTTCAGGTTCAAACCATAGCCTGTGAGTTGCTCGATATGCAAGGCCGCACCGGCTAAGGGCAGCGCAGTACCCGAATTTCCGGCAATAACGCCCCATCCCTGTAGGGACAATGAGGGCAGGTTACCCGAAAGCCAGATGCCGTCTTTGGCTGGCAAGGAGGCGCTGAGTCCGCCGAAAACAAGGTTGCCGCGTGTGATGGTGCTCACGCCGTTGCTCTCTGTGCTGATCAATCGGGCGCTCAGCAATTTTCCCAGTTGTGCGCTGATCAAATCCTGTTTGTCGATCATGCCTTTCTTTTCAATGTGCAAAGGCCAGATTTCGTTGGCGCTTTTGTTGAAGGGCGCAGGCAGGCTGGAACTGATCCCCTGCAAATTGGAATTAAGCGCTACCTGAGTTATCTTTTTGACCGTATTGATACTGGCGTCCCAGTTGGTACTGCCCTGCAACGCATCGGGCAGCGTCGTCATTTCCGCCTTGCGCAGTTGATCCAGATTGGCGCGCCCTTGCAAACTGGCGCGTATCACGCCGCCTTCTAACGTTTGCACGGTCAGGCGTGCAGGGCCGCCCAGAATACTTGCCGTTACTGTATTGGTTTTGATGCCCGATTCAGTGAATGACAGTTCACCGTTCGTGTTGCGTAACCAGGGCACGCCGTTGCCGATGTTGATATCGCTGGCCGGTATCCGTAGCATGCCCGATATTTTGGCCGGTTTGGTTTGTAACAGGGGAATTTGTGCCGACAAATTGAGATGACCATTGCCGCTGGCGGTCATGCCGTCGGTAAACCCGTCTATATAGCCGCGAACCGGACTTTGTTGGATGAATTGAAGGAAAACGCTGTTGGCAGCCTCGGCTTCACCTTTAATGTCCAGTATCGGATCGGCACTCGACATGTCAGCTTGCGTGATCAGCAGGTTGTGGATGTGTGCACCTAGCATGTCAGCCGCCGGCGCACGTACCTGCATTTTGTTGTTGTGGATTTGAAATTCACCGCTCAAATTGTCAATTTTTGGCCAGTCCGGCGCAAATTTCATGCTCACATTCTGGGCGTGTGCGGCTATTTCGAAGGTCGTGCTCTTGCTACCATCGAGCGGGAAATCGCTCAGATTCCCCTTGAGGCGCAGACGAAAATCCTCGGTCTTTCCCGATAGCAGGGCGTCGTTCAGCCAGTCACTGTCTTTTTTGTCCAGCGCCACGAGAGGTATATAACGAGCTGCGTGCTGAATCTCGCCGTGAGTGAGGCTGGCGGTCAAGTCTGCGATGCCCAGCGTGTCCTTTTTAGTTTGGAATGTGCCATACAGGTTGCCAGCCAGATCGTCGTTGGCCAATGCTAGATTGGCTACTTTGATGTTCAACTCCTCGTGTTCGCGCTGCCAGTTAGCCTGACCTGTCAGGGTATGAAATTGCAGCGTTTCACGCATGATGCCCGGCGCCTCTATGGTCAGGTTACGCGTGTTGATGTTCAGGTTTCCGCTGGTCTCACTGCCGTCGATGGCGAGGGATAATCCCGAAAATCCGGGATTTTTTCCGACTTGCTGCAACGCGATATTATCGAATTTTCCCTTGATTTTGTAATTGAGCAATTTGTCAGGGGTGCCCTGCCAGCTCAGCGTTAAGTCTGATACCTGTCCGCGGGGTGCATAGGCATTCAGTTCGCTATGCAAGCTTGCCTCGAGCGGTAAAAAATTCGCCAAACTGACTAAACTTTCAATTTGCAGCAAATTCGCGCGCAATTCACCCTTGGCAGGTTGGGTTTTGCCGGCTGTCTGAGTGCGAAAATAAAAATCGGTCGGCTTGAGTTGAACCCCGTTGAGTAGGCGCAGGCTCAGTTTTTGTGTTGCGATCTCCCAGCCGTTTTCAACGGCTTTCCAGCTGGCTCTGCCGCGCAGAAAGTGGATGTTCAACGGCGGTGTATTGTCAGTCAGGCGAGTGCTGATGTCGCGCAACACCAAGTCGGTCGTTAATTGTGTGAGTACGCCTTTTTCGAGACTGAGCCAGCCTCTGATTGCACCGCGTCCGCGACTGAGTTCGTCGGGTAGTTTAAGCCAGGGGCGCCATGCCAGAATGTCGGTGTAATCGAGTTGCGCAAATACCTGTCCTCGCCATTGATTCAGTTCACCGTAGCGCTTCCCGTAAAAGTCGCCACGTATATCTAGCGGTGTGGCGAGTTCGGCTGGCGGCACGGCGCGCAGTGCAAACTGATGGTGGCTAAACAGGCTTTCAATATGTAAGTTGACCCGATTGAGCACCAGGGGCGGGGCATTGCGTTGCTCGTCCAGCCATACGATGATGGCATCTCGTACCACGATACGTGATTGATGTAACAGCCAGTTTGCCAGATCATTGTCATTATTGCCTGAGGAAACAGCCACGCTGCCGATAAACAGCTTACCCGATACATCGCGTCGTATCAGTAGGGTAGGGCGGTCAATTTCAAGGCTGGTCAGGCGCAGTTCGGCGGCCAGTAGCGACAGCCAGGACATGCTGGTGTCAATTTGCGGCAAGACCAGCGCGGGTTGGCCTTGTTTGTCCAGAATGCGCACATCCGATAAGCTCAGGTGAGGATGCAGTCCGTCCCAGTTTCCCCGGATTGCGCCTATGCTGACCGGGTTGCCCATGGCTGTTGATAATGACGCCGTGATTTTGCCGTGAAACTGTTCAATATCGGGTAGCAGCCAATAGCGCAGGACAATGATCATCAGCGCGCAGCACGCAGCCGTCACCGCCGTAGTCACAATCGTGACACGTGTTAGCCAGTTAAAACTGTGCCAGAGCATGCGAACAGGGCGGGAATTGAGCATGAGCCTAAGTTGTAATGAGCGAATCGTAAGTCTTGCAATTGGCCGCTTACGGCTGGTAGAGTGCATTCTAACTTATTGGACTGGTGATTATGCCCATGAACACTGAAAACGCCTTGTCATTTCCTGATTTTTTGCACAAAACGATGCGTTGCAGTCGTTACGCCAAACGTATTTTGGAATCTGATGCCGTTTTGCTTGAGTGGCTGGAGTTGAATTACTTCACGCCGTGTAACCGGGGCGATATTGAAAATTTGCTGGAACAATTAAATCCCGGGGATGAAGCAGCGTTAGCGCGGGCGGTACGCAGACTGCGCAAGCAGGTGATGGTTAAGCTGATACTGCGCGATTTGAACGGCTTGTGCGACCTGAACGAAGTGATGCAGGCGATGACGGCGCTGGCAGAAATCGTGGTGCAGCGGGCACAAAGCTGTCTGATGGAATCATTGCAGCAGCAGTTTGGCTGTCCGGTCGGAGAGCATAGCCGAACTGAGCAAGAACTGCTGGTGATCGGCATGGGTAAGCTGGGCGGCGGCGAGTTGAATGTGTCCTCCGATATCGATCTGATTTTTGTCTATGCGGAAGACGGCGAGACAAACGGCGCGCGCGTGCTGAGCAATCACGAATTTTTTACCCGTCTGGGACGCCGCCTGATCAATATCATCAACGAGGCGACAGGGGATGGCTACGTGTTTCGCGTCGATATGCGTCTGCGCCCCTATGGAGATAGCGGCCCGCTGGTGATGAGTTTTGCCGCGCTGGAAGAATATCTGGTCAGTCAGGGGCGCGAGTGGGAGCGGTATGCTTGGATTAAGGCGCGGGTTGTGGCACCGGCCACTCATACTTGTATCGCCGAGTTGAGCCGGCTCTACCAGCCATTCGTATTCCGCAAATATCTCGACTTTGGTGCGATCGATTCGATGCGCAAGTTGCACGCGCAAATCCGTCAGGAAGTAAAGCGCCGCGACCGTCTGGATAACATCAAACTGGGGCCGGGCGGCATCCGTGAAATTGAATTTACCGCCCAGGTGTTTCAGTTGATACGGGGCGGTCAGGATGCGAGGTTGCGCATCTTGCCTACCCAGCGTGTACTCAAACAACTGGCTGAAAATGGTCAGATGGCGCACAGCGTGGTGGCCGAGCTTGATGCGGCCTATGTTTTTCTGCGTAATCTGGAGCATCGTCTGCAATATCTGGACGACCAGCAAACACAGGCGCTGCCGGTCAGTGAAGAAGATAGGCAACTGATAGCCTGCGCGATGGACTTTGATGATTATCCTGCGCTGTTGCAGGTGCTGGATCGTCATCGCGCCTTAGTAATTGAGCAGTTCGAGCAAATTTTTGGCGCGTCGGTTCAGGAGCCTAGCCTGTTATGGTGCGAGGATGTCGGCGTTGAAGAACTGTCGGACGCGCTGGGGGCGCAAGGTTATCGCGCGGCCAATGAGAGTGCGCAGCGCCTGTTGCAGTTGCGCGGCAGTGTGCGCTACCAGCAGTTATCCGATTTAAACCGGCAGCGGGTGGACGGGCTGATTCCGCAATTTATCGCTCTTGGCACGCAATACAGCGATCCTGATACCACGCTGTCGCGATTGTTAACCCTGCTCGAGGCCATCAGCCGGCGAGCGGCTTATCTGGCCTTTCTGGCTGAATATCCGCAGGCGTTAGCGCGATTGGCCAGATTGCTCTCGGCGAGCAGTTGGGCGGCGGGTTTTCTGGCACAGCACCCGGCATTGTTCGATGAATTGCTCGATGCGCGGGAGATGTACCGCCCGCCTGAGTGGGAAAAAATTGATGTGGATTTGCAAGCGCGACTCTCAGGGTGCGGGAGTGATGTAGAGCGTCGTCTGGAGGTGTTGCATCAGGTGCAGCAGGAACAGATATTTTATTGTCTGGCGATGGACCTTCAGGGCTTACTGCCGCTTGAGACGCTCAGCGATCATCTGAGTGATCTGGCCGATTTAATCTTGCGCCATGTACTTCACCTGTGCTGGGATAACGCGCGCAAACGCCACACCGATCAACCCTGCTTTGCCATCATCGCCTACGGGAAACTGGGCGGCAAAGAAATGGGCTATGCCTCTGATCTGGATATGATTTTCCTCTACGACGACGATCATCCTGATGCACAGGAAAATTATGCTCGGCTGGGCAAAAGCATCAATGCGATGCTGGGTAGTTACACGGCGTCTGGCCGCCTGTATGAAACGGACTTACGCCTGCGTCCCAACGGGGCGAGCGGTTTGCTGGTGAGTTCGGTGGTGGCTTTTGCCGAATATCAGCAAAAGGAGGCGTGGGTGTGGGAGCATCAGGCTTTATCACGCGCCCGTTTTAGTGCAGGGGACGCTGATGTGGGGCGCGCGTTTGAAGCAATTCGTCAGCAGGTTTTGAGCATGCCGCGCGATGTTGAGACTCTGCGGCAAGAAATCATCACGATGCGGCAAAAAATGCACGACGGTCATCCGAATAACAGCACGCTGTTCGATATCAAGCACGACCGGGGCGGCATGGTGGATATCGAGTTTATGGTGCAGTTTTTGGTGTTGGCCTATGCACATCAATACTCAGAGTTGACCGCGAATGTCGGGAATCTGGCTTTGTTGAAAATGGCCGCCGAAGTGGGTTTGATTGATCTGGAGTTGGCCTGCCAGACTCGAATTTTGTACCGAAGTTTGCGCCAAATTCAGCACCGGATGAGGCTCAACGATGCTGTTCACTGCCGTGTTTCACCAGATGAAATCGACACGCGCGCGGGGCTGGTATTATGGGCGAACTTGTTCGGGGAACCAACTTAAGCGTCCGGATCGCCAAGTATGTTTCATACCCTCCCGAAGGAGGGGGTGTTATTAGAAATTGACAACGAGGCCCGCTGTGACGGAGGTTAATTTGCTCTTTCCCATTGTTGCTGCATCGCCGATGGTACCCAAATCTTCATAGTTTAATCGGCCGCTGATGGTCGGTGTGAAGGCGTATTCCGCACCGACACCGAATACAGCGTTGTTGTTGGTCGCAGAAGTGGAGGCTGCCACGGCAAATGGTCCAACCACCGCAGTGGCGTTGGCTTTCGAACTGACGGAGGCGAAACCGAGTTTGGCGGTCAAAGAAAAATTCTGGCTAAGCGGCAAGGCACCTGTTCCGACAATCTGTAATGCGGTGGCGCCGGCGTTTGCCACGACGGCGACGGCACCGATGGTGCCAGATGCTCTTGCTTTGCCGTAATCCGTATAACTGACTTCAGCGCCGAAATTTTTGGTGAAGCCGTAGCCTGCTGCAAGGCGATAGGCGGTATCGGTTTTTTTGCATGCAACGGTTGCCGGCACGCCGTCGCAACTATTGGCTGCCGTGGATTGTCCCGCGTCGAATGCGGCGTAGGCCTGATTTTCTGCTGCAAATACGGGTGCAGCAATAAGCAATCCGGCAACGGATGCGAATAAAATTTTTTTCATGATCCATTCTCCTTTTAAATTACGCCTTGAAGTTCAAGACGCAAGATTTATACAGCAGTCTTGCCATCATAAAAATATGCCTGAACGTCTATGTATTCTGGCCTATTTACCCCGCCGGAATTTTTTAGCTAGCTAGGCCGATTTGCCTATGTATTTAGGCAGATACCGCTAATTTTATCAGCGTGCTCTAATTTGTCGGCGGTTGATCTGGCCGCTTTGATACTAACCGCAGGTTTTATTTTTTACTAAAAAATAAATAAAATCAGCTAGTTATTCTTTTAGTGAACCAATAGAGGGGAGTAGATCATGGCAAAAAAAGCGTTGTTGGTGGGGATTAATGATTATGCGCCGGCCGGTGCTGGCGGGCCCGATTTGCGTGGCTGTGTGAACGATGTGCGCGATATGGCCAATACACTGAGCGTGATGGGGATTGTGCCCGCGACGCCGGGTGCGATGCAAATCCTGACCGATGCGAGAGCAACCCGGGCGGCGATTATCAATGGTTTGAAATGGTTAATTAAAGGGGCGGTGCGGGGCGATGTGCTGGTTTTTTATTATTCAGGACACGGTTCTCAAGTGGTGGATCTGAACGGGGATGAACCCGATGGTCGCGACGAGACCATTTGCCCGCATGATTTTGCCAGCGCCGGTATGATCAAAGATGATGATTTTAATGCCTTGTTCGCTGCCGTGCCTGCCGGTGTTAATCTGGATGTGATTCTCGACTCCTGTCATTCGGGAAACGGTACGCGTGATGTGCAGTCGGCTTTGGCAGGCAGTGCGACTGTGGTGGCTCGTTATGTAGAACCGCCGATCGATGTGGGATTTTTTATCGACGCGGCCCCCTCGCTTCCGGTACGGGCGCTGTTCAGACGCCGCGGTGCTAAGGATGCGGTCACGGTGCCGGCGCTGACCCACGTGCTGTGGGCCGGTTGCCGTGACAATCAGACCTCGGCCGAGACGAACATCGGCGGCGCTATTCGCGGGGTGTTTACCTATCACTTCTGTAAGGCGCTAAGAGGCGCGGGGCTTGCCATTACACGCCGTAAGTTAGATGCACAGGTGTCGGTGAATATCAGGGCGATGGGGCAGGCTCAGGTGCCGCAACTGGAGGGGCCGACCACGTCCCTGGGTGAGCGCGTATTTACCTAAACATCGTGTAAGAGGCGAAATAAAAGCCGTTCATGTTGTGCATGAACGGCTTTTAACGGGTTTATACACTCAATTAGCTGCGCTTTTCCAGCTCCTCCCAGCGCGCCATGATCGTCACAACTTCCGCTTCTATCGCTTCATTGCGCGTTTGCAACTGCTTGGCGCGTTTGGCGTCATTGCGGAAAATCGTGCCATCAGCCAGATGCGCTGCGATATCGATTTGCTCCTTCTCCAACACTTCGATGCGCTTAGGCAGTGCTTCGAGTTCTTGAGTTTCCTTGTAGCTGAGTTTTGAGGCGACTTTCGGCTTCTCAATCGTTTGAACTGCCGCGCGCGGCGGGGTAGATAACGCGGGTTTAGCCAGCGCTGCTGCCGCCTGATATTTTTGCACCCGTACCCAGTCCTCGTAGCCGCCGACATATTCCTGCAGCTTTCCGTCACCTTCGAACGCGATGACTTGCGTCACCACATTGTCGAGGAAGGCGCGGTCATGGCTGACCAGAAACAGCGTGCCGTCGTAGTTGGCGAGCAACTCTTCGAGTAGTTCGAGCGTTTCGATGTCCAGATCGTTGGTCGGTTCATCGAGCACCAGCACGTTGGCGGGTTGTGTGAACAGGCGGGCGAGCAGCAGGCGATTGCGCTCGCCACCCGAACAGCTCTTTACAGGCGATCTTGCGCGCTCGGGCGGGAACAGGAAGTCGCCCAGATAGCTGATCACGTGTTTTTGTTGCCCCGCGATTTCGACAAAATCCGAACCCTGACTGATGGTGTCGGCCAGCGTCATGTTGTCATCCAGTTGTTCGCGCAGCTGGTCGAAATAGGCCACCGACATCTTGGTGCCGAGCTTCACGTCGCCTGAATCGGCCTCGATGTCGCCCAGAATGATTTTGAGCAATGTGCTCTTGCCAGCACCATTGGGTCCTAACAGGCCGATCTTGTCGCCGCGCTGGATGCGGCAGGAGAAGTCGTTGATCAGCGTGCGGCCGCCATAGGCTTTGCTGACATTGGAGAGTTCAGCGACCAGTTTGCCTGAGCGCTCACCGGTATCCACGGTCATTTCGACTTTGCCCTGTTTCTCGCGGCGTGCAGAGCGGTCGAGGCGCAGTTGCTCCAGACGCAGCACGCGGCCTTCGTTACGGCAGCGGCGCGCTTTGACGCCCTGACGTATCCAGATTTCTTCCTGTGCCAGTACCTTATCGAATTTGGCGTTGACCACGGCCTCGTCCGCCAGCATGCGTTCCTTGATGGCAAGATAGGCGGTGAAGTTGCCGGGGAAGCCTGATAGCTTGCCGCGGTCGAGTTCGACGATGCGGGTCGCGACGTTGTCAAGAAATCGTCTGTCATGGGTGACGAACAGCACGCTGCCGACAAAATTGTTCAGCAGGCCTTCGAGCCAGTCGATCGAGGCGAAATCCAGATGGTTGGTCGGTTCGTCCAGAATCAGCACGTCGGGTTCTGCGACCAGCGCCTGCGCCAGTGCGACGCGTTTCCTTTGTCCGCCTGACAGGTTGCCGACCAGACGGTCTGGATCCAGATCAAGTTTTGCAATGGCCGTCTCGATTCTGGCCTGTACCGACCAGCCGTCCTGCGCTTCGAGTTGCGTCTGCAGGTGCTGCATCTCTTCGAGCAGCGTCTCGTAATCCGCGTCAGGCTCCCCCAGTTGATGCGAGACATGGTGATAATCGTGCAGCAGTTTTTGCAACGGCCCGAGACCCTTTGCGACCGCATCGAATACGCTGTCTTCGGCGTCCAGTACCGGTTCCTGGCTGACATAGCAAATCCGCGCGGAAGGCTGACGCCAAACCAGTCCATCATCGAGTGTGCCTTGACCTGCCAGCACGCGCATCATGCTGGACTTGCCGCCGCCGTTGCGACCGATCAGGCCTACGCGTTCGCCCTCGTCGAGTTGAAAATCGGCATGGTCGAGCAGGGCTACGTGACCGAAGGCGAGACTGGCTTTATCTAGTGTGATATAGGGCATTATTTTGTAGGAACGATAATCGAGGATTGAGGTAGTGACGATTGATACAGGAAGGAGAAGCCGATCACCCAAAGCGCCATGACCCAGTAGCCGAATGCATCGGTGAAGCCGTTCAACACCAGTCGCAGGTTGTGGCTTTCAATCATAAATTGGGTGAACTGGTAAATGACGAACAGCGAGGCCAGCAGATTGGCTGCCAGTACCAGACGCTGGCCAAATTGATAGCCTTTGCCCTCAGGTTTTCCTTCCGGAGGTAGTGCTCCGCGAAAATGCATGATCAGGTAAACGATGCCAAAAACCAGCACGGCGCCCACCAGTCGTCCGGGAATGTCACCTTCGTGCGTGTTGACGCCCAGCAATTCGAGCAGCATACGGCCTGCGAATGCGACCCAGCCCATCCCCAGTGTTTGAGGGATTAAAAACCAGGCGATAAACAAATTGATACGAGGCAGCATTATTTTAGTTCTCCGGCAGTTAGTTTTTTCAGGTCTTCGATGATTTCTTTTGAGTGACGCGAGGTTTCAACGTTCAGGTAGTCCTTTTTTAAATTCCCTTGCGGGTCGATTAAAAAGGTAAAGCGGCGGGCAACTTTCATCACGCCCAGATTGAGCAGTGCGCCATAACTCGCAGCAACTTCTCCTTGCTTGTCAGCCAGCAAGGGAAAGGGCAGGTGATATTTTTTTGCAAACCCGGCATGGCTGTCACTATCGTCTACGCTGGCGCCGATCACCTTGGCGCCGAGTTCAGTGAGTTGAGCTAGATCGTCGCGAAATGCGCAGGCTTCCTGCGTGCAGCCAGGCGTGTCGTCTTTAGGGTAAAAATACAAAACGACCCACTTGCCCCGATAGTTTTGCAGGCTGTGTGGCTTACCGTGTTGGTCATTGAGTTTGAAATCGGGGGCTGGCTTACCGATTTCCGGCAAATTTCCCGCACGGGCGGCCCGCGCGACGAACAGCGAGGCGAAAATAATCAATGCGGCGAAGACGGCGAACCATTTCATTTTTTGACCTTATTGAGCGATATTTTGCAACAGGCGCGCATGATACCAGCGTGAGGGTTTAGATTACAGCGCAATTCCGGTAGAATGCGCACGCTGTCCTCGTCGTAAAATGGATATTACCGCCCCCTCCTAAGGGGCAATTACAGGTTCGATTCCTGTCGAGGACACCAAATAGCTGTTTTTCTGCATTCATCCCTGTACTGAAAACCCTTATAAACACTGGATTTAAGCGTAATGCGCGCTTAACCCCGTGCATTCCCGTCTATTGCAATTAACCACAATTTGTGGGTAAATGTGTTGGTAAATGATATTTACAACAAATTTTTACCAACAAACGGGGGTGAAACCATGAAATTGAACGACATGGCGGTTAAGAAGGCCAAGCCTGAAGCCAAGCCGCGCAAGCTGTCGGACGGTGGTGGCCTGTATGTACTGATACATCCGAACGGCGGAAAATACTGGCAGCTTGCCTATCGTTTTGCTGGTAAACAAAAAACACTTGCTCTAGGAATATATCCAGACATTAGCCTATCGGAAGCGCGAGTAAGGCGTGATGCTGCGCGCAAATTGATAGCCAACGGCACAGACCCAAGCGAAGCCAAACAAGCCCAAAAGCGTGAGGACAAGATCGCGGCGGCGAATACCTTTGAAGCTGTGGCGCGTGAGTGGGTCGAGAATCGCTCTAATGACTGGACGGCAGGCCACAAGGCGCTGACGCTGCGGACACTGGAGCAGGACGCATTCCCGTCTATTGGTCGTCGGCCTATCGCTGAAATATCATCGTCTGAATTGTTGGCAACGGTGCGTGCCATTGAGAAACGCGGGGCGCTGGAGATTGCCAGTCGTGTGTTGCAACGGTGCAGTGCTGTTTTTCGTTATGCCATCGCAACGGATCGGTGCAAAAATAATCCGGCCTTCAAAATGAGCGAGGCGCTCAAAAGCCCGACACGCACCCATTACAACACAATCGAGAAAGGCGGTTTTCCGAAACTGCTACGCGATATTGACGGCTATCAAGGCAGTCCGATGACCACATACATCTTGCAACTCATGGCGCTGACCTTCACCCGTACGGGCGAACTGGTAAATGCAGAGTGGAAGGAAATAGACTTCGATCGGGCGGAATGGTTAGCAGGCGGTTTTTTGTTGTCTCACAGATCAAGGTTACGTCAAAGGCAGAAAGAAGAACAGCAACGTTACAGTAGTCTTTCTTG